>MDTE01022578.1_pt1 | contig 34094 bp, 28 predicted proteins | sample 811231 | NCBI WGS metagenome assembly MDTE01 (sample SAMN05326651, study PRJNA326480) | marine metagenome | isolation source: seawater | place: Indian Ocean: Red Sea | collected 2010
CCCCCCTTCGCGCGGCCCTGGGTGGTGTTGGGTGCGAATCACTCGAACGCCTCGACGCTCGCCTCGACGCTCGCCTCGACGACGTTCGCGCGCGCGATCGACGTTACGGTTTTCCCTCGCGCGTCTCCCCCGCGTTCGCGCCTTCTCACCGCTCGCTCGTCGCGAACTCCTCCTCCGAGATCTCTCGTTCGCGCACGATTCGGCTGCGCCGCGCGCGCGAGATTGGCCTTCGCGCGCCCCCTTCTCGCAACCTCTCCGCGCGCCCGCGACGTCGCTCGCGCGCGAACGACGCGACGATGCGGTCGCGACAAACGTTCCCCGCGCCCTCGCACCGACTCGCGCGCGCGAACGACGCTCGCGCCTCGTCCCGGGCGCCTCGCGCGACTCCACGCGACCACGACCGACGACTGCGGCGGACGACGCGGGGCGGCGATCGACGCGCGCGTCCGACTGTCCGACCCGGCGTGCGTGTATCGGCTTGATTGTATCTACATACCATTATAAACACCCACAATACGAGTGTAAAGACCAACGCGCGCACACCCGCCCCCGCCGCGCCCCCCGCCGCGCCCCCCGTCGGGGTGCCGACCGTCGATCGAGCCATCGCGCGGGGCGGGCCCTTCGTTCGTTGGCGCTCGCGTGGTGGTGCGTGTGCGCGCGATTCGAGCGGGTCGTCCCGCATTCGCGGAAGCGTCGTTCGTCGGTCGGTTCGTCGCGATGATGCGCGCGGCGAGAGGAGGAGGAGGAGGAGGCGGTGGACACGCGCCGTCGTTGGCGGGGATGGTGGACGCGCGCGTGCACGTCATCACCAACGATGGGAGACACGTCGTGGGGACGCTGCGAGGTTTTGACCAGGTGACGAATGTGATCCTGGAGGGGTGCTCGGAGAGGGTGTATTCGAGCGAACGAGGGGTGGAGGAGGCGCCTCTGGGGTTATATATGATACGAGGCGATAATATGTGCGTGCTTTCGACGGATTCGAACGCGTGGGGAGGAGGTTTCGCGAGACGCTCGACGCGGAGACGCGGCGGTTAGAGACGCGCCGACGCGAGACGAGGGGAAGGAGACGAACGATGGCGAACGTGCTGTGAGACTGACTTTTGAAAAACAATGTGTTGTACTTTTTCGTATTCGCACAGTGCGCTCGTGGGTCCCGTGGACGAAGAATTAGACGCTGAATTAGACTTGTCGGAGACGAGGGCTCCTCCTCTGAAACCAATCAAATTTTGAGCGCTCTTGAGAGAAGTAACCGAAATCTAGGAAATGTAGTGTAGTCATTCGTAAGCGGTAAAGTTGTTTTGCTTCTCACGCAACAGCGCGCGCGCGTTCAGGATGGTGTCCATTTCTTCCTTCGTGGCGCCGGTGATTGGGTCTGGTTGATTCGGTTTCGCCATGCGCGCGTGGAGGTGCTTGAGCGCCTCCGCACACTCGGCGGTCTTGACGGTTTTGCTCGCATAGAACGTGCGATTCTTGTGATTGAGGGTCGTGGGCGTTTTCGGGAAGAAGAATGTGAATCTCTCTCTGAAGAGATCCGTTTCGCTCTCTACGTATGTATAGAGCGCTTTCAATCCCTGGGACGTGCCCGTCATCGGCCGAACGAACTCCATCAGGTTCTTCGCGGCGTGCTGCGTTCACGCGATGGTCAGTCACGATGTTTTCGACGTCACGGAATATCGACTCACGATTCCCCAGAAACAAAACAAGGTGCACACCACCTGAACATTGTAGACACTTGGGATTATGACGAGGGTGATAAACGTGACAAGCAACTGCGCTGGAACGCGAACCGCAATCATCACGCCGGCGTTGAAACTACGAGCAAGACGTAAAACACTGGGGAAAACTTCCTTGACTTCCTTTCGCATCTCGACGTCGTTTTCCGTCTCCTCGAGATTCGCCGTATCCTCCAAAGCGGCGCTCGCGAATTCGTGCTCTCCGAGAACCTCTGCAACCCCTTCGTGCTCCACGCTATCGTCGAGCGGTTTCGTTTCCCTCATCCGATGGCGTTTAAAACCTCGCTCGAGAACGTCTTTATCCGGTTTACCCATCGTCACCGCCGCCATGTGCGCGTCGTCGATGTCGAATGTTTCTTCCACCGCAAAGGCGTCGAGAGTCTGTGTGTGAAGCCTCCATTGGACGCCTCCACTGGACACCTCGCCTCGTCCATCTACGCGCCATGTTGAGCGCGCGCCCGCGAAGCGCGACCGCGAACCGATCGACGGCGACGCGTGCGTCGTCCTCGACGTCGTCGCACGCGTCCTCGTCGACGCGTCGATCGACCCGCGCGGTGTCGAGACGAGAGACGGCGGTCGTGAGCCTGAGCGGGTTCATCTTGAGCCTGGCGACGCGCGGGAACGGACCGGCGTTCGCGGCGAGGTACGCGCGAGAGAGTCGACGCGCATCGTGTTGCGTTCGTTCGCGCGCGTAGTGACGCGCGCGCGTCGGTGACGCGTCGTCTGAGACGAGTGAAGAGCGCGCGCGAGGAGGAATTCGACTGACGATGCTTCTCCGTCTTTTACGCGCGATAGCGACGAGGATGCCGTTCGTCGAGCGATTCGAGCGGCACTCGAGGCCAAGGTCGTGAAGACGAAGTGCCCGGCGGTGTTGCGATTGGTCTTTCACGACGCAGGGACGTATTTGGAGAGCGCCAAGGATGGAGGGATGAACGCGAGCGTGCGATACGAACTCAACCGACCGGAATCGTTTGGATTGAAACGAGGACTGAACGTGGTGAAGAGCGCGTACGACGCCCTCGATGGAACCGCGGCGGAGGGTAAGGTATCGTTTGCGGACATGATCTCCTGCGCGGGCGCGTACGCAGTGGAGTTTACCGGAGGACCGTCGTTCATGGAGCGAGTGCCGCTCGGTCGAATCGACGCTGACGCGGCTGATCCAGAAAATAGAATGCCGGAGCAGACGTTGAGCGGAAAAGACATGCGCGAACACTTCGCGCGAAGTGGAATCAACACACGCGATATGGTCGCGCTCGCCGGGGCGCACACAATCGGTGGTAAAGGGTTCGGGGACGCGTACACATTCGATAACGCGTATTACGTCACCCTCGTCGCCGATCCGTGGCACAAGCCCAACATGACAAAGGACGAGGCGGCGATGGCTGAGCACATCGGCTTGCCGAGCGACCAGTACATGAGAGAGGACACGGAGAGCATGAAGTGGATTAAACGCTACGCGAACGATCAAGACGCCTTCTTTACCGATTTCGTCGACGCGTACCTGCGGTTGACCAGACTCGGTGCCGACTTCGCGTAGACGCCGCATTCGTAGTAACTTATTCATTTAATCAACTTGATTCAGTATTACAGGTAGATTCGCGTTAAAACATTCATTCGCGTATAAATCAGTACATCATTCTCGTCGGTTCACCGCGATCGGCGAGCCGCGCGTCCTTTCCAGGACGCGACGACGAACGTCGATTCGACGGCGTCAGAGGCGTTCGAGGGCGAGACGTTTCTTTAAGCACGTTCGCCGCGGATGCGTCGAGCGAGTTGAATGTCCTTCGGCATGATGGTGACACGCTTGGCATGGATGGCGCACAAGTTGGTGTCTTCAAAGAGGCCGACGAGGTACGCTTCGGACGCTTCTTGGAGCGCCAACACGGCGGTGCTCTGGAATCGCAAATCCGTCTTGAAGTCTTGCGCGATTTCGCGCACGAGACGTTGGAACGGGAGCTTGCGGATCAAGAGTTCCGTAGACTTTTGGTACTTGCTGCGTCATCGAAACGTGCGATTCATCACTCACTCGTCAGTCACTCATCCGTCGTCCTTCGCCGAAATCTCACTAATTTTAGGGTTGACGCGCGCCTCTCGTCTCGACACGCACCGAATCTCACGAAGCGCGACGGTACCCGGGCGGTATCTGTGCGGCTTCTTCACGCCTGCGAACGCGCGCGCAAAATTGTCTCGCGTCAGTCTCCGTCCTCCATCTCGCTCGCGTCGACCCGCATCGCGCCGACAGTTCGGATCGTCGTTCCCTCGGCACCCGCGCGCGAATGACAATGAATGAATCCTCCGTCGTCTCGCGTCACGCACCTCCGGTCGTCGGCGCGGATTTCCTCGCAGCCTTGGTGGCCAACTGCTTGCGCGGCGCCTTCCCACCGGTGGATTTACGCGCCGTTTGCTTCGTACGCGCCATGTCGTCGCGGCCGAATGAATGACGCGCGCGCGAGTGACGGGATCCAACGCGAGCGTTCCGGGTCGTCCGGGTCGGTCGACGTTGAGTCCCTCGACGTCGAGTCGTGACTGGTGAAACCGCCACTCGACCGATGGATGATGTACCGACACGAACGAACGCGTCGACGTTGACGCGTCGACATCGCGACGCGCGGGAGGTTTCGGTCGATCGCGACCGCGCGGGAGATATGCGCACGGTGTGCGTCGCGCCGTCGCGCGTCGAGGGGAGGCGGACGCGGGAGACGAGCGGCGCGCGCGGGACGAGGCGTCGAACGGTGGTGGGTCGACCGTCGACCGTGGAGCGGGACGCGCGCGCGCGCGCGATGGTGTCGGAGGAAGACAGGGACGAGGACGATTCGGGGGACGAGGCGGGGGCGGGCGGCGTCGAGGGATGGCACGGGAAGTATACGTTTTCAATCAAGAAGACGGAGCCGGCGAAGAAGCTTCGCGACGCGGGGGCCGCGGGGGGCGCGCGAGGGGCGATGGACGACGACGCGGTGAAGCGCAAGACGGTGCGAGAATTATTGTTGACTCGAGATCCGGGGTTGAACCAAACGTTGATCTCGTCGGGAACGAGCATATCGCAGTTGTTCGATCAGGATAAGTGGGAACGACACAGAATGGTGGACCGTTTCATCACCGAGCTCGTCTCGATTCCTCAGAGCACGGTGTTTTTGCGATTGTTAAAGCCGTGTTTAGCCTTGGCCGCGTACACAGCGATGCTCGCGGTGTTGCCGAGCGTTTTAGAGCGCGCTTGCGCGCACTTTGGCTGGAATGTGCTCATTCCAAACTTGAACTCGAGCGCGTTGATGCTCCCGGCGTCGGTGCACTCGTTTCTCGGGTCGCTGTGCGGTTTAGTTCTCGTGTTCCGCACCAACTCGTCGTACGGTCGGTTCGTTGAAGGTCGAACGGCGTGGGGATCGCTCATCAAGCACGTACGCGACGTCGCGCGGTTGTCCATGTACATCCCCGACAAGACGTTGCGGCGAAGACTCTTGGAGCTGAGCGTCGCGTACGCGTATGTGTTGAAGACGCGTTTACGAAGCGGTCGCACGCGCGGCGACCCAACGGACCCGACAGCATTCAGAGACGTCCCCGATGAAGCCGTGCGTCGATGCATCACCGAGGCGCCCCTCGCCGAAGAAGTTTTGGCGTCGGCGAAGACGGGCAACAGGTGCCTGTACACGCTGCTGTTGATTTCAAAGACGCTCAAAGCCGCGCTCGAATCGGGCACTCCGAGAGAGATTCACTGGAAGATCGAAGAAGCCGTCAGTGGCATGGGTCTCGCCGGAGGCGTGTGCGAACGCATCGTCGCCACGCCCATTCCTCTGAGTTTCTCTCGTCACTCCACGAGATCCCTCGTCATCTGGCTCCTCCCCCTCCCATTCGCCCTGATCCCCGCCATGGGTTTGCTCTCCATCCCCTCCATCTTCACCCTCGCCTACCTCGTCCTCGGCATCGACGAGATCGGGATTCAAATCGAGGAGCCCTTCGCGACGCTTCCTCTCACCCCGCTCTGCGCCACCATCGAACGCGACGTCTCCATCGCCGTCGCCGACGTCGCCGTCGCCGACGTCATCGCTCGATGAGACGCCCTCCGTGTAACACCACCGTTTCCTCTCGTTTCCCTCTCGTTTTCTCCACCCTCTGGCGACGCGCGCGCTCGTCCCTCCCCGTTCGACTCAAAACCTGGCACCCCCTCGACCCCTCCGAGGAGACTCGCACGCCAACGACTCCCGCACTCGTCGCCGCCGTCGAGGAGAACGACGACGACGACGGAGACGATGTCGTCGCCGACACGTCGCGACGACGACGAGCACGAGCACGAGAACGTCGACGACGTGCGCGACGACCGTCGTCGATCGGCGTCGTGCGCGACGGCGAGCACGCAGAGCGCGTGGAGAGGATGGATCGGTGGGGTGGACGTGCGCGCGCCGGTGGTGCCGTACGAGAGTCAGATTCGAGTGATGTCCCAGGTGGTGCGAGCGGCGTCGAGGGGGGCGTGCGCGCTCATCGAATCGCCCACGGGGAGTGGGAAGTCGTTGGCGCTCCTGTGCGCGGCGTTGGCGTGGAGAGAACGAGAGATGGAGAAGAGAGAGGAGGGCAAGGCGAAGGCGACTGTCGACGGAGAGGACGACGGCGGTGAAGAGGACGGTGAGAACTCGCGCGCGAAAGAGTGCGCGTCGTCGAAAGCGCACGGTGGACGAAAGCGCGCGTTGACGCGAGCGCCGAAGATTTATTACGCCACGAGGACGCATTCGCAAATCGCGCAAATCGTCGCCGAGTTGGCGAGGACGTCGTACAAGCCGCAATCGGTGGTCTTGGGATCGAGGGAGCATTACTGCGTGAATAAGAAGGTGAAGAAGAGTGGTAACGTGAACGAGGAGTGTAAGCGGCTGATGGACGTCAGCGCCGGTGGAGACGGGCGAGGATGTTTTTACGCCGGTCAGGCGGCGAGTAAGTTGGCCTCCGTCGCCAAGAATCATCCCGATCCGTTGGACATTGAGGATTTGATGAAGATGGGCGCAAAGAAGCGAGGATGTCCTTACTTTGCGTCAAAGATGATGGCGGAGTCGGCCGATATCGTGTTCTGTCCGTATAATTATCTCTTGGATCCGCGAACGCGCGCGGCGATGGATATCGACATCAAGGATTCGTTGATCATCTTCGACGAGGCGCATAACATCGAAGACATCGCGCGCGAGGCTGCGAGCGAAGAGTTTATTTTAGACGATGTGGCGAACGCCGTCGATCAATTGCACGACATGAGCAAGCGTCTGACGGTGCACAAGAGTGAGTGCGACTTAGTGGCGCAGACGATGAACAATTTGTACGAGTGGCTTCTTCAACTGTGCGGCAGTCTTCAGAAGACTTCTCCGGACGCGTGGTCGACGATGATTCGCGGCGAAACGACGTTACAGGCGCTCTCGAACGCGGGACTCACGGAAGCGAGCATGGCTGGCGTCATGAAAGCCCTGGACGAGATCATGAAATTCAATCTAGAAAACAAAGATCCCAAAGAGCGCGTGTCAAATGGCGTGTTCAACACGTGTGAGAAAGTATTGATTCCAATCAAGTTTTTGCTCTTGCACGGTGATCGCACGGGGCGTGATTATCGGATTTTCTTGACCAAGACGATCGACGACGACAAGGCGGCGACGACGCAGCGCTCAAAGTCCACGCTGACGCGTTTGCCCGTCAACGAAATCGTCAAGGTGAACTTTTCCGCGCTCAATCCTGCGTTGGCGTTTTCGGAACTCACCGGAGAAAATGGCGCTCGCTCCGTCGTGCTCTCGTCTGGTACGCTCGCTCCGCTCAATTCGTTCGCGAGCGAGCTCGGGAACGATTTTCCGATTCGAATGGAGGCGAAGCATTGCATCGATATGAAGACGCAGGTTTGGGGCGGACTCATCGCCGCCGGTCCGAGAGACGTTCCGCTCAACGCCGGATTTAAATCGCGCGGTGATCACGCGTTCCAGGACGAACTCGGCACGAGTTTGAAGCAGTGGGCACATACCATTCCACACGGTATGCTCATGTTCTTTCCATCTTACAGTCTCATGGACAGCATCGTTCGACGTTGGCGTGAGACGGGTTTGTGGCGCGTCATCGAGCAATCCAGCGGGAAGAAGATTTTTCAAGAACCAAACAAGAACAACTCGTACGGCAAGAAACCGCCCACGCTCGAAAATGTCTTGGATAAGTACTACGCGGAGGTGTCGATGAGCGTGAACGCGGCGAAACACCCGTACGCTCCCGCACCCGAAACCGCTCGATGTCGAGGCGCGATTTTACTCGCCGTCTGCAGAGGCAAAATAAGCGAAGGCATAAACTTTGCGGACGCCAACGCTCGAGCGGTGATTTGCGTCGGTATTCCTTATCCGAACATTAAAGACCCGCTCGTGGCGGAAAAGCGCAGTTACAACGATGCGGGACGACATCGTGGTTTGATGAGCGGTTCCAAGTGGTACGACCAGCAAGCGTGGCGAGCGCTCAATCAGTGCGTCGGGAGAATGTTGCGACATCGATACGATCACGGTGCCATCATGCTTGTCGATCAGCGATTCACGCAGCAGCATCTGCAGTCGCTGCCGAAGTGGCTTCGACCGGCAATGCAGCAAGCGCCTGCTCGTTTCGACGCGCATCTGGAGAGTCTGCAGAGGTTTTTCGCACACCACGCCGAGAACCCGCCGAAGAAGGACGAACCGGCGAGTTGCACGGAGAATTCAAAGGGTGGCAAGCGCCGAAGAACGTCAATTACGGCGGTATCGCCTCGAAAATCGATGAGAAACACGCCGATCACGAATTTCTTTCGAAAGGCAACGTCGAGCAACGCCTCAACTGGAGATCCGCTCATGCGCGACATCGACAAACCGAGCGCCGATCGCACGTGTCCTCCCGTCGATGCATACAAGGCGCCAATGCTCGCCGAAGACGATTATTTCGACGACTTGGACGTGAACGAACTCATCGCTGTGCGTCCTCAAAAGCCGCAAGATACCACGGATGAGACCATAGACGGTACGTACCAGGCTCCGATGTTGACCGACGACGAAGACGACTTCGACGTCGATTTGGTGGCGCTCGTCGACGGGAATGAAAATGATCAAGGGACGGATTCACCGGCGGAAGAAGAAATCTCCACCGAAGCCATGTGCGCGCAAATCATGGACGGCATCGAGTGGGAAGACGAAGACGACGAGGACGAATGGCTGCACCAAGCAATGGAGTGCACACAAACTGCGCAGACACTCAGCAAAGTCGAGAGCACGACGCCGACGCTCGACATGAACATGAACGCGCAGGAGGTGATGTCACCGAATCGTGGCCTCAGAGCGTTAATGAGCTAAAACAAAATGAACTACACGCGATATGCTACTGTACCGATACGCGAAATATGTAACACGAAATACGCCATCACATAGAAGACGCGATCCGAATCATTCGGCGTGACTCTGCGAACGAGACGTCACTCGGAGGGCGACGTCGACGTATCGATCCACCGTGCGCGTCAGCGCGAACACCCCTCCCATCGTCGCCAACGTCTTGGTGAGAAAGTACACCACGCTCTTGGACGACACGGCGATGTTCACGGTGATGGCGGATAAATCGTAGATGAAGTGCACCTGCGGAACTTCACCCCAGTGATGCGTTTCCGCGTAATGTTCGGTGACGCTGTATTGATTCGTCTTCAACCTGTACGTCCACGGTATGAGTCCGAGGAGCAGACGAGACGACGAGTATCGCGTCGGCACGACTTTCATGAAATACTTGTACACGCCGGATTTTTCCTCCGTGCGCCGAACGCCATTCAGAGGATTCACCGCCCCCGGGAACTCCGACCCGAACGAAAACTTCTTCACCTCGTGTCTCGCGTCGATGTCCCACGGATTTTTAAACACCTCGCGCAGTAACCCGTAACTCTCCGGTCCCGTGGAGATTCGCAGCGTCCCCGCCACGCGCTGCGCCTCCACGCGTCCGTGTAATCTGCACCCCTCCATGTCCATCTTCGCGTGTCTCACCTCTTCCGAGTGTCCAGGTTTACGCTGAAACATCACCAATCCCCCCAAATCGACCCCACCCGCGCTCTCGTAATCTCCTTTCGACCTTCCCGCCGCGTCGAGCCTCGTCTTTATCAATTGTCCCCGCACGTCCACCTCGTGTTTCCCGCTCGCGTCGTACGCGTCCACGTACAGCATCTGACACGGCATGCGCGGAAACACCACGTCCACATCAACCGCCAGCATCTCACCTCGCGCATCGTCCACCGCCATCGTCTTCGTGCGCGCGGGCGTGAGAAAATCCACCAACTCGACGCAGCCCAGGCTCAGCGCCAAGACGACGCCGACGATGGAGATGTACGCGCCCGTGCGCGTCTTTCTCGTCAGATGCGGCGCCGCGCTCGTGTACGCGTCGAATCCACGCATCGATCGAAGCATCGCTCTCGCCCTCGGCGCGCCCCTCTCTGCCGCCGATCGTCGTCATCGCGTCCATCCGATGCGATGACGATGCCGATGGACCACCGTGTCCGACACTTTGACGCGCGCGTCCATCTCGCCCGCGACGCCGAGAACCCGCGCGCGAGATTGGCATGCGCACGTGCGCGACGCGAGCGTTCGGTGCGGTCACCGTCGCGGCGACGAGACGACGCGCGACGACGAGGTCGAGACGAGGAGGTCGACGCGCGATGACCACCGAGGCCGCGGCGACGAACGCGCAGTCGGCGTTCACGAGCGAGACGCCGCCGGAGGGATTCACGACGGCGGATCAGGTGAAACGGTTCGCCGAGGCGAAATCGGCGAACGCGCCGCGCGTGATGGACATCGACGCCGTGTACGATGGATCGTTTCTCGCGGGGACGCGCGTGCTCGTCACGGGGGCCAACCGCGGCGTCGGTCTGGCGCTGTGCCGAGAGTTGGCGGCGAACGGGGCGAAGATCGTCGCCACGTGTCGTAAAGCGAGCGATGAATTGCGAGCGTTGAATCCGGAGGAGATCATCGAGGGCGTGGACGTGACGGACACGGCGAGCTGCGAACGCATGGCGCGAGAGGTGTCGGCGCGGTTGGACGTCGTCGTGAACAACGCGGGATACTTCTATGAACCGGTGGAAAAGGTGACGGATGGGACGATGGCGTTCGATGAAGAGATGAAGATGATCGATATCTGCGCCGTCGGACCGTTGCGCGTGACCACGGCGCTGTATCGCGAGGGTAAGATTGCGAAGGGATCGAAGGTGGCCATGGTGACGTCTCAGGGCGGTTCGGTGACGTGGCGAGAGGTCCAGAACCCAGCGGGCGGTGATTACGGTCACCACATGTCCAAAGCCGCGGCGAACATGGGATCTAAGCTCTTGGCGCAAGAGTTGAAGCACGAGGGCATCATGGTTCAAGTGCTCCACCCCGGTTTCAACAAGACGGACATGACGGCGAAGTACGCCAAGATTTGGGAAATCGAAGGCGCGGTCGATCCCGCCGTCGGCGCCAAGCGCGTGCTCCACGAGATCGGTCTCATGACGCCGGAATACAACGGTCTCTTCATCAACTGCGAGGACGGTTTGCAAATCCCGTGGTAATCGCGTCGCAAGCACATTTCTTTTCTTTACAATCAAGTTCTCTACTGCATCAATCGCGCTTCGCGGCGCCTAACGCTCCGGTTGTGACCCTAACCGATGACACGGCGCGTTCGCGGCGCTCTTACACCCCTTCGCACACGTCTCGTAACACGGCGCCGCGAACGCTGCGTCCACGACGTCCGGTTTCACGCCGAACGTCATCAAACAACTCCCATCCTCGTGGTTCGGATCGAGTCTCGCGTCCACCCCGAACGCCTCCTTGAAGAACCGCTGCGTCGGCACCTTGCAAAAATTCGCGCACGACGCCGTGCACCCGCTCTGTTCGAGATACCTACACTTGTATAATTTCACGCTCGCCATCGCCCCGTCGCTCTCTCGCGGCGTCACCTCGCACGGCCCGACGAGCCACGCGAACGCCTCTCTCGTCACCACCGCGTTCATCTCGTCCACCCACGTCGCCGGAGCGATCAGCTTTTTAAAAAGAAATCGCACCGGTGCCGGAATGATGCTCAGCAGCGCCCCCGTGACGGCGTCTCGCTGTTCCTCCGCGTCCCGTCCCTCGGCGAGTCTTTCGCTCAGCGCCACGAGCCTATCGAAACCTCGCAGCGCCCTCTCCTCCTCGTCGCCCTCACCGACGACGGCGTCGAGCTTGGCGTTAAACAGCGCGATCGCGAGTTCATCCGCGACGCCGTCCTCGTACGTCGTCGGCGCGTTCTCGCGATACGTCGCGCTCGACCCGCGCCCGATGCCGAACCGACGCGTCTCCGCGCTCGCGTTCGCCGAGACGCGCGACGCTCGTCCGCGCGAGACGCGCGACGCCGACGCCGACGATGTCACCGATGATATCGCCGCGACGCGCACACCACCGCGCGCCACCATCGGCGCGCGCGCGTTCTAATGGCGCGCGAGAGAAGAGAAGAGAAGAGCGCGCGAAACGCGCGGAGAGTATTACTGTTACACGCGAGTCGTCGTTCGTCTCGCCGCCGCGCCCGACCACTGACTACTGCACGACGCAGCAACACTTCCTGTCGTCGTCATCACCGTATTTCAGATCCCGCATCGCCTCCCGCATCGCGCGAACGTCCTCCTCGGTGTCGAAACTATCGTCGCTGTCGTCGTCCTCGTACGCGCCCGCGAATCGTCCCGCCCCCGCGCTCGGAACGCGTTCAAACTTCTCGAGCGATCCCTCGCTCTCGGTGACCTCGTATTCGATCAACGTCTCAAGAGGCAGTCGTTTCGACGTCGACGACGATCGCCCACGCGACCCGGACGCATCTTTCCCGTCCCCGTCCCCGCGCGCCGTCGTCGTCGCCTCCGCGCCGCCTCCGCGCGCGCGCGTCCCCGCCTCCCCCTCCTCCTCCTCCTCCGGCGCGCGCACGTCGGACGCGCTCGCCTGATCCGGCCATTTAATCCGCGCACCACCACCTCTCATTCCCTTTCTCCCCGTCGCCGTCCCCGTCGCGTCGTCATCGTCGTCATCATCCTTCTCGCGCCTCCTCTTTCCTCGAAACGTCGTCTTCAATCCGCGCAATCCTTTCCTCGCCGCGCGTTCGTTCACCACCCCGTTCGCCCGCGCGATCGAGTCTCGACTTCGCAGACCCATGTTCCGCGCCTCGGCGTCGCTTTCGTCTTTTTCGCGTCGTCCAGTCCCGCGATCGGATTCGGATTCGGATTCGATCGACCGCGCCCGATGGGCGCCCAATGGGCTCGACATGGGCGCCATCGTCCCGCGCGGTCGATCGGTCGATCGATCGGTCGTTCGATCGGTCGCGTCGGTCGATCGAAGCGCGTTCGTTCGCATCGACGCTCGGATGCGCGCGTTGGCGCGGTCGTCGGCGCGCGCGTGCCTCGCGCGCGTTCGAGCGAGGTGTCGCGCGGGACTCGAGCGCGTCGGGGCGAGCGAGGCGGACGTGGACGCGGTGGTGCGAGAGGTGTTTCGAGGACCGTTTCTGACGTGGCCGAGACCGAGGCGGGGGGAGGGGTGGGCGAGGAGAGAGGGGACGGTGGAGGAGATGAGAGAGGGGGAGGCGGCGGCGCGACGGGCGACGCGCGCGTTCGAGCGCGCGACGAGAGAGGAGAGAGGAGAGAGGAGAGAGGAGGGGTGAGAGACGACGCCTATGGATGCAAGAAGTGGGTGGTGGTGTGATAAAAAGATACGATTTCTACGACGGTGGTGCGGTGGCGACGGCGTGGCGACGGTGTTTGAATCCGTCGTCGGCTCGCGGAGCGGAGCGGAGCGACGATTCGTAATTCGATTCGCGCAAAGGCTCGGATGGATGTGACGGGGGCGGCGCGCGAGCGCCGCGACGACGGCACGGACGATGCGTCGTTCACTCGTTCGTTCCCGTTCATCGCTCGCTCATAGAATACCGCGCTTTTTGCAAAGGCGGTACAGCCAGAGAGACATGCCCGCGCACGCGGCGATGAGGAGCGACGTGCACAGATAAAAGGCGAAAACGCTCGACTCGAACGTCGACGTCAAGTTCATGCCGAAAATACCGGTCACGACGGCCCCGATCGCGGCGGCGAAGCTGACGATGGACAAAATGAGCTCAATCTTACTCACCTCGAGTCGGCGCGCGGACAAGGTGACGGAGATGGACTCGTCGAGATCTCTCGTGTTTTCGAGCAACGCTTCGGTGGCGCCGTGCACCGCCTCCGTCTGCTGAAGATAATACTCGAGCAAGTTTTGTACCTCCTCTTCTTCCTCCTCTTTCGCCGTGCCCGTGGCTTGCGAAGATAACGTCATGCGCTCGACGTCGTCCTCGTCGTCGAGCGTGTCGAGAATTTCGTCGCGAATGGCGGAGGCGCGCGTCTCGAGTTGTACGAGCGCCTGCTTCATGAAGCGCATCTCGTCGAACGTCGTCTTCTCGATACCCATTTGTAACGTACGCTCGAGCGATCTATACTTTCGTGCGCAATATTCCAATCTGTTTTCCAACTGCGCGCACGTCTCCTGCAACGCCGCCTCGACCATGGTGAGTTCAAACGGCAGCGTCTGCATGCCCTCGGCTTCGGACGGCGTGTTTCTCATCATACGCTCGCTCCAAGACTCGAGGAAATTCACCGACATCATCGTGTCCGGTTCGAGCAACAGCGCGTGATCGGCGCGAATGATCATGCGAACGCCCATGTTCACCAACACGGAGTCCTCGCGCACGATCATCGCCGGCGTGTTCGTAATCTGTCCGAGCGTCGGATCGATCCGTCGCAAATCCCGAGGCGAGAGATCGGTGTCGCTTAACAACTGTCGCCTCGTCATGATTTGTTTATACGGCACGCGCTGACCCTTGATGTCGATTCTGTACACAGCGTACGGCTTGGATAAATAGTGCCCGTGGTGCCTCTCCGACCTCGACGCCCCCTCTCGAACCACTCGCGTCCCTCCCGCGCCTCCGTCGCGGTGCGCGTCCCCGTCCGCCTTTTTATGTTCTTCCTCAAACAACCACGCGTTTCCGTACGACGTCGACGCCGCCGACCCATCGCCTCCCGCGCCGTCGACTCCCGCGGCGACCGATCCGTTCGTCGTCCCCGTCCCCGTCCCCGTCCCCGTCTCCGCGCCGTTCGCCGACGAACCCGACGTCATCGACGACGACGACGACGACGACGACGACGACGACGACGAATCACTCGCCCGAACCCACGCCTCATCCCCTCGTCGCGCCGCGCTCGCCGTCGCCACCGCCGCGCGCGCCGTCGTCGCCCTCGCCGCCGCCGCCGCGCGTCGCGCCGCCTCCGTCGCCATCATCCCCTCGCTCGTCCACCACGCCCCCCCACCCCCGCGCACGGACACATCTCTCTCACTCTCCCGCGTCTCCACCGACATCACGCATCGCACGCGTCGACGCGCGCGTTCGCGACGATGCGTCCCGCGCGCGCGATTCGCGCATCTCTCGGCCCGTCGTCCCCCCGTCCTCACCGCCGACGCGGTCGTCGGCGAGACGAGAGTCACGCGCGACATGACGCGCGCGCTCGAGCGGACGAACGTCGCGCGCACTCCCGTCGCGACGCCGAACGAACGAACGAACGAACGAATGAATGACGCGATGGGTGCATTCGATGCATTCCTTCACGTGCGCGCGCGATGCGATGCGATGGGTGTGTTTTGTGTGTCGTGACGTGGGTGTGTATCTCGTAGTGTGAGGGTGTGTGTACCATGTACTATTCATAGTGCGTCTACGTAGACCCGTCTCGATTGAATCGTACACGGGACATAGACGAGTCTCAGTATGATCCATAAGGGAGAGAATGGACGACGTAATGATCTCTCGCGCTCGTGTTTAAACCCACGCGTCGGCTGTCGACGACGCGCGAGGGGACGCGACACATCGCGACGGGACGCGCGCGGTACACGCCGGAGGACGGACGCATCGATCGCGCGGACGCGGTCTCGTCGATCGGTACCGTCGCGCGCGAGGGGATCGGTCGCGCGGGGACGCGGGGGGACGCGCGGTGATCGTGGATTTCGATTTTGATTTTGATTTTTGATTTTGATTTCGAGCGGTGCGACCGACGACGGACGATGGGCGCGGCGGTGCGAGAGACGGTGGATCGGGCGCTGAAACTCCTCGTCGACGCGCGCGCGAAATCGCGCGCGGGGGCGCACGATGAGGCGATCGAGATGGCTGGGAAGGCGTTGGAGGAGACGCTGGGCGCGAGCGACGAGGCGGAGGCGGCGGAGGCGGCGCGCGCGCACTTCGTGTACGGGGAGTGTTTGTTTCGAGGGGCGCAGGCGCAGAGCACGGTGTTCGGGGAACAGGTGCGAGCGAACGCGGAGGCGAGCGGGACGCGTTTGGAGGATGGTGAGAAGGAGGACGCCGAGGCGGAGGAGGACGTCGCCGAGGAGGAAGAGGAAGACGCGGCGGCGGACGGAGACGGCGACGACGCGAACGACGCGAACGAAGAGGACGAAGGGGACGAGACGGACGAGACGGATATGGAGTTGGCGTGGAAGATGCTCGAGACGGCGCGAGTGATGTACGAGGAAGATTGCGATGGACGGTTTCCGTTGGATTTGGCCGACGTGCTGGAAACCATCGGCGAGTTTAACATGGAACAGTCTCAGTTTGAGCCGGCGTTGGGCGATTACAAGGCGTCGTTGGCGCTCTTGGAGGCGAATCTGGACGCGACGGATAGACGATTGGCGAGCGCTCTGTACGAAATATCCATCGCGAGTCAGATGTTGGAGGCGAACGACGACGCGCTCGCGGCGAACACGCGCGCGATTGAAATTTGCGAGGCGCGCGTCGCCGAACTCAAGGCGGGCACGGCTCGCGTGAGCAGAGGCGCGCGCGAACGCGCGGGCGAACCCGTGTCTCCGGAGGCGTCCATCGCCGAGTTGGAGGAAATCATGGGCGTCGCCTCGGATTTGAAGGAGAGACAGCTCGAACTCAAAGAACTCGTCAGCGCCGACAACTCGACGCGCGAGGCGCTCAGGCAAGCGTTCAAAGCCATCGGCGGCGCCGCGCCGGAGGGCACCGCCGAACCGCAAGAGAGCGAAGGATTTGCGGCGCCGACATTGACGTCGAACGTGCCCGTGCAAGCCGCGCCGGTTCGTCGCGTCCTCCCGGCGCCGGTGAAACGCGTGGAAGTGGCGCCGCTTCGGGAGGCGTCGGCGGCGAAACGCGTCGAACCGCAACAGACGGTGCCTCCCGCGGCGCCCGAGGCGAAAAAGTTGAAACCGACGCCCGCGGATAAGGCGGCGCTCATGGGCGCGAACAACGCGTCCACAGACGCCGAGCCGAACGGGTGCCCGCAACAATAGTCGACGCTAACGCTACCGCAATCAATTTACAATCTATAAGAGAATCGTCGTCTACGCTCGCTCGCTCACATTCGGAAATAACGCGACGACGCCACGATAAACGCGACGGCGATGAACACGCGTCTCGCACTCATCCCCTCGGTCGCGTTCGTCGGCACGCGCCCCAACAAACTCACATTACGAGTCTGCAAAACGTCCACGAAGGCCACGAGCGGAAAATGATCGCTCACCGCCGACGAGACTAAATCGTGTCGAATAGTCGCGTTCACTATCACGACGTCGCTCTTGGAGGTCAAAATATAATCCAATTTCGCCTTTCGAGCTCCATTCTGACTCTGCCACGTGTACCTCCTCTCTCGAGGCACGTACCCGCCCACTTCCTCCAACTCGTCCACGCCGTCGTCGTCGAAATCTCTCAACTTGGCCAAGACGCGAGACGTCGGCGCGTTCCCGTCCGCGTCCGCGTTCGCGTCGCTGTAATCATTCAAATCCCCCACCACGATCACCGCATCCCCCGATTCGTATCTCTCTCGCACCAACGCTCGAAGAACATCCACCTGCGCCTCTCTCTGCGCGCAACTCCTCGCCTCGGTCGGATTCGCCTTTAAGTGCGCGCCGACGAGCGAGACGTCCCGTCCTTTAACTTTGATCCTCGTCCAAAAGTGTTTACTCACCCCGCTCTCTCGCGCACCCTCGTACCCACACCCACTCGTCCTCGCGTCGTACCTCCCTCGTCCACTCGTCCGTCGTAAATCCTCGAACGGGTCGATCTTCGTCGCCAATCCCGCCTGTTGCCGCGTCGCCGAATCCGTGCCCGGAATCATTCTCGTGGCGTACGACGCCCTCCCGCTCGCCGCGCGCGCCAACGTGTCGCAATTTTCATTCTCCAACAGAACGACGACGTCCGCGTCCACCTCTCGCACGACGTCTCGCACCGCATCGACGTGCGCGCGCGCGCCCGAGACGTCATCGACGTACGGCGACGCGGACGGTTCATCCACGCCGTCGAACAACCACCGCGCGTTGAACGCGGCGACGGCGAGGACGGACGACTCCGGGCGGAGACGACGATCGCGAGGCGTTCGAGGCGCGGTCTCGCACGTCGTCGAGGCATGACACGGCGCGAGAAGGACGGCGAGGAGGAGGACGATGGATGCGCGCCTCGCGCGCATGGAAATGGCGACCGACGCGCGGCGCGCGGCGACGTCACTCGCGCGCGCGGGACGACCGTTCGAGGGTACGGGAATCACGCACGCGCGCGCGGACGGTGTCGTGCGACGGTGTGAGGGACGAGGACGAGGACGAGGACGACGTAAGGGCGCGCGGACGGCGTGGGAAAGGGAACCGGTCCCGGTGGTTGATTTGATTGATTTGATTGATTCGTTCGATTCATGGAGGTGACGCCGCCGTTGACGCGCGAATGGATCGATGAACTCGCGCGTGAGATGGAGGCGAACACGCGCGATGACGTGCCGAGACGCATCTCGAAGATTCTCTCGGCGAAAGAGGTTGAAAAGTTATTCGCGCACGCGAGACGCGCGCTCAAGTCGGAGAAAACCTCGACGCGGCTCGAACCGAGCGACGCGTGCGAGGAGGGGATCGTCGTCGGTGACACGCACGGACAGTATCACGATGTCTTGCGATTATTACAGATCGCGGGAGAACCGTGTGAGACGCGGGCGTACGTGTTTAACGGAGATTTCGTCGACCGCGGCGCGTGGGGCGTGGAGGTTTTGCTCTTGTTATTGGCCAACAAGGTGGCCGCGCCGGAGCGGGTGAAATTGTTGCGAGGAAATCATGAGACGGAGTTTTGTACCGAGTGTTACGGATTCGAGAGAGAGTTGAGCGTCAAGTACGGGAAGACGGCGGGACGACGGTTGTATGTGTTGTTTTTGGAGGTGTGCGCCGAGTTGCCGTTGGCGTGCGTCGTCGGCGACGCGACGTTGGTGTTGCACGGGGGGTTGTTTCGGAGTTCGAGTCTGAATAAACGAGACGCGGTGATGAATCCGAAACTCGGAACGTTGGCCGAGTTAGAGAAGGCGTCCAAGGGGGGCGCGGATCCCATAGGGGAGGGTCGATCGATGATCGCGGGAGACGTCTTGTGGAGCGATCCCATCGCCGAGGACGGGTTGCGTCACAACGAAAACAGAGGCATAGGAATTCAGTTTGGACCGGCGCAGACGCGCGAGTTCATGGAGAGAGAAAACTTGAAACTCATCATTCGTTCGCACGAGGGTCCGGACGCGAGGTGCGATCGACCGGAGATGCCATCCATCATGGCGGGCTTTTGCGTCGATCACGACGTCGGCGACGCCCGGAAACTCTGCACCCTCTTCAGCGCGCCGAATTATCCACAATTCGTCGACGCCGACGACGTGCGACATCACAACAGCGCGGCGTTCGTCACACTTCGTCGCGAGACCGGTTGGTGCGAACCGGTACCGACATCGTTCGAGTACGCGCCTCGACCGCCGAGTCGGTGTTACTACGACGTCGACTTGGGCGGCAGCGACGCCGAGGGTCCCGAGAGCGACATTCGTCCACACGAGCCGCTACACATAGACGTCGGCGAGGGCGACGAGGGCGCTCGATGGGAGGAGGACGAGATCACGCACAAATTAAAATTGAATCACGAGAGGACGTAGTCGCTCGCTCGCTCGCTCGCGCGCTCGCGCGCGCCGTTGATTTTTTGTATTGTAAACGACACACAGTCGCGCGTCGACCGCACTCGAGCGCGCTCGCATGCCGCGCGCGAAAAAGTCGACGCGGGAGACGACGGTGAACGCGCGCGTCGAGTCGGACGCGTCGACGCGCATCTCCGCGCCGAGAGACGAGGCGCTCGAACGCGCGTGGAAAATTTATAATCGACATCGCGAGAGGATATCGCGGTCGACGTTCGCGCGGTGCGAGGAAGAGTCGGGATATTCCGAGTTTGACGAGTTGGGCGTGCGCGTGAGCGCGTCGTCCGTCGCCGAGCGCGCGTTGAGCGCCGAGGTGAAGACGTTGGAGGATTGATTTTGATTTTTCTGATTTGTTTCATTTCTTTGCGCGATTGATATCGGCTCGCGGAAAAGATGTCGTCGGCGGCGCCGTCGACGCACCGCCGAGTTCGAACGCAACACCATCGAGCGCCGCGACAGTCTCGACGACGACGCGTGCTTCGACGATTGTCGTACGCGTGTCTCGCGTGTCTCGCGTGTTTTCTCGCGTTTGAGGGCGGGATTCGATGGACGCACAAGGCGTTCGCCGCGCCGTGGAGGAGAGATTTCGCGCCCGAGTGGGAGGACATGCCGCTGAAGTGTAGACAACGATTAGCGGGCGCTCTGGATCGTGGGACGACGACGCTCGCGCGTTCGAAAACGTACTTCAAGATGGGTCGAACGTCGCGCGAACGCGGGATCGAGGCGTTCGCCGAGGGCGCGACGTTGACGCAAGGATTGGGCATCGCCGACGTGTTCTCCGTGGAGACGGACGGTAAGATTACGCCTAAATTGTTAAAGCTCGACGTACCGGTGCGCGCGATCGTGATTCCGTTCCCCGTGGGTGTGGTGAGCGCCGAGTTGCACCGCGGCACGACGAGACAGTTGGAGAGATTCGGGTATTCGCCCGGCGTCGACGTCTACCTGCAGGATTCGGAAATGTTTCACGCGTCGATCTTTCACGCGTCGCATCATCTGGAAGAGCACGTGGTGAACGCGGATGAGTTAGCGCTCGAAGTGGAGAGCATCACAAAAGTGACTCGGGCGTCTTGTCCCATGAATGTTGTTTTGGAGAGGGTGGCGGTGACGAGTTCGGGAGTCGTTGTCGCCCTGTGGAACGCGGAAAAGTCGTCGCGTGGCGAACCAAGCGAACTTCGCAAGAGACTTCGCGAGTCACTCCCGCGCGCACCGAAAAAGCAGCTCGTTTCGGACGCGCACATTCTTCACACCACTCTAGCGCGTCTCGTGCGTTTGCCGCGAGCGACGACGGATGACAGAAAACTCGCGGAGGACTTGTCTCAAAGTTTGACTGATGAACTCTGTGGGCTCGAACTCATCTTAGATCGCGCGTGGTTCGTGCAGGAGCACCATAAATTAGCATTGGCCCTGAAAGGGGCCTTAGATAAAGTCGACATGCCGTTCGACTGCATGTAGAAGAGACGACGTGAATCGTATCAAATCAAATTCGTTTTACATTCAATCGTTCGCACCGGCTATCATCAACGCCATCCCTTGCAATTGCGTGAGAGCGTCGTGCAATCGCAACTGTGTCCTAATCCTCTCCTTGATTCTATGTAGAGCGCTATCCACAGTCGCGCTGGCGCCGACGTCTCCGCCGTACAGGTCGACGATGCGGTTCGCGATGTTCACCATCTGCACCGTATGGCGGGGCTTGGAGATGTTCTTTTCGATGTACTCTAAAATAGGAAGCAATGACTCATCATCGCGATTGGCGAGAGCCCTTTGCAACCCTCCTCGTCGGCCGACTTCTTCGATGACGGCGGCGACGACTTCGGCGCGGCCGACGTGCAACGCAGCGTCGAGCGCGTCTCCGTATCTAAACTGCTTCAACATGCGGTCGTGCGCCGCGAGGTGAATGCGACGGCGTCGAAGCACTTTCGTGGCATCCGCCGCCGCCTTTGAGTTTTGTCCACGAATAAAGTACCGCCAGTGACCGGCGTCCAAACGACGAGGCTTTTTCACGGTGAAGCCCTTCTTCTTGCTGCGAACGCCTTGGTACCCTCCGAGAGAACGGTCCTCCTCGTTTCGAGGTTTTGTTCGTCGACGCACGCTCAACACCTTGTTCGCCAAACCGACCGCGAGGCAGTTAGAGTCCGGCGAGAGCGAGCACGACAAGACGGGACCAGGATACTTGATAGAGTGCGTCACGGTGAAGGTGTCGAGTTCGTGAATTTTGACGAAACCGTCGAGAGAACCCGTGATCATGCGCGGTGACTTTGAATCGATCGCCGCGTCGCCCGTCATCTCGTATCCAGACGCGAACGACGGAGGTCCCGCGTCTTCGTGCACGTGCACCGTTGTGATGGTCTTTTGATGACTGCGCATCTTTTGGAGCAACCTGCCGCCGCCGAGGGCGTCCCACACGCAAATGTCTTCGCCGCCCACGGACACGAGTAAATTTCCGTTCGGATACCACGCGATGTCTTCCACGGGAGAACCGTGATTCAAAGTCATCACCGCCTGTCGCCCGACGCGCCCGTCCCACAACTTCACAGTGTGATCGTACGACGCGCTCGCCCACGTCTCGCCGGACGCCGGACTCCGCTCCAACGCGCGCACGTAATCGGTGTGCCCGTCGTGTCTTCGCACGCAGTTACCCGACGAGATATCCCATATTCTCACCGTCGCGTCATCGCTCGCCGACGCCAGGTGAAGCTTATCCGCACTCCACCGCACCGCTCGAACCGCCGCCGAGTGCAACGTAAACTTTCGCAGCACCGCCCTCGACCCGCAGTCAAACAACTGCACCGCTCCAGCCTGACCACCCACCGCCAGCGCCCTCCCATCGTCTCTGAGCACTCCACTGTACGCTATATCCTTAAACCTCGCGAACGTTCGCAATTTCCTCGCCCCACTCGGCGCATACAGCGTCACCCTCGCCCCGCTCGTCGCCGCCAGCGTCCCTCGCGCGCCCGCGCTCCCGCCCGCGCCGCCGTAACTCACGCTCGTCACCCCGTTCACCTGTTCCGCCAGCGTCGTCGACTTATACTCCCTCCAGTACCTCCCCTCCGCCGTCTCTCGCCTCGCATTCACCGCGTACCGCTTCACGGGAAGCTTTCGATACTCCCCCAGCCCGCTCGCCACCAAACCGCCTCGGCCGTCCCCTCTCGGCCCGCGGTCGCGCGCGTCCATGGCGTCGAGACGGGTTCACGTCACCGTCGACGTCACGTCACGTCACGACTTCCCTCTCCTCGCTCGGTCCTCGACTCGCGAGTGTCGCGCTGTGCGCGCGCTATACGACGTCGTGTGTCGCGCGCGGGCCCGGCGGCGGCGCGATGGGACGACGTGTCGATGACATGCATGACATTCAGGGGACGATCGGGCCCGGGACGTGATTTCGTCGCATGCGCGCGCGGGCGTGCGTGAAGAGCGTCGTTCGAGCGACGCGAGGGCGAGGATCGATCGCGAGGGAGGCGGTGAGGACGACTCGGCGAGCGATGGTACGCGAGGCGAGCGGGGACGACGACGGGTTGGTGACGGAGACGTTTTTTTTGGATGACTTTGCGATTCGACAGTGGGACGATGCGCGGTACAGTGGGACGAGGATCTCGTGCGATAAGGCGGCGTTCGTGCGGAAAGTTCAAGAGGCGCACTCGAGCGGGAGGGCGCCGCTCGTGGATGGGTACGCGCCGTTTTGCAAACACGTCTTCGTGCCGAATTTCGTCGGCGCAAAGGTGGGCAACGTCGAGATCACGGAGGCGAACGCGCACCTGTTGAAGAGTGGGTACAGCGCGCGGTCGGACGCGGAATTGGCCATCTTGACGCGTTGGTTTCAGGCGTCGGACGTGGAGGCGCCGGAGGCGACGCACTTGGATGTGATTTTATATTCGCGCGAGCAGTTGGAGCTCGAACGCGCGGCGGTGCCGAGCAAGGGGGCGAGACCGCCGTTACCGAACGCGCCGTGGGGAATCATCAGCATCAAGGCGCAAAACGAGGACTACGAGACGCCGATGCAACCGATCACTATGATGCGAAACGCGTTGGGAAGAGAGGAGGGCGGTTCCGGCGTGCCCTTGGAGCGAGAAAAGTACAACGCGAGCGTCGAGTACTGGCGCACGCACGCCCCGATCGTCGCGAGCGAAGACGGCGCGAGCGGCGATTAGACCACGACAGGCGACGAAATAAACGTCGCGATCCGTCATCGACGCGCGTGTGTGAAGCAAAGTAAAGAAAATTTTCATTCTTCGTAACAAACCCAACCTTCGCCCCGCGTGTTCACTTCAAGAGTGCCAACACCGCGTCGCGCTTGTCCGGATTATCTCTCCCCGCGAGTTCGGCCACGGACTTACCGTCCATGTCCTTCACCGTCTTATCAGCTCCCGCGGCGAGAATCTCCTCAATCTTCGGCGTATCTCCCTCCGCCGACGCGAACAACAGAATGATATCCACCGGGTGCATGCCGCTCGCGAGCAAGTTATCCATGCGATCGTTCGATCCCTCCACGGCCAGGATGCCCATGTAGTTGAAGTAATACTCGACGTCGTCGCGATCGTAATCGTCTCGTCCCTGCGACCCGACGATGCCCGCGGACGAGGAGTCTTGACGAAGCGGATTCTTGAAGAAGGCGTTCGCGCGCGCACCGTTCGTTCGCGCGCCGCGAATGCGCGCCACGTCGCGTCGCTTGGAGGCGACGCCGACGAAGGACGATTTTAAAACCACTCGACCGATCGCGGACGTCATCGCGCGCGCGCTCGCAAAGTGACGACGGAGGGAAAGTGCGGGGACATGGCGTCGTCCCTCTTATCCACAAAAACTCGGGACGGCGGGACGGCGGGACGGCGGGACGACGGGACGACGGGACGCGCGGTCGCGTTCGGAGACTCAGTCGAGGAGCGCGCTCTCGAGCGCGACGTCGTCGAGCTGTGGGAGGGCGAGATAGGACGCGCGCATGGCGAGCGCCACGTCGCGCGCGAAGTGATCGGACACGAACGGAGAGTCGGTGTCGACGACGAGCGTCTTGAGAAAGGGGACGAGCCGCGGTCGCTCGGCGGCGACGACGAGCGTCTCCTCGCGAAGCGCTCGACGCGATGGCGGCGGTTCGGAGACTCGCGCGTTTGGGTTCTCTGACCATCTGAGTGAGACGGTCGGTCGCGCGTCGGTGAGGATTATCTCTCGCACGGCGCCGACGGTGGATTTTCCGCGCGCGCGGTGCGCGTTGGCGGCGACGCGGGCCGAGGCGCGTAATCCGTGCGCGAGCGGCGTGCCGCCGCCGCAAGGTAAAGCGGCGAGTCGTCGTGCCGCCGCGAGCGTCGATCTCGTCGGTGGTAACACGACCACAGCGGCGTCGGCGGACATCTCCACGAGAGCCACCGTGTCCCGTTTCGTGTACGAGAGGTGTAGAATCTTCAACGCGGCGGCTTTCGCTACGGTGATGCGATTGATAGCCATGGAGCCAGAGGCGTCGACGAGAAAAATCGTGAGCGACGCGGCTCGACGCGAGAGTTTCTTCAAACGCACGTCGTCCTTCGTGATGAACACGCGGCGCGCGGTGCCGTCGGAATGTCGTCGACGACGAAACAATTGGTGCGGCGCGGCGGCGCGGAGCGTGGCGTCGACGGCGATTTTGCCTCTGATGTGTCCGCCCTTGGGGAAAATCGCCTTGACGTATCGTCCTCGCGCGAGATCGAACACGCTCTGTCGCTTCGTGCGTCCGGTCATCGTACCTCGCGTGGACTTCTCGGCGAAACTCCTTCGCGTCGCGTCTTCGAACGCGGCGAGGAGCGCGTCGACGTCGAGTCGACTCTCATCGGCGTCTTTCACCGTCGGCTCCATCTCTAATCCAGTTTGCGGCGTCTCCTGTTCTTCCTCCTGTTCCTCCGTCTCCTCGTCGTCGTCCGTCTCGCGCGGTGCGCGCTCCGAACGCCTGTTCGACGGCTGTGGCTGCGGCGGCGGCGGCGAGACGTCATCCTCGCTCGTCGCTCTCGTCGCGCGCGGCTCGACGACCAACGCCACGGCGACGGCGACATCCGTCTCGTTTACCTCGACTGCGTGTCTCAGCGCGCACGACGCGCGCGCCACTTTGGCCGCGTACACGTCCCCCCTGTGTCCCAACACGCCGTATTCGACGCAACTTTGCACCAATCGTCGCGCAATCTCCTCCGACACGCGCACGTTTGGTAAAAAGACGTCCCTCGCCGTCGCCACGCGATTTCTCAACGCCGACTCGGCGTCCTCGCTCGCCGCCGTCACCGCGCGCCAATCGTCTTGCCACGCCATAGCGGCGTCTACCGCCTCAATACGCGTCTGAACGTCGTCCATTTGCGCGTCGTCCGTCGAACAAATCATCGCGAATCGATCCAACACGCGCGCGCGCACGTCGCCCTCCTCGGGCGTAAAACTCGCCAATCGTAAAGCTCTACACGGACGCTCGGCGCTCAATCCCTCCCGCTCCACCCGCACGACGCCCGCGTCGAGACTCGACAACATCATCGTCAGCGTGTGTTCATCGACGAGATTGACGTCGTCGATGAACAAGACGCCGTCGTTCGCCTCGGCGAGCAAACCGGGCTCGTACGCGGCGCGGCCCGTTTTCGCGCTCGCCTCGACGTCGACGCTCCCGAGCACGCGCTCGTCCGTGACCCCCAGAGGCACGGTGACGAACCGTTTATCTGGAAGGACCGACGCGACGCTTCGACACAGGGTCGACTTCCCGCTGCCTCGACCTCCGCGCACCAGAACCGACAGACTCGGGTCGACGCAGCTCAGCGCGAGCGCCGCCTTGACGACGTCGCGGTCGACGAAGGATGTCATGGGGACGGCGAACGCGCCGAGGCGCGCGCGAGGAGCGATAGAGACGGGGCGATGAAGAACGCGCGCGCGAGAGAACATGATCGGCGATGCGCGTCGAGGTGTGTGGAGAGACAGAGGCGCTCTCGGATGTGCACATCGTCTACTACTAGGTACGGTACATACTACGCTCTACGCCGCGATCACGCGCGAGGCGTGGGGATGGATGATGGACGCTTCAGGACCTTTGTCGTCGTCGTCGTCGTCGGTGTCGTCGTCGTCGTCGTCGGTGTCGTCGAAGATGTCGATTTCTTTTTGGATTTGGCTTTCGGCTTTTGTTTTCGTTTCGGCGCGGCGTCGGCGGCGACGGGTTCGTCGTCGAGACGAGTCGTCGACTTTCCCTCCCTTTTGGATTTCGATGATTTCGATTTCTTTTTCCCGCTCGATTTTTTCTTCCCACCGCCCGTCGTCGCGCGCTGGTCCTGCGCGCGTTTCTTCCAAATGTATTCCAAGAGCGCCGTCGATTTCCTCGTCTTCGTCGTCGTCGTCGATTCCATCCTCGGCGTCGCCGGCGCCGTCGTCCTCCCCTCCTCCCGCTCCCGCTCGAGCGCTTTCACGAACGACACGTACTCCTCATCCTCCTCGATCGTTCCCGCGCTCTCCGGCGTCCCTAACGTTCCAAACACCGCCCCATACGTCTCCGGCGTCCACTCGCTCGGCGCGCGTTCGACGCTCGCCGTCGTCGTCTCCGCCGCCTCCTCATCCTCCCCGATCGCGTTCCCATCTTCGTCCCTCGCCCTGACGCGAAACGTCGTCCCGTGATACGCATCAATCATTCTCTGAACCGTCCTTCCGTCTCTCACGACGGCGTAAAATCTCGACAGAGACGTCGTCGTCGTCGTCGTCGTCTCGCCGCCGTCGCGCCGCCGCCGTCCCGAGACGTAATCCATCCATTCGAACGCCTCGTTCGCGTCAAATCCATCCCTTTCGAGCGCCTCCACGAACGATTCGCGCGTGAGCGACGCCGGTAATCCACGAACGACCATCTTCCGCGCGCGGCGTCGAGACGTCGACCGTCTCGGCGCGCGACGATGATGTCGATGATTCTGATGATGTCGTCGTCGACGTCCTCTTCCGCGACCGAGACGCTCGCGATCGGTCGCGACGTCCGACGACGTCTCCATCGTCGTCGCGTCGACGTCCATCTCGGTCGGTCTCCGTCGTCGCGTCGCGTCGTGACGCGTCGACGTCATCGCGCGTGCGGGCGCGACGTCGGGCGCGGGATGGGACGAAGGAGGGACACATTGATGAGTCATGACCCGTCTCATACTCACGAGTCACGACTCATCAATGTGTCCCTCGTCCAGAGACCCTCGAGACCCTCGCGTCGATGGATCGATGGATCTCGTCGTTTCTTCGTCCGCACTCGTCGTCTCGCGCGTGCGAACGACCGACGATCGGAGAGGACCGATCGACACAGTCTCTCGCGCGCGTTCGAGGGACGACGGTGTCTGCCGAGCGCACGGCGCGCGTTCATTCGTCAGACCTCGTCTCGGGACGCGACATGGCGGCGTTCAAGCTTCCGCCGATCGCGCGCTCGGACGACGCGTTCGGGCCGCCGAGAGACGCGCTGGTGGAGAGCGAGATTCGTGAGATGATTTACGCGCCGTATAACAAGACGGATAAGTTTGGGAGGTGCGCGGATTGGATGAGCGAGGACGGCGCGCGGGGCGACGCGTCTTCGAGGGACGCGCGGAGAGAGGAGCGACGAGAGCGACGAGAGCGCGAACGCGAGAGTAAACGGAAGGACGGCGCGAGCGGTGGTGGTGGTGGTGCGGTCGGGGGCGTGGAGACTGTGTTTAATTTCGTCGCGGACGCGGGTGAGGAGGAGAGTTTCAGTTTGGTGGATAACACGAGCTCGAGTCGGGGCGGCGGCGGCGGCGGACGCGGCGGACGGGGCGGTGGACGGGGCGGCGGACGATGGAATCAGTACGGCGGTCCGAACCGGAACCGTTCGAATCCGGATGAAGCGGCGAGAGATCTCGGGGTGGGGGCCGAGCGCGAACGGAATCGTCAAGCGCGCATTCAGTCGAGAAAGGCGCAGCAATGGAGCACGTGGGCGTACAACAGGCAGCAACAGCAGGTGCACTACAGCGCGTCGGTGGACATTCGTCCGGATTGGGAAGTCGTGGAACAGATTGCGTTCCCGGAGATTATCAAGCAATCTCTCGAGCTCGCCAACGCCGAGCCGGAAGACTTGGCGTCGTACGGTTCCGTGCGTTGGTTTGACAAGTCGTACGATCGCGTGACGCCCAAGTCTGAGGTTGGCTTGCGTCGTCGCACCGACGAAGCGCCGCGCAACGTCACCGCGAGCGAAGATCCCATCATTCAAAAGTTTGCCAGCGCCGGTACCGGTAATGTGTTCACCACCGACAACGTGTTGGCCGCCGTCATGTGCGCCGCGCGTTCCAACTATTCTTGGGACATCATCGTCAAGAAGAAGGATGGCAAAATTTACTTGGACAAGCGCTCCGACGGTAACTTTGACCAACTCACCGTGTCCGAGACGGCGCAAGAGCCGATCGCGGACGACGAAGAGGACATCAACGGCGTTCAGCAACTCTCCGTGGAGACCACCAAGGTGAACCGCGCGTTTGTCGAGCAAGCGCTCACCACCGAAAAGGATTCCGTCAAGGTCGGCGAGCCGGTGCCCTTCTTCGGCGAAGAGGACAACGACTCGGTGGCGTACAAGTACCGCAAGTGGAGCGTGGATGAGAATACTGAGCTCGTCTGCCGCTGCGAATTCAACGGCGTGAGCGAAGCCAAGGGCATGAAGAAGGGCGAGGCGCTCACCACCCTCGTCAAGGCGTTGAACGAATTCGATTCCAAAGTCACGGGGATCGACTGGAGACTCAAGATTGAGACCCAGCGCGGTGCGGTGATCGCGAACGAATTGAAGAACAACGCCAACAAGTTGGCCAAGTGGACCACCAGGGCTGTCCTCGTCGGCGCCGAGCAAATGAAGCTCGGTTTCGTCTCTCGTACGCACCCGCGCGATCCCAACGCGCACGTCGTGCTCAACACGCAGACGTACAAAACGAAGGACTTTGCGCAACAAATCAACCTCAAAGAAACCAACATGTGGGGCTCTCTCAAGCTTTTCCTCGACACGTGCCGCAAGTTCGACGACGGCACCTTTATCTGCGTCAAGGATCCGTCGAAGAACATCTTGCGCTTTTACAAGTACGAGGAAAAGTCGAGCGTCTTTTGATAACCGCGCGTCCCTCTTTCAAAATAGTCGTTGTCGTGATGAATTCTTGGATTACTACAATCACGCGCTCGTCGTCCTTCCCTCCACCATCCAATCCCCGTCCCGCGACGCGTCATCCTCCTCCATCATATCCTCCGCGCCCTCCTGGTCCTCGTCGCTCATCGTCGCCGCGTGTTCGGGATTGCGCGTCTGCTCAAACTTCTCCAACGCCCTCTTCGCGATGTCGCACGCGGGCTGAATGGCGAGCGCGCGCGTGTAATACTTGACGCCGTCCGCCGTCTGCCGAGACAACATCAACGCCTGCGCCAAGCGGCAGTACAACTGCACGAGCTCGTTCTCGTCCGAGGGTTGATAATCGTCCAATTGACGCTGTAAAATTGCGCGCGCGACGTGCACCTTGCCGATTTTAATGTTGAGCGCCGCGAGCGCCTTGACGGAGCGCACGTGACGTGGATCGTATGCGAGCGCCTGTTCGTACGCCTTGATGGCGTCGTCGTATTCGTCTCGATTCTTGGCGTGGACGTCCCCCATCAAACTCCACGCCAAGGCGCTCTGCGGACTTCGTTTCAGCGCCTGTTTCGCGCACATCGCCGCGTTCGGGTGAGACGCCAACGCGAGGTACGCCTTGACCAATCCGTGATACGCCTCCATCGAAACCTTGATGGCGTTGCACTGATTAAACGCGCGCACGGCGGATTTGTAACGCTTACTCCTGAGGTAAATCGACCCGAGGACCAGGTGCGCGATGTTCGATTGAGGATTTAAAAGCACCGCCTTTTCCGCCGCGGCGACGGCGTCCTCACGACCGCCGCGTTCGGCGTCGAAGTGCATCGCCATGCACGTCCACGACTCGGCCGACTGTGGCATGAGATGCGCCAGGTCAGAGCTCAACACGTTTAAAGCTCGTGCATCGCCGCTCTCGCGCAACAACATCCCGTACGCGTCCATACCCTCGACGAAACACGGATCTCTCGAGCGCACCGCCGCGTACTCTCTCGTCGCCGCGGCGACGTCTCGCGAGCCGACGGTGGCGATGCGCGCTTTTATGATGGACATGTACGGATCGTTCGGAAACCGACGCTTGACGCTCTGCATGTGTGACTGCGCGGTGACTAAATCATCGCTCTCGAGCGCGGCGTAGGCGGTGGCGTACGCCTCCAACACGTCGAAATCTTCGCCGGCGACGTCCTCCTCGGACGCCGTCTTTCTGAGCGCGCGTCTCGCGTCCATCGACTTCACCCCGAGCTCCGCGAGCGCCACAGCCGCCTCTATCGCGAACGGCCACTTCACCAAAACTTCTTTATACGCCGACACCGCCGCGCGAACGTGCCCCTCTCGTCGCGCGATCTTCGCCGCCAATAATCTATTCTCCAGCGTTCGATTCGCCGGCGGCGTCGATTCCAAACATTCCTTCGCCTCTCGCACCGCCTCCTCGTCCCCGATCTTCATCAACGTTCGAACCAATTTCATCATCATCTCATCACCGCTCGTCTCATCGCCGTCCATCGCGTCTCGTCCGCTCGCCGACGCGCGTCCGCCGTCTCCGCCGCCGACTCTCGCCGCCAACGCGGCGGCGCGTCTGTACGCCGCGGCCGCCCCCCTCGCGTCACCGCGCGCGGCGAGCGCGTCGCCCTTGATCTCGAGATCGATCGCGTCTCGACGCCATCCATCGCTCGTGCGTCCGCTCGCGACGGCCGCGCCCTCGCCCTCGTCGTCGACGTCTCGTCTCGACAGCGCCAAACTCGCCCAACGCGCGGCCGACTCGTGCGCGCCGTGCGCCAACGCCTCGCGCGCGTGCGCCGTGCACGCGTCGCGAAGCGACGGAGAAGACATCGCGTCGGCCGCACGCGCGCGATGGGTGCCTCACCGGGTGGTCTCGCGTCGTCGCGCGCGTGGGAATGCCGATGCATTTAAAATCGACAGACGGCGACATCCGACGACGCGGGGCCATGTCGCGCGAGCGCCGGGCCCCGCTCGCGCGCGTGCGGCCGAGCGAGATATGGTTCACGTTCGGACGCGTGAACGATCGGTTCAGCGGGTGCGGACGACGATTGGAGGAGACGCTGGAGGAGATCGCGCGCGGGACGCTGCGCGCGGATGATTTACCGCCCATCGCCGTGGTGACGCACGACGTGGCCGAGGACGACGAGGACGAGAGCGAGAGCGACGAGGACGATCGTCGTCGTCGTCGGGATCGATCGAAGAGGAAGAAGAAGCCGACGATGGTGCGCAGGTACTACTCTATGAATAACCGACGGTTGTGGGTGCTGAAACGGTGCGAAGAGTCGGGATTGATCGAGGACGTGGGCGTGCGATTGGAGAGCGAGGAAACGTGCGAGCGATTGTTGAGAAAGGGGAGTAGGAATTTTAGATTGGATCGGTGCACGCCGGGACCGGTGAAACTGGTGCCGACGCCGGCGAAGAAGAAGGGCGTCGACGCCAGCGAGAGCGTCGAGGAAGGGGCGTAATGGACGCGCGTGTGGTTATGTGAACTCCTAGAATGTATATTACTGTAGTTGGTGACTCAATCTAAACCGCCGATGCACACGTACTTGGTCTCGACGTACTCTTCCATGCCGTATTTGCCCCCTTCGCGTCCGACGCCGCTCTCCTTGACGCCCCCGAACGGAGCTTGCGCGGTGGAGATGATGCCCGTGTTGACGCCGACGATGCCGAATTCGAGATTTTCGGAATAGTAATACGATCGTTTCATGTCTTTCGTGTACACGTAAGACGCGAGACCCGCGGTGGTGGCGTTGGCGAGGCGAAGCGCGTCGGCGTCGTCCACGAACGTCGTCACCGCCGCCACGGGGCCAAACGTCTCCTCGCGCATCAGCAACATGTCGTCCGTGCATTTGGACAGGACGGTCGGCGCGTAAAAGTTGGCGTCCGCGCGCGAACCTCCGAGGTGACACTCGGCCCCCTTGGCGAGCGCGTCGCGAACGTGCGAGTCGACCTTTTCGACGGCGGCGTCGTTGATGAGAGGACCTTGCGTGGCGTTTTCATCCTCCAAGCCGTTCGCCATCACCAATGCGCTCGCAGCTTCCGTGAGCTTGCGCACGAATTCAGCCTCGACGGATTCGTGCACGATGAATCTTTGCGCGCACACGCACGTTTGGCCCGAGTTTCTAAATTTACTCGCCATGGCGCCCTGCACCGCCGCATCCACGTCGGCGTCCGCACACACGATGAACGGGGCGTTACCGCCGAGTTCCATGCTCACGCGCTTCGACGTCTCTGCGCTTTGTTTCATCAACAATTTACCCACGCGCGTGCTCCCCGTGAAGGTGATTTTCCTCACGAGGGGTGACGCGCACAACGCTTCGCCGATGGCGGCGGGATCGCCCACGATGAACTGCAACACGCCATCCGGACATCCCGCCTCCTCCGCGAGCGCGCCCAACGCGAACGCGCTCAGAGGTGTCTCCTCGCTCGGTTTCACCACCATCGTGCACCCAGCCGCGAGCGCCGCGCCGGCTTTTCGCGTGATCATGGCGAGAGGAAAGTTCCACGGCGTAATCGCCGCCGTCACGCCCACCGGTTGTTTAATCGCCATGATTCTCGAACCCGTCGTCGACGCCGGCACCACGTCCCCGTACACGCGCTTACCCTCCTCTGCGAACCACTCTAAAAACGACGCCGCGTACGCCACCTCTCCTCGCGACTCTATCAACGGTTTTCCTTGCTCTGCCGTCATGATTCGTGCCAAGTCCTCCGCGTTCGCCTCCACGAGCTCAAACCACTTCCGAACGATTTTCGACCTCGCGTGCGCCGAGTACTCCTTCGCCCACATCTCCTGCGCCCTTCGAGCGCGATCAACGATCCCTCTCACCTCCGACGCCGGCGTGCCCTCCACCGAGAGTAACGTCGACCTCGTCGCCGGATTCGTCACCTCCACGCGAAACGACCCCGAGGTCGACGTCGACGATCGGTGCGCGTCGCTCGCGCCGCGCGAACGAATGAGACTCGCGTTTTTCACGCCGATATCGCTCGCGAGCGCGCGCGCGCGCGCCGCGCTCGCGTCGTCGTCCCCGCGGATGTCATCGCGCGGGCCGAGGTGCACCGCGGACGAGGAGGCGAGCGTCGCGCGTCGCGTCGTCGACGTCGTCGGTCGTCGACGGCGACCGACCGCGCCGCGCGCGCCGCGCAATCCTCGCGCGACGACGGCGGACATGTCAAGCGCGTGCGAGCGCGTCCTCGAGTGCGGCGGCGGCGGCGCGTGACCGTCGACTCGACGTCGGAGGATTGCAATCACGAAATGAATATTAATGAATGAATGCGCGCACGCGCGCATTCGCTCGGTCGGTCGACGGATCGCTAGTCGTACATGCGTCGATCGCGTCGACGCGCG
>MDTE01135889.1_pt1 | contig 34089 bp, 29 predicted proteins | sample 811231 | NCBI WGS metagenome assembly MDTE01 (sample SAMN05326651, study PRJNA326480) | marine metagenome | isolation source: seawater | place: Indian Ocean: Red Sea | collected 2010
ATCACAAATCACTCTCTGAAACCAGTCAACCTCGAAACCCAGCCCACCCCAAGCGAACCTCGTGTTCCATAAAGACCCGCTTCGGCTTGATCGGAAGGGGGGCGCCCACCAAACGCAACCCCACAGCAATCCGATCACCGGCCACTCAATAAGTCGCCCGCCCCCCGGAGATGTCATAGACCGCCCCAGTGCTAAAGCTACATTCATCACTACAGAGCCAAGCCACCAACGCCGCCACCTCACGAGGTTGTCCCACCCGGCCCATCGGAATCTTGGACACCATGTAGTCAATGTGCTCTGCCGACACCTGTCGTAGGATCTCGGTCTCAATCACAGCCGGAGCAACGGCGTTGACCAGAACACCGGACTCGGCAAGCTCCTTCCCGAGCGATTTGGTCAAGCCCATGACCCCCGACTTGGCGGCTGAGTAATGGGAGGCGTTGGGATTCCCCTCTTTTCCGGCAATCGACGCGATATTGACGATCCGTCCCCAACCGCGGTCCCGCATTCGAGGAACGACCGCCCGACAGCACAGAAAGACCGCGATCAGGTCGAGTTCAATCACCTGACGCCATTCGTCAATGGAGCATTCCCATAGCGTCTTGGAAACCCCCGCGATCCCCGCGTTGTTCACCAACACATCGATGCTCCCCAGTTGATCCACCGTTCCCGCCGTTGCCTGGTCCACGCTTTTCGGATCGGTGATGTCCACGGCAAGCGGAAGAACAGGACTTCCCTTGGGGAGCTTGGCGACCGCCTCATCAAGGGCCGCTTGATCAATATCCCACAGGGCGCACGACATTCCCTGACTCACCAAGCGTTCCGCGACGGCGAAACCGATTCCTCGGGCAGCCCCGGTCACGACCGCGGCACGCCCCAACTGACTCTGTTCACTCATGGGTTTGCTGATGGTGGCAAAAGTTCCATTCCTTGGCCAATGATTTGCGCAACCTTGAAACCCGTCTCAACTAGCCTGAAAGCCGCTCAAAAACGAGTCGAAGCCCCCAATCGCCCAAACAGAAGAGCCCCCAGTAAACGAGGCCTCCGAGCAGGGGCGCCACATCGAACCGGACCACCAGGAGCGGCAGCTTTCGAAAAGGCGTCAAATAGGTCTTTGCGGTCTGATCCACATAGGCCCAAAGGGGCTTCTCCCCGAGGTAGACATAACTATTGATGAAATGCACCCCGATGATCAGCATGACCAGAATCAGGAACCGAAGCCAGAACGCCGCGGCCACCACCGGACTTTGCGCCACAAGCACCCAACCGTTCCAGTTCTCGGGGAGCGCCCCGAGGCTGATCAGAACAAATCCCAGGCCAACCCACAACAACCCGCCAACCAAGCCAACGAGGGCAACCTTCAAGCCCGGGTGCCACATGGCAAACGCACCCAATTGTTGATCAATCAAGTTCTCGATGGAATCGACCCTCCCTTTCAGCCGCGAGGTCAAGCTGAGCCCGAAAACCCAGAGATAATACCCGTAGAGAAACACCGCGAAACTGCCGAAAGAATAGCAGGCCATTTGCGAGAGGGAATCAGGCTGCAAACTCACCTTGAGCAAGCCGACGTCGATAGCCGGCAACGAGGCATTCGAGGGTGAAAAATTCCAATAAGCCGCGCCTCGAAGTCCGAGGAGAAGAACCAAGGAACCGAGGAAAAAAATTCGACTGAAGCTCCGGGGTGTTTCGGAACGCAGCGTTGAAAGGAGGGTCAATGGCTGACTGGAACGGACCGCATAACGCGGGAAGACAAAGGCCCCCGCCCAAAGGAACCAGCAGAGGAGATTCAGGAGGAAATTGACAAGTTCCATGGCATCACGGGCACGCCCCCCACCACGATGTGTCGAGCCTGACCTTCCAGAGGCTGATGCCCACTCAGGACCACCTAACCCCTCACATCTGCTTGAGCAAAGTATCCGCCATCACCGAGGGGGTTTCAGCAACAAAGATGCCGGCGTCCCGAAAGGCTTCAATCTTCGCCTCGGCCGTCCCCTTCCCGCCGCTCACGATGGCCCCCGCATGACCCATACGGCGCCCCGGGGGCGCCGTCGTACCGGCAATAAATCCCACCACCGGCTTATGACAGTTTTCCTTGATCCAAGCCGCCGCCTCTTCCTCCGCCGAGCCGCCTATCTCCCCAATCATGATCACGCCATGCGTTTCGGGATCCTCATTGAAGAGTTGGATCACGTCGAGGTGAGAGGTGCCATTAACCGGATCACCGCCAATGCCAACACAGGTCGATTGTCCGACTCCGCGGCTGGTCAACTGCCAAACCGCCTCGTAGGTCAGCGTGCCGCTCCGAGAGACCACTCCGACGTGGCCCTTCTGGTGGATGTATCCGGGCGCGATGCCTATTCGACAGCCCCCGCTCGAGCCATCACCTGCTCCGGGAGTGACAATCCCCGGGCAGTTGGGCCCGATGAGCCGGGTCGATGATCCCTCCATGGCCGCCCTGACCCGGACCATATCCCGGACGGGAATCCCCTCGGTCACAGCAACCACCAACCCAACCCCCGCTTCAACGGCTTCCAGGATGGCGTCCGCTGCAAAGGGCGGAGGCACAAAGACCGCCGAGGCCGTCGCTCCTGTTTCCGCGACCGCTTGGGACACCGAATCGAAGATTGGAACCTGATTCTCAAATTGTTGTCCGCCCTTTCCCGGGGTCACGCCGGCCACGATCTGAGATCCGTATTCGAGGCTCAGCTTTGCGTGCCGCCCGCCGAATGAACCAGTGATGCCTTGAACGAGAACTTTCGTATCTTCCTCAACGAGAATCGCCATAATCGCCTCCTGCATCTACTGCACGGCCGCGACGATTTTTTGCGCCGCGTCGGCCATGCTGTCCCCACTAATGATGGTGAGCCCGGATTGATCCAGTATCCGCTTTCCAAGCTTCACGTTGTTTCCTTCCAACCGAACGACCAGGGGCAAGGCGAGCTGAGTTTCCTTGGCCGCCGCAACGATGCCCTCGGCAATCACGTCACACTGCATGATCCCGCCAAAGATATTCACCAGAATTCCCTTCACATTGGGATCGCTCAGAATGATCCGAAAAGCCGCTGTCACTTGCTCCTTGCTGGCCCCCCCTCCCACGTCGAGAAAATTGGCGGGGTTTCCACCAAAATGTTTGATGATATCCATGGTCGCCATGGCCAACCCTGCCCCGTTCACCAAGCAAGCGATGCTCCCGTCGAGCTTGATATAATTCAAATCAAACTTGCTGGCCTCGATTTCCAAGGGGGCCTCTTCCCCTAGATCCCGCATTGCCTGCACATGGCGTTGCCGGTAGAGCGCATTGTCGTCGACCGAAACCTTGGCATCGACCGCGCAAATACTCTGCTTCCCTTCACCGTCCTCGACGAGACAGAGGGGATTGATCTCAACCAGTGACGCGTCGTTTTTCCAGAAAGCATCATAGACTCCCAGAACCAGCTTCGCCGTCGATCCAATCAACTCCGGCGCCACCCTTAAACCGACCGCAATTTGTCGGGCCTGGAACGGCATCATCCCCAGGAGCGGATCAATCCCGACCCGGACAATTTTCTCAGGTGTCTTCTCCGCCACCTCCTCGATATCCATCCCTCCCTCCGTGCTGGCCATCACGACCGGGCGTCCCGTGCCGCGGTCCAGCAACACGGCCAAATAGAACTCCTTGAGGATGTTCTCAGCACTCGCCACCAGTAAGGTGTTGACTTGTCGCCCCGCCTCCCCGGTTTGCTTGGTGACCAGGATCTCTCCCAACATGGCCTCGGCCTTCTCTTCAACCTCTTGGGCGGATTGGCAGAGATGAACCCCTCCCAGAAACCCTGACTTGAACTTGCCCTTGCCCCGTCCACCCGCATGGATCTGCGCCTTGATGACCACCCTTCCAGCGCCGTCCTCAAAAAGCCGATCCGCGATCGATCGAGCCTCCGCCACCGCGGAACACGGTTCACCCGATGGGACCGCCACTCCCGATTTCGCCAACAGCTGTTTCGCCTGGTATTCGTGTATGTTCATAATGCGTCAAGAAGAAGCCCGGCGAGGGACCCTCACCCCGCTCCTAGAGGAATCTGACTTGAATTGACCCTCAGCCTATGATCATCGCTGGGCAAGCGGCTTGACCTGAAGCCCGGTCGGCCCCACATATTGACTCTGCGGCCGGATGAGACGGTTGTCCGAAAGTTGCTCCAACACGTGGGCCGTCCACCCGGCCGTCCGAGAAATAGCGAATATCGGGGTAAAGAGATCGATCGGAATCCCGAGGGAATAGTAGACCGTCGCCGAGTAAAAATCGACGTTCGCGTGAAGCCCCTTTTCCTTCAGCATCATCTCCGCGATCCGCTCGCTCATCTGAATCCATTTCGCCTCGCCCAACTCGGCACTGAGTCGCTGCGCCATTCGTTTTAGATGGGGCGCGCGGGGATCCAATACCTTGTAGACACGATGGCCAATCCCCATGATCTTCTTCTTCTGGGCCAGGCATTCCTCGACATAGGCGTCCACTTTATCCAGCGAGCCGATCTCCTGGAGCATCCGAATCACCCCCTCGTTCGCCCCCCCGTGCAGGGGGCCCTTCAACGTTCCGATGGCGGAGCAGATGGCGGAATACATATCACTGAGGGTGGCGATCGTCACACGGCTACTAAAGGTGGACGCGTTCATTCCATGGTCGGCATGCAAGACGTAGCACATATCCATGGTCTTGACGGTGTCCTCGGAAGGCTCCTCGCCATTGATCATGTACAAAAAGTTGGCGGCCTCACTGAGTTTCGGATTGGGAGCCACCAAGGGTTTCCCCTCTCGGGACCGATGGAAGTAAGCCGTCGCCACCGGAATCTGGGCGATCAGCCGGAGGGCTTTCCGCCGCTGGGCATACATCGAATCGTCCTCTGCGGCAGGATCAAAGCAGCCCAACGCCGACACGACGGTTCGAATCGCGTTCATCGGCGCGGTATCGGAGGGGAGAGATTGGATCAAATCGACCACCCCCTGGGGCAGCTCTCGGAATCCGACCAGACTGGAACGGAGTTCATCCAATTCCGATTGATTGGGGAGATGATCATGATGGAGGAGGTGAACGACTTCCTCAAAGATCACATTCCCTGCAAGCTCATCAATGTTGTAACCACAGTAAATGAGCTCTCCATCGGCACCTTTCACCGCGCTCAGGCGGGTCTTCGCGGCCACCACTCCCTCTAGCCCGCCCTTGGCAGTCGTCTCGCTTTCTTTTGTCATCCGTCTATCAAATCACGCAGTTGTTTGGGATACGATTCGTGGCCCGAAACCTAAGGAATGCAACCCAGTCAGGTCAACGGTTTTTGGCGTCGCACCGGCTGCACCGGCGACTCAAACGAGAACGGCCCCGACATCCCACCAAGATGCAGGCCGCCACCCAGACCGGGAGAGGCGGTTACCGAAAAAGGCGGCCATCAGCGCCCAACACCGCCATCACCAGCACCCTCGGATCCGGATCCCTGGATCGCAATTCCTTGGCGATTAGCCATTTGCGCGAATAATCCGTTCTGCGACAGGAGCACCTCGTAGGCCCCCTGTTCGACAATTCGGCCCTGGTCGAGAACGATGATCTCATCCATCCCCTGGAGCGTGGCGAGACGATGGGCGATGCAAATCACCGTCCGATTCTCCGCCAATTCGTCAATCGCACGCTGAACTTCCTCCTCGGCCTTGGCGTCCAGAGCGGCGGTTGCCTCGTCCAGGACCAATATCGGCGCGTTGCGAACAAAAGCCCGGGCAATGGCGATCCGCTGACGCTGCCCCCCGGAGAGCGTCACGCCCCGTTCCCCCAACCGAGTCTCAAATCCATCCTCCAGGGATTCGATAAAGTCCACGGCATGGGCCTGCCGAGCTGCCTCTCGGATAGCTGTCATCGAGGCACCTGGGCGTCCGCTGGCGATGTTATCCGCCACGGACTGATCAAATACCACGACATCCTGGCTCACCAGAGCCAGCAATTGGCGATAGGATTTCAATTTGACGTCGGTCAGTTCCCGCCCATCCACCTGGATCCGACCGCTCATCGGGTCGAAGAATCGGAACAGAAGGTTGATCAGCGTACTCTTCCCCGAGCCACTCGCCCCGGCGATCCCGAGCCGCCGCCCCCGTGGAATCCGAAGGCTCACATCATTCAGCACCAACTCATCCCCATAAGCAAAGGAGACGCGATCAAAGACGATCGCATGATCGAACTGGTCCACGGCCTCGACCGAGGGCTTTTCGGCCACCTCAGGCACTTCGGCAAGCACGGACTCCAAGCGTTGCACCCCGACACTGGTTTGCTCAAAGAGCACGTGGAGCTTGGCGAGTTTCTTAATGGGCATGTAAAACATGATGATCCCGGCAAAAAACATCACCAAATCGGTGACGCTCCGCTGGGTGTGAACCACGAACACGATCAACGCTCCCACCGCGATCATCGAGACGGTTTCAATAATCGGCCCCACGATCCCATGGGCGCGAATTCCCTTCATGGTATGCCCGAATATTTGCCGAGAGAGTGCCCGGAATCGCCCCACCTCACGCGCTTCCAGCGAGTAGGCCTTCACCACGCGAATGGCCGAAAGCATCTCAACAATCAGACTTGCCTGGGTCACGTTTGCCTTGACCTTTTTCTTGGAGGCCTGGCGCGCCTTCTTTCCGTATATGATCACCGGGAAAAGGCAGACGGGAAGGAGGAACATCACGATCAAGGTGAGTTGCCAATCTGATACCAACAAAAATACAAAGACCGCCAAGATCGTCACCGGATCGGTCACACTGTGTTTGACCCCATGGCTGATGCAATGCTGCAGCATCAAGGTATCCCCGTTGATCCGAGTGATCATGTCGCCGATCTTGGCCTGATTGAAGTAGTTCAAGGAAAGCTGACTCAATCGATCCAGCACCTCGACCCGGAGATCATTGACCATTCGCTCTCCCACCCAAGACATCCAGTAGGCACTGAGGTATTGCCCGGCACTCCGGATCGACACCAAGATAGGCAAGCCAAGAATCGCACCGATCGCTTGCAACCAGGTGATCGGAACCCCCATCTCAGGGAAAAAGAGATCGAGGCCCCGTTCGGCCGCGGTTCTCAGCGCGAGGACCGCGGCACCAATCGAGTCCGAAAGCGCCGGCGAAAGCCGATCCATGACCCACTCGAATCGCGATGGGTCTCCCTCTGACTTCGGAATCGCCTCCGGCTCAGGGTCAAGTCGGTTCAACAACGTCCTTGTCAGACCGAGGACGCCCGCGTTCGAAAGGCCAAAAACAATTCCGGCAAGAATCGCCCCATACAAGCGCCATCGATACGCTTGGATATAGGGCCAACTAAAACGAAAGATCGAGAGTAGCCTTGCCACAATGAGCTTTGAATACTCAAGAGAAACATCATCAGGGGTCAAGTTAACTCGAATTCATGCCACTTTCCCCACCCCGTCTCAAGGCACCCTAGATTGACAATCTTTCCCTTTTTTGGACAAAATAGTCTCGCTAAGACCTGACCGGAGGATGAAGCCAGTTGCAACTACGGGTTAGATCAACCGTTTTACCCAGAATTGCATTGCATTGGCTTAGGGATGCATTTGCAATTATTCGTTACTTAACCCACTCGGAGTTAATCCCTTTTATGTCACATATTCATCACATTTAGTATTTAAAACCTACAAGTTAATGCAATTAATGACAGCCACGCTCTTCGAGAAGGGAGATCTAGACTCTCATTCTATTTTTCAGCAAAACACGTCATTTGTGCTTATTTTTTGCCAATTCGATCAGCCCATATGTCATGACGGATAATGGACTCCCCAGATCCCGCAGCAAGACCTTTGAGTCGTCCGCGAGACCGTCAAAGGGAACCTGACTCGAAATGAAGGATCAAACTGGCATCCAAATCGCTCTCAACCCTACCGATTCTAGCTGTCGGCACAAACTTGCCTTTCAAGTCGCCTTGGCTGTCGCAAAAGGGATAGTTCAGTCGGAAAACAGATTGCGTTAGCAAGAAATCGACAGCTCACGAAATAAGAGCTTTGCCACTGGTAGGGAGACCACGTTCCACGCAGGAGCGGGTTTCTTTCCTGACTGTCCGCAATATTACTATGAGATCAATCGTACGGATGGAAAAAAATCGAGTCGTCTACGAGAATCCTCGGGACTACTCCGATGTCATTGACCTCGAACACTTATCGCACCGAACCAATTACCGGGTCTCCGAGCTGGCCCGGGTCCTGGGGCTATCGACCCGTCAGCTCCAGAGAGACTTCAATGATGGATTAGGCGTCACCCCGAAGTATTGGCTGCGGGAACAGAGAATGCGCCATGTCTACGCCTTGATCTGTGATGGCTTCCGCCTCAAACAAGTGGCAGCGATCACGGGATTCCGGAAGTACGAGAACTTTGTCAACGAGGTCAAAGCCTTCTATGGCGTGCCTCCCCAAAAGCTATCCGACTGCGAAAAAGGGTAACGGCAACGGCTTGGAATCAATCCGACGGGAAGGCCATCTTGCCTAACCTCACCCGGTTCGGCCTTGGGGGGAGCGTTTTGGTTGCCGATCAAACCATTCTCGGCCAACCGTCCTCCGTCGTCGTTGTTCAATCGGATGCGGCTCGACCGACCAGCGCCGTCGGCGAACCACTGCGTCATTGACCGTCGACTCGCCTCCTGCTTCCAAACCGCGATTCCATGACCCTCGGAAAGCTCCGTCGCATCGGTTGCTTTCCATGGGTGCCGACCTCCTCTAGAGTCTCACCCAAATGGTTCCCCAGTTTACCAGCGCCTTCGGTGCCTTCTTGATCCTCGGCTTGGCATGGGCGATTTCCGAACGAAGGAAGACGTTCCCCTGGCGCACCGTGATCGGAGGTCTCCTCCTTCAAATGGGGCTCATTGCAGTCATCCTCAAAACCTCAACGGGACGACTCATTTTTGAACTGGCCCAGCGCGTCGTTCTGAAGGTCAACACCTTTGCCAATGAGGGAGCGGCGGTCATTTTTGGTCCTCTGGCCGACCCGACAAAACTCAACCAAGGCCTGGGCCCGGGATCAGGTCCTATCTTCGCCGTTTTCATCTCGGCCACGATCATCGTCATCGCGGCCCTCTCCGCCTTGCTCTACCACTGGGGCATTCTTCAACGAATCGTCGCGGCAATGGCCTATGTGATGCAGCGATTGATGGGAACCTCAGGCAGTGAAAGTCTCTCCGCCGCGGCAAACTGTTTCATTGGTCAGACCGAGGCCCCCCTGGTCATCAAACCCTACCTCGAAAAAATGACTCGCAGCGAACTCTTGGCCTTGATGACGGGAGGAATGGCAACGATTGCCGGCGGCGTGCTGGCCGTCTACGCCCAATTTGGGGCGGCTGCCGGCCATCCGGAATTAGCCGGCCATCTGATGACGGCGTCGCTGATCAGTGCCCCCGGCGCTCTCCTGATCGCCAAGATCATGATCCCAGAAGAAGAGGAGAGTCAAACCCGGGATGGTGCCGAGATTGACCTTTCGCGAACCACTCGAAACAGCATTGACGCCCTCTGTCGCGGCACGCAGGACGGCCTCAAACTGGCGGTCAACGTGATGGCAATGATTCTCACCTTCGTTGCGGTCGTGGCCTTGGTGAATTTCCTCCTCCAGGAACCCCAAACGTGGATGGGAATTGAATCGCCGGTCTCACTCCAAGAGATTCTCGGTTGGATCCATTTTCCCATCGCCTGGATCCTCGGGGTCCCCTTGGATCACTGCCAGTTGGTCGGGCAGATTCTCGGCGAACGCATCGTTCTCAACGAATTGTTCGGTTACCTCACCCTCACTCAACAGGAGGCGAACCTGGATCAGAGGACCTTTGTTCTCACCTCATACGCCCTCTGCGGCTTTGCGAACCTCGGGAGTATCGCCATTCAAATCGGAGGGATCGGTGCCCTCGTTCCGAGTCGCCGCGGGGAACTGGCTCTGCTGGGTTGGCGTGCCATGCTCGCCGGGTTGCTGACCTGCTATCTCACCGCCGCTCTGGTGGGGACGGTGATCTAGAATTGACTTTTCGACATCTCGCTTTCTGCCTAATTTCAATCCCGGAACCAATGAACACGCCCACCAAGATCGTTCTCTACGTCGTTTTCAGCCTGGCGGCCTTGTTTTTCGGCAACTACTTTTTTCGCGATTACCAACGGGCGAACGCGGCAAAACCCCCCATGGAGGCGTTCGGCGATCCCATGGATGTGGAGGTGCCCAACTACGGGGCATCCAAGCCTCCCTTAGAATCGGCAACCTCCCTCGATCCGGACCAACCCCCCGCTCCCGCCGAAGCCAATTCTGAAACAGAAGCGACCCCCGAGGTCCCTGAGAGCGAAACGCCCGAAACGCCCGTTGAGCAGGCATCGGCCTCCGAGGCGACCGCAGTCGATGACGCCCTCCCCCCGCCCCGACTTGGCTTCTACGGAGGGAGTTTCTGCATCGTGATGCTTTGCCTCGGCGTGCTTGCCGCCTTCGACATCTCCGCCTTTTTCGGCCGAAGCACGGTCGATAGTCTATTTAACGACGATGGGGTGGGCACCCTGGATGACGAGTACGAGAATGCCGAGGGGGAGTGGCAACGAGGCGATTACTTGGAGGCCATCCGATTAATGCGCGATTACCTCGCGAAGAACCCCCGACAGATTCACGCCGCCCTTCGAATCGCGGAGATCTACGAAAAAGACCTCAACAATCCCCTGGCGGCGGCGCTGGAATACGAAGAAATCCTGGAAAAGAAACTTCCCCGAGAACGCTGGGGCTGGGCAGCCATTCACCTGGCTAATCTTTACTCGGGGCCCCTGGAGAAGCCGGACCAAGCCCTGGCATTGCTCCGCCGACTCGACAGCGAATACGGCGAGACCCAGGCCGCGGAGAAGGCACGTCGTCGCCTCGCCATGGTTGACGGCACCCCCCCTCCGGCGGAAGGGATCTAGAAGACTCCGACGTTCGGCGTCGACGCTCCCTTTTATTCCCCCCCCGATCCGTTCTCCAATCATTACGGTCGTCGACAAATCATCTTCGTGATGTCGGCGCGAACGATGAACCCGTCGCTTGAAGCCTATTGAGGGAAGAGCGGCGTAACTCCGGAACGAACCCGAGGGATCCTCGTCGAGGAGATCATCGCCACACAAGGCCCACCGAACTTCAATCTCCTTGAACGATGGAAGGATCCTCCCCCTGGCGGGACCGGGCGTTTCCCGGTCCGAGCCATTCAATCAGGCGACCAAGCCCGTCCTGAACGGAGTAATTGGGCCCCCATCCCGACACCTCCTTCAACCGATTCGGGCTGCCGCATGAATGCAGAACATCACCTTTCCGAGCGGCTTCAAACCGGGGCTTGGGAGCATCCGGAAAATGCGACCCAAAGACGGCAATGAGATCCAACAAACTCGACGACATTCCGGTGCAAACATTAAAGCTGCCCGTCATCGGATCTTCTCGCAGAGCGGTCAGCGCATTGATTTCAGCGACATCACGGACAAACACAAAATCTCGGGTCTGAGCGCCATCACCGAAGACGACGGCGGGTTCACCCGATCCATACCGATCGGCGAAAATCGAAATCACTCCCGAGTATGGTGAGCTAGGATCTTGGCGAGGGCCGTAAACATTGAAATAACGAAAACAGCAAGCCCCGAACCCGTAGGCTTGGCCGTATCCCTGGAGCAACCCTTCTCCCGCATCCTTCGCCGCTCCATAGGGACTGATTGGCTTTCGAGGCGTTGTTTCCAAGATGGGCCGCTCTTTGGCATCGCCATACGTCGCGGCGGAGGAGGCATAGACCACTTGACGGACCGAATCGTGTCTCGCCATCAATCCAACCCGATGCACTCCCTCCACATTGAGACGAAAATTAAGATCGGGGTCATCCATGCTTTCCTGAACACTCACCAGGGCAGCCAGGTGGACAATGGCCTCGGGCCGAAATCCCCGAACGCCCCGCTCGAATGCCTGCCGATCCAACAGATCGATCTCTTCAAAGTGAAAGCGTCCCTCCGATTCCAAGGCCTCCAGATTGACTCGATGCCCCGTCCTCAGATTATCCATCCCGCAGACCTCGGCACCCATCGAAACCAATACTTCTGAAGTATGACTCCCAATAAACCCGGCGGCCCCTGTCACCAAAACTCGTCTCATTGGGATCATCGTAGGCAAGCCTTCCCGCCAAAACAACTCGGCATCCCCCTTGAGTCCATCCCACTCAACCGGCAGAACGGCGGCTAGGCCTCAGGAGCGGCAACCGGCGAACTCCAACGCTCGCCCGCTCGCAACAAATGGAATGGCTGGCCCAACGACCGGCATGCTCCCGTGAAGGCGTCCGGGGTCTCGGTGTTGAACTGAAACATCTCATAGTGACAGGGAATCACCATCCGCGCGCCGATATCATAAGCGAGTTGGGTCGCTTCATGGCCCCAAAGATTTCCGGCAACCCGTCGTTCCGGCCGCCGCCCGTTGATCGGCAGTAAGGCCAAATCAATGGACCACTTTTTCAGCAAAACCTCGATCCCGTCATAGAGAATCGTATCCCCACTATGATACACGGTCCACGGGCCAAATCGGACGACAAAGCCCATGAATTTATGGTTTCCTTCGGCATCCGTCTCCATGGCCTCATGAGCCGCGGGCACCCCATGGACTTCAAAACCTGAGATCGGGATTCGTCGACCGAGTTTCATGCCCCGGGGCTTGGTCCGATCGATCTTCAGGCGTTCCGCCACAAAATCCCGATTCGCCTCGGGAACAATCAACTCCAAATCCGGGTTGACCTCGAACAAAGGGATCATGGTTTCCGCATCCAAATGATCGGTGTGATTGTGGCTTGAGGTCGCAACCTGAATAAAATCCAAGTAGTGGGGCGCCACCACCCGTTCGGTCATGCGAACATGAGGCTTGTCGGTCTCGGCGTATTTTTTGGTCAACGAATCCGAGAGATAGGGATCGAAAAGAAGGTGTTTCCCTCGCCACTGGATCAGGAATCCGCTCTGCCCCAACCACCAACAATGAAACCGCGTCGTGTCCTCCGACGCCTGACGGACGTCTTCGAGAAACAACTCATCCTTCAGAAATGCCTCGATCATGACCCCTCCCTTCACTCCGGATTGGTCACACCCTTTCCTCGCGAACCCGGTGGACACCGGCAACCATGTTCCTCAGTTTCTGCTTGGCGGCCCACCGCGCCGTCTGACTCAGACCGCAATCGGGCGCAAACGAGAGCCGTTCTGCGGGAGCATGCCGGAGACAGGCACGAACCCGGTCGGCAACCTCATCCGCCGTTTCGATGTAGTAGCTCTTCACATCAACAATCCCCACGGCCACATCCGTGGTTTCCGCGATCGATCCGATGATCTCCAACTCGGAGAATTCCCGGCTGGCCATTTCCACATGGATCTCGCTCACATTGAGCCGGTGAAAGGCCGGAAAGAGCGGCGCGTAGCGGCGCAAACCCACCGCGTGACCCTTGAAATTCCCAAAGCAAAGATGCGTCGAGAGTCGGCACTTGTCGGCGACCGACTCCACGGTTCGATTGAAGATCTCGACAAATCGCTCGGGGTCTTCCCGATGGGCGTAACAGCTCATCGACGGTTCATCGACCGTTAATTCCCGGCATCCCGCGGCGACGAGTTGTTCCAACTCCCTCTTCACGATCGGGAGCAAGGCCTCGGTCACGGCATAGCGGTCTGGATACTGGTCATTGGGAGCCAACCGACCGCTCAGCGTGTAAGGACCAGGAACACTGGCCTTCAGGACCGGTCCGCCAGGACCCGTGGGCGCCAATCGTTTCAGGCGCTCAAAATCCGCAACCGCACCCAGACCCCGAGGCGCTGACAGGTCGCCGGTGATTTGGTGCCGCCCACGCTGATCATGCGCCGGAGGACCGTGCCGGCGTGGCGATGCCCCTTCCAATTCGATCCCAGTGAGAAAACCATAAAAGGAAAGGTTGAAGTCCAGTCGTGTCTGTTCCCCGTCGGTAATGACATCAAGACCGGCACTCACCTGATCGTGAATCGCCGCGATCACGGCATCCTCGATCATTTCTTCTCGATCCGATTCCCCAAATTCATCCAGATGCTGGCACGCAAACTCGAGCCATCCCGGAAACGAGTAGCTGCCAATCACGGTGGTCCCTAGCACACGGGCGTCCATTTGGGCGAACTTAGTCGTTCCCCCTTCAAAAGGGAACGACCATTATCAAAAAAGAGGGGGATCCTGTTGACTTAAAAGAATGACACCGGCATGAGCTCAACGTGAAACGATTCCGTCCCACGTCCCACCCATCTCTCACGGTCTCCACTCGGAAACCCAGAAATCCACCTTGACGGAACAAGGCGTTTCAGTCGCCCGCTGGAACGATGGGAAAACGCCCGCCGGTTCGGTCAAACCGGTTCCAGGCTGGCGGACGATTTGACACCTCCTAATTTCCTCAAGCCGCCTGGCGCACCGCGCGATTCGCCCCATTCCCCTGCCATCGTTTTCCTTTGCGTGATGGAGCACCCGATTTCCCGCCTCGGAGGGGGCGTGACCGTTTTCCACCGGGCTTGGTCCAGGAATTACCCGCGGCTGCATCCGAGCCGCCCCGCATTCCCTTCCCTCGCTTGGGCTTGGCATGTCGCCTTGAATCCCGATTGGGCCGAGCCGCTTTTTCTGAATGAAAGTCGTGAGACTCATCGGTTGGAATCGGCTTGCGGATCAACCGCTCGATCTGGCGCAGTTTCCCTCGCTCGTCCGCGGAACAAAATGAAACCGCCACGCCCTCCGCCCCGGCACGAGCCGTTCGGCCAATGCGGTGAACATAGGTCTCCGGTTCCATCGGCAGGTGATAGTTGATGACATGGGAAATACCCGAGACATCAATCCCACGAGCCGCGATATCCGTCGCCACCAAGACCTTTACCCGATCGATTCGGAATCGTTCGAGCGCTTTGGTCCGGGCAGTTTGACTCTTGTCTCCATGAATCGAGACCGCCCGAATGCCCGAGCGCTCCAACCGATCCACCAGTCTGTCGGCGAAACGCTTCTGCTGGATGAATACGATCGCCTTGCGGGCGCTTGAATCCTGCAAGATCGACCGCAGCAAATCGTCCTTGTTCTCGCGATCGACAAAGAGTACCTGCTGGACAATTCGCTCCACCGTCGGCTTCTCGGGAGCAATCGTCACTCGAACCGGGTCTCGCAACATTGATTGAGCCAGGGAAACGATTTCGGGCGCTAGGGTTGCCGAAAAGAATAAGGACTGTCGCTTGGGGGGAAGGGCCCGAATCACCCGCCGCACATCCTCGATGAAGCCCATATCCAACATACGATCGGCCTCGTCCAAGACAAACGCCTCCACCGCCTCAAAATGAATGAACCCCTGCTGCATCAGATCGAGAAGGCGACCCGGCGTGGCAACCAGAACGTCCACCCCGCCACTCATGGCCCGCTCCTGCGGCCGTTGACCAACCCCTCCAAAGACGACTGCTTGTCGAATCGGCAAATGCGCTCCATAGCGTTGAACGCTCTCTCCCACCTGAGCCGCCAGCTCTCGAGTCGGCGTGAGAATGAGCACTCGGGCACTCCCCGGCAACCGACGACGCGGATTCTTGGCAATCGACTGCAAGAGAGGAAGCGTGAACGCAGCCGTCTTTCCGGTTCCCGTCTGCGCACTGCCCATAAGGTCCTTCCCTTCAAGTAAGGGCGGCAAGCATTTCGCCTGAATGGGTGTCGGCACTTGGTAACCCTGAGACTGCAGGGCATACTGCAATTCAGGAATGAGTGCCTGAAAAACCGGGTCCGTCGCCACCGGTTCGGCCTGAGGCGGCAAGGGCACATGGGAAGGAGCACGGTCTTCTTGCCGTGGGGAACGTTTTGAAAAACGCCTTGATTTTGGCCTCGAACCGGAGGACCGGTTCGGCCGACGATTGGATCTCATCTTGTCTTTAAGTCCGGCAAACTACATTTCTCAACCCGCCGGACTTGGAGAAAAATCAGCCGCGAAAGTGCAGCGAAGCGCGAACTTCTACTGGACGGCTCGTCGCAAGTCAAGCATCTGATGAAGAAAAACAGGATTGGCTCCGGCGAGCAGTGGTGGTTCTTGTTCGCTCATGATCAGGTCCGACTCGCCCGGGGTTCCACACGCCACCCCCTTTCGATCCGAGGGAACTCCTCTCACCTCCGCAAAAGCCAATTCTAGCGACGCGGACCACGACGTCCCGGTCGCAAGTAGTCATTCGCCTTGGCGTGCGCGATCACCTCTTCCGATAGTCCCTCGGTGTCGGGATGAAAGGTGACCCAAGGCACCAAACCACTCACGATGGCGGGAATCGGCGTCAGACGTCGGATCGCGGCCGGCCCGACGATGGATTCGCCCCTGAGGCCATTCCATGAAGCCCCCTCTTTCGAATCGATGATCCTCCCCTCGTGAATGCGGAACTCGATCGTTTCTTCCCCAAGCCGCCGTTCATAAGCCACCGCCGTCAAACGAGCCGGATCGAAAAACAGGACGACCGGGAGATCGCCTACCTCGTCATTCACGACGCGATCGGAGGCCAATCGGTCAAAGGTCCAAGCCTTGGTCCGCAGGCCCACTCGAATCCCCAAAACAAAGAGAGCCGGATCCTGATAGAAGTCGAGTTGATACGCCTGGGACGTTCGTGAAAGCTTGATGACTGTGGTTTCGGGATACTGGGTTACCCACGTCTTCCAGTCTGTCATTTGTGAGGGAATGATCTCAAGTTTGGCATCTTTTAATGCCCCCTTCATCCCCTGTCCCAGGAGATGGCTCCAAAGCGTCCCGGTCTCCTCGTCTCGCATCACCAAACTCCGGTTCCATAACAACCCTGAAACGGCGAGATTTAGAGCCCGGCCCTCCACTTCCCTGGCATACACGATGCCGTTGTGGCAGAGATGTCACCAGGTGGCTGCGATGGGCCATTGTCCAAGCATATCGTTGATGATTTCCCGTCTCGGTCCGGTGAGCATATTGATGGGGTAGGCCCTCGCCACCCCCTGGATCTCAACCCCCAAGACCAGCTCACGCTCGCCCAGCTGAGCTTGATTCGCATCCACGATCGGCACCTCGGTGATCGCGGGAAACACCCGGTCAATTACGATTCGAGGCTTAAACTCAGGCGTTTGCCCGGCCAGAACCTCCGCCCAGACGACGGCAGCCAGTAGGGTGAGCATCCTTAGCATCATAGGAACTAAAGTCACAAACACTCCCAGGGGCAAGCCAGATTGCTGCGAAGCCGTATGGAACTCTGGCCGTCGAGACCCCATTCACCCGGTGGGCTGTCCCCTCCCGATGGAGGTCACCGCCCCGATCCAACAGACCACCGCTGCTGCTGCCCCATCAAGTGCCTGCCTGATCCAGTTTTTTAGGTGGTCAGGCTGAGGGAAACGCCGCACTATTTGAACCATTCCTCCCTCGAAGGGAAGTCAAATGCCCTGTCTATGAGCAACGCACTCAATTGGAATAGCCGCCGTCTCACCACCTCGCCGAACGCAGCGATCACCGCCTTCCTTCATGGCTTGAAATGGAGTCCTGCGGCGTTCGATCAGCCCCTCGTCGCCATCGGGGCCCCCGAACTCGATCTCAATCTTTGCAACCGGGGGAGCCATGATGCCGCTCAAGCCGTGATCGCCGGCTGCGATGCCGAGTCCATCCACGCCTACAAATGTGGGCTTCCGGGCATCAGCGATAATCTGACACAGGGCATTGATGGCGGACGATACTCACTTCCCTCGAGAGACGGCATCGCGGACCAGTTCGCATCGATGGCCTCAGCCCACTGCTTCGACGGCATGATCGGGATTCATTTTTGCGATAAAAACCTTCCCGGATTGGCCATCGCATTGGCACGAACCAATTTTCCAGGATTGATCTTCAGCGGCGGCAGCATCCATCCCGGCGAACACAAGGGTCAAGCCACCACGATCCTCTCCGCCTACGACGCCCAGGCAGCCGCTCAACAGGGGGCCATGTCATCCGAGGAGGCCGACCAGATCATCCGAACGGCTTGTCCCGGTCGCGGAGGCTGTGGCCTGATGGCGACCTTCAACACGATGGCCATGATGGGTGAGGCGATTGGACTCGTTCCGCCCTCCAGCGCGTCCATTCATGCGGAGGATCCGCGGAAACCTGAAGAACTCAAAACAGGAGGTCAACGAATCAAACATCTCCTCTCCCAAAACCTCCGCCCCAGAGACATCCTAAACCGCAAGGCGTTCGAGAATGCCATGAAGACCATCGTGGCCATCGGAGGGTCCACCAACGCCACGCTTCACATCCTTGCCCTCGCCCACGAGGCCGGGGTGTCCTTCACCATGAGGGACATTCAACGGATCGCCCTAGAAACCCCCGTGCTTTGCAATTTCGCCCCGAGGGGCCCCTTCAACATGATCGACCTACATCGACTCGGCGGCACGCCCGTATTGTTCCACCATCTGATCGAATCAGGCCTACTCGACGGGGACTCGTTGACGGTCACCGGCAAAACGCTCAGAGAAAATTACGCCTCCGCGCCAAGTCTTCCACCTGATCAGAAACTCATTGCCACACCCGAAAACCCGTTTAAGGAATACGCGGATATGCAGGTTTGCTTCGGCAATCTCGCGCCCGATGGGATTGTCTTCAAAGTATCAAGCCTTCAAACGCCCGAGTTTTCCGGGGAGGCCATTTGTTTCGAGTCTGCCGACGCTGTCGTCGAAGCCGCCGCTGAAGGTCGAATCCGGCCCGGACATGTGGTGGTCATGCGCTACCAGGGCCCGGTCGGATCACCCGGCATGCCGGAACTCCTGGTGGCGTCCTCGGCACTTTCCACCCCTCAACTCAACGGCAAGGTCGCCTTGGTCTGCGACGGTCGCGTCTCTGGGGTCGCCCACGGCGCCATCGGAGTCCATTGCTCTCCGGAAGCCGCCGTTGGTGGGCCCATTGCGGTCGTTCATGACGGTGACCGGATTCGATTCGATCTGATGAAGGGCGAGATTCACTGGGATGTTTCCGAGTCGGAAATTCAGAATCGATTGCGGCATTGGACCAAACGCCCCCTCCCAGAGGGCACGGACCCCTACCTCAAGCGCTACGCCGCACTGGTATCCCAGGCAAGCCATGGATGCGTGTTACAATGTTAACTCCCTTCTCAAACTTATGAAGAATCATCTCGCTTCGGCGGTCTTCCGCCTTCCGAATCTCACCCCGGTTCTCGCCGCTGCCTCTCTTTTTTCGGCAAGTGCCTCGGCAGCGACCTCGTGGCAGTACGAATCCCCGGGCCACAACGTGCCTGCCGCCGACAGCGAGGAACCCACGCGGCCGACCTTCTCCCTGTCCCTGGCCCTCGACTATCTCGAGCATGGTGCCCTGGCCTGGAGCCGCGAACGTCAATGCGTCAGTTGCCATACCAACGGGTCCTACTTGTTGAGCCGTCCCGCCCTCACCTCGCTGGCCGGCACACCGAGTCCCGAGATTCGCGCCTTCTTTGTCGAGCAACTCGCCGAGTTCGAATCCCAATCGGTCGAATCACGGAAGAAAGGCATCGCTCCGACACAAATCGCCTACCTCGCCGCGGGATTGGCCCAATGGGATCAATACGTCACCCGAACGATCTCTCCGGAAACCCAACGGGCGATCGAGGTCATGTTGTCAGCCCAATCCGAAGACGGTTCCTTCGCCAACGACACCTGTTGGCCACCCTTGGAATCGAGCGACTACCACGGTGCCACCGTCGCTGCCCTCGCATTGCTATCGGTTCCAGAGTGGCTCCGATCAACGGAAAGCCAAAGGCTTAGTCAACCCATCGGGCGCCTCTGGACCTATCTTCAAAGCACGCCTCCTCCTCACGACTATGCCCGCGTCCTTCTTCTGTGGGTTGCCTCCCTCCGACCGACGCTGATTTCGGAAACCACCCGACAAGAGATCATCCAGCGGCTCCTCGCACGACAGAATTCGGACGGAGGCTGGGCGCTCCGCGACTTCGCCGCTCCGGAGCACTGGGGCGAAGGCAATCGGGCAGACAAACTCCGCTCGGAAAGAGATTCTCGATCCCCTTCAAGCGATGGTCACCAAACCGGGCTCACTGCCTACGTTCTGATGAAAGCCGGGCTCGAGCGCAATCATCCAGCGATCCAGAACGCCGTTGGGTGGCTCCTCAAGAATCAACGTCAATCCGGCCGCTGGTGGACCCGATCCTTGAACACGGACAAGGATCACTTCATCACCTACAGTGGCACCTGCTACCCCCTCCTCGCCCTCGCCGAAGCGGGAGCCCTCTCCGCTGGGCCGACGCAGCACTAGGCGCCTCGGCATCTCCTCCCATGCCACAACTCGCTTGAATCAGAAAACACATCGACGGCACTCCCACTGAGAAGACGCTCTTCGGTTCGCCCCTCCTTAGGTTGCGCCCTGGGCATCATCACCCGGTCCGAGTGGTCATGCCTCAACCGCATCCCCACCGGCAGGGCGTTCCGTGTTCATCGCCTTTGAAGCCGAGTTCAGTCAATCTGACCGCACCGGGGCAGCATCATTCATTTCCGAGCGGGCCAGAATGAAATTCGAGCACCTTCCCGGCGAGACACCGATCGTTCCGGTTGGTTTTTTCGAGCCCCAATCTCCACAGACGGCGGTGGCCTTGACCACCCTCTCCGCACCCTGTGCTCAGCCCATGGTTGACGCCCTCTTCCATCTCCTCTAGGCTTTTGAAGGTCCCTAACCGTAAGTGGTCATGAAAAGATTTGATCGTTCCCAGGCTAGATTCACCTCCAAAGGATTCACCCTCATCGAACTCCTCGTCGTCATCGCCATTATCGCCATCCTCGCGGGGATGTTGCTGCCGGCCTTGGCCAAGGCCAAAGCGAAGGCCAGTCAAGCCCTGTGCATGAGCAACCAAAAGCAATGGGGGATCGCCTTGGAGCTTTACGCCGGTGACAACGACAATTCCTTCCCCGACAACAGCGATGGCCAACATCTGAGCTGGATGGGCCGAACGATGAAAAACTTTTGGAAGAACTACTTGATCGAATCGAGATCAACGGAAAACAAAAAGAACAAATTTCACGTGATCTTTTGCCCCACCGATGAGTGGCATCGCGTGGCCGACCTTTGGCGCGCCAACGACCCCGATCCCGCCCAAATCCTGACCGGTTTCTTTTACCTTCCCGGGCGCAAGGGCACCAGTGCCAACTACAACATCACCGGGGTCAAGGATTGGGTCACGCGAAAGAAAATGGGAGGGCGCTTTCGAAACGCCCCCGTCATGATGGACCGACTCCAAGGGCTGGGAAGCTGGAGCGCCAAAAACAATAAAGGCAGCGTCAACTGGTTTACCGACTCAGACGGTCGCAAGGTCCCCACGGCAACCCACCGGAATCAAGATGCGTCGCCTCGAGGTGGGAACTTTCTGTTCGAAGACGGCCACGTCGAGTGGCGAAACTTCAATATCAATGATGCCCGGAACTCGGTAGACTTGGGGGCCACCGTCGGTTCCTGGCTTTGCTTCTACAAGATTCCAATCAACGAATAGTCGTCACCCGCCCATCCTTCTGGGCCTCATCGGAAAAGGCCTCATCGGAAAAGGCCCCATCGGAAATCAAACACCCATCGGGACGCGTTTCTGCAACGCTCCGCCCGATATGCGCCCTTGAGAAGATCGCTCATGCCCTCGCCACCCAGGGCCGGCAAGCATCCCGAAACACCCTCCTCTCCCGATCGAGGCTAGACCGACACGGCGATCAGGGCCATGCGATGCTTCGCGAAGAGAGCCTCGATCTTGGCCCGCTCGAGGACAATCACTCGGCTCGCTTCAATCCCAAGAACGGTGATCCCCGATTCCACGCAGGTCCGAATCGTCGCCTCTCCCACGCAGGGGATATCAAAGCGCATGTCATGGTCGAGTTTCGCCACTTTCACGGCAATGGCCCCTCCCTTCTTTCCGGCCAGTTCCCCCCCTCGCCGCAAACAGCGGTCGGTGCCCTCAAATCCTTCGACCGCCAGGACCGTTCCCTCTTTGACCACCACACTCTGCCCAATCTCCAGCCGAGAAACTTCCTTGGCGATTCGTGCCCCGAACGCCAAATCGTTCTGCTGATCCGGTTTCAATCGAGAGCCAATCTGGAACCCCGGCCCCGGCATCAGTGACCTCAACCAAGGGGTGGCTTCCATTAACTCGATGCCATCCTTCTCCAGTTCATCGGCGATGCCCCCAAAAATGGTGTGAGCATTCCGTTCCTTCAAGCGAAGGAGCAGCGCACTCGCCCGCAAATCCGGCCGAATCTTGAAGAGATTCTTGGGGGCGATCTGTCCGCCCATGACACACCGGGTCACTCCCTCTTTCTTAAAGAATCGAATCAACTTTGAAAGCTGCCCCACCTTGACCCAACCCATGGCATCAACGAGATCTCCCATCTCGGCACTCGTCTCCCCTTCAAACCCAATGCCAACCAGGCGGCCGACACCATCGGCCCGAGCACGTCGAGCAATTTCAAGCGGCAACGAATGACTGCCAGCAATGATGCCCAATGAATCGATCGAAGACCCCACGCCGCGACCCTACCTCAATCGCCTCCACCATCAACGAGAAAGTCGACTCTGGATGAACAACCGGGGCAAACGCCATGCCTGAGATCCATCGTTGCCAATTGTCAACAACATGGCATCGTGCCCAGCGATGGGACGCTTCGCCATCCATTCCTTCAACCTCATGCTCCTGATCCTCGTCCTGATCGGGGTTCCTGCCGCCACGAGCATCCGGCTTGGCAATCTCCAGATCGGATCTCGACCCGCCAGCGAGTTGGTCACCCTTGGCTTACTCGGCATGGCCTTCACCGTGAACCTGGCAAGCTGGCTTTACCTGGGGAAGAAACCATCCACCCGCAGCCTCTGGGTTCGCTGGAGCGCGTTCTTCCTCATCCTGCTCTTCGCCGAATGGTCCCATATCCAGGGGTTGCTGGAGTTCGGCTGGTTTCAGGAGTCGCTTCTATGGTTGAAATCAAAGCTCTAGGATTTCACACTGACTCATCATGGGATTTGCACACCTCACCCTCGCCACTCGAGATGTTCAGGCGACGAAAAGCTTCTTTGAACAAACGCTCGGCTGGACCCCAGTCCATCGTCCGGGAAACATCGACGTCGACGCGGCCTGGCTCCAGGTCGCTCCCGACCAGGAACTTCATATCGTACACTCCCCGGAGTTCCATCCCTCCCGCTACGAGGAGGAATTCGGTCGGCACATGGCAGTGGCGTTTCCCCAGAGCGAATTCGAAGGCATCAAGGAGAAACTCAAAGCCAATGGAGCCGAACTCATCAAGCCAAAACGAGAAACCCCCTTTGAGCGGTTTTTCTTTCGAGATCCCAACGGCTACGTCTTTGAGATCATCCCTACCGAGCGGAGATCGGAATCCAAGCCTTGAATCCCCGGATCGACACTCCACCCCCATTTAAGAAGTATTTATAATATTTATTCTTTAATAACCGTTTAGACTTCTAGTATTAAAGGACAAAATGCTAGCAAAAGTCTATTCGGCTGCCGTGACCGGAGTCGACGCCTTCCCCATTGAGGTCGAGGTCAATGCAGGTTGGGGCGACACAAGAATCCTCATCGTCGGCCTTCCGGACGCCGCGGTTCGGGAATCCCGCGATCGCGTATCGACCGCGATTTCGAACAGCGGCTTCCGGTTTCCCAATGGCAAAACCACCATCAATCTCGCGCCGGCCAATCTCCGAAAAGAGGGCCCGAGCTTCGATCTCCCAATTGCCGTTGGGATGCTGGTGGCAACCGACCAATGTAAGGCACCCGATCTCGACGAGTTCATCCTGGCGGGCGAACTTGCCCTCACCGGTCGCGTGCGCCCGGTAAAGGGCGTCCTGCCCATTGCCCTTCGCGCCCGGTCCAGCGGAAAAAAAGGGCTCCTAGTTCCCTCTGAAAACGCCCCCGAAGCGGCCGTCGTCAAGGGGTTGAATGTTTACCCGCTCAAGAATCTCCGCCAGGCCATCGACTTTCTGGAGGCAAACGATTCCATCCCGCCCCTGCACCTCGAGCACAGCGATCTCCTGCAATCGCCGACCGAGGATGCTGTGGACTTCTCCGAGGTTCGGGGGCAGGAACTGGTCAAACGGGCGCTCGAGGTGGCCGCGGCCGGAGGCCACAACGTCCTTCTCATCGGACCGCCCGGCACGGGAAAGTCGATGCTCGCCAAAAGACTCCCCAGCATCCTCCCCCCTCTGACGCTGGACGAGGCCCTTGACACAACGAAAATCCATAGCATTGCCGGCATCCTTTCCCCCGGCCAAGCCTTGGTCACCCGGCGTCCCTTCCGCGCACCCCACCACACCGCCAGTGATGCGGGGCTGCTCGGCGGCACGGCGCATCCCCTGCCCGGCGAAATCTCCATTGCCCACAATGGCGTTCTCTTCCTCGACGAATTGCCCGAGTTCAAGCGCAGTGTTCTGGAGACGATGCGACAACCTCTCGAGGAGGGACAGGTGACGATCTCTCGGGCTGCAGGAACGGTGACCTACCCCGCCAACTTCATGCTGGTGGCCGCGATGAATCCATCGCCTGACGGGAAAATGCCCGCCCAATCGCAGTGTTCGCCCAGGGAAATCCAACGGTATCTGGGAAAGATCTCGGGACCACTGCTCGATCGAATCGACATGCACGTCGAAGTCCCGCTTGTCCCTTTCCGCGAAATCGCCGCCACAGCGAGTTCGGAATCCTCTCAATCGATTCGAGCCCGGGTCATTGCTTCCCGTCAAATCCAGCATCAACGCTTTCAGAATCACGAACAGATCACCCACAACGCATCGATGCCGCCCCGACTGCTCAAGGAACATTGCTCGTTGTCCAGGGAACCGTTTGAGCTCTTGAAAAAAGCCATGGAAGACCTCTACCTCAGTGCCCGCGCCTACGATCGGATTCTCAAGGTGGCCCGGACCATCGCCGACCTCACGGATAGCGCGTCAATCTCTTCGGAACATCTCGCTGAGGCCATCCAATACCGCTCGCTGGACCGACAACTCTGGAGTTAGATCCGGAGTTGATCTCCTCTCAAAGATTCAACTGAGGGCAAGCAGCTCAGAATGACTGCGCTTTCACACTTCGCCTACCCTGGGGTCTTAAAAAGTCCCGTTCGATTGAAGCATCTTCAAGGCGGCGTTTGCTTTCGGATTTCCCTCGTCGACCAATTCAATCGCCCGATCGTAAACGTAGGCCAGGCTATCTCGATAGGCCGCCGCCTCATCCGCCGAAAATCTCGTGCCCTTCATTCGCATTTTTATCAGCTCACCGGCCGCTCGATCGACATCCCCGCGATCGGTCAACTCATCGATCTTGGCCAGCGCCCGCTCGACCCGAGTCTTGGGGGCATCTGTCGGCGCTTTGCCGGATTCCAAGGCGGTGGAATCCGCATCGCCCGCCACGCCTGATTCGCCCTCCGAATCAGTCCCGCAGCCAACCAACGCAAGCACCGCTGTGACCCCCAAAATCCAGAGGGTGACATTCATCCCTTTACGCTTCTTGACCTTAGAAGGTGCCATTCTTCGAGGCGGGATTATACCAAGCATCATTCGGTCCCGAGGGATTCGGAGATTGCGGCCAAATGCTGGAACCCGCCATCTGAGGTGAAAACCACTTGGCCATGGGGACGGTCCGCGACGAACCCGAGAGTTCGCCTAGCGTGGCAATGCCTCCGATATTGTCGGCATTGTCCTTGGCCAATCTCCCGGTGGCGTGGCGCTGCGAAATGCCTTCATGGGGAGTATTGCCGACGTCATTGAAGTTGAACGACGGCATGTCCTCATTGGCCTCCCACAGGAGCACCCCCGTCGGGCGCAAGGCCGAGAGCTTGTATTTGGAGGTCCTGATCTCAGGAGGCTGGGCTTGATAGGAAATGATTGCCCCGTTGAACGAGTAACTGGTGATCTTGATGGTTCGCTGCTTGTATCGCCGGAGGCGAGTCGAGTTGGCCCGCCGATCCCGAGCGTCTTTGGGACAAAGGATCGTCTTCTCATCCTGGAGGTAGGATCCCAGTTGTCCCCGCCGGAAGAAGGCCACTTGATTCGAATAGAGCACCGGAGAATCCTGTCCCTGTCCGTTCGGCATCCCCTTGGCATACGCCCAACAATCCCGATCAGGTCCGCCCCAACTCGGATAAGGAAGAAAGTCTTCGTTGTCCCCGGCAAACATGTGAGACGCGAACATCACCTGCCGGATGTTGTTCAGGTCGATGGTTAAGAGGGCTTTGTCCTTGGCCCGCCCAAGGGCAGGCAACAACATACCCGCGAGGATAGCGATGATGGCGATGACCACCAGCAACTCGATCAGAGTAAACGCCGCGCTCCGATGCGATAAAGCAGAGGATGTCTTCATGGGATTTTCTGAAACGTCGCATTTCCCCAACCACTGTCAACCCAATTCAGGGCGCTGACCGCCGACCAGGGAACCCCTAATGGACCCGTCCCGGAGTGCCACCCGCCCGGGCACTGACCCTCCAAGCCCGCGGATCCCGCCATGTCCCAACCGGTGATAAGCTCGGTTCCTTGAGTTCCAGTGAATGCCCCTCGTCATCGGTTTCGGGAAACCACACATCGTTGTAAAACACCGTCAAGACGGGTTCTCCCTGTGATCCAACCACCCGGATCTCCGCAGCCGTGTTCGACAACCGACCATCATAGGAACCGGCCACAAGAAAATCCCCTTTCCCATGAACCCGTTCATATTCCGGCTGGTTGTTCATCACCAGGACCAACTCGCCAGGCTCTAATTCACGAACTCGCCCGCTGGCGAAATCAAAGTCAACCCCTCCCGAAATCCTGAGACCGTCCAATTCGATCGGCCGGTCCCCGATATTTTGAAACTCGATAAACTCAAGTTCTGGCCCGCCATCCGGCTTGTAAAGAATCTCGCTCAGCGCCAGCGGAACCGAAGCAATCTTACAGGAGCAATTCGAGGGATCACTCCAGATGTCCCCCTCCCGAGCAACGGCAAAAACAGACTGGTTTGCCCGAATTCGAAACGGCCCCTGGTAGGGCTCGAGCGCATTGGAATCCACCTCCTCGAGATCGATCTGATGCTTACTCCCCAGCCAATAGTGAATCTCATGACCGGGGTCGGCTGAGGTCAATCTCACCTCACATTCAGATCCGTCCCCAACAGAACGCACTTGGGCTTGAGGAGGCTCCATAAACTTCCCTTGAAGCCACGTCAACCGCACCTTGAGCAATTGCTTGAGATGCTGCAACCACTGGCGCCACTTCCGAGGGCTGAGATGACCCCAGCGACGATGATTGCGGGCCTGTGCCTCTGCCATTCTCTCGGCGAATTGGTCGATGAGCCGGGAGACCTCGGAGAGGCGCCACACCCCCTTCAGCGCCTCTCGTCCCCGAGCCCTGAATCGCGCTCTAAAGTTGGGGTCGTCCATCATCAGCTTATCCCAATTATAGCCCGGCCACTCACACCAATCCATGAAAGCCGCATCATACTTCCGTTCCTCGATGTCATGGTCCAAGTCCAGCGCACGATCGAAATCCCAGGCGGGCCCTGCCCGTAAAGGGCGTCCTCTTGGCTTGGTAAAATAGGTACTCAACGAGTAGGCATCAGGATTCCAGGAGATCTCTTGGATCAAGCGCTGGTCGATGAACGAATCCACATCAACGAACGCGGCGTATCCCGTTTGTGGGTTCGCAAAGTCGGGACCGGCAAGCGCATCAAACAGCTGTCCCATGTAGTCCTGAAGCCACGCCAGTTGACGGGCACTGACACGGTGTTCTCGAGGGTCCACCATCACCAAATCCTGCATCGCGGCACGAAACCCCTTCTCTCCCGGCCCCGTACGATCGATTTTGAAGACGTAGCCCCCGGTAAGGGCGTCTCCCCCTGTTCCGGGGCGGGCCACATCCACCCGACCCGGCCCACGCTCGATTCGTTCGATCAAAATGTAGAGCCCGACATAATCGAGCATTGAAACCGCCCCACCCCGTTCGTTGACAAACACTTCAGCAAAGCGCGTTCGCGGTGCATAGTGCCCCATTCGGCGGCTCATTTCATACATCAAGGGGTTATTCATCAGGGCTTGGTTTTGATCATAGGGGCCGTAAAGGATCCAATCCCCGTCCTTCGGTAAGCCGAGCAACGACGCCGAGACTTCCCGCCGAAGGTGATTCCACAATTTGAGACGGAAGGTCTTCTTGGGTCGTCTCAAGCTACTCGACCCCCGATGTTTGACGCCCGTCAGGCCGCGATAGCTTGGGCGACCGGACAGGTTGGCGCGGTCACTCTCGCCCGGCTCATAGATTTGCATCACTGCCGACACATAATCGCCGGCCCCCACCTTCTCTCCCATGGTGTCGAGGAGGATGATGGGCAGATTAGAATCGAAACGCCGAACTCCTTGGTTCATCACGCCATAGGCTCCCGAAGCGGCAGGACTGGCTCGCTGGCCCTCGCGAAAGCAGCGGGCCTTGACCCTCATCCCCGCCTCGATCACCAAAGGCTCCGCGTAGACCGCCGAACGAGCGCCCGGCATCGATCCGTCGAGCGTGTAGCGGATCGTCCCCCCACCGTCGTCCGATCCATTGAGCACCAAAGTCATGCCCGAAGGGTAGATCCCGTCGCCCCGAGAAAATACAGGAGCCGGCGCGATCTGGGCAAACCCAGGCGTATTGATTCCTCCCGGCGTGGGCGATTCCAAATACTGTGTCTCGGTGCCAGCCCCGGGGGCGGTTCCGATCCACCGAAGTAACGGGGACACATGAAGATCAACGGCACGCCCCTCACCAGTCGCGATCTCAAGCGCCAGTAGGTTGGGCCCTTGGTTGAGGTGTTCGGAAATATCCTCGACAACCAACGACTGCACCTCTCGAGCCCCTTCTTCAATGACAAACCGTTTAGCACGAGGATCCCACTGGGTCCCTTTGAGCACGCCCCGCCGTGCCACAACGACTCCATTGAGATAGGCGACCACCCCCTCCTGAAAACGAAGATCCAGTTGAAGCCTGCGCTCGGAGAGGCCTTCGGCCACATCAAACCCAAAGCGAAAGAAGGCCTTGGAGGCGTTCGCCTCCACCAACATACTGAGATCGGTCGCAATCTCCCCGGCATGACTGGGCTGCGATTGTCGATCGAACCCAAACGGCGCCACCCCTCTACCCCAGGTCGAATCGTCAAATTCCAAACGGTTCCAGCGGCTTGGGGGAGCCTCCTCCAGGAAAAAACGCCCCGGGGCCCCGAAGGGCAAGAGGGCCACGGGGAAGAACCGTTTCGCCAGACCCACGGAAACATTGGGAAATTGCGGCAAGTCACCGTAGTGAAACTCCGAAACCGGTTTGCGTTCATAGGCCCGCGTCAGAAAAAGACTCCCGCCGCCTCGCTTGAGTTTGAAATTGGCGTGGATTTGATCGTCTCGGAAAGTCTCGCTCCGGCCCGAGGCCCAGATCCGCACGAACGCCCCGGGCTCCAGATAGATTCCAGGAAGCCACTGTTTTCGGAGATCGTCCCGATCATCGCTCAGGGTCCAGTTCCCGAGATCCTCCGGGGCCGCAGACACGTTATAGAGTTCCAACCAGTCGCTCGATTCCCCGAAACCATCGACTGAATCGGAGTGATTGCTCGCCATAACCTCGCTGAAAACGATCTGCCCTTGGGCAATCGGGATGAAGCTTAAAAAAAACAGATATGCCAAGCCGATGGCTGAACGGCCCATCGAACGGTCCTTGTGTATTCGAGTTGTTTCCGACCCTAATTGCATCCGACCACCATTGGTAGCAGTCTCAAATAGGGCCCCCACTCAAGCAAGGAAATAGCCTCGATCCCGCGTCTCCGACTTGCCAACCGCTCCCCCCAGGGATAGCCTCCTACCATGGTCCCGAGCATCAGGGCAGACGTTTCACCGACCCATCGACGAATGAATCACCGACGCTTGTTTCCTCTCCTGGTTTTCTGCGCCGCCCAGGTTGCCCTGACCGAATCGGAGATCCGCTTCAGCCGCGATATTCGCCCAATCCTCTCAAAGAATTGTTTCCAATGCCATGGCCCGGACGGAAAAGAACGCAAGGCGGGGTTGCGTCTGGACCAAGCAGAGGGAGACGAGGGTGTCTACCGGACTCGGCGCGGCTCAACCGCCATTCGACCAGGCAATCTCGACGAAAGCGCCTTGTGGCGTCGAATCAACAGTCACGATCCCGACGAGGTGATGCCGCCCCCGGAGGCCAAACTCGGAAGGCTGTCGGAAGGGGAGCTCCTCCAAATCAAGGAATGGATTCTTTCGGGGGCAGAATTCGAAGCTTACTGGGCGTTTGTCCCCCCCCGTCCCAAGCCACTTCCCCCCGCCGGTGATTCTGATTGGAGTCAGAATCCGGTCGACCGCTTCGTTGCCCAGCGACATCGAAGGGAAAATCTTGAGCCCATGGCGAGCGCCTCGAAGCGAACGCTCATCCGACGCCTCTCGTTTGATCTCACTGGCCTTCCACCCAGCCTCAAGGAAATCCAACGCTTCCTCGCAGATCCCACAGAACAAGCCTACGAGGATCTTGTCGAGCGCCTTCTCGCCAAACCTCAGTTTGGAGAACACATGGCCAAGTATTGGCTCGACCTGGTGCGATTTGCCGATACCAACGGCCTTCATCATGACCACTACCGGGAAATGACCCCTTACCGGGATTGGGTCATTCGAGCCTTCAACACCAACCTCCCCTTCGACGAGTTTACCGCTTACCAGATCGCCGGCGATCTCTACGAAAAACCGACTGTCGATCAACAAATCGCCTCCGGATTCAATCGACTCCATCTGATCATCGACCGGGGAACGGCACTGCCTGAGGAGAGTTTCACCCGGAACGTGGTGGATCGAGTCACCGCCGTGGGGACCGCCTTCCTGGGCTTAACGGTTCAATGTGCCGTGTGCCACGATCACAAATACGATCCGATCACGCAAAAAGACTTTTATCAGCTCTTTGCATTCTTCAACAACTTTGACGGCGGCCCCGAGACGGGAGGCCGGAACGGAACGGACTTCAAACGGGGACTCCAGCCCCCGTATCTCGAATTCCCCAGTGATGCGCAGCGCCGTCAAAGAGCCTCGCTCGAAGAGGCCATCGAAAGCCTTGAGACAGAGTTGACGGCACTCGAGGATTCGGAGACCGACTCGAAGGAAGGCCATTTGAAATCCCTCAAAGAAAGACTGAATCATCGCAAGAGCAAGCACACCGCCCTGGTCGAAACGATCCCCGCGACGCTAGTCATGAGAGAACGGCAGGAGATTCGGCCCGCCCACATTCTCGTGCGAGGCGTCTACGACCAAAAGGGGCCCGAGGTCGACCGCGACACGCCCGAATTCCTTCCTCCGCTGGAGCCTCAAGGGGAGATCCCCTCACGAATGGACCTGGCAAAATGGTTGATAGCCCCGAGCAATCCACTGCCAGCCCGAGTGGCGGTGAACCGCTTCTGGCAGCAATTCTTCGGCGTCGGCCTCGTCAAGACCTCCGAGGATTTTGGCGTTCAAGGTGAATTGCCCAGCCATCCGGAACTCCTGGATTATCTCGCCTTGGAGTTTCAGAGAACCGGTTGGGACGTAAAACAACTGATTCGGACCCTCGTCGGGTCGCAAACCTACCAGCAGTCCTCCAAAGCCTCCCCGGAGGCCTATGCCGCCGATCCTGAGAACCGCCTCCTCTCGCGAGGTTCCCGTTTCCGACTCGATTCGGAAATGATCCGCGATCAGATTCTTAGTGTCAGCGGCCAACTCAATCACACCCTCTACGGTCGAAGCGTCAAACCGCCCCAGCCTTCCGGCCTCTGGTCGATCGTCGCGATGCCATCCTCTTACCCAAAGACTTATCAAACGGATTCCGGAGATCAAATCCTTCGCCGAAGCATTTATACCTTTTGGAAGCGTGCCCTGCCCCCCCCTCAGATGACCATCTTCGACGCGCCCACCCGGGAGGCCTGCATTGCCCGCCGGGAGCGTACCAACACCCCCCTTCAAGCGCTTCTGATGATGAATGAGACCCACTACTTTCGAGCGGCTGCCGAGGCGGCGGCCCGCGTCCGCCGCGGGGCGGGTCTAAGTGAGGATGAGCGCATCCGTCATGCGCACGAGCTCGTCACCTCACAGCTTCCCTCGCCCTCGGCACTCGACATTCTCCGCAGTTCGCTCGGAGAATTCAAAACACTCTATGCCGAGCATCCGGCCGAAGCCAAGGCCCTGGCAACGCCGCTTCTCGGGCAAAGCGCTGATTCAAAGGAATCCGTTGAGTTGGCCGCTTGGACCCTTCTGATCCACTCCCTCTTGAACCTAGATATCACCAAAACCCGGCAGTAACCGTTTCGGGATAGGCCCATCTCAGTTCGCACTATGAATCCCATTGAAGAATACCAAACGATTCAGAACCGGCGCCAATTCCTGAAGCGCTCGGGCATGGGCTTGGGAGCCGCTGTGATGGGGGCTTTGCTGCCACGATCAATCGCCGGCCTCCCCGCATCGGGAACCCATTTCGCGCCCCGCGCTAAGCGCGTGATCTTTCTTTTCATGGCCGGCGCTCCCAGTCAATTGGATCTCTTCGACTACAAACCCCAGCTGGCCAAACGATTCAACGAACCCCTTCCCAAGTCGGTGAGCAAAGGACAACGGGTCACGGCAATGACCAAAGGCCGTGAGCAACGAGTGGCACCCTCCATGTTTCGGTTTTCCTCCCACGGACAGAACGGCATCCACATGTGCGAACTCCTGCCCCACCTCTCGAAGGTGGTCGACGACCTCTGCTTGATCAAGTCCACTCACACCGACGCCATCAATCATGATCCGGGGAAGACGTTATTCTGCACCGGATCGGAAATCCCGGGTAAGGCAAGCATGGGCGCCTGGCTCAGCTACGGGCTCGGCACGCTCAATCGCAACCTCCCCGACTTCATCGTCCTCAGTTCCGCATTCTGGACCGGTGGCACGGGAAATGTCCAAGCGCTTTACAGTCGCCTGTGGGGTTCGGGGTTCCTCCCCTCGAGGCATCAGGGCGTCTCGTTCCAGTCTTCAGGTGACCCCGTCCTCTTCCTCTCCAACCCCGAGGGGGTCACTCGCCCGGGACGTCGCAAGATGTTGGAACTCGTGAGCCGCCTCAATCAGAGTCATTTGGAGGAAATCGGGGATCCAGAAATCCAGACCACCATTTCCCAACAGGAGATGGCCTTCCGGATGCAGGCTTCGGTTCCCGAGCTGACCGATCTCTCCGGCGAATCCGAGCGTATCCTTGATCTCTATGGGCCCGAGGTTCACAAGAGCGGTTCGTTTGCCCGTAACTGTCTCCTCGCCCGCCGGATGATGGAACGGGATGTCCGGTTCGTCCAAGTCTTTCACCGGGGCTGGGATCACCATGTCGGGTTGCCCAAGAAGCTTCGAGGGCAAACCTATGATATCGATCAACCGGCCGCCGCGCTGTTGTCCGACCTCAAACAGCGGGGCATGCTGGAGGATACGCTCGTTGTCTTCGGCGGCGAGTTCGGCCGCACCACATTTGGTCAAGGAAAGCTGGAACGGGACAACTATGGCCGGGACCACCACCCCCGTTGTTTTACCACCTGGATGGCGGGGGGTGGCGTGAAGGGAGGCATGGAATACGGACAGACCGACGACTATTCCTACAACATTGTCAAGGACCCCGTCCACGTTCGTGATTTCAACGCGACCATTCTTCATCAGTTAGGAATCGACCATGAGCGATTGACCTTCCCCTTTCTCGGTCTGGATCAACGTCTCACCGGCGTCGAGGAAACCCAAGTCATTAAGAAGATCCTGAGCTGAGCGCGTTCGTTGATTTCGACGCCACCGATTTCCAATCAAGCCTCGCCGAGAATCCTCCAATTCGCTCCGAGTGGACCCGGGTGAAGCCTCTGCCCCATCCACCAAGGACAAAAAGAGATGGCAGGATCAGCCATTTCTCGTTATGGATTGCGACCACCATGATCACCACTCCCTCTCCCGGCCTTCGTTTCCTTGATTCCGCACGCCTCACACGGACTCCGTTTCTTGCACGGCTCTTTTCCGTTGTGGTCGCCGCCTCGTGCCTCGTGGTTTCCCAGGCGGCGGAGCGTCCCAACATCATCCTGATCATGGCCGATGACATGGGATGGAGCGACATCGGCTGCTACGGTGGAG
>MDTE01024981.1_pt1 | contig 34085 bp, 32 predicted proteins | sample 811231 | NCBI WGS metagenome assembly MDTE01 (sample SAMN05326651, study PRJNA326480) | marine metagenome | isolation source: seawater | place: Indian Ocean: Red Sea | collected 2010
CTGTTGAGCTCACCTGTTCCCGGGGGGGATTCAGAATCACAGGCCGACGACGATGACCTGGAGCGGTTCGCTGTGTGGTCACCGTACGAGGAGTCTGCTCACGAATCCTAGGCCTGGACGCTGAGCTTTAGTTGGTCCGCGTCCGCGTCTGCCACGATGTGGACGGCACCGCTCGTTTCCGTATCCAGCAGCAATTCGGCTAAAGGATCCACCAGGAGTCGCGCTACGCTTCGTTTCAGGGGGCGGGCACCATAGAGTGGATCCGTCCCTTTGGAGACAAGGAGAGTCCGAGCAGCGGGTGTTATCTCAAGAGTCACATCCTGTTCCGCCAACCGTTCATTCAACGCACCCAATAGTAGGTCTGTGATGGCAATGAGGGCCTCGTTGCCGAGCATATTGAACACCAGCATTTCGTCGATACGATTCAAGAACTCTGGACGGAAATGGTTTCGAACCACCGCCAGAACATTGGATTCGATCTCGTCGGCTCCTTCTTCGTGATTGAAGATGAACTCACTGCCCAGATTACTGGTCATAACCACCAGGGTGTTTCTGAAGTCGACGGTCCGTCCCTGACTATCGGTGAGCCGTCCCTCGTCGAGGAGTTGGAGAAGCAGATTAAACACCTCGGGATGGGCTTTCTCTACCTCGTCGAAGAGGACCACCGAGTAGGGTCTTCTTCGTACCGCTTCTGTAAGCTGGCCTCCCTCGTCATACCCCACATATCCGGGGGGAGCTCCGATCAGGCGTGCGACAGAGTGTTTCTCCATATACTCACTCATATCGATTCGAACCATGGCTCGTTCGTCGTCGAAGAGGAACCAGGCGAGCGAGCGAACAAGCTCGGTTTTTCCGACGCCGGTCGGTCCTAGAAATAAGAAGGAGCCAATCGGTTGATCGGGATCAGCGAGACCCGAACGAGAACGTCGAACCGCCCGCGAGACCGCTTGTACGGCTTCATCCTGGCCGATGACACGCTCCTGGATGCGGCTTTCCATCTGTAATAGACGCGCTTGTTCACCTTCGAGCATTTTCGAAACCGGTATACCTGTCCAGGCGCCCACCACTTTGGCGATGTCTTCGGAGGTGACCTCTTCGCGAATATATTTCAGCCCCTCTTCCTGGCTTAGTGTTTCGAGCTCTTTTTGCGCCTCAGCGAGGCCTTTCTCTGCCTCGGGGAGGTCCACGTATTGGAGTCGGGCTGCTTGCTCCAGATCGCCACTGCGGGTGGCCTCATCGATCTGCGGTTTCAGAGCATCGAGAACTTCTTTGGCTTGTCGGAGGTTTCCAAGGATCGCCTTATTATGCTGCCAGGTCGACCGCTCGGCCCGTACTTGCTCTTCCAACTCTGCCATTTCCCGTTCATTGTCCTGCACGCGTCGTTTACTTCGGTCGTCGGACTCCCTTTTCAGGGCTTCGCGTTCAATCTGAAGGGCGATGATCTGCCTCTCGAGATCATCGATCTCCTGTGGCACCGACTCGACTTCCATACGAATTCGGCTGGTCGCCTCATCCATCAGGTCGATGGCCTTGTCCGGTAGCTTGCGGTCCGTGATATATCGTGAGGAGAGAGTGGCCGCTGAGATCAGGGCACCGTCTGCGATACGAACCCCATGATGGATCTCGTACTTATCCCGTAGCCCCCGCAGAATATTGATCGTCTCTTCCACCGATGGCTCCTCGACGGTCACCGGTTGGAATCGTCTCTCCAGGGCTGCGTCCTTCTCGATATATTTTCGATATTCGTCCAGGGTTGTCGCGGCAATGCAGCGGAGAGTTCCCCGTGCCAATTCGGGCTTCAACAGATTCGCGGCATCCATGGAACCTTCGGCCGAGCCTGCACCGACGAGGGTATGAACCTCGTCGATAAAGAGAATCACGTCGCCTGCAGCTGCCGTTACCTCCTTCAAGAGGGCTTTGAGGCGCTCTTCAAATTCCCCGCGGAATTTGGTCCCGGCCACCATAGAGCCCAGATCAAGGGATAAAAGTCGACGTCCCCGGAGTCCCTCCGGGACATCATTGGCGATGATCCGATGGGCCAGCCCTTCTGCAATAGCGGTTTTACCAACCCCCGGTTCGCCGATGAGAATCGGATTGTTTTTCGTTCTACGAAGCAGCACCTGAATTACGCGTCGTATTTCTTCATCTCGACCGATCACCGGATCGATGCTCCCTGCCCGAGCCAGGCTCGTAAGATCCCTGGTATATTTCTGAAGGGTCTGGGTCTTACTTTCGGGATCCTGGTCGCTGACTCGAGCCGTACCACGAACAGCGGCAGTTGATTCCAGAAGAGTGGTCTTATTCATCCCGTGCTGCTGTAGGATGTCAGACGCTGTACAGGGGCTGGTTCGGATAAAGCCGAGCAGGAGGTGTTCCGTAGAGACGTAGTCGTCGTTCATCTCTTTGGAGCATTTCTCTGCTTCCATAAAGACGTTGTTGAGCTCTCCGGAGAATAGCACCTGTGCCCCGTCGACCTTGGGCCTTTTTGAGTATCGCTCTTTGATGGACTCACGGATGGCCCCTACTGGTGCTTCGGCCTTACGGAGTATGGGTAGAACGAGTCCACCCTCTTGATCGATCAGCGTGAGCAGAAGGTGCTCAGAGCCGACCTCCTGGTGTTTCCAATGTTGCGCCATCTCCAGCGCTTCGGTGATGGCTTCGCGACTCTTAATTGTAAAACGATCAGGATTCATTATGCCTTCTCCAGGACGCATCTGGCGTATTCATTGCCTGTCCTGCTTGCTTACAGAATGGGCATGAATTCCCGGAAGGCAAGACCTCAAGGAGAAACATTGAGCCGGATTTATGGGCTACCAGGGCCACCCTGGTTGGTATTTTCGGGAGGTGTCGACATGGCAGCCTGGACGAAATGGTGCTGCAAATCTTGTACGGCCTGACTCATCAGGGCCGCTTCTGGTTCTGTAAGATTTCCCCGGGTTTTTTCTTTCAGCTCTAGAAGGATGTCGATGTTTTCTCGGGCCATGGCAAGGTTGGGCGTCGGCTTCTCTCCCTGGGGACCAGGAACCAAACCCAAATGGTAGAGCGCCGTCATATGTAGAGAGGCTATCAAACGAGAGAATCGACTGGGGGCTGGTGGCTCTGCCTGCGTCTTCTCCTCGGGTGTGGGCGTCGGTTCCTCAGCCGCTACGACCTCCTCGGGAGCCTCGTTCGTGGAGCTCTCGTCGGCTTGTGATACGCGCCGGTCGTGAACTTGAAAACCTCCGTCATTTTCTGGAGCGCCGTCGGTGTCTTTGGGTGTGTTCGAGTCCATATTTTCAACTCCCGCCAAATGCGTTTCTGTTCTCGCTAGATCTGTGCAAGAAGAGGCGTGATGTCAAGAGGGTATTCAAAGAAAACTGGGTTGTGCGTCGATGATTCCAGCGAGCAATTCGGAATGGAAAGCTCTTCGAACCTCACGGATGGACTCATTATTTCGGTTTGGATGAACCCGGTTGGTCAGTAGCACGATCACGGTCTCGTGTTTGGGATAGATCCAGAGGCTCGTCCCGGTGAATCCAAGATGCCCAACGGTGAGTGAACTCGCCTGGTTCCCCGCCAGGGATTCTTCTCCGGATGCACCGTCGAAGCCCAGGCGCCAGGTGGAACCGCCCACACTATTCGACGGAGACCAGAATTTCTGCACCGTGTTTTGTGGAAGGTAGCTGGTGTTACGGCCGTGGTAGGCGTCGAGCAGATTTTGCGCGACACGACCGACCGCTCTTGCGGTGCCAAATAGCCCCGCGTGGCCTGCCAGTCCACCGAGCACAAAGGCGTGCTCATCATGCACTTCACCGTCCACCAGGTCATTTCGCCAGGAACAGTGCTCGGTAGCGGCAACAGAGCCGACGACATTGGCTTCGGCTGGGCGTAGTTGAGTCAAGCCCAGAGGGTTGAGCACATGGGCATGGAATAAGGCCGCCAATGGGGTTCCCGTAATACGCTCGAGGGCCCAGCCCAGATATAGAAAGCCAAAGTCGGAATAGACCGACGTGGTACCGGGCTCGTATGCCATATCCAACTCAGCGATCTTCTTGGCCAGAGCTATTCGAGCTTGTGCAGGTAAGGGAAGGTTTCGTGGGTTGAAGCGTTGAAAGAGGGGCTCGTAGCCTTGTAGGCCGCTGGAATGCCGTAGTAGATCGGCGTATGTCGCCTGGCTCAAGAATTGGGGGCATGGAAAGTGTCCGAGATCTCGGTCGACGGTTCGGTTGAGATCGAGCTCGCCCTCCGAATAGAGGCGCATCGCGATTAATGTAGTGCACAGGGCCTTCGTTAGGCTCGCCAAATCAAATTGGGTGTCGAGATCGACCTGCTTTTTTTCGGAGACCGCGTTCGCCATACCCATAGCCTCGTGGAGAATGACTTCATTGCGGTGTGCTACCCAGATCTGACAGCCCGGATACGCATGACCGGTGCCATCCTTCAGTAAGCCGAGCGCTCGTTTTATTCGGTTTCCGTCCATAGTCCTGACTCCGGCACCAGAATTTCTTCAATATCTTCATCATGGGTCTTGGTGGCAATACGATGGAACTGACGAGCTTGTGCCAGGCCATCGATAGCGGGCGCGGAGAAGCCACTTCTTCCGGATTCCCCTCCTAAGACCTTGGGCGCCCGAAAGATATGCATTCGGTCCACCAGGTCATCCTGGAGAAGTTGTCCCGCTAACTTGCTTCCACCCTCACACATCACGCTCACGATACCGCGTTGGAAGAGTTGTTGGAGTCCATCTTCCATATCAACAAAGCCATCGGGGGTCGAAGCCGCCTCCAGGATTTGCACCCCCTGTTTTTGTGCCGATACGAGCTCGGCCGAGGTGACACCAGAAGCAGTGGTTATGACCCAGACCGGATGCTCGTCTATCTCCTCCAGCAGGTGACTGCCATCCAACTGTAACCCTCCGCGGGTTATGATAATTCGCGTCATCTCGCTGCGCCCGACATTACCCCGGTCCCGTGGTGTGAGTCGTGGGTTGTCCGCTCGTACAGTCTCTGCTCCTACCATCACCGCCTGATGCTGGGCGCGTAATCTGTGAACCTCGGTGCGTGCGCTTGGTCCAGTAAGCCATTGGCTCTGGCCGTCACGGTCGGCGATCATACCATCGAGGGTAAGGGCGAGCTTAAGCCGTACTGCAGCTCGTTGTTTTGTGTGCGCGATGAGAAACGGTGCGTTTAGACCCTGTGCCTCCTTTTCCAGAAGCGGGCCGTGAACAGTGATCCCTGCCTCACGCAGTTGGGCCAGCCCTTTACCAGCGACGGCAGGGAAGGGGTCAGCAAGCGCGTACACGACCTCTCCGACCTGCGCATCGATAAGAGCACGTGTACAGGGAGGCGTTCGTCCGTCATGGCAGCACGGTTCGAGCGAAACGTAACAAGTGGCTCCGAGGGCTTGTTCACCGGCACTCTCGAGGGCCATGACCTCGGCATGGGGGCCACCCGCCTTAAGATGGTAGCCTCGTCCGACGATATCGCCATCCTTTACAATAACAGCTCCAACCATCGGGTTGGGCCAGGTTGTACCTCGACCCAATTCCGCAAGGTCCAGGGCTTCCTTCATAAATGACTGTGCGTCCGGATGGAGGTTCAATCCCGATCCCCCTAGACGCTATTGGTTCCGTCGGAGCCTTCGTCGGTGAGATCGCGGACTGTTTCAACGAAATCTCCGATGGCTTCGAAGGATAAGTAGACCGATGCAAAGCGCACATAAGCGACTTCATCACGATCTCGCAGGAATTCCATGACCATTCCGCCCAATTCTTTGGCGGGTATCTCTCGTCGGCCATTCGCGATCAATGTGCTCTCCACATGATCAAGAAAGCCTTCGATATCATCTCTGGAGATAGGTCGTTTCTGGCATGCGCGTTCGATTCCACCGCGCAACTTGGCCCGGTCAAAGGACTCCCGTAACTTCGTCTTCTTTATGACCGATGGGCGTACATCTTCGATGGTTTCGTAACTCGTAAACCGACTCGTACAGCTCGGACAAGAACGCCGACGTCGAATTGCGAGACCTTCGCGAACGATACGACTGTCGATGACCCTCGAGTCAGAATGGTTACAAAACGGGCAACGCATAATACTGGCGTTCCTGAGTTCAGTGTTTCTCGATTGCGGCGATCTGATCGAGCCTTGATTGATGGCGTTGTTCGAAGGAGCCTTCGAACCAGAGACGGACACATTCCCAGGCATATTCTCGCGCCATCAACCGCCCACCAAGGACCAGTATGTTGGCGTTATTATGCTCTCGGGCCATCTGCGCCGTAAACGGATCGTGTACAAGAGCTGCGCGTACGCCTTCAAACTTATTCGCCACAATGGACATTCCTATGCCCGTCCCACAGACGAGGATACCTTGCTCGACCTCACCCGTGGATACCATCGAGGCGACTCGAGTACCGTAGACCGGATAATCTACACGCTGTGAGCCATCTGCCCCCAGATCTCGCACTTCACATCCAGCCTCAGTCAGCTTTTCACGCAAATAATCCTTTAACGGAGCACCTGCGTGATCTGCCCCCAATGCGATACATCTTATGGCCATCGGTACAACCCCCTCATTGCTGGGCGCTCAATATAGACGAAACATGGGCTATTTGGTCAAGTCATGCCGTGGGCAATACCAAGAATTTGGTGTTTTCAGCACGTTGTTGCCGTCATTTCACCAGCTGTGGTACACCTCCATCCGATCTGGACGATAGCTCTTCAGCCGTTGTCCTGGGCCGTGATTTACTCAAGACGAAATGAGCAGCATGAGACATAGCGCAGATAATAGAAACCCATTGGATTGGACGGTCGACCTACTGGCCGTTTCTGTGTACGAAAACGAATGGCAGAATGATGCGGTCCTGGAGGCCGCAAACAAGGCATTCGATGGCCAATTATTCGCACTTTTGGAGAACGAAAAGTTTGCCGGCAAAGCAGGTGAAGCTCGTACCGTAGACACCCTTGGAGCGACCCATGCCAAAGGCATCGTCGTCGTGGGCCTTGGGAAAAAGAGCGATATGACATCAACCCGCTTGCGGGACACCACGCATCTGGTAGTCCAACAGGCCGCGAAACGGAAATCGAATAGTATCGGTTTTGCTGCAGTGTCGTGTTCTGGGATGGACACGGAAGAATGTCTTGAGCATTTGATGACGGGTGTTGAGCTCGGGACCTATCGTTTCGATACGTATCTCAGCGAATCCAAGCCGGTGGAGATTGCCGACGTGATCTGGTCTGTTCCCGCCGACAGTATCGGCGGAGCGGAGACCCGAGCTCGGGCGATGGCGGCCGGCGTTGTACTCACCCGTAATCTTGTGAATGAGCCCGCCGGGACCTGCACCCCGGAACGAATGGCCGAGCAAGCGCAAGAATTGGCCGACACCTATGGTTTTTCCATCTCCGTTCTCAGCCGGAAAGAGCTGAAAGAGAAGGGCTGCGGTGGGATTTTAGGGGTGTCTGCGGGTAGCGCCCGTGAGGCACATTTGATTCATCTGATCTATCGTCCGAATGGAACAGCAAAGCGCCGTCTGGCCCTGGTTGGTAAAGGCGTGACCTTCGATTCCGGCGGCTACGATATGAAACAGCGCGGTGAGATGCTTGGCATGAAAATGGATATGGCAGGCGCCGCAACGGTTTTGGGGGTGTTCAAAGTTCTTGGAGCATTACGTCCCAATGTAGAAGTCCACGGCTTTGTTCCTACCTGCGAAAACCTGGTCAATGGTGAGGCGTATAAGCCGGGCGATGTTCTCACCGCGTACGGTGGGAAGACCATTGAGATCGGTAATACGGACGCAGAAGGGCGCTTGTTGCTTGCGGATGCGCTGGGTGCGGCCTGCGATGAGAAGCCCGACGCGATCTTCGATATGGCTACCTTGACTGGTTCGACCATGATCGCTCTGGGCGGCTATACGGCGGCGGTCTTCTCCAATGATGAAGAGCTGGGTGAGGGCTTTCTGGCCGTCGCGAAGGAGCGAGGGGAATCTTTCTGGCCACTACCTCTGGACACGAAGCTACGCAAACAGCTCGATTCCAAGATCGCGGACATAAAGAATGTAGGAAAGCGCTTCGGTGGAGCGATTACCGCGGCTCTGTTCTTAAAGGAATTTGTCGGGGATACCCCGTGGGTACATCTTGATATCGCTGGCCCCGCATATGTAGACGCGGAGTTGGGCTCCACACCATACGGTGGTACTGGGTTTGGTGTTCTAACCCTCGCCCATTATCTCGGACAACAAGCGGACGACTAATCCGAGACCATCTGTCTCAATCAATCGTCACCCGCCAACAGCGATGGATTTTTCGGTTCCGGAAATCATCCGGAATACTATCTGGAGTCAGCTCGGTCAGCGCAAAGTCGTTTTGCAGCGAGGGGTCCAGCTTAAAGCGCCGAAAGTTGGTGGAAAAATAGATCGTGCCTCCAGGGCGCACCAGGGCCGCCGTATCTCGTAGCATTTGTACATGGTCGTCCTGAATGTTGAGCTGCTGTCGCATTTTCTTACTGCGCGAGATGGTCGGTGGATCCAGGATCACCAGGTCGTATCGGTCCCGTCCGGATTTTGCGTTATGTAGAAACTCAAGCACGTCGGCCCGTTCGAATCGGTGATGCGGCCCCTTGAAATTGTTCAATGTCAGATTCTTTTTTGCCCAGTCCAGATAGATGTTGGACATGTCCACGGTCAGACTACTACGCGCACCGGCTTGAGCCGTACAGACAGTAAAGGCTCCGGTGTAGGCGAATAGATTTAGGACATCACGGCCCTCGGCTTCTTTGGCTGCCATTGAGCGCGTATTCCTATGATCCAGAAACAATCCGGTATCCAGAAAGTCCGACAGATTTACGAGAAAACGGTTCGGTCCCTCATGGACGATCTCCGTACGGGTCGTGCCCTCCAACCGTTCGTATTGGGACTGTCCACGTTGCCGGTGGCGTATCTTTACAAAGATATCCGCCGGGTCTACGCCGAGCGTTGGTCCAATAACCGGAAGCCAGGAGGATTGGAATTCTTGTAGTTCCCCTGCATGTTTGGGGTCTCTCGATTCGTAAAAGGAGATATGTAGACAGGATCCGTACCGTTCGATGGCGATCGGTATCTCCGGAATGTCTCGGTCATACATACGATAGCAATCTACAGTGTTTCGTTTTGCCCAGCGCTGCAGGTGGCGTCGTCGCTTTGCCAACCGATTGGCTAACATCTGGGCGCGGTCTCCCCCTGCATTTCCTTGATTGGACTCTGTCGTACTCATGTAGTTTTCTCCATAGATGAGAATGTAAGCCAGTATTGGGACGTGTTCAAGGGGAGGAATTTTCTTGCCCAGATCCGAAAGTTCAGGTTGATGTTGCGAAGCGGCGCAGGCTTCGGTATCTTGCCGCCACTTGTTATCGAATGGAGTTTCCGGAATGTTGAATCGTTGGGTTTCTTTCATCCTTATTTTATCATTCGGCATGTTGTCCTGTTACAACAGCTACCGGGTGAGTCCAGAGACATTCGCAGGTTTACAGCGTTCCGAAGACGGAAACCCCGTAACTGTGCGCTCTAATAAGGGAAAGAATCTTGTGGTTACGCAGGATTCGAAGCTTTTTGTCTTATCGGACGGTGGTCGGCGCTATCCCATCACCCCATTCAACTTCAAGATGACGGGAAGCCAGCTTGTGGCGCCAGATCGCGATTATATCCTTAAGGTGAATAGCCTGAAGGCCTTCGAGGTGGATGTTCCATCGCGGACCAAAACCTTGAGCCTGATTCTCGGTAGCGCCACGGTCGTGGCCGGCGCGATTGTTGGTCTTTACTTCATGTACGGACAGAAGACGGTCGGCTCGAACTAGTTGCTGTCTTCATTACGCCGATATTCGGCGAAGGTATAGCTGACACCTGCTTCGACTTTGGGGTCGGAGCGATGGGTAACTGTGTATTCGGAGCCCACCGGCGGAAAGAATGTGTCACAGGGAAATGTGGCGTCGACCTCGGTCAGGAGCAGTCGGGTACAGTTCGGCTGTTCAATTGCTTCCCGGTAGATTTGTCCACCGCCGATCACGAAGATCTCTCCCACATCGGACTCTGCTGCGAGGGCCAGCGCCGCCTCAAGGGAGTTGGCGCATAACACCCCGTCGGGCAACGCATAGTTGGGTTGCCTTGTAAGGACGACGTTGAGACGGCCGGTCAGTGGTTGGAAACGGGCTGGTATGGACTCCCAGGTGCTTCGCCCCATGATCACGACATTCTGTTTCTCTCCGGAGCCCACGGTTGTCTCTTTGAAATACGTTAGATCGCCAGGCAGATGCCATGGCAAATCTCCGTCGACTCCGATCCCACGCCCGGCATCGGTAGCAGCGATGATCGTGTATTCGATCATACAGCGACCTTGAACCGGATAAAGGGGTGGTGCTTGTAATCGAGCAGCTCGATATCGTCGAAACCCAGATCCCAGATGGATTTGTCGGCGATTCGTACGGTTGGACGCGGCAGGGGGTCCCGCTGCAGTTGTTCTCGTAGACCATCGATGTGGTTCAGATAGATATGGGCATCACCGATGGTGTGAACGAAGACACCCGGTTGTAGATTGCATTCCTGGGCAATCATCATGGTGAGCAGCGCATAGCTCGCGATATTAAACGGAACGCCGAGAGCAACATCTCCAGAGCGTTGATAGAGTTGGCAATCGAGCCGTCCATCGATGACATAGAACTGGAAGAAGGAATGGCATGGGGGGAGCGCCATCTTTTCCAGGTCACCAACATTCCAGGCGCTGACAATGATACGGCGTGAGTCCGGTTGGGTTTTGATCAGATCAATAGCTCGTTGAATCTGGTCGATTCCCGTCCCACCCCAGTTTCGCCACTGGTATCCATAAATGGGACCCAGGTCGCCGTTCTCGTCAGCCCAGGCATCCCAGATAGGAGTGTGCTCGGTCAGGTCCTCATTTATATTTGTGGAGCCTCGTAAGAACCAGAGGAGCTCGCGAACGATGGCAGAGAAGAGGACCTTTTTGGTGGTGAGTAGGGGGAAACCCTGACGTATATCGTAGCGTGTCTGTGTACCGAAGACAGAGATGGTTCCTGTACCGGTTCGATCCGCCCGTTCTTCGCCGTTTTCAAGAATATGTTCAACGAGGTCTAGATATTGTCGCATTCCCGATTTGCCTCACGACCTTGATTCGGTGATGGATTCACTGTGCATGAAATTAGAGCGAATAACGATACAAGCGGAACGCTCCCTTGGCACGAGGATCTCTTCGGAACTCTACCGGGGCCGGACTCGTAAAACCATTCACTTTGCGTACCCAACGTTTAATGAAGATCTTCACTTTATCCCGATTCGATTGCTTCTTGTCCACATGGGAAAAAACACATTTTGCGTAGAGTCGTGTGAAGTCCTTTCCCTTGCTCGATGCGTGCCACCAGAACCGGAAGGCGTCCTGGGGAGCCTGCGAATGGATCAGCGATCGAAACGCGCGGCTATTTCCCTTCATTAGAATCGAACAGAGATTCGCAGCCAGTTGCTCTGGCTTGGAAGAAGCGCTCGGGGAGGTTTCCGGCGCGATCTTGGCTCGTGGCGGCGCCGGTGCTTTTTCTACGGGAGGGGGCGGGCTGGTGGATGGCCCTCCGAATGCAAGGGCTGGAACAAATAAGAAGACTGCAAGCACCATGGGGATGATCTTGGACATTGATAGGACCTCGGGCGGTTCGAATCAGGAATGGAAAAACTCAGAGTTCATCAGGGAAAGACGTATGACCCGCCTTTTCATTCATACCGCGTACATACCGTAGCGGAAAGTCGTTTTTTTTTTGTTTGATTGAAAGAGGGGAGAGAAGCTTCGATTCGTTGTTATATTGACACAGCCGTAACTATCAAATAGCTTCCCGCATTGCGTTTTGATTGTTACAAACCTCGGGTTTAATCCGAGAAATGAGGAGGCTGGTCATGCACCGGTGGCTTGTCCTTGCCCTAGTCTGTATTTTAGTTCCCTTAAACGTTCACTCGAAAGAGAGTGACGTGGACGTTACCTTTTCTATGAAAGCGGGTGGCGGGGGAGAATTCTGGAGTCAGCCGAGTAATACTACGGTTGTTCCGGATTTAAACCAGTCTGGAGAGCAATTTGATTTCCCCCTATTTGCTGATGCGCGTGGTGGTTACAACTACAGCATGGGCTTTTTCGGACAACTTCGAGTGATACGTCATTTTGGTATCGAAGTCGGCTTTGTGATGACCCATAGGACATTCATAGAGCAGACCACCTTTACGTACCATGATGTAACCAATAGCGATATCGACACGACCAAGTTTGACGAGCGTGTGCATTGGGCCGTTTATCGTATCCCGATCATGGCGAAGTTCCTGGTCCCGGTCAGCAAGAGCCTCGTATGGGTTGGTGCTGGTGTAGAGTTCTCCTACGGTCGTTACGCCAATACGGTGTTCGATAAGATGAGTGGCGAAGATCTGCAGGGAAAACGCAAGGATTTCAAGTACCTGCTAGCGCAGGAGCAAGACGATCTCTATTTGACATTTGGGGTCGGCACCGAGGTCTGGGGTAGCCCGAACTTCCGTGTGCCCATCGAACTGCGGTTTGGCTACAACTTCCGTCAGCCCAGCAATTACTACGATCGAGCTGTATTCGATGCGTTGCCGAATGCAAATCCAACCCGGGTAGATGGCAAAGATGTCTATCCATATCCTTCGTCGATGACAATAAAAGCCCGTGACTCCTGGTACGGCGAGGTGCTTATCGGCATCTCGTACGACCTGTACTAAGGAGGGCACGATGTTGAAGGTCAAATCCATGACATTCGGAAATGTAACAAGATTCTTTGCCCCGATTGGGCGTCTCACCTCTCCAATGGGTCGTCTACCACGATTCAGCCTGATGCTGGTGTTGGCGCTGACGTTCCTGCTCTCTCCAATGGGGACGGTATGGGCCCAGTCGTATGTAAATGCCCAACGCTTTGAGCCCTCAATTCACACCTTTGGCCAGTTCCGATTGGAGAGCGCGAAAGTTACCCGTGGAATGCGACCCAGCTTCTTTGTTGTGTTCAACCATGTGGGTGAGCCATGGGTACCGGAGTTTACGGCTTATTCTGGAAATACTCCAATCGACGATGGCGGTACCTTCCTGGAGCAGCTCGGAACCCTGAATATCGTGGGTGCTTTCGCATTCCTCGATTACGGTAGTCTCGGGTTCGACATGCCTCTACATCTGTACCGGAGTGGTAAGCTCCGCGGAGAGAATGTGGAAGGATTCTCGACCGGTGATCTACGGATCAGTTTGAAGGGAACGTTCCTGCCTCCGCGCATCAGCCGGTTAGGCGCCGCGATCGCAGTAGAGTTTGGTGTCCCGACCGGAAAGGATGGCATGTTTACGGACGAAGCGGCCTTCTATATGGAAGAAAAGCTCCTCCTGGAGGGGCGCTCCAAAGGCGCTCGGCTTCTCTACAATCTTGGTATCCGCCATCGATTCCATGACTTCGATAAGGACGCCAATGCATTGCTTCAGCCCGATGGGAATGGTGTGGTCTACCAGACGCCTTTGTTCTGGGACTTTACGGATCCGACGGTATCGAACTCTCTGACTCTTGCTCCTGTAGCCAACGAACGTTTGAAAGAAGAGCTACGGCATGCGCTTGGTATTGGTATCTATCCCCAGGCGGCTGAGGGAATGGTCGAGATCATTATTGAAGGTGCCATGGGCACATCGCTGCGTCGGCCATTTGAGAAATCTACGACCTATCTGGAGTCCACGGCTGGTGTGAAACTGAATCATACCAACGGATTCATGCTGGGTCTGGGTGCCGGTGTTGCTTTTATGTCCGGTTATGGAAACCCAAAGTATCGTGTATTCGCGTCGGTTGGGTACCAGCCGCAGGAATATCGCCCCGAAGATACCGATGGCGATGGCCTGGTGGACGACAAGGATCAGTGCCCGAAAGAGCCGGAAGATTTCGACGCCTTCCAGGATGAAGACGGTTGTCCGGAACCCGACAATGATCAAGATGAGATCCTTGACGTCGACGATAAATGTCCTCTGGATCCAGAAGACTACGACGGTGTCGCGGACGAAGACGGTTGTCCCGATGGGGATAAAGACGGCGACGGCATCGATGATGCTATCGATAAATGTCCCGACAAGCCGGAGGATATCGACGGCTTCCAGGATCAGGATGGTTGTCCCGACGCCGACTCTGACGGTGATGGGATCGATGATCCAGCGGATAATTGTCCGAAGGACGCCGAAGACAAAGACGGCTTCCAGGATGCGGATGGTTGCCCCGACCTCGATAACGACGAGGACGGCGTACCCGACCGTGCGGATAAATGCCCGAATGATCCGGAAGACAAGGACAACATCGCCGATCAGGACGGTTGTCCGGAACAAGACGCCGATAATGATGGTGTTCTGGATGCCCAGGATGGCTGCCCACTTGAGCCAGAGAACATCAACGGCTGTGAAGATACGGACGGTTGTCCCGAGGCGAAGAAAGTCTGTGTGACGTCAAAGAAGATTGTCATCACAGAGAAGATCTTCTTCGCGACCAACCGCGCACGTATTCTCAAGAAGTCGCACGATCTTCTCGAAGAGGTGGCACAGGTTATCCTGAACCACTCGGAGATCGAGCTTATCGAGATCCAGGGTCATACGGACTCACGCGGTAGTGATTCCTACAACCGTAAGCTCAGTGAAAAGCGAGCGAAGGCTGTACATAGATTCCTGAGCCGATTGGGTGTGCCTCGAGGCCGTATCCAGTACCAGGGCTATGGTGAGGAGCAACCGATCGCGGATAACGAGACCGATGAAGGGCGTGCGAAAAACCGGCGTGTAGAGTTCATCATCTTACGCCAACGTACTGAGTAGGTTCTGAATGAATGGACGGACCCGGTTTCTCAACGCGGCTCGTCGGGAATATGTAGATACTCGCCCAGTCTGGATGATGCGCCAGGCTGGGCGGTTTCTTCCCGAATATAGAGCGATCCGTGAAAAGACCTCGTTTCTGGAGTTATGCGCCAATCCGGAACTGGCCTGCGAAGTGACCATGCAGCCCATCCGCCGATTTGATGTGGATGCGGCAATCATCTTCTCGGATATTCTGGTCCCCATCGCCAAGATGGGGCAGACGCTGACCTTCGGTAAGGGGCATGGGCCACGCCTTGCTCCTCCAATTCGCTCCTGGGATGACTTTCGGATGTTACGCCGTATCGATCCCTATGAGGAGACGCGAGAGGTCCACGAGACCGTGCAGCGGGTTCGTGACGCGGTTGGTACCGAGAAGGCTGTCATAGGCTTCGCGGGAGCTCCTTTTACTTTATTGGCCTATATGGTGGATGGAGAGGGGAGTCGAAACTTTGCGGAGACGAAACGGTTATTGTTTTCGGAGCCGGACCTCGCCCACGAGATTCTGTCTCTGATCGCCGACGTTATTGTCGATTACCTGGGCATGCAGATCGATGCAGGAGCCGACGCTGTTCAGTTATTTGATAGCTGGGCGGGACTGCTCAGCCCGGATGATTTCGATACTTTTGCGGGGGCGTATGCTGCCTCCATTATGGAGCGTCTAGCCGATCGAGGTACCGCCCGTATCTATTTCCCCAAATCCATCGGCGCCTATCTGGAGCGTGCGAAAGCGGTGCCATGCGAGGTGGTCGGTGTGGATTGGGCCCAGGATCTGTCCAAGGCCCGCGAACTCTTTGCGCCCGACCGCGCGTTACAGGGGAATCTCGATCCCACGGCGCTTCTGGGCACCCGGGAACAGCTTGATACGCGTATTGATACCCTGCTTGCGGCTACCAAAGGCTACGCGGGTCATATCGTGAACCTGGGCCATGGCATTATACCTTCTACGGACCCCGAAACCGCGCTGCATTTTGTCCGCCGGGTACATGAGTTGGGGGCGGGTTGTTGCGACGCCGATGAGGGCTAGGCCATGTTGGATGTGGCCATCGTCGGAGGCGGGATCAGTGGCCTGACTCTAGCATATGAACTGGGTGAACGCGGATTGAAGGCGCGAGTCTTCGAGGCGAAGCCCGTGGCTGGCGGAAATATTCAGACGGTGGAGGAGCAGGGCTTCTTCTTTGAGACCGGTCCCAACGGCTTCCTCTCTCGGGTGCCAGATACCTATCGGCTTGCCCAGAGGCTCGGGCTCGAAGAACAGGTTATCAGCGCGTCTCCTTCGGCGAAAACACGATATCTATGTATGGGTGGGGAGCTCAGAGCCTTGCCATCCGGCTTGTTGGCTCTTCTCCGTACGTCGACGTTGCCCTTTGGTGCTCGACTACGAGTGCTAAAAGAACCGTTCGTGGGACGACGTCCAACGGATGTCCGAGAAGAGACGATCGCTCAATTTGTAGGAAGACGACTTGGACACGCTCTTGTGGACTCCTACGCCGACGCCTTTGTGTCGGGGGTCTTTGCTGGAGATCCGAATCGCCTCTCGGTAGATGCGGCTTTCCCGGGAATGGTGACGACCGAGGCCACGCATGGAAGTCTTGTCCGTGGGGGAATACGGGCGGCACGAGCGCGTAAGAAGACCCACGCCGATATTCCAAAAGGTCTACTGAGTTTTTCTGGCGGAATGGGCGTGCTGGTACGGGCCCTCGAGGACCAGCTCGGGTCCGATGGGTTGCAACTCGATACGCCCGTGCGTGCGTTGAAACAAGCCGACGAAGGCTGGGAAATATACGTCGATGGCGAGTCTGTTCGGGCCCAAACGGTTGTTGTTGCCACTCCTGCCCATTGTGCATCGGATCTTATCAAAGAGTTTCATGCCGAGAGCGCATCCCGACTGTTGGAGATACCCTATGCCCCGATTGGCGTAGTGGGTCTGGGTTTCGCACGCGAGCATATTGGTCATGCCCTCGACGGCTTCGGTTATCTGTGTCCCGAAAAGGAAGGGCAAGCCATTCTAGGATGTCTCTTTTCATCCAGTATATATGCAGGGAATCGTGCCGCGGATGATCAGGTTCTACTTCGCATTATGCTTGGTGGGATCCGCCACCCGGAAGCGATTGAGGGGAGTGAAACTGAGGTGATCGGGCGTGCGCTGGATGCGATTCGCGGACCCCTGGGGATCAAAGGCGAGCCGCATTGGTCGAAAATGGTTCGATGGGAGCGAGCCATACCGCAATACCATCTGGGACATCAGGCTCTTGTGGCGACAATCCGTGAGCCGTTGGAGGACAAGGGATTGTTTCTTCATGGCAACGCCTATGAGGGCGTAAGCGTAAACGATTGTATCCGAACCTCAGGTGCTCTCGCGGAACGGATCGAGTCGAGCCGTCCCTCTCGTTGACTCCCGGAACGGAATCAGCGCGATAGTATCGAAGCAACCAGCCCCGGTAAGTCCTCTGGGTTTGAAGCCTGATAGTCGGGTTGGAGCTCCCCAGGTTCTGTTGCATAGCCCCAGGCACACCACAGTGTCGTGGCCCCAAAGGCCCGACCCATTCGTATGTCTCCGGCGCTATCACCGATCATCACGACGGTGCCGTTCTCGGGCTGGTATCCGCATTGTTCCGCGGCGGCCTGGAGCGGAATGATGCTGGGCTTGGACTCGCTACAGGTGTCACCACCCACCACAGCGCTGAAATGGTCGGCGACCCCCAGGGCTTCCAGGAGGCGGCGCGAGATATGTTCGGGCTTGTTGGTTACGAGGGCGAGGGGAGCCAGGCTCTGCAGTTGCTGTAAGGCAGGGGCGATTCCCGCGTAGAGCTCGGTATCTACGGCTACGTTGTTCAGGTAATCGGACTCATAGGCGTCTTTGACCTTAGCAGGGATGTCTCCCTCACCATCCCAGAGTTCGGAGAAACAGACCTTGTACAGGGTCGGCATACCCTTATTTACGTAGGGGCGAATTGCATCTGCCGCACGTTGGTCCAGTGCAAAGTGTTCTCGAACCCGATGAACAGCAGCCACCATATCGGTACGGCTATCTTCCAGCGTACCGTCCAGGTCGAGGGCGATCACGTTCATGATGCGGACGTCTTGGTCAGGTCTTCAATACTACCGTGGCCGTCCCCGTGCTCGGTAACTTTGCGCTCGCCGCTGGTTGAGCCCTTATAGGCGGAGAAAGGTCGCCCATTATGGGATCGGACCTCATGAGGAGTACCGCCCGGGATAACGAGAATATCACCCGCTTCGATGGTTACCGGTCCGTTGTCGAAGTGAAAGGTGATCACGCCCTCCACGGCACCGCGGATTTCGTCCTCATCATGACTATGACGACTACGAAGAAACCATGGCTCCACCGTCTGAAGGTCGTAGCAGGCGAAACCAAACCGGCGCATCTCGTCTGCTACGGATTCTGCGGTAGGATCGGTCTTATGGGGCCATTTATATACCTTGATCCCGGAAGAACTCATTGCGTACCTCATGGGCTGGATTCGTAACGATGGTTGGTTCTGGCGTCGTACCATAGGACCTTCCCGGACCCAGATGCAAGAGGAAGGTACAAAGGAAGATTCAGGATGGATCGAGGAGGATGGGTATTTCGCGCCCAAGTCCGATGGATTCCGGGCTTGGTGGGAAGGTCCAGGCGCAGATCTCGACACCTTGTTTCGACACCGCAGCGAGAGCTTCTGAGTATTTAGGGTCGATATGCGCGGCGGCGCGAAACGATGTTACGTCGGCGCGGCTGACGAAGAAGAAAAGCACTGAGCGCGCTCCTTCCTTCACCATCCCAGCCAGTTCATGGAGGTGTTTCAGACCGCGAGCGGTTACCGCGTCGGGGAACATCGCACAATCGTTCTCCACCAGAGTTACATTTTTCAGCTCGACATAGCAGGGGCGTGGATCGTCCGGGTGGTCTTCCAGCAGGATATCGATCCGGGATTTGTTCCCATACCGGACCTCGCGGCGCAGGCTACGATAGCCAGCCAAAGAGCTGATATGGCCCTTTTCAATCACCTCGGCTGCGATTCGATTGGGGGCTGATGTGTTTACATTGACCAGCACATCTCCCTGGGAGGCGATCTCCCAGGTCCATTTCAGCTTTCGTTCTGGCTTGTCCTGGGGGGAGAGCCAGACCCGGCTCCCGGGCTCTATAAGGCCCATCATACTTCCTGTATTCATACAATGGGCGACGACTTCACGTCCGTCGTCCAGATTGACGTATGCCAGGAAGCGCTTGCTACGCCGGACCAGGGTGCCGGCGTGTAGAGGAGGGGAAAAGATTGTTTCGTAATTGCTCACAGGAGGACCCTACCAGGTTCATTACGGGGGTAAAAGTGGGGATAATTCAGGTGCAGGGAATGGACAAAGAGCTGGGCTTGTTGCTCAATTACACCACGGAGGTTCCAATGCTGCATCATGCCCCATACCGTCTACGGAACGTTATCCCACTTGTCCTGGTGGGATGTCTGGCGTTTTTACTTGTACCCTTGACTATGACGGCAGTGGCTTCGGCCCAGGAATCGCCAGAATCCGCGACCCTGGACGACTACCCCCTTGATAGCGTGAGCCGAGAGGTGAAGCCCACAGGCCGAGTGAAGTGCCCGAAAGTGGAGCTGGTACGATATCGAGGTGATGTCATTCGGTACCATAAGCCAGTAAAGGTCTTTGTTGGCTTTAAGGACCGTCTCAAAAAGTTTGAGAAGGTTGTCGAAGAGGTGGCGATTGAGGTCTATGGGCGAGCACCGCGTCGTATCCGGCATATTGGAACCTATAACTGCCGTAGGATAGGCGGGTATCCCACCTTCATCAGCGAGCATGGACTGGGTAATGGGATTGATATTGCGGGCTTTGATTTCGGCCGCCTTCCACGAGGTGAGGAGTTACCGGAAGGGGTCTCAAAGCGACTCAAGCGTTCCTTTAAGGTGCGTATGTTAAAGCATTGGGATGGCAAGGGGCGGAACGCGATACACTCCCGGTTCCTGAAAACACTTGCACGTCGACTCATCGCGCGAGACGACATCTTTCGGGTTCTTCTTGGGCCGTCCTATCCAGGGCATAAGGACCATTTTCATTTCGACTGTTCCCCCTGGCGTATTGTGGAAGTCTTCGAGGCCGACGAGCGCTGAGTGGCTTGACCCTCTACCCGCCTAGCGTGGTATCCACAGATCCCATCGAAATTGGAAGGGATCATGGCCAATCGAGTTGAATTGTCGGATATCCAGCAGAAGGAACTCATTGCGTTCCGACGGCGTTTCCATACCTACCCAGAACTCTCTTACGAGGAGAGAGAGACAGCGCGTGCGGTCTACGAACAGCTCGAAGTTTTGGGAATGGAGCCAGAGATGATGGCTGACACAGGCGTTGTGGCAGTGTTGGACTCCGGTCGTCCTGGTCGTACTGTGATGTTACGGGCAGATACAGACGCGTTGCCAGTACAGGAAGAAAACACGCACGCCTACCGGTCACAGAACGATGGGGTAATGCATGCCTGCGGACATGATGGTCATACCGCGATAATGCTTAGTGTAGCTCGTTGGTTGAAAGAATCGGGTGCACTGCAACAGGGGCGTGTCTTATTCGTGTTCCAGCCTGCAGAGGAGCTTGCCGGAGGTGCCAAGGCCATGATCGAAGCGGGCCTTTTTGAGACCTATAAGCCCGACTGTTGTGCTGGTCTTCATCTCTGGTCCTTGGCTCCTACGGGTACCATTTTGGTGACGGATGGACCGTTCATGGCGTCCGCTGATCAGTTTGAGATTACGGTGAACGGACAAGGGGGACATGGGGGAATTCCCCATGAAGCGAAGGACCCGATTGTTGCGGCTGCACAAATGGTCGTCGCCTTACAGAGTGTTGTGTCACGCGCCATGGATCCGGCGGATTCCGTGGTCGTTACCATCGGTCAGATCTCCGGTGGAGAGGCTTTCAATGTGATACCGGACAGCGTTCGGTTTTCCGGTACGGTACGAACCTTTCAAGCGTCGGCCCAGGACGCCGTCGAAGATTCGATTCGTAGGATAGTGACCGGTATCGCCCAAGCCATGGGGCTGGATGTCGATATCAACTATACCCGTATGACGGTTCCGACTGTGAATGATGCACGGTATGCCGGTGTCGTCCGTCAGGTTGTCGAAGAGAGCAGCACCATGACCCTTGGCGAGCCAGGATTCCGCACCATGGCTGGTGAAGATATGGCGTACTTTCTAAACGAATGTCCGGGAATCTATTTCTTTGTTGGCGCTGGAAATGAAGCGGTAGGTGCGCAATACCCACATCACCATCCCTGCTTTGAGATCGACGAAGCCGCCTTACCGTTTGGAGTCGAGCTGCTTTGTGAGTTCGCTCTTCGTTGTACGCTGGATTGATAACCCGGATTATTGTGTCCGTTCACCCCAGAACGACGAAATAGGCTCGAAAAGGGCGTCGGTCATATAGAAGGTAGCGTCCCATTGGCAATGTGTTCCCACCATGCCGATGGTGTCCGTGATACGGTCAAAGCCGATATCAATCAGGGGGCAGGGGGCTTCACTTGGAGTACCGATGGACAGATTCCCACCATTCTTCATGATCTCATTTCGAAGATAGGCACCACCCACTCCAATAGCGGCCTGGCAGGCCGGATCTGCGGCCCAGGCTACAATCGGCGGGATATGTGGTCCGATGGTCTGGGAAAAGTTGGCGCAACAGGTCAGATAGCTGCCGTTATTATCGATACATGCGCCTCCACCAAATAAGACGGCGACCATTTTTTCAAAGGTGTCGATAACTGGAAGGCCGTTGCTTCCGTCCCCAAGAACACGTGGAAGGACCTCTTTTTCGATCAGATAGTCCAGGATCAGAGCGTAGTTGAAATTAGGAACGTCATGGTCTTCGATCCATAGATTGGTTCCGATAGTACCTGCGTTCGGGCTGGACTGGGGATAGACGCCCAGAACCTCGGTAAGCTCCACCTCGTAGAACCCACAGTTTGCGTCGTTGGGTGGGCAGTTGAGATCGTATTGCCAATAGAAACCGAGTCTATCCCAGCGTTCTGCGACGGAGCTCTTGGGATATTCGTAGACTCCCGGTTGTGAAGTTGGGACGGCTTCTTTTGAGACAACCATCGTAGACGCAAACCGGATGTTGGACAGCAACTGTGTTAACGATTGACCCGTGAACACAGTGTTTTGACCGAGCATGTCCGCCATGAGGTTGAGCAGAGCCTGGTCTGCATATTCGGCTACAATATAACCTACTGGTGAGAGCCCATTGGAGTTTGTCAGTAGACCACAGATCGTTCCGAGGAACCCTCCAGCGTTTTCACAGACACTTGTGACAAGGAGCTCGCCCGGGTTGTTGAACAGATCCGTCAGCAGTTGATAGGTCGCCGAAGTGTTGCCCTTCGTTCCGGTGACCATATCCATATAGGTGTCGATATTGTAGACACCCACGGTCTTCAGGGGGAGGTCGTCGACGACAATCTGGACTTGTTGCGCGACTCCATCGCGTATTGGCACATTATCGAGGCATCCTGTCGCTGTGATAGCTCCGGACGCGGGTCCCACGACCTGCACCGTATAATATCGATCTTCCGTGGGCAGGGTTCCAGGCAGTGTTTGGAACACCGCTGTGTTGTTCATGCCCAAGGGGCCTTGCACCGCCGTCGGTATGGCCTGTTCAAAACTATCCGGGTGAACTGTTGCGCAACTCGGTTGTCCGTTGGCCGTGGCATATACATTGGTGTTGTAGGAGGGCAGATTGGAACTGCCGACCATCTGCATTGAGACCGTGAGTACCGGTGGGTTGGGGGAGTCGAGGTTTATAAAGAATCGTAAGACTCCAGCCTGTGGGTCATTGGCAGATGTGATACTGATTTCCGCGGTACCGCTTGATTGGGCTCCAGTTTGAATGGTCACACTCGCAGTGCCGTCGATCTGGGTGACAGACGAGTTACTAAGGAGTTTAACCAGGCTCTCGGGAGCTGTTGTCTGGTATTGGATGAGACCATTGGGTAATGGAACGCCCTGCCAATCGGTATATCGGATATTAATTTGAAAGGTCATTCCTGCCGAGGCATCGATGACACATGCCGTTGTACAGACCTGGCCATCGCTGGCTACGTGCTGATGGAATGACAGAAGATTTGGGAATCCGGTCGGTGGCGGGGTTCCGGTGTCCGGCATCGGAGTTCCCGGGGTTCCCGGCAGGATCGGTGTCTGGTCTGTGACAGTTTCACCACAGCCACCGGCCGCCAAGACAAAGACTGACAATAATACAATGGTCAGGCTCTGCAGGAGTTTTGACGAGCCTCCCGCTATTTTTTTCTGTTTCAAAAAATAAATACCCATATTCCGATCCCTACATCCCAATTTACAGAAATATCGTACTGGCTTTCTAGTAACAGTCCAACTTCCCATCGTTACAACTGCTCTCCTACGGTCCTCCTCGCCACCGAAAATAACCAGATCCATCATATAATGTGGCATCCTTCCTGGCCAACTGTTAGGATTTGCCCAACTCGTGAGGTAAATATGATGTGGAATCGGGTAGGTCTATGGTTGCTACTGTTGGTTAGCTATGGCCTGTTTTGTAGTTGTGGTAATTCGGCAGATGGTGGGCCTGTCGATCCCATTAAGGTGGTTTCGATAGATACAGAGGTCGAGGTTACGACCGTTCAGGCGGGCGATTCCGTCGATGTAAGCTGTATAGGTCGCGATCAGGCGGGACGAGTTCTGAATGTAGAAGGGTTTTCTCTCCAGATAGAGCCCAATGAGGGAGCATCCACAGAGGATTTGAAGGTCACATTGACTCTGGCCGGTACTGTGGACATTGCTTGTTCGTTGGAGGCCACGGGTCTCGTGGATGATACACCGGTGTCGGTTGAGGTTACACCCGGGCCGGCCTCGAAGACGGTAGCGTTCATTGAGCCAGCAGTTACAGTGGTGGACGAGGAGGCCGTTGTTACCTGCGAGGTCCAGGACGCCTACGGTAATGAAGTGTCTGGTTCGTCGATGGTGGCTCAGGTTCAACCAGATCTGGATGTCACGGTCGCAGGTATGGTTGTGAGTTCCACTCGCACCGGTGATTACGAGGTGGTTTGTGTACCAGAAGGTGCGGATGTCGGGGCCAAAGATACTGCCATATGGACTGTTGAGCCTGGTGTGGCTGTGACGTTAGATGGGCTTACCCTGGATCCCGATCTGGAAGATTTACCAGAGCAGCTTGCCTACACACTCGAAGATAAAATTACGGTGCACGGATATGGTGAAGATAGCTATGGCAACTTTGTATCCGATGTGCTTGTGACCGTCATCGGAATAGAGCCCGCTCTCGACCATGTGATTTTTGGGGACGATGACAACCGTGTTCGCTTCAAAGAAGAAGGTGTAGTGCTTCTCACCGCGGTACTGAAGGATAACCCGGACGAAACAGCATCGATTGAAATTACGGTTGATCAGTCCGGTCCGGATATCGTGATAATTGAGCCGGAGCGAGGATTGACGATGGATGGGGATCCCCAGGTCGTCGTATCCGGTGAAGTGTCGGACAATCTGGGCGAGGTGGAATGGGTCCGGATCAATGACAGCTATGTGAATATTGAGAAGGGTGGTTATTTCACGACCAGCATCCCCCTCGAATATGGGATTAACATGATTGTTGTGGAGGCGGCCGATCCATTCCTCAACGAGAGCCTTGTGGCACGCTCGGTTGCCTGGTCAACGAAGTGGTACCCGATGGATCCGCCGTCGTTGGCAACAAATGGCATCACGGATGGCATGTTTCTTATGTTTACCCAGGAAGCCCTCGATGATGGCGATCATGATCCGTCGCAAATCAATGATTTCGCCACAATATTTGAGATCATGATGGAGTCTATGGATCTGAATCAGTTCGTTGGCAATCCTATCGGAGAGTTTGCTGGCTGTAGCTATTCCATAAACAATATGCAGTTCGCGGACTCTGCTGTGTCGCTGACCCTGATCGATGGTGGCGTCAACATGGTGATTACCCTGTACGATCTGAGCCTCGATATGCAGAATTCCGGCCAGTGGTGGTGTGTACCAAACGAAACCATCACCTTGGCGAGTGTCACCATCGCCTCGGATATCTTGATTTCGATGCCGAATGGAGAGATCGAATCGAGCGCTGAGAATACCGATGTCAGTATCGAAAATCTGAGCTTTTCTGGTCCGTTGCTCAATCTGATTTCGGGGTTGATTACGCCGTTCCTGGAGACAACCTTTGAGTTTGTGATCAGTGACCAGATCTCAAATACGATCGGTGAACTTTTCGCGGCTATGGCCTTCAACCAGACGTTTGAGCTCCCGGCGATTTCGGAGGGTGGTACCCCCAATGAGCTGCAGTTGGAGACGGAGGTAGCTTCCATTTACTTCGAACCAGCCTTCCTACAACTGACGATGAATTCAACCGCCTATGCCGTGAATTCTCTGCGGCCCCATGAGGTTCTGGGAAGTATTGGTTATGCTGGCTGTGGGCCTAGCGGACAACCCTCTACACCACCGGAAAACCCACTCAAAATTGCAATGCACGACGATATGCTCAACCAGCTTGTCTTTGGTGCCTGGGACGGTGGTACCTTGAATCTGCAAATCGACAGTGCTGGTATCGGTGATATCGATGTCAGCCAGTACGGCATAACAGATCTGGTTATTTCCACAGACTTCCTTATGCCGATCGTCTTCAATTCCTGTACGGAAAAAGGTGATGTTGTGGAGATCGGTGATTTGTATCTCGATGCATCCATGAACCTGATTGGCCAGGAAGCACATTTTGGATTCTGGATTCAGGGCGAAGCGCCAGTTCAGATCGTCGTGACCCAGAACGAGGAAGGCGAGAACGAGATCGGCTTCGAGTTACTTGATCTCGACCCCCTCTATCTGGAGGTCGTCATCAATGAAGGCCCATTTGAAGGGAATGATGAGGGTATTATCTCCCTGATCAAATCCACCTTGTTGGGGGAGATGCTCTCCTCGCTAACCGGAGGCCTAGGAGGGTTTGCTATACCGTCCATAGACCTGAGCAGTGTAAGCCCGGATATCCCAGAGGGAACGAGTATCAACGTCAACATCTCTGATATCTTCCGCGAGAACGCGTATATGATTCTTGGTGGCTCCCTGAAATAGGGATAGAGCGTCGCGTCGTCAGGACTCTGTAAGAGTAAGGCTTATAGGGCAATGATCCGAGCCGTGAATCTGGTCGTGGATATCTGCATCTTCGATCCGACCTGCCAGGCCCGGCGTGGCCAACACATAATCGATACGCCATCCTACATTACGGGCACGGGCTCCCGCACGGAAAGTCCACCATGTATAACGGTCTGGTTCGTCCTTATGAATATGGCGAAATGTGTCCACCAATCCAGCATCTAACCAATCCTGGAAGGCATCGCATTCTTCCATAAGGAATCCGGAATTGTTCCGGTTTGCTTGGGGGCGGGCTAGATCAATCGGGCGATGGGCGGTATTGAAATCCCCCATCACGATGACCTCTAGACCGGACCGGCGGATCTCTGCGATTCGCTCAAAGACGGCCTTGTAAAACGCCAATTTGAACGGCACACGACTATTGTCGCGGTTACCAGAACCATTGGGGAAGTAGATGTTCAGGATAACAAAGTCATCGAACTCTGCGGCGATGATCCGCCCCTCTCTGTCGAATTCGCTGACGCCGAGATCGGTCCAGGTGTGTTTGGGTTTCTCGCGGCAGAATAGGGCGACTCCACTATATCCCTTCTTCTCGGCGGGCTGGTAAAAGGCGTGGTAGCCGGATGGGTCGACGATATCTGTGGGGAGTTGGTCCGGTAGGGCACGTACTTCTTGTAATCCCAGGATATCCGGACTGTCCGTACTGAGGTAGTCGAGAAAACCCTTCTTAAGTGCCGAACGGAGACCGTTTACATTCCAAGATACGATTCGCATGGTTACCACGATATTGTTGTTCTGCTACGGAAGTACTCCAAAACGGTTCCGTCTCGCAAGAGCCTGATCCAGATCCCACCTGGAGAGGGTTGGCAGGGTTGCCGCCAAGTTGTCCGTTAGGGTACGATGCGTGGGTTGGATTCAGTAGGTATTTGATGTACTCCAATTTGAGCGCAACAGAAGATCTGCAACGTTCATTGAACAGTGGTCAGGTCGTCGATATGACAATCGAGCGAACCGATCTGCGAGGTGTCGTATTTTCTGATGCCGCGCTTGAGCGTGTAAAGATGGAGTCTGTAGGCCTCCAAAGTGTGGATTTCCGTGGATGTCGTATGGTGCATCTTGGGGTGGTTGGCGCTGATGCACGACAAGCTGTTCTTGGGGGCGTACGAGCCGATCATCTGGAGATCGCATCCAGTGACTTTATTGAAGCCTCTTTTGCGAGAGGTAACGTTCGAATAGGGACGTTTCGGGACAGCCAATTTATCAATGCGCGATTTGATACGGCGCATCTTACGGAATTGGAATTCGATGGATGTGATTTGACCCATACTCGTTTTATGGATGCCACACTCCTGCGTTGTCGTTTTAAAGATTTGCGATTAGGGAATGCGAATCTTACGGGAGCGGATTTTACCGGGGCGACCTTATTAGACTGTGACCTTCGTGGAGCCAATCTCTATCGAGCCTCGTTTCGTGATGCGATTCTGGTGCAGGTTGATTTGCGCGAGGCGAATTTAGTAGATGCAGATTTTTCTGGGGCTACATGTATTGATTGCGCAATGGAAGGTGCAGACAGAGAGAGGATTTCCCATGACTGAGCAAGATAAGAGAGATGAGCTTAAAGAGGCGTTACGATCTCGAAATCCGGATGATCTGGCCGAGCTTTGCGCTGAATTGATGCTCACATACGGGGTACAAGCCAAGTCGGCCGGGCAAGGGGATGCGCTATCCATACCCCGCGAAATCCGTGAGATGGGCTTTGTACAGTTGATGCAATGGATGAAACAGAATCTATTTCTATCCGAGCTAGATCAGTTCCGGGTACGCGATGGTGCTGTGGAGGTTAGCATCGAAAATGATTGGAAAGAGCTCCAAACGAACGCTGCCTCTGCGCCAGTCCCGACACCAGAACCCCAAAGTGCACACAACCCGACCCAGCCTGCTCCCGCAGCGGAGTCACCTTCAACTTCAGAAGCGAACCCTGGTACCGAAGATAAAGGTAGCAGCGATCGATTCAGTATGTTGGAGCTGGACTGAGAAAGGGCGTTAGATGGTACGGCTCGGACTTTGGCTGATTTGTATTGTGGTGTGCTCCGGTTGTTTTGTGCACCCCGAAAAGAATTCTGGACCCGATGGATATCGAGATCAGGCGGCAATGGCCACGCTGGGCGAGTGGATTCCTGATAACATCGGGGAGCCCGGTGATACGACAGATTGGCGCCGTATTGATTTGGATGCAGGCGACTCGGTGCGTGTACGTGTGGTTGTTCAACGTAAGCTGGCCAACGTGGATGTCGGGCTGTATGAGGCCCGTGGGATTCTTCTAAAACACGCGGTGCGACCGGTGATTGCTCATGATGGGTATCGAATGGATCTGCACGATGAACTGCGGGATGGAACATACTATGTTCGCATCCGCTCTCTCGATAGAAGAGCTACCCCCTATTCCATACAGATTGTATCCGGCCCAGAAGCAAGAACTACAATCCACCGCGATTCCAATAGTCCTCCGCCTCAATGAGTGAATTAACGAAAGAATTTCAGATTCGCGCGGCGGGACTGACAGATGTTGGGCTCGTGCGCGTGGAAAATGAAGACGCGTTCTTCACCCTGGAGTCACCCGAAATATATATTGTGGCCGACGGAATGGGCGGTCATAACGCTGGTGCTGTTGCCAGCGCAATGGCGGTGAGTGCCATCCGTGACAATTACCTGGAGGGGTGGTCCCAGATACAGAGTACTCTTCGAATTATACCCGAAGATCTGGTGAAGGAGCGTCTTCGTGAAGCGCTCTTGGACTCGATCCATTTTGCAAACAGCTCCATCTATCAATCCTCGGTGGCGAATCCGGAATTAGATGGGATGGGAACGACCGTTGTGGCAGTCGTTGGAGCCGGTGAACATCTTGCCTTTGGTCATGTAGGAGATTCCAGGATCTATCGATTCCGAGACAAGAAGATTGCGCCGGTTACGCGTGACCACTCACTCCTCAACTACTATCTGGACCAGGGGTGGATCACCCAGGAGCAGATCCCGTATTTTCCTCATAAGCATATCATTCTACAGGCTCTGGGGGTGAACCCGGAGGTAGAACCCGATGTGATTATTCGGCGTAAACATCCTGGAGATGTCTATCTCCTATGTAGTGATGGACTAACGGATCTAATTGATGATCCGACTCTAGAATCCATAGCCGAAGAAATGGGGCTAGACGATCTGGCCCGATTATCCGAAGCCTATGTTGAAGCCGCACTCCGAGCAGGAGGGGTCGACAACATCACCGCGTTGTTGCTTGCCGTAGAATCTACTTCTTCGGAATAGGCAGACGCTGCTGGCTACCGCGTTGTAGACTGCTATCCTGCGGTCCCTTTTGCATAAGGTGCCAGGTGCCGCGGATGAAGCGATAGGTCAACTTGTCCTTTCGGCTCGGCTCCAGGGAACGATCCCAACGTTTCGGATTGTCGAGGCCACGCTTCGTCTGATGATCACGCCATGCCTTCTGCTTTTTCCCGATACGATCAATCGCTTTATGGGTGTTTTTCATAGCCGAGAGACTTCGACGCATCTTGTATTGTGCTGTCTCTTCCGGAACATCATTATACTTCTTATTCAGCTCCCGATTTAGAGCGTCTTTCCAGCCATTGGCCAATCGAAGTGGGTGTGTATATTGCCCCGGTACAGTGTCGCTAGCAGCAAACTCCATTAGCTCCGGCTTATTGTTCTGCACGATCTCTTCGAACATTTTGGTGGTGGCCTGCATATGCCCCCGAGTAATCTCTTGGGACTCCTCACGGAACATCTGCTGGACACCCATTCGAACCAGCTCTGTTGTATAGGTTACAAACATCGTAGACGTTGCGGATACGAGGTCTGTCTTATTGTGATCGAGCGTGTCTTGTACGACATTACCGCCTACTTCTGCGAGATTGGCGGGGTCAAAGAGCACTCCCATCTTTCCCTTAATCCATTGGAAATATGCGATTAGACCAATGGTAACCACCACGAGGACAATGACTCCACGCCGGAATTGCCGTTGCGCGGTTTCGACCTCACTCTTCAAATGGTCTTGGATGGTATTCATGTCGTTCTCCCTACGAGCCAGAATTCGGGCATCAGCTATTAGTCATCACCAAGGATTGTGTTGTCGCCACCAATCGCTTCGCCAAGAAGCTCAAGCCATAACCACATCACATCATGGGGATAAATCGTTTCGTTATTGTCTGCGCCGTAATATTTCTTCAGACTACCTTCCATAGAGGTCAATTGAGCGGCATGGGCTACCATCGTGTTGTTATAGACCTCCGCGAGATGCTTGCGGATTGCTACTCGTAGCTCCGTAAGTATTGCACTTTGCATCTCTTGCTGTGCGTTAGAACACACCTTCCGATCTGGTTCGTTTGGAATGGGCTTTCCGTCGTCTACTTTCGCTTTTCTACGACTGTCCTGGTAGGCAAGCCAATCGTGGTCGGTACAGCCAATACCGTTGTTCGCGAGGATGTTCTGCTGACGACTCTCTTCTTCCGCCATCGACTTGTCCAACTCGCGGTTGAAGTCTTCCTCCGCGTTGGTCTTGAAGATTGCGGTCTCTTTGTCTACCTGCGCATCGAACTGTTTATTGATTTCCGGTTTCTGAATACGGAATTCCTTTTCGTAGCGTGGCTGGAGGTGTTTTGACACGGCATCCAGTTTTTTGGTGCCTTCCTCTTGAAGCTCAGGGCTCTCAAGAGTGGCTCGTGCCTGGTTTATCATGGACCAGACGTTGGCTCCGACTATGAACAGGACCACAAGCATAAAGACAATGCGCAATAATCGCTGTCGCTTCTTGGCCTGCACATGTAGGGCAACAAGTGCGTGATCTGTATTACCACTTTCTACCATGGGTTTCCCCTCCCTTGGATGCCGATTAACACCGCATCATATTCGCGACAGTTGAAAGTGCAAGTCTTTGTTTCATCTTTCTGGCAATCGAACACCTGCTCACAAATCGTAAAGGGGATACTTTCCCATAGGTGTTTTAGGGAATCACCAGGGGATTGACATCGGCAAGCGCCGATACTCCAGTTGTGAGTTGCACCATCCGGTCGAGGCCTATGGCAATGCCTGCGGTGGGAGGACATCCGAGTTCCAGGGCGCGAAGAAAACCCTCTGGGAGAGGAGGCGGAGTATGACCCGCCTGTACTGCCTTGTGTCGATCTTGTTCAAAGCGGTGACGCTGTTCTACTGGATCCGTTAACTCTTCAAATCCATTCGCCATCTCCAGGCCGCCATAAAAGGCCTCGACTCTACGGGCTAGGCGAGGTTCTTTGGGATGAAGCCTACTCAGCAATGCCAAGGGGGCCGGATAATCAAAAAGAAAACAGGGAGAGTACTTGGTGACCAGCTCTTCTACGGATTCGACCCAGGCCTGATGAAAGATCTGACTATAGTCCGACTTCTCAGGGTAGGGGCCCAACCCCTGTTTCGTAAGCAACGTCGCAAAGCCCGCGGGGTCGAATGTCTCCAGGAGGTCAACACCTGTGGCTTCGAAAAAGACATCGCGGAGAGGAAGTCGTTGGAATGCGCTGGGCAGAGGAGGTGGATTGAATCCCTGGCTCAGGGCGTGCTCATAGAGTCGGTGGAAGAGCCCCTCGGTGACATTCATCAGGTCATCAAGGGTGTCCCCGACGCGATACCATTCCAGCATAAGGAACTCGGGCCGGTGAGTGGCGTCCGCTTCCCCGTTTCGAAACACGGAACCAACCCGGTATATGGCTTTGGCACCTGAGACGAGAAGGCGTTTCATGGCCAACTCCGGGGAGGTGTGTAGATAGAGCTCGGTGGACTGCCCCGTGCCTGCCAGAGGCTGATAGGTGGTCTTAAATAGCTGAATGTGGGGGTCGCACCCAGGCTCCGCCACGAGGCATGGAGTATCGACTTCCAGAAATCCGAGTTCGTCGAAATACTGCCGCGTACTCCGTATGTATTCTGTCCGTAGCTGAATTCGTCGAATAAAGTCCGAATCTGTCAGTGCCCGTTCGGGTCCTGGTGGTAACTCGGGCTCTGCGATGGTTTGCCTTGTCTCTGGACAAAGAGATACCCAGGAATCCACCGTAAGTCTTTGGCCGTCCCAGCTTCCAAAGACCCGGCCCATCCCATGATTACGAATGTCTGCCGTGTCTTTGGGAAGGTTCAACGGCACTTCACCACTCCAGTCCCGTAGATACCAACTCTGCTCTTTTTGATGGAGCCTCCCCACGATCTGACAGGGATGTCCCGATGTCTGGTGGAGATCTCGAACCCGAAGGACTTTTCGAGCAGCGTTGTCTGTTTGCGTTTCTGTTGCCAACAAATTTTCCGTTGCGTGTGTGTGGCGTATGTATCTTGTCCAGACGGTGATCAAAAGGAGAGAACGAACCGGATGCCTGGTCCGGCTTTCTCTATTGTGTCGATCCCTGCTAGTATGACCGGGATTCGGACAAGACATCCGTGGTTTGCCCGAGTGTATGGTAGGGAGAAGAGATGATCCATAGGATTTGGTTCTGGCTTTTAATATCGATGGTCTGGTTTCCGATGTCGGACCTGCACGCCAAGTCGGGCCGTAGTGTCGACATCATGCAATACCAGGATGTGCAACGCGGTATGCAGGGGTACGGGTTATCGGTCTTTCAAGGCTACGATCCGCAACGCTTCGATGTGGAAGTAATCGGAAAGATCGACAATAAATTTCCACACCAGGGCATGATTCTGGTTCGCGTGGCCGGACGGGGGTTGGAACATAGTGGAACGGTAGCGGGCATGAGCGGGAGCCCAATCTATATTGGTTCCTACCCCAACGGTAAGTTGGTAGGCGCGTTATCCTATGCCTGGGCCTTTGGAAAGGATCCGATCGCGGGAATTACACCGATTTCCAATATGCTCGATGATCTGGATCGTGACCCCAGAAGTATCTCGGATCGACATTGGCCGGATAAGGTTGGGGCGGTCTGGGGCCCCTATCTCGTCGATGGCGATCTTGCTGCCGCCATGGAGCGAATGGGGATAGGATCTACGCCAAAGTCCGAAGGGCCAATGGCGATGACAATGCCCCTTATCCTACCGGATTTGCCGGATGGATTATCGAGTGCCTTTCATAGCGGTTTAAGCCGTATGGGGATGACACCGATCAGTGGTGGAGGCGGTGGCCAGAGCAATTCGAAAGGCAGGCGTCTTGTGCCGGGGGGATCGTTGGGGATCGCCTTTATGCTAGGCGATCTGAATATGGTGGGCGTGGGAACCGTTACCCACGTCGAAGGAGACCGGTTAATCGGTTTTGGTCATCCCTTCTTAAAGATAGGTGCCACCAACTTCCCCATTGTGGATGCCTCGATCCAACACATCATGGCTACACAGAAGATCTCGTTCAAAGTCGCCAATGCAGGCCCGGTAATCGGTCAGCTGACGGGCGATTTTCAGGCGTCCGTGGTCGGTACGATGGCGAATCGTCCAGAGATGGTGCCGCTTGATGTTCGGGTTCGCTCGAAAGAGCTCGGGGTGGATCGAAAATACTCGATGCGTTTGTCGCCAATGCCCCTCACTCTACCTCTGGTTCTGGCAGGAGGTATCGGAGGTTCCGTACAAAATGCGTTGCCCCACGGGCTACCGTATCTTTATCGAGTCACTCTTGACTGGAAATTGAAGGATGGTCACTCCGACACCGTCGTCAGCTATAGCATGATTAAGGCACCGAAGATGGGGATGATGCGGGAGGTGCTCGGTGCATTGGTTAAGCTACTGCTGAACCCCTATCAATCGATTCAGATAGCGTCGTTGTCGGTGGATGTAGAGGTCATTCCAGAACAAAAGACAGCCCAGATTCTTCGCGTGTCTTCTGCAACGACGGAGGTTGAGGCGGGGGAAACTCTGCGGCTTGGTATCCACCTTCGCCCCTATGGAAAGGACGAGGCTGTGACGGAATATGTGGATTTGGCCATACCGGCGGATTACCCGACGGGTGTAATCAAAATTGAAGTCGGTACAGCGAAACAGTTGTTGGTATCAAAACGCGCCAAGCCGATCGATTTCGAATCCTATCTCCAATCGATTCGTCCTCTCGGAACCAAACGTGATCTGGTAGTGAGAATAC
>MDTE01193057.1_pt1 | contig 34083 bp, 25 predicted proteins | sample 811231 | NCBI WGS metagenome assembly MDTE01 (sample SAMN05326651, study PRJNA326480) | marine metagenome | isolation source: seawater | place: Indian Ocean: Red Sea | collected 2010
CTTGGCAATGGCAATGAAAGGAATTGATCAAGAAACTGTGGATAGGGTAATAGGAAATCTTCCACAAAAGAAACAGGCAATGTTTGAACCGGTTGAAGGGCCAAAGCCTAAACGCGAAGTTGATAATGCAAGAAAGATTATAGTGTCAGCTGCCAAACAGATGGAAAAAGACGGAGCATTTAATTTAGCTGACATGATGGGTGGTGGAGAAATGGTCGAATAATTAAACAGTTTTCCTATAATTAATTAAAGAGCCCCTTTTCAATGAATAGGGGTTTTTTATAATAATTACTTTATAATTTTATATGTGAAAACTCGTAGAATTATTCAAATCATAGAAGGTGTAAAAACCACAGATGGGGCAGGTGTACACCTTACTAGATTAATTGGTGCGCCAGATTTAAAGATGTTAGATCCATTTTTACTGTTTGATGAGTTTGGCACGGATAATCCAGATGACTATATTGCAGGATTTCCATCGCATCCTCACCGAGGTTTTGAAACTATTACTTATATGTTAAAGGGCAAATGGGAACATAGTGATTCAAAAGGTAATAGAGGAATATTAACAGATGGATCTGTTCAATGGATGACTGCTGGGCGGGGTATTATTCATAGTGAAATGCCTATCCAAACTGATGGGCTGGCCCGAGGTTTCCAACTCTGGTTAAATCTTCCAAAAGAAAAAAAAATGATCGCACCAGCTTATCAGGATATCCACAGGGACCAGATCCCTACAGTAATGAAAGAAAGAGTCCGCGCACGGGTCATTTCAGGGCAATATGAAGGGATTACTGGGCCAGGAAAATCACACACACCAGTACTCATTCTTGATATCCATTTAGAACCTAAAACAAAAACATTTGTTCATATTCCAAGCGGTTGGAATACTTTTGTATATATTTACAAGGGCGCTGTTTCCCTAAGTGAAATTTTGTCAAAAGGTCAACTAGCTGTTTTCACACAGGTAGGAGAAATGGTAATACAAACAGAAGATTTAGAATCTAAAGTTTACCTTGTAGCAGGTGAGCCGCTAAATGAACCAGTATCCCGTGGTGGACCTTTTGTCATGAATACAAGTGGCGAAATAATACAAGCTTTTGCTGATTATGAATCAGGTAAAATAGACTTGTAGGTTTTATCCTAAGCTTGCTTGGGCCGCTGCCAACCTTGCAATAGGCACTCGGAAAGGAGAACAACTTACATAATCTAAGCCACTCTCTTTGCAAAAATGAATAGATGAAGGGTCTCCACCATGTTCACCACAAATTCCAATCTTTAAATCATTATTTACACCACGTCCCAGCTTAACAGCCATTGAAACGAGCTTGCCTACTCCAGTTATATCTAAGCTTTGAAAAGGATCGCCAGTTAAAACATTTCGTTCTAAATAGTCAGGTAGAAAAGAGGCAATATCATCTCGACTAAAACCGTAAGTTGTTTGAGTAAGATCGTTTGTGCCAAAACTAAAAAATTCTGCATGTTCTGCAATTTCATCTGCGGTCAGACAAGCTCTAGGAAGTTCAATCATAGTTCCTACTAAATATTCAAGCTTAATACCTAATTCATTTTCGATATCTTTTGCAACGGTTCGGATAATTTTTTCTTGATCTGTATATTCAGTAACGGTCCCTACAAGTGGAATCATAATTTCAGGAGATACAGAAACATTGTCTTGAGTGAGTTCAGCTGTGGCCTCTAAAATGGCTCTAGCCTGCATCTCTGTAATTTCTGGATAAGCAATCCCCAATCTACAGCCCCGATGACCTAGCATTGGATTTAATTCATGAAGTCCAGCAATGCGCTTTTCTACTTTGGAGGTTTCTAGGCTCACATGAGTTGCTAATTCTTCTATCTGATTTCTTGTTAGAGTCATGAATTCATGAAGAGGAGGGTCCAAAAGCCGTATAGTTACTGGCTTTCCTTCCATTGCTTTTAAGATTCCCTTAAAGTCTTCTTTTTGAAAAGGAAGCAGTTCCATCACAGCGGCTCTTCGGTCTGATTGATTATCAGCCAAAATCATTTTTCTCATAGCTAATATTCGTGTTTCATCAAAGAACATGTGTTCTGTACGACAAAGCCCAATTCCCTCGGCCCCAAATTGGATTGCCTGTGCAGCATCTGCTGGGCTTTCGGCATTAGTTCTTATTTTTAATGAACGAAACTCATCTGCCCATACCATTAATTCTTTGTATTCTTTATGAGTATCGGGGTCTGCGGGAATAAGATCTACCTGTTCTGCGTAAAGGTGTCCCACTGTACCATTCATGGTTACCCAATCTCCTTCTTTTAAAATAATATCTCCAATGGATACTTCTTTCGCAGCTACGTTAATGTGTAAATCACTACAACCAACGATACAGCATTTTCCCCATCCTCGAGCTACTAGTGCAGCATGAGATGTCATCCCGCCTTTGGCAGTAAGAATGGCTTCAGCAGCATGCATGCCATGGACATCTTCTGGAGAGGTTTCTTCCCGTATTAAAATCACTTGTTCTCCCTTCTTGTGCCATTCTTCTGCATCATCAGCTGTAAAAACAACTCGTCCTTTAGCGCCACCAGGACCTGCTGGTAACCCTTTTGCAAGCAAAGTTGAATTTTTTTCTGATTCTGCATCTAGCATGGGATGAAGTAATTCATCAAGTTGTTCCGGATTCACTCGCATGATGGCCGTCTTCTTATCAATCAGGCCTTCGTTAGCCATATCAACAGCCATTTTAATTGCTGCACTACCATTTCGTTTTCCAACCCGAGTTTGAAGCATCCATAGTCTTCCTTCTTGGATCGTAAACTCAATATCCTGCATATCCCTATAATGTTTTTCTAAATTAGTTCGAATATTATCTAATTGTGTGTACAGTTCTGGCATAGATGATTCTAAGGAAGGCAGTTCCTGAGTATCTGCTGTCTTTGTTGCCTCATTTAACGGATTTGGTGTTCGTAGACCTGCCACCACATCTTCACCTTGAGCATTTGTCAGCCACTCTCCAAAAAATTTATTTTCTCCAGTTGCGGGGTTACGGGTAAATGCAACACCAGTGGCCGAATTGTTACCCATATTGCCAAATACCATAGATTGTACATTAACAGCGGTTCCCCATTCATCAGGTATATTTTCTATCCGGCGATAATTAATAGCTCGTACGCCATTCCAGCTTTGAAAAACTGCTTTAATGCCACCCCATAGTTGTTCCATTGGTTCATCTGGAAATTCAGCATTCAGAGTTGTTTTTATTTCAGATTTAAATGAATTAGTTAGTGTTTTCCAATCATCAGCTGAAAGATCCGTATCGTTAGTGTAATTATTTTGCTTTTTATAATCATCAAGTAATGACTCTAGCCTATGGCGGATACCTTGACCGTCTTTCGCTTCAATCCCTGCAGCTTTTTCCATAACCACATCTGCATACATCATTATCAGTCGCCGGTAAGCATCATATACAAACCGGGGGTTATTTGTTTTTTTAATTAGGCCGGGTATAGTCTTTGTTGTAAGCCCAACGTTTAATACCGTTTCCATCATCCCCGGCATAGAAGAACGTGCACCAGAACGCACAGACACTAATAATGGATCATTTTCATTTCCAAATTTTGTGCCCATAATTTTTTCAGTAAAGGAAAGCGCTTCATTAACTTCCTGATCTAATTCACTCGGGAAAGAATGATTATTATTGTAATAGTAAGTACAAACTTCTGTGGTGATTGTAAACCCAGGGGGGACGGGGATATTCAAATGATTCATTTCTGCAAGATTAGCCCCTTTCCCGCCTAATAAATTTTTCATGCCAGCTTTACCATCAGCTGTACTATTTCCAAACTGATATACGTATTTCATCGTATTATCTCCAATAAATATAAAGTGCTAAAAAGAGCCGAATTTAATAGATTAAAATGTAGGTGAGAAATAACGAATCTCTTTCAAATTACCATTTTTATCATAAAAGAACCATTTGTCTACCATCTTCCCATTGCGGTATGCACCCTGCATTTCTTTTCTAGACCTATCATAATCCCACCAGCTGGTCCAGGTAGCATCTTTTTTCCCACCAGCATAATATCCTTCTGTTAGTCTTCCATCTTCAAACCAAGCTGTCCATTTGCCTTCTCTAGTTCCATCGCTAAATGTTCCCTCTTGAACCTTTTTGGAATTGTTATCCCAAAATATCCACAGCCCATCTGCATTACCCTCGTTTAAATTACCTTCTTTTTCTTTTACACCATTTTTATGAAAAAATGTCCAGTGACCATTCATAATGCCACTATCGTAAGTCCCATGAGATTTAATATGCTCATTATCATACCACTCGGTCCACTTCCCATGTTTTTCCCCATTTTTATAACCACCTTGCTCTTGTTTCCCTCCGCTCCATGGCAAAACAGGTTCTGGTTCCGGTATATCTACAAGAATAATTTCCGGCACATCTTTGCCGCTTGGGTACCATTTTACCCACTGACCATCTTTTTTACCTTTATTGGTGCGACCCAAAAACAAATAACCAACTTCTTGGTTTTCTTGAGTGATAATTCCAGTAAATGGGATTTCATCACCAATTTTATAAAAGATAGAATTGCGCTCTACTAAATCTTCTAAGGCAATGTGCTCTAGTCCTGTTCCAAAATCAAATTCAAAATCTTTTTCACCCTTTGAATTCCAATAAGTCCATATACTTTCAGGTAATCCATCTTTGAAAAACCCTTCCCTTTGCATAGTGCCATCTTCATAATAATATGTAGTTAAACCTTCACGAATACCTGCCTGATGGAATCCCTGCTCTTTTATTTGGTCACTGCCATGGTACCAAATAATCCAAGGGCCTTCTGGCGTATCAGACTTATATGTAGTCATCGTGGTACGATAACCATCTTCCCAATAAGTACTTGGGCCATCAAGTCGACCATGTTTATAATATTTTTCATCTTGTTTTTCTTCTGTTGTAAGCCACAGAGTTGATCTACCATCTCGCTTACCTCCTGAAAATGTTATTTCTTCAGAAACAGAGCCATCCGTCTCATAGTACAGCCACAGTCCATCTTGCTCATTTGTAATATAGTTGCCCTCTGATTGTTTTACACCAGTTTCATACCACCAAGTCCAAACGCCATTTTTCTTACCATCTAAGTAGTGACCCTCCATTTCCTTATTATCATTAAGGTACCACCACCAATTCCATAGGACTTCCTCATTTTCAGCTTTATAAGTGCCCCCGTTATACGACCAACTCCCATTGGTAAAAGTCAAATTATGATCGTGTTCATACCACCAGGTCCATTTTCCATGAGGTTTTCCTTTATGGTAAGTTTGTTCCATATGTAGATGGCCATTAGGATACCAGTATTTATAACTTCCATCCACGTTGCCCATATCAAATGTTCCACGTTCTTTTGGTAGACCGTCTTCATACCATAGGGTCCAATCACCGTGTTTTTTGCCGCGATAATAAACGCCGTCAACTTCTTTTTGTCCATTACGGTACCATTGTACCCACTGCCCATCCCTCTTTCCTGAAGAAAAGCGTCCCAATAGGAGATAATCTTTAATGCCGCCTGTTTCAACCACCATACCAGTATAAGGTTTATGTTGACCAATTTTATAAAAAATACCATCACGATTTTCCAATTCAGCAATACGAACCTGATCTAATCCCATTCCGTAATCAAACCCAAAATCCTTTGTCCCATCAACCTTGTAATAACTCCAAACCCCTTCTGGTTCATTATCTCGGATTACGCCTTCGCGGTCTTTATTACCATTATCATACCAAATAGTGACTTTACCATTAATATCACCATTCACAAAGGTTTCTTCTAATTTTTTATGATCTGAATTATTCCATTGAGTCCAGATTCCGTGTTTCACTCCAGTTTTATATGTCCCTTCACGATCTTTAACTCCATCTGGCCGCCACCAAATCCACTGACCATCCATTTCTCCATTACTGAAATTTTCCTGTGATTTCAATGTCCCATCATCATACCAAATTAACCATTGACCGTGTTTTTCACCTTGGTTGTATTCACCTTCTATAACTTTATAGTTATCTGTATTCCATTCCAACACCTGACCATGTTTAATTCCTTTATCAAAACTAATTTCTTTTGTTTTTCGGCCGTCATCAGCCCAATATGTCCATTTGTTATCTAGCTTATTTTCAGCATATTGTCCAGTTTTTTCCTTAACAATACCTCCTTCATACCATGATGTCCAATCTCCGTTTAATTTCCCATTTACGTATGTAGCTTGAAATTTTTTATTTCCATTTTCATACCATGATGTCCAAACACTATCCCGTTCCCCTTGAGTAAATTTTCGTTCTGATTTTTTTGCACCGTCTGAGAACCATTGGATCCAAAGTCCATCTTGTTGCCCATCAACAAATCGAGTTTGTTCTTTTTTAATTCCTGTCTTATAGTACCAAACCCATAAACCATTTTGTTTACCATTATCATAAAGACCTTCTTCAGATCTATTTCCATTTTCAAACCAACGAATTAAAGTTCCGGCCAACTTACCACCTTGATAATTGGCTTCTTCCTTACGATTGCCATTATTATACCACATCGTCCATAATCCTTCTCGGTTACCAGATGCATAGGTGCCTTCCATTTTCATTTGAGGAGGGTCATAAAATGTGTCTCCGTCTAGATCTAGCAAAACAGTTTCTGTAGAATCCCAAACACCATTACCCTCACCCTCATCTTGAGTGTTGGGTTCACCATCTTCTCCAAAATCTTGATATACTTCGCCCTCGTACCAAAATGTCCAGAGTCCATCCCGAACTCCGTTGTTATAGTTACCATCGGTTTGAAGTGCCCCACTGGGGTAATATGTTTTCACCAACCCGTCGTTTTGAGCAAGCGCCACTGACGACAGAATGATAGATAAAACCAGTATTTTCCGCATGGTCAAATCCTCATTATCTGAAAGTTGAATAAGGGGAGGTTGTAATAGATGAAGGTTATTTCATCCCCCTCTCGGATACCTTTTGTATTAAAAGTTAAGATAATGAGACATTAAAGTCAAAAAATTGTGTAAAAAGTTCATTCACCCTTATTTAGACGAATCCAGAAGCTTTGTCCAAATTTATCATTAAGATTTATCAAGCCCTCATTTGAATTATTTGTTCCCAAAAAAGCTGTTTCCGTCTCAAATTTATTGTTTGTTCGCAAATAACCACCGCCATCTCGTCCATTGCCTAAATACGCAGTCATTTTTCCAAACTGATTATAAGTACGAAAATAACCACTACCAAGAAACGTTCCTGTTTCTCCTGCGGCATCATATACTCTTAATTGGCCAGAACTATCAGCTCCAGTTCCCAGATAAACAGTTTCTTGACCGTCGAAATTATAAGTTCGTAAATACCCACCTCCGCTGGATCCAGTCCCCAGAAACAAAGTTCGCTCGCCAAATTGATTATAGGCCTGGTAATATCCTTCACCTAAGTAGGATGATGTCATACCTTCTTTGTTATAAATGCGTAATTGCCCAGCATGGTCAGACCCAGTACCTAGATAAGAAGTTTCTTTTCCTGAATTATTGTAAGTGCGGATATATCCGCCACCCATGCGGCCTGTACCAACGTAAGCTGATTCATCACCGTTTCCATTATATGCTCTCATGTAACCTCCACCATCTTTACCTGTACCAATAAATAAAGTTGGTTCTCCATATTGGTTATAGGTTTGCATGTAACCGTTACCTAAGTACCCCATAATTACACCACGGTCATCTTCAATTGTTAGACTGCGCACTACTAAATGGCCTAATTCATCTGTTTTTGGACGAAGTCCTAAAGTCGAAAAAATAAACAGTGTACCCAAAACACCGATAATTATACTTTTTGGATCAATGGTTTTCATAACAATCTCCGGGAAATTTTATCATTGGAATCATCCTGAATTTACTCATATTCATAGGTTTGAAGCCTAACAGGAATTTTTCTATCATTTTGGCCTCGCCGCACCATATCATATTGTTTCATTTGTCTTAGTAATCCATTGGCGTCATATGAATATACATTTTTTTCTAGTAATGTTTCTTCCCCATCTAACACTGCTTCTATATATGGACGTCCCATATCATCGAGTAATAATTCCTTTTTTGAAATCAATTTCAAAGTAGAATCAGCAAGGTATTCATAATGTTTGAAATTATTATCATCATAAACTTTATTAATTGTTTCTTCTATTAATCCATCAGAGTTATAAAAAGTTGATTTAGTGCGTCTACCCAGAACATCATATTCAAAAGATATGGACCCTAGTGATTTGCCTAGCCTTTCTAAGGATATTTCGTGAGTCATTTGGCCCTGATTATCGTGAAAATAAATAGTCCTAAATATCACAGAAGGATCAAAATATTCTTCGCGCTTATGAGGGAGTTTTAGAGTATCTAGTTCATAAGTTGTTATTTCCAGAATATAATTATCATAAATTTCTTTGTGTTCTAAAATGGTGCCGGTAGAATCATAATCATAACTTTCTCCCCATATCATTTCTCCTGGATCTTCTTTTGAAACCATCATTTCTGGATTAATGGCTTTCTCTGGATTATAACGAATACGTTTTATTAACATGCCACGATCATCATATTTTAAAAACTCTTTCCAATAAAGAGAGTCACCTTTTCCATAAAGAGCCGTACTGGTTCTTTTCCCTGTTCGGTTATTATTAAACCGGTAAGATAATACCATTTCTCGATTATAGCTTCTTTGCAGTTTAAGACCTTCATTTGGCCCCAAAACATATACATACTTTTCACTGAGCGGGAGACTATGAGTATAAATTGTACTATCAACTAAAAACCCATTATTATCATAATTCATCACGATGGAATTTTTTAATTCCTGGGTTTCAGTGCCGAAGCTTGCAAACACATGATAAACCTTGATGGTGGTGGTTTTTCCATATAGGTTTGCAAAAAAGATTAAAATATACAACCAACGGGATCGATTTAAGATAGACAGCATTGGTAAATTTTATAGAGTGAATTGGGAAAATTCAAATGATCAATAAAATAATTACATTACCTGCATAGCTTTGATTAATGACACTAAAAGTACGCCTAAAACATGATATTCATCATAAGATTGTATACTTATCTTTATAATATATCATCGGTAATCAATTCTTTTTTAATTTTACCATCATTAAAATGGCAATAAAAGAATTCTATCAATCAATTATGAAAGCAAATATAGGCTTTGCATTGTTTCACAAACTTCTTATTACTGTAACAGCCACTACTGCTCTTATTGCTGAAAACTATTTAGTAGATCTTCAATATATCGTTCGAGCGAATGGCATTGAAATGAGATTAACTTATTCATCCCCATTAAAAAATGATAAAATTATTGCCTTGAAATCTCATCACAAAAAAATATACTTAACATTATTGGATGTAAAACATCCCATTGAACTTTTTCCTAGTATGAAACCAGACAGTCCTATTTCTAGTGTGGTTATCGATGATTTTGATGGGTCTACCCAACTTGCCTTTATGTTTAAACAGCCTATAATAGATTATGGTATTATGAATACTCCCATAAACAATGAGTCAAAGTTATTTATATATTTATCTAGTTCAAAAAACCTAGTCAATCTGGATACTCAATTCCATCAAACCAAATTGCAACTTCCAAGTTTTCCTGAATATAAAGTGCAGGTATTTGATACAGCTTTTTCCCAAGCCCGAGATGAACTCGGAGCAAATGCAATTTTCAAATACAATAATAAATTCTATATAACAAATTATCTTGATGAGTATACAGAAACTCCCATATCCGTTTTTGTTAAGGATGTTCAAGGGGAAGAAGTCAAGCAAGAAAAAATTATAAAAAATCTAAATTTGATAACAACAAACACAGAAAAGAAAAAAGAACAAAACTCTACAGAAGAGTTTGATCCACTTTTGAAACAATTATATAATCATTTGCCAAACACTCCATTAACTCCCCCAACACCTGTATTACAACTTGCGCCAAAACAATATGCGATAGAGTCAAACAAAACAGCTATTATCTCACAAACGGAACATAAGACAAATGGAAGATCAGCAAAAGAAATTCCTATGGAGCCTATATATGAGACTCCTCTCAAAAGATTTGCAGAACCCCAAGTAGCTATGATAATCCAAAATGACTATCAAGTAAACAGTCACGTTTCAGATGATTTTTCTATTTTAAATCAGGTAGGATTTGAGCCTTCTATCGGTTTTCCTAAAGAGAATTTCTCAGATATACCAGAAATAGTGGAGTGGATAGACCATGAAATCTTTGAACATATGGAAGAAACTGAATTGGGTTGGCAATCTCCAAAAGAATTAAATGTTCCTGCATTTAAGCGGAAAGAATTACCGCAATCAGAATTAGACAAAAAACAATGGTATCATATTAAAAATAATTATAGAGATAAAACAAATGCAGGAATAAGAGTCACATCTAATATGGATGGTGTCCCTATATATGTTGATGGAAAAATGATGGGTAAAACACCATTAAATGGAGCGATAAAAATACAACCAGGATGGCACCAGGTAAGTGGTTTTTCTCCTGTATTTGCCCAAATTGTAGCAGATGGTGGCTTATATGAGCTTGGCGCTGATCCGATTACCCGCAACAATCAACTTTTTGGATCAAAAATGATATACGTTGAAATTGGAAAAGTAACAGTTGTGAATTTAAAGTTTAATAAAATTGACCCCGAGCCTACTAAAAAATGGATCCAGAATGCTGGTGGCATGATGATAGGTTTTCCTGTGATTATGGCTATGTTTGGTTTTATTACCTGGGGCATTATATAAAAGTACTATTCTCTTTTCTTTTCATCTATTCAATTTAACTACATGATTCTTCAAGATAAAATTCGGAAACATATACTTTCAAAAACTGTTTCTACTAATAATCGAACTATTGGTATGGAAGAGGAATGTATCCTTTATACAAATGACGGACGTCGGCTTCCTGTTAATCCATGTGATGAGTTTTCAGCTATAGATTTACTCCAAATCATAAATGAACAGATTGGTGATAATGGTTTCTATACATTAGAGCCAGGTGGACAATTAGAATGGTCTAGTCCACCGTTTAAGGACTTAAATAATTTATACGCCTCATTGAAAAAACATAAAGAATTATTAGTGAATATTATTGAAACTTATTCACTAGATATTGTGAGTTTTGGAATAGAGCCGAATTATTCACCTGAAGACATTGACCTTATTGATCAATTGAAGTACCAACTTATGGATACCAATATGGAGCGTAATGGTACTATGGGGAAATGGATGATGCGAAATAGTGCCAGCATCCAAATTAATTTTGATATTGTTAATGAAAAAGATTTAGAAGAAATGGTTTTTGTTGCAGATTGTCTCCACCCTATTTGTGCATATATTTTTTCTAATAGTCCAAGACAACGTGGAAAAATAGTAGGCGTAAAAAACCTTAGAAATATTGTTTGGGAGAATACCGATAGTCTTCGATGTCGAAATTTGATTGATCACGGCATAAATTGCCCAGAAAAATTGTTAGATAAATTTATAGATTATATGCTGATGGTGCCCGGAATATTTCAATTAGATGTTGTAGGAGACATGGTAGCTACTGATCAAACCCTAGGTAGTCGGTTACAAAAATTAGAACAATCTGGCAAAATTCGGGATGATGATATTAAAACCGCATTACAACAAATTTTCACTAATGTGCGCCTAAAAGATCTTGTTGAAGTACGAGGTTCAGATCGAACACCAATAGGATATGAAATGGCCCCAGTAGCTTTTTGGACTGGCATTCTCACAGTTAATTCAGTGCGTGATCAAATTTTATCCGTTGTGAAAAATTGGACTATTGAAGAAAGAAATGATTTTAATAAGGCTGCTCTTATTCTAGATGATGAACAAATTGGTCCAAATGGGGACACCTATAGAGAATGGAATATGTGGGCTGGAGATTTAGCTATTGAGGGTCTCCAGGAACGAGGCCTCAGAGAGGAAAGGTTTTTTAATGAGTTTTTTTCTATCGTAAAGTCTCAGGGGCCATTCAGCTTGCAGTCACAGTAAATGAAGAACAAAACAAAACATAATCTTATTTGGGGTCCATTATTTCTGATTGGGATCGGAGCAGTCGGACTTGGTCTTTGCTGGCTTGTCCATACAGAACCTTGGATGTTAGACCAACTCCCTAATGAAGCATTGTTGCAAACATCTTTTAGTAATTTATTTGCTTCTGATATCAATACATATTTGCCAGAATATTTACGGGTTATTTATCGTTTTTTGGGTTTGTGGGTTATCTCTATTGGCCTTCTTATTATTACCTATGTCCAAGTAACCAGGCTGGGTACGCCCCTTTCTAGAATTTCAATACTAGGGGTACTGTTTTGCATTTTAATTGGTATAGGATATATGGTTTTCAATTTTATTCCATTATCGCCATTTACAACGATACTATATTTACAAGCAGGTTTATTGATCACCAGTGCATATTTTTCTACACAACTGAAAGATTAGTGTACCAAATCTTTGTGTATGAACATATTTGAAGCCTTAATTTCTAACCTAAGATTATAGATAATTTTCTGTATGGATACTTATTTTACATCTACGCTTTTCAATAAAATGCTTGCAGCCCTGTCCGGCTTATTTTTAGTTTTATTCCTTATAGGTCACTTAGCCGGGAATCTTCAATTAATTTTTTTATCAGAAGATATTGCACAAAAGCAGTTTAATGAGTATGCAAAGTTTATGACTACAAATCCTGGAGTGAAGATTCTTTCGTTATTAACTTATGGATCTATTCTTTTGCATACGATATTAACTCTTTCATTAGCCTTCCAATCTAAACGCGCTAGACCAGTGAGTTATGCTGCATCACATGGGTCAAATAATGCTACATGGATTTCAAGAAACATGCCTCTACTGGGAATCTTTATATTGATATTTTTAGTCGTCCACTTGCGAAGTTTTTGGTATGAAATGCATTGGGGTACTATTGGGGATGATCCTTGGGGGAACCGGGACTTATTTACAGTAACAGTAACAGCTTTTAAAGAGTTATGGTATGTCATTTTTTATGTTTTCAGTTTTATTTTATTATCATTCCACTTACAGCATGGCATAGCATCTGGATTTCAATCCTTAGGGCTAAAAACAAAAAAATACATAAAAACGATTGAAAAATTAGCAATCGCATTGGCTATTTTAATCCCAATGGCATTTGCTAGTATTCCCATTATAATATATTTAGAGGTTCATTAATGTTAAACAGTAAAATTCCAGATGGGCCTTTAGCAGAAAAATGGACAACTTATAAATCAAAAGTTCCTCTAGTGAGCCCTGCAAATAAACGGAGATTGGATATTATTGTTGTAGGGACAGGTTTAGCCGGCGCATCGGCTGCATCTGCGCTGGCTGAAATGGGCTATAACGTAAAAGCATTCTGTTTTCAGGATAGCCCTAGGCGTGCGCATTCAATTGCCGCACAGGGCGGAATCAATGCAGCAAAAAATTATCAAAATGACGGAGATTCTATTTATAGGCTTTTCTACGATACAATTAAGGGCGGTGATTATCGCTCCCGAGAAGCCAATGTATATCGCCTAGCAGAAGTCAGTGCAAATATAATTGATCAGTGTGTTGCTCAAGGGGTCCCATTTGCCAGAGAGTATGGAGGCACCTTAGCCAACCGTTCTTTTGGTGGGGTACAAGTTTCAAGAACTTTTTATGCAAGAGGGCAAACAGGACAACAATTGCTACTCGGTGCTTATAGTGCTTTAAGTCGCCAAATTGCAAAAAGTAATGTAAAAATGTACAATCGCCATGAAATGCAGGATATTGTAGTAATAGATGGGAAAGCGCGCGGCGTTATAGTAAGAAACCTTATTACAGGTGAATATACGAGGCATTTTGGGCATGCTGTAGTTTTAGCTACTGGAGGATATGGAAATGTTTATTATTTATCAACCAATGCAATGAAAAGTAATGTAACTGCAGCATGGAAAGCGTATAAAAAAGGTGCCATGTTTGCCAATCCATGTTTTACGCAAATACATCCGACCTGTATTCCAGTATCAGGAGAGTATCAGTCTAAGTTAACACTTATGTCTGAGTCTTTAAGAAATGATGGGAGAATTTGGGTTCCTAAAAAGCAAGGAGATGATCGTAAACCTGAAGATATCCCAGAAGAAGACAGAGATTATTATTTGGAACGGCGCTACCCTGCTTTTGGTAACCTTGTTCCAAGAGATGTAGCATCCCGGGCAGCTAAAGAACGATGTGATGAAGGGTATGGTGTTGGCCCCACAAAGCTGGCAGTTTATCTGGATTTTAAAGATGCTATAAAACGTTTGGGAGAGGGTGTTATTAGCGCTCGTTATGGAAACCTATTTCAAATGTATGAAAAAATTACGGGCGATGATCCATACAAAACTCCTATGCGGATTTTTCCAGCAGTCCACTATACAATGGGTGGACTGTGGGTTGATTATAATTTAATGACTACAGTCCCGGGTCTCTATGCTATCGGTGAATGTAATTTTTCAGACCATGGTGCAAATCGTTTGGGTGCTTCTGCATTGATGCAGGGACTTGCTGATGGATATTTTGTATTACCCTATACTATAGGACACTTTTTATCTGATGATATTAGGACAGATGATATATCCACGGACCATGACGCATTTATCCAAGCAGAAAAAGATTCTCGCGAAACAAATGAAAAATTGTTACATAATAATGGAAATAGATCCGTAGAAAGTTTCCACCGAGATTTAGGTCACATCATGTGGGAGTGTTGTGGTATGTCTCGGAATGCATCTAGTTTAAAAGACGCAATACAAGAAATTCAATCTCTAAGGAAAGATTTTTGGGATAATGTGAAGGTTCCAGGTAGGGATGATATGCTTAATTCAGAATTAGAAAAAGCAGGTCGAGTTGCCGATTTTATTGAGCTGGGAGAATTAATGATGCGGGATGCATTAGATCGCACGGAATCTTGTGGTGGTCACTTTAGGGAAGAATCTCAAACAGAAGATGGGGAGGCTAAACGGGATGATGAAAATTTCACTTTCTCATCGGCGTGGGAATTTAAGGGCGCTGATACTACTCCCATACGGAATAAAGAAGAATTGATATTTGACACAGTCCATCTAACTCAACGGAGTTATAAATAATGTCTGATCTAAAGCTTACATTAAAAATTTGGAGACAAACTGATTCAAAAGATACAGGTGGTTTGAAATCCTACACTATTTCTGGACTAAATACCCATATGTCTTTTTTGGAGATGTTGGATGTATTAAATGAGCAGTTAGTGATTAAAGGAGATGACCCCGTTGCATTTGATCACGATTGTAGAGAGGGGATTTGCGGTATGTGTTCTATGGTGATTAATGGAAAGCCCCATGGCCCACTAGAAGGTACGACAACATGCCAGCTTCATATGAGACATTTTAAGAATGGAGATACCATTACTATTGAACCTTGGCGTGCTAAGCCATTTCCTGTTTTAAAAGATTTAGTCGTTGACAGAACTCCTTTTGATCGCATCATTCAAGCAGGTGGGTTTATATCGGTTAATACAGGCAGTGCCCCAGATGGGAATTCTATCCCAATTAGTAAAGAAAATGCTGAGGATGCATTTGATGCAGCTGCATGTATTGGGTGTGGGGCATGTGTGGCTGCTTGCAAAAATGCTTCAGCAAGTTTATTCGTGGCTGCAAAAGTTTCCCAGCTATCTCTTTTACCTCAAGGTCAGCCAGAGCGAGAAAAGCGAGCCATTAATATGGTAGATCAGATGGATAAAGAAAAATTTGGTCATTGCACAAATACTGGTGCATGTGAAGCAGAATGCCCAAAGCAAATCTCAGTAGATTATATCAGAAAAATGAATTGGGAATATCACCGGGCAAATGTGAAAGGATAGCCGAAGTTTTTTCTTGATAAATTATGAATCAACTAAGTTATTTTAGCTTGAAATTAACAGGTATAGAGATCCAAACTGCCACAGCTCTTTCCCTCTGGGTCGCAGGTACAAACTTTGTTTTTCGAATGGCTTCCATAGCAGCTTCATCTAAACCTGTATTCGGCACTCCTTTTAATATCAAAGTTTCTTTTACTCGGCCTTTCTCATCAATAAATGCTTGCACCACAACTATACCTTCAATCCCTGCTTCCTGAGCGATTTCAGGATAAATAGGTCTAATAGCAGACTTAGGTCTTGGAGGGTCATCATAGGGAATAAATGTAACTCTGGGACCAGATGGCGGAGGTGGTGGAGCATCTAGATTTGAAAAATCGTCAAAATCTAATTCATCCAAAGTCAAGTCATCAGCTATATCCTCATCATCAGAAGGTACAGGAATGGATGGTCTGGCCGGTGGAGGAGTATTATCAATTTGTTGAGTTTGTGGTATATCAATATTTTCAATGATAACTTGATCTACCTCTTCAAATTCCATACTGTTCAAAAAGCGAGGAAAAATTAAAAAGTTTAAGATTACCAATCCGACCCCAATTAAGCCAGTAATTCGAACCACAACAGGATATTTTTCTTTGAGTGGATTGATATATTCCACTAGTCTACCAGAGTCTTAGATGAATAGTTTAATTTCAACGCTTCCACTTTCCTTAAATTATCATGAATATCTGATATGAGTCCCATTTCAGCTTCTTCATCTCCTTTCAAAGAAACAACAATTTGCGGGTCTGCTACTCGCTTATCATACATAACCAATGCTACATCGTCTACGGCCAATAGTCTATCATCAATAGATATTAAACCATCTTTTGAAACCCAAACTTGAACGGTGTGCCGTTTAGATTTCAGCTTTTCTATCCGTTTTGCTTTTGGAAGATTTACAGGAAGACCCGAGTACTCTTTTAAAACTGTAGTAACCATAAAAAACACCAAAAGCATAAAAATAATATCTGGCATTGATGCAGTTGGAATATCACTTGAAATTTTAGTTTTTCTTGAAAATTTCATTAATTGCTGTTTGCGATAGAGATTCTTTTTGCATCAGCCATCTTTAGCTGGTCAATTACTCTTACGTAATCATTGTATGCTGTCTTTGGATGAGCTTTTACAGAAATGATAAGCTTATCATTTGCTCTCAGCTTTTGACCAACAACACGATGGATCTGATCCACATTGGTTGGCTCTTCGTCCAGAAGCACTTTCCCTTGAGAATTTATCAGACAGTTTAGGATATTTTCTTTCCGAATTTCAATTTCCATATCACCCGGCGGTGGTAGAACAATGCCAAGTCCTTTATCGGTATCAATGGTGGTTGTTACCAAAAAGAATATTAAAAGTAGGAAAGCGATATCTGCCATTGACGAGGTAGGAATCTCGCCACCTTTAAATCTGCGTTTTTTGGCCATTAGCCTGAAATTTTCTAGTTTTTGGCTTCCTGCTCGTATAAGTAATCCATGATTTTCACAGATTGCTCTTCCATATCCAGGACAAGCTTATCAATCCGGGATACAAATATATTCTGGCAGGTCTGGATAATCATAGCAACAATTAAACCGAATGCAGTTGTCAATAATGCTTGCGAAATACCTCCAGCAACAACAGCCGGAGAAATATCATTTGCTGCCTTAATTGCATCAAATGCGCTAATCATTCCAACAACTGTTCCAGTAAAGCCCAGCATAGGGGCTATGGTGATCACGGCATTTAACCAAATCATGTTTTTTTCTAGAAAGGCCATTTCTATAGCACCTGCATTTTGGATTGCCTTTTCAACATCATCTAATCCCCGGTGCATTCTGGAAAGCCCTGCATGGAAAATTGCAGCAACAGGACCATCGGTCTCTTCACAAGTGGTCGCAGCTGCAGTCGCACCATTTTCATCAATTGCGCTTGTAATTTCATCAAAAAATGACTGTGAGTCAACGGCAGACATCATTAGTGAATAAAAACGTTCAATGGCAAATCCAATTCCAAATAGCAATGTAATCAGGATCGGCCACATAAAGCCACCGCCCTCTAAGAAATAATGGACCATATTGTTACTCCGTTATGATCTAATTAAGTTATTAAAATAATAAAAAGATTATTTAAAAAGATGTTTAATTTAATTGAATGAATGTAAGAATGCATCAGCTTCATTAAAGTGTTTTAGTGTTTGGAGAACTTGGTAGTCGGTCTGTAATCGGATGTTAGCGGCTTCATCTTTTCCCCAAATAGAACCAGCAATCTCTCCTTTAATTCTATTGTGTATAAAATTTAGGTTTTGTTGAAGTGAATCATGAATGACATAAATAGAATCTTTATCAAGCTGTACCAAAAATTCTGCGAATAAATCATCAGAAACGCGCCAGGAATCACGAAACTGATCGAAAGACTGAAATTCATCTTGGTGCTTGGATGCATATTCTGATGCAAAATTGAATATAGGTCTTTTTGCGCTTCTCAATACTTTTCCTGTCTCACCATTGATATTATTTTTATAGGGAATATAAATATCCGGTGTGATACCTCCACCTCCATATACAGTTCGTCCTGATTTTGTTTCATACTTTGGTCGTAATTCCTTTAGACTATCAATTTTAGATTCCCTATTACTTTCATATAATTCCCGGTAATAAGCCAAATCATTCCCATCTTCAAAAGGCCGCTGTATTAATCTCCCGGATGGTGTATAGTATCTTGCAATTGTTACTCTAACTGCTGCGCCACTATCTAATGGTAGTTGCCGTTGCACCAGTCCTTTGCCGAAGCTGGTTTCACCAACAACTAATCCACGATCTAAATCCTGCACAGCCCCCGACACTATTTCACTAGCACTGGCAGACCCACGATTAATCATTACAATCAGAGAAAAATCATCATAGCCTATATTGGGATCACCCATAAATACTTGATTCGATTCCTTGACTTTACCGATAGTATAAACAAGAGTATCTTCCAGAGTAATAAACTGATCAGCAATCGCTGCAGCTTGCTCCAAAAATCCGCCACTATTTCCACGTAGATCAAACAAAAGCCTTTTCATCCCTTTAGCTCGTAGAGACTTTAACGCCTTACTTACCTCTTTTTCTGTAGTTGCTGAAAATCGCCTTAGAAATATATATCCAGTTTGATCATCTATCATGGTGGCTGCACCGACGCTGTAGATTGGAATATTGTCTCTGATAATTGTGACATCAAAAGGCTTTCCTATTCCAATTCGGCTGATAGTAACATCAACCTTTGTCCCTTTTTGCCCGCGTAGCTTTTTAAATACCTCATCTTTTGTAATCTTATAGGCATCTTCACCATTTATGGCTATTATTTTATCCCCTGACATAAGCCCCACAATATCAGATGGGCTATCTGGTATAGGAGAAATTACAGTAATGAAACCATCTAATATATCAAACTCAATTCCGATTCCTTGAAAATTTCCCTTGAATAATTCAGTAATATTTTCTTGTTCTTTTGCAGGAATATATGTCGAATGCGGGTCAAGCTCTTCCATTAATCCATGAAATGCACCATCCATAACCTTATTCATGTCAACAGTGTCAAAATAAAAATGATTTACATATGAAATAATTTGTTGCAGAACGTTAATTTTTTCTCGTAAGACCCTGTAAACATTTTGATTACTGGAATATATTTTAGGTGTAAGCAGTACAGCTGCTAAAAGAAAACCGAATGATGCAGATATTACCAGAGGCCAAATACGCCGAAAGTTTTTAAACATAAGTAATTTTTTATTAAATCTATAAAGAAAATTTATAGAAGGAATTTATCTATCTCCACTAGGAAGATATTAGCTATAACTGGTTATATATTGGAAATAAGAAAAAGGAAAGCAGTTATCATTGGAATTCCAATAAACCATCCACCTTTTAATTCTCTAGGTTTTATGTGCGGTGTTTTATTATTCACTTGATTGTATCTAAATGCAACATCCACAATTTTTCCAGATTCAACGTAAATAGTTTCAACACCAAAAGATTGATTATGTACAATGAGATCATTATTGACAAAAGACCAATTGCCTAGACTTAGAGCTTTTTTATTTGCTGCTTTGAAGCTACTTATTTGGTGCCAACCGGGCTCAACTGATATAATATTTAAAAGCGGTGTTTCACCAACATATTCTCCATTTACAAAAATAGGTATACCATCCATGTTTGTGTTTACTTGAATACCACCACTACCATACATCTCAACGTCGATGATTTTACTGTCTATTTTTTCTGCAAATTGACTTTGTGAGTTATCCGTACCATTATAGGCTTCAATAGCTTCAGATTCACCAGATCTGGTCCATAACTCATGGTTGTCATCTGCGCCAGTACTCTCATTGGGTTCAATTGATTCTAAAGCATCGGAGTTTTGTAGAGATGATTTCTCCCTTTCATTTGCCAGAGTCGCCCTCGCTTTTTCAATCAATGCATTAAACTCTTTCTTTTTAGATTTTTTGGATTTAATAACATCATTGTGGGTCGCCAAACTTTGCTTTGCTGGTTTATGATTTTTTGCATTCAGTACGTTGGTTTGGTTGTTATTAAGTAACCCTATTTTTTTAATGTTCTGATAGTTGTTACGGGCTTTTTCTACTCGCAGAGCTAATTCAGATTTATTTACACCCTTAGGATTAGAATGCTCTATGGTTGTATTTTGATTTACACCGTCATTATTATATTCAGTTGTTTTTTTAGTACTACGTTTTGTCAATAATGCAACCTGCTTTGCATCTTCAAAACTTTTGCGCGCCTTTTCCACCCGCTTATTGAACTCAGATTTATTCGAATCTTTTTTATTGGACTCTGCAAGTCTAAATACCGAACTACCCTCATTTTTTATATGAGTTTTTAGATTTGCAACTTTAGACTTGCTCATTTCTGTATGAATGAAAACAATTGTATTGGGGCTTGTTTGGGAGTTAATAATATCGAACCCAACAATAGGCCGACCAATTAAAAAAGCGAGTTGTGTTGAATTTTGAAAATCATCCATTTTAACTTTTTTCAGAGGGTGTTGCAAGTTTGAAAATGGCAGTTTGGTTGATGGAGGCCTCACCCCAAGAACCGTTAGATAGACCCAACCACGATCAGATTTCCAGCCAATTATATCGTCATCCTGGATTGGGTCTGTTAAGTCTATATTAACCATAATCCCATTATCCTTGATAGAATAATGAATGTTTTCAATAGATTTTTCTGCCATGCACAGCGATAGCAGAATGATGAATGTAATCTTATGTTTCAAATTATACTATGTGTTTCAATTAACAGAGCTCTATTAATGAAAACAATCTTTACTTTGTTAAGAAAAAAAGCATCAAATATATATTACTGATTTAATTAAAGTCAAGCTTATAAATTTCTATTTAGGCTTTGTATAATTTTACATTAGAATAAAAATATTTAATTTGATGTTAGAGACCAATATATAGCATTGTTCTAAAAGAGACTCCCTGGAGCGCAGATGCGGGAGAGTCCTTAATTTCATTTTTACCATTTAAAACCCATTTACCTTCTCTAACGGTCCCTTTATTAAACCCTGCACTAATGCGCAAACCCAATCGCTCCAAAAATTGCCATTTAATTGCTACATATGGTTGAAAATTAAAAAATGTTGCACTTACATCCCGCAATAATCCAGGTACTTCTCCTGGTGTAATATCGGGGTCATCGTATTCATCTGCGCTAACACCATAATATAATGTTCCTGTTGAATCCATTGTTCCATATACATTACTGAAAACTCTCTCCCATCGAGGGTTCCCATTTTGCTCATCTACAGAAATAGCTGCTCTTCCCAGACCCATTAGGGCGCCTGCTGACAGTTCCAAATCTTGAAAAACAGGCATAACATATTCTACAGAGGCTGCACCTAGATAAAACGAGAATTTTGCTTCAATAGTTGGATTGAAAAATGATGTATAATCTTTGGAATCTTCACCTTGATCAAAAACCCCGTTTGCTTCGCCATTTAAATTATCTTTAAAAACAATAATATCTGGAATTGTGGACACTGCAGTTGCCCCCATACCTGCGTATCCGCCAATGCGCCATCGTCCAGTTACATGTGCAAACCCTTCTCCACCATGAATAACAAAAGGATTATCAAAGTTTTCTGGTTTCAAACCCAATCCGGATAGATAATGTGACCCCGGAATAGAATCCAAGCTAATGTACATTGGACTATATCCAATGCCGCCACCAAGAAAATCCTGCGCCGGATAACTAAACTGCGCAGATAAAATAGAAATGTTGACTGAAATGAATAAAATGAAATTTTTCATATTTAATAGGGTTCTCCGCATGGTTTATGCTTTCAAATTAAGATTCATCTTTGAATTTAGAAAGAAAATATGGCTGAAAACGTAAGTAATATTAAAAAAATAAAAGCAGGGGCTTTTCCTTGTAAAAATAGCTTTAACATCCTATATTTTTCAAACAGTAAACGAGGTAAGGGAGATCAAAACGTGATTTGCCTCCCGAATAACTACATCCAATTTTGGTTTAAACCATGAGGTTAAGTACGTTCAATGGAGCCGAAAATGGCTTCTTAAAAAACTTTTTTCTTGGAGTTCTGCTCTTGTCTTCGCTCTCAGGCGAGAGAGCAATCCATATTCTGGGGTCATATGATCTTGATGATGATGATCAAATTGATTTCGTCATCCTTAATAGAGGTGCATCTTCTATAATTTGGGTAGAAATTGCAAAATCTGGTGTTCAAGAAGTAAAATGGACATATCAACTACCTGATGGTCAACAATTTAATGATGCAGTAGTTACCGATATTAACAGCGATGGGTTTGTGGATCTTGTTGCCATTATTGATTTATTCCCAGCTATTGATGATCAGCCGTGGATTTATGTATTTCTAGGTAGCTCTACAGGGTTTACGATGAATCCCCTGACTTTAGGACATATGTCTCTGGGATTAAATGCAGTCCGTCCTTCCAATATCAGTTTGGTCCCGGGCGACGAAAACCAATTTGTTGTTGCTTTTGGTTCTCCACTCCGACAGGGCATGGTATTCAATATTGATCTAGTAGATGGAGATATTATCGTAAAAAACACCAAAATGCTTTTAGCACCGATAATCAGTAATGGGTATGGACTGGTATATACCGGCGCATTTAAAAGTAACGGTGGATACTTTGTTGTGACTATCGCTTTTGAAAACAAACAATTAAAAGTAGCAATTTTTGATATTGTACAAAATTATAAGCTAATACAGTCTGGCATTCTTAATATCGATAATGCGATTTATCCTTTGGGTGCGGATATCCAAGCTTTTAAGTCAAAATGGTCTGAAAAAAATGGTTTGCTTATCCCCTTTGGGTCAGATGATGTTTTTTTGTTAGAGATAATTGGAGAAAACCTAGAACTGAATAATACAAACTTGTCAGGCAAAGGACTATTTCAATTACCTAACTCATATGATGCGCAAAGTTTAGTTTCAATTTTACAAAAAAGAATAGATGCAGAAATTATATCATCTTCGCCAATCTCGAAGTTTATCTCATCGGAAATAGAGAAAGGATACTTAGCTCCTCCACCTGCCCTTGTGATGGATGAAGTATCAACTTTAAAATCTGTCCCCATTCTCTATGATCAAGATTTAACCACTTTGCCGGATGATCAAATAAAAATTTTATATGAAGAGACTGATGAAACTAAATCAAAAGCAAAATATCATTCTCTAACCCCAACCCTTGGAGACTATTTAGCAAATGTAGATAAAACATCCACAGAAGAAACATTGGATTTTGTAAAAGAAGCAGTCCCAGCGATGAATAAGGATATGGAAAGCGTGACCTGGGCTGACGAAGCTGGGTTTACACGTATTAATCTTGGGGAATATACCCCTGACGCGACAGACTTGGATTCTATAGTTTCTCCTATCCCGGAAAAGGATGCAGGCATTACCACTTTTCAACAATCTGTCCAGGAAGCGATAGCACCTAGGGCTGTTTCACAGGATACTGTTTTGGATATGCAATCAGATGATGAAATTGACCTGTATTATGTCTTAGCTATTACACCAGCATCTGATACAAAAGACCGTTACATTTTTGATGGCCAAGCGCCCTTCGGAGTGTCAGTTAATCAGGTTCCACCCATGGGAAAGGCAACTCATTTTCAGCATGGTATTTCTGCAAATCTTGCAAATTTGGACAGAGGTGAGACCTTTGATTTCGCCTATTCTCTTCGAGATGCAAGATTAGATAGTATCACAACATTGATGATGGTCCATGATATGCAGACTAATGTTGTTTTTATGTCAATATCACCTACCAGTGATTCTCTATCCCAAGCTTACCAACCAGAAGCTTTTGATCCGAAATTATTTGAATTTCCAGATTATTTTTTTGAAGGATTTCCCACATCCCTCGATATGGATTTTACTGATAAATTAATCCGTTTTTCCTTTGATGGCTTCGAAGATTCAACTTATCATGGTATTTATCTTTCTTCCACCACCCCATCTAATCCAGCCCAATCTTTAGCCGTTTTTATGGACGAAGGAACATTGCAAGCTATTCGTGGTGAAATTGTGGTTCGTGCAAACGGCTCTAAAAAAGTTACTACAGAATTTGATTTAGTTGGCAAAGTTGAACCTGCCGTTATGTTTTCTCGCCTTATTCAAGAAATGTTCCCAGACGAATTGAAAATAAAATTATTACAGGGGGCATCTCTGGAAGAACCTCTGTTTGGTCCTAGTGGTAAATTACCTAAGGTTACTCGAGAGCCTCGTTTACCTGACGCACAACCTGCTCAGGCAAATCCGGAAATACCTGTTGAGCCTAAACAAAGTAATGTTCCTATAGAAAGGAGTATTATGAATGATGAAAAGATAACGAAAGAATCCAATACACCAGTTCCACAGGAAAATGAACTAGAGCCAGATGTATTAGAAGTGGAAAAACAAGTATTGGAACCTACGCCCAGTGCTTCTGATTCATTAAAACTCGAGGATAGAAAGGAACCTTTGAAACAATTAAACAGTCATCCTGCAACTCCGGAAGAACCCCAATCTAAACCAGAGCCGGACAACCAACCGATAAAAAGTGATGATGAAAACGGAAAAAATCCATAGATAGAATCAAAATGAAACTATCAAATCAAATTTTTAGAGTTTTTTCAATCCTGATAGTGATTTTGAATATGATTCAAGGGCAAAAGATTGTTCATATGAATGGAACGTATGATTTAGATGGCGATGCACTTTTGGAGTTTATTGCGTTGGAATTAGATCCGACCCATGCCGTTTTTCCATCAACTGTCCGCTATTATGAGATTGATGCTGATGGATATCAAACTTTAGTTTGGGAATTCACCCCACCGGATGCTTTAGATGGCCATTTTGTAGATGCTCAAATTGGTGATCTAGATGGAGATGGTGCACCTGAACTTGTTCTTGTAATGAATTTATCTAGATTTGGTGATAATGCAACTCCTCATGTTTTTGTCGCAACCTATTCTTGGGATGGATCTAATTTTTCAGAAATTCCTACAGCTACGTTAGATGTTGGAAAAGAAAATCGTTCTTTGCGTTGCAATAACTTTCAACTTTTAGATCAAGATTCAGATGGAGATCAGGAATTGGTCTTGGCACTTGGTAGTCCATTTCGTGGATTTGCAATTGTGAATTCAACTGCAACCGGATTGTCTTTGACAAAAAAAGTTCGTCCTGATGAGCTATTGGTGGGTTCAGGATTACTTTATGTAGGTGTAGTAGATTATGATGGTGATGGCTATGAGGATGTTTTAGCAATTAGCCCTGAGGGGCATACAATAAAGGCTCAGCCTTTTTATAATATTGGTGGTGTATTTGATTCTGGACATTTGGTACGTAAAAGAATTGATGGCCTAAGTGGGATTATACCTTATTCCATTGAATTAACTGACTGGGACTCAGATGGTTTTTTTGATATCCTGATCCCATTTAGTTCTGGTGATATAGCTGCATTTACATTGACGCCAGCCACCTTGGTTATAGAAGAAATTCCTGTTAACCCTGGTCCTCTTACCCAGTTTGCTTTAGAAGATTTTAATCAAGATACTTTTGAAGATATATTAATGTTGTCATCTGACATTAACGCATTAACTTTAGTCTCTGGAAAAGATGGCGGTATAGAAGGCGCAGAAAATGCTATGAGACATGTCCCAGCGGACATGCAAATATTTTCAATGATACCTATGGTAAAAGCAGGACAATATACTGGCAATGTCTTGGTCTCTGGCTGGAATGGTCAAGAAAATTCTACTTATGTTATTCAACTTGGAAAAATATCTGATAAGCTGGACCAAGGGTTTTTGATCACGTCTGACTTTATTTCAAAACGATTACCAGATTTATTGTCTAATGTTCAGGATTATGAGCCGGAAGTACCAGAGGTCTATATAGAAGTATTGCCTGAAGAAACAAAACCATTACAACCCCAACAGGAAGAAAAAATTATAACTGATTTAGGGCAATCTCCAGGGAGCTATATACCCGGGACATTAGTCCCTGATCAACAGGAAGGTAAAGCTCTAAGAGAGCAACCAAAAGCAACAATTCCAAAAAAAGTTGTTAGGACCTTAGAGCAACCCAAAAGACCTCGTCCAAAAGAAACTATTGGACAGCGTCTTCCGAAACATATTCTTCCACGATATGTACTTCGACCTGGCCAGCCTTTTCTCTATGAAATTCCCCGGGATAGTACGGATGAGTTTTATAGCTTTCGTTGGGAAAACCAACCACCAAAGGGCATGTATTTCCTCTATGAGAGCCAATCTATTAACTGGGTACCTACTGAAAAACAATTGGATGCTTTTCCATTGGCATATCTGGTACGTATGAAAGTGGATGAGATTGTAGAGCCAACAAGTGCATCTACAGCAGATGAACAAATATTTAAAGCTGTTCCGGTTTTAGAAAGCAGGGATGAAGGTTTATGGATCTATGTGAATGACCCTCCTAGGTTTTTAACTCAACCTACCATAACTGAATTTATAGCAGGATCTAAATTTCGGTATGAGCCCGTAGTCCAAGATCGAAATAAAGATGCAAATGTCAAATTTGAATTAGAAATTGCACCTGAGGGGATGACTCTAGATAATGGTGTGCTTAATTGGAAGACTGATAGTGCTCATGTTGAGATTTATGATGTACGATTAATTGCTACAGATGGCTTTGAACGGACCGCTCAAGAATTTCAGCTTTTTTCTCGTGCTGGCGTAAAAATTCTATCAAATGCGCCTGAGTATGCATCTGTTGGGACTCCTTACAAATATTCTGTAAAAGTGTGGCGTCAACGACCTGATGAAAAAATTAATTACAAATTATTTTTTGGACCTGATGGTATGAAAATGGAACCAGATGGTACGATTTCATGGATACCAAACCCGGTACAGGTTGATACAGCAAAATATGCTGTGGTGGTAAGCCATGGCGTAGCGACAGATACACAATACGTGGACTTATTTGTTAATCATCCACCTATTATCAAAGCCTCACCAAACCCCGTGAATAAGATAAATGTTGGCGGAATATGGGATTTTGAGTTAATAATCGAGGATCCAAATAAAAATGATAAGCTGATCTATACAGCTCATGAGTTACCAGAAGGAATGCGGATGGACCCATATACAGGTCGCCTTCGTTGGGAACCAACCATGGGTGAATTAGACTTTCATACATTAAAAATTGAAATATCTGATGGTCATGAATCGCGTATGATTGAATCTGATTTTTTTGTTAATGCTCCTATACATATAGTTTCCGTACCTACAATGTCAGCAACCGTAGGTGAAGAGTACACTTATCGTATTATGGTAAATGATAAAAATAAGGGTTCATTATTGCCATTTAAGAGGGTTGTAAAAGTAGAAAATTTATCCGTTATACGTATGTATTCTATCAATATAACAGATGATGTTGCTCTGTCAGGCGTAGATCGTTATATAGGTGATTGGCATAATGCTGATGCTATTTATTACCATGATCCAAAATATCCTGCAGATTCTCTTGTTTCACGATTAAACATGAAAAAATATACCCATTCGGTATTTTTTGAAGATGATAGATTATGGGTGATATTAGAAACTATTAATGGTCGGACCATTAAGATTAAAGACTTTTTATGGGAATTTTTCCATGGTGGAAAAGGAAAGCCTCCTAGGGTAGTTGTTGAACGAGTAAACCCAATCAAATTTTCGCTAATAGATTTTCCTGAAGGAATGGTTGTAGAAGAAGCATCTGGTACAATACGTTGGACACCAAATGTAGAGCAGACAGATGCACACCGAATAACTGCTGTTGTTTCAGATGGCTATACAAAAGATGAGCAGACATTCGAAATTTATTCAAACCATTTGCCTACAATAGTTTCTAATCCACCGAATATGGGTTTAGTTGGAGAATTATTCAAATATCAGGTAAGAGTCGATGATAGGAACGAAAACTCAAATTTGGAATATACTCTGCTGAAAGGGCCTCACGGAATGCAAATGGATCGCTATGGAAAGATTTTGTGGGTGCCAAAAGCAGCTCAGATTAACAATAACACGTTTGAAGTAGCTGTGAGTGATGGTTACGGTACCGATGTGCAGAATAGCAAAATTTTTGTGAATAACGCGCCTTCAGTCATTTCTAATCCTAAACCTGTAGGCCTCACTGGTCATTCATGGCGCTATAAAATGACAACAGAAGATTTGAATAGAGATAAAGTGGCATATCGTGCTGTGCGCCTACCGAAATATGCCCGTTTTGATAAAAGGAAGGCTACAGTCGAATGGACACCTAGGAAGAACCAATTAGGAATGAATGATTTTATTCTAATGGCGGTGGATGAACATGGTGCTACATCAAGCCATGAATTTCAAGTCCATATTTTTCATGACCCAAGCTCTCAACAATTAGTCAATACTGGATGGCCACTTATGTTAACTTTTGTAGGTGTAGTATTCGCTTGGGGAATGGCACAGATATAATAATAAATTATTATTTATTTATTTTATTTAAACACCCATCTATCAAAATATTTAAATCTTTCTTCGGTTTAATTTCCAAACTCATTTCAATAATAATCAAAGGTTTTGAAATAGTAAATGATGCTAATTTCACCCAATCCTTTTCTGTTGTAATAATATAGTCGGCATTTACAGATAGAGTTTCTAGTAAAGTCCAATCTGATTCTGAGTATTTATAATGATCCGGAAAGACTTTTTCTCCTAAAATTTTACAACCTAACTTTTTAACCGATTTTTTAAACCCAAATGGGTCGCCAATAGCAGAAACAATAAATACTTTACAACCGTCCACAGATTCTAATTTAACTGGTGATAAAGGTGAAATTGAAGTTTTAACAAAAGAGCAAAAAATAGGCATTCCCGTTTCTTGAACTTTTCTAAATAAAAAAGGATTTGATTGTTTCAAGTTTATTTTCGTTAATATTATTGCACTCCCTCTTTTTATATTTAACCAAGGTTCCCTTAAAATACCGTAGGGAATAAGTTTATGATCATATTTTGTATCTCCACTATTGACTAGTACCAGATCTAAATCCCGATTTATAGCTCGATGTTGAAAACCGTCATCTAAAAGAATTACATCTGGATTAAATTTTTTCTTTAAAAACTTACCTCCTCTAAAACGATCTTCATCTACGACTATCGGAATAGAGTTTAGTTTTATTGCCATTAAATAGGGTTCATCTCCTACATCTTGCCATGTAGTCTTTATCTCAGATCCATTTGACACTAAAACCATACCTGATGTAGAACGCCCATATCCTCGACTTAAAATTGCAACCTTCTTCCCATTACCTTTTAAATAATTCGCTAAATAAATAACAGTAGGTGTTTTACCGGTTCCCCCAACAGTTATATTTCCAACACTTATAATATTGCATAATAAACGTCTTGAAATAAAAAAATTATATTTATAAAAAAGATTTCTCCAATAAACAACTCCCCAGTAAATAAGTGCCAGCGGGAATAGCAAATAAGAGTAGAATCGCTTACGAACTCTCATTATTTGTATAATGCAAATTATTATTTTCTGTTTGGCACATCTTTTGAATGAGAATTTTACTGCATAAATCAAAATCACATTTTTTTTCAAAATAAAATGGTTTTCCGTATTCAATAAAGATATTACCAAATGGTTTTTCCAGGTAAAATGTATCCCAGTTCGTAAACTTCCAGTGGCGTGTTGATCTAACATTGATAGGAATTATGGCGGCGCCTGTTGCTTGTGCAGCTCGAATGACACCAGGCTTGGGTATTTTTGGGGGTCCAGTTGGACCATCCGGTGTGATAAATACAAGGCTTCCAGGAATTTTTAACGCACGGATCATTGCTTTATAAGCGATATCTCCTTTTTCTTTGCTAGATCCTCTCATCATATGCCATCCCCATTTGGTTGCGATTCTTGAAATAATTTCAGCATCCTTATGGGTTCCGGCAACGGCATGTACAATTTCATCGCGTAGGTCATGTACAATTGTTAATAATTGACTATGCCATGCAGATAATATCACTGATGTCCCTTTTTGAATTATTTGTCGATAATTTTCTCTTCCTCTTACATCTTTTTGATTTGTTCCATAGATGCACTTGAGCAATAGACTGCCTAGAACGACTTTTAAATTCATAGGAATTGATTTTATCATGAGTCCAGCATCATTTTGGATAAAATAGCTTCAGCAGCACGATTATACACTCCTGGCTTTCCCAAAGTAAGACGTACCGTATCAAATCGAGTTAACATCCTTTTTCTTTCTTCATTGTTTTGATCAATCAATGGCAATAAAGCTTTCACAAGATTGTCCTTAGTCATATTATGTTGTAAATATTCAGGTACGATTTTTTTATTAGCAATAAGATTTACAATTGATGCAAATGGTATTTTGGTCAAATTTTTTGCGATAAACCATGAAATACAAGATAGCTTGTAACATACAACTAATGGAGTATCTTCCACCGCACATTCTAAGGTAGCTGTTCCAGAAGATACCAATGCAGCAGTGCCAGCTATAATAGCTTTGCGCGAATTCTTTTCTATTTTAAAATGATTTGGTAATGGCGAAAGGTTAACGTGAGGTGATTTTCCAACCATAATCTGTAGATTAGGATGTATTTGTTTTAATGTTTTTACCGTGTCTAGAAATATAGTCCAATGTCTATCGATTTCTTGTTGCCGACTGCCAGGTAATAAAACTAGTAGAGGATGTTCAATTGTTAAATTATGGCGCTGGTAAAACTCTTTTGATGATTCATCAAAATGTTCCTTATCTGCAAATGGATGCCCTACATAGTCTATCTTTAATCCTTTCGATTTAAACCAATCATGTTCAAATGGGAATATAGAAAGCGCCTGATTTAAAACTGACTTCATTGTTTTAACTCTTTTTTCTTTCCATGCCCATACTTGAGGTAGAATAAAATAAGTAATTGGAATATTTAATTTTTTGATTTTTTTTGCTAATCTCAAATTAAATCCTGGATAATCGATTAGAATAACTCTATTTGGTTTTGTCCTCTCTATTGTATTGCTTGTCTTTCTTAAAATATGCATCATCCGTGGCAAATGTTTTACTACTTCTGTAAATCCCATCATAGTTAAGTCATCCGAATGTTCCAGAAGCTGCATGCCTGCATTTTGCATAAACTTGCCACCATGCCCCATAAAAGATGAATTAGGCTCTAGTCTTTGAATCGCCTTTATAAGTCTGCCTCCATGCAAATCACCTGATGGTTCACCGGCAATCAAAAAAAATTTTAATGGCGTAGAATCCATTTAAATTCATTTAAACGGGCGGGAACAACACCGTTTTTATTACAATTATAGTTATAATGAGGATCAAGTTTTGTAAAGTCCGTTTTTCTGTTTTCAGGGTTTTAAAAAGATGTGTGGGTTTTCGGTTATCTTTACCTAACCAAGGGGACAGCCTTGGAAATAATCTAGGAACATATCGCTTATAAATTGTGTAATCCTCACCAAATAGGCCATTTAATGTTTCTTCTTCCAATGAAATAATCATGGAATATTGAAATGAAAAAAATATAAAAACTAGAATAAATAATTCCCACATATATTGTCCACCTGCAATAAAAACAATCCCGCAATAAATAATCATATTGCCTAGGTATAATGGATTTCTTGTACATGCATAAGGCCCTGTTGTGCACAAAGATGGTGCGCCTACTTTTATTGTCCTTGTAACACCTCCGGCATATCGTACGGCATTTATTCTTATGGACTCCCCAAAAAAAGCTAAAACACAACCCCACATAAAATATGGCATAGAAGGTTTTGCAAAAAAAAGCACAACCAAAACAATTGGAATTGGTGTATAGCTTCTGTTGGAAAATAAAAAATTACGAAAATCCACTAATGTAAATCCTCTAAAATCATCTGTTGAATTTTCATGGCGACCTCTAAAGCATCCTTTCCTGCTTTGCCGCTCACAATAGGTGTTTCCTTCCCTTGAATTGATCTAACAAAATTTTCTAATTCCTTTTGAAGTGCATCAACAGAATCTATCGGCGGTTTATTATAGGCAATGAATCGTTTTTTCTCTTCGTAGTGAAAGGGTAAAATCATTAGTGCGTCTGGGTTTTTATCAGGTTCAGACACGATATTATAAACTTCTGTGATTCCCAAGAGTAGATCAATTGTGGCATAGAGATCACGTTGGAATACTTTCAGTTTACGTACCTTATCTTTTGCTACGCGGCTAGACATGATGCTGGCTACAGTACCATTTCCAAAGCGTATCCTGGCATGAGCAATATCTACAGAACTAGTAAGGATTGAAAGCCCGCTAGCGCTAATTGATTTGACAGGAGAATTAACAAGGGTTAATAAAATATCAATATCATGAATCATTAAATCCAATACAACAGGCACATCTGTTCCTCTGGCAGTGTAGGGCGCTAACCTCTGAATCTCGATAAATTTCGGATTTATATTATATGGATTTAAAGCCACAAGGGCAGGATTTAATCTTTCTATATGTCCAACTTGAATCATGACTCCTTTTTCTTTTGCCAAAAGTATTAAACTCTCTGCCTCTTCAATAGTTGTGGTAATAGGTTTTTCAATAAATACATGTTTCCCAGCCATTATACATTTTTCTGCTATAATTGCATGAGTAGGAGTAGGTGTCACAATTGAAACTGCATCCACATCAGATAATAGTGATTCTAGATTGGGGTAAACATTGACGCTGTTTTTTTGGGCTATGGTATCAGCTCTTTTGAGATTTAAATCAAATATACCGATCAAATTTGTATCTGGGAGAGTGACAAAATGTTTAACATGGTGCTGTCCCAGATGCCCCACACCAATGACGCCAATGTTAACAGATTCATTTCTCATAGTATACTTAAAAGTTACGGAATCGTAATATTAGATTACATGGGAGAAAACGAACGATTTTGGTAATTGGAAAAATCTTGCTTTTCTCAAGTACAAAGAGCAATTTTTGACCATAAACGAGGTATTAATGGAGTTCCAATATGGCTAACGACATGAAATCCGGGATAGGGTTTATTATCCCAGCAGCCGGCGTCGTCGGCTTTTTTACATCTCTTCTCATGGGGGAATTTCTCCTGAGTATCATTATCGCTGTGGCCGGTATATTAGTTTGGTTTCTATACATGCTGGTTATGGAATCCCGCATCCCTGATCAAATGGGAAATATGATTTTGCTTTTTGGGGTAATGTTGGCTATCGGAATCTTTTTTGGTTTTGGTATCAACCAAAATATGTGGGGAGGATTTGAATTTAGATCAGAGGGATCGATATTTTCGCTTGTGATTCTTTTTTTTGCAATACTTACTGGTCTTAACTTTCGGAACCAGTCTTCTTCGATAGCGACAGCAGATAGCGGACTCTCTGATGCTGATCGAGATTTAGTCATGAATGCAATTAAGCAAACAGAATCTTCTAGTGAAACCACTGATGATCCACGGGTGATTGTTGTGAAACAGGAAGCACCTTTGGAAAAAACGGAGGAAAAACAAGAACGAAAGGAAACAAAACAGCCTGAGACTTATGATCCATATGCTATGACTAATAATCCTTATTTTGCTTATCCACCTGATTACTATTATGATGAAGAAGATGAAGA
>MDTE01001456.1_pt1 | contig 34053 bp, 28 predicted proteins | sample 811231 | NCBI WGS metagenome assembly MDTE01 (sample SAMN05326651, study PRJNA326480) | marine metagenome | isolation source: seawater | place: Indian Ocean: Red Sea | collected 2010
CTCATGAGCGTACAAAAAGAGCTGGAAGACACGCTGAAAAGAAGTAAGAAAAAGCGAAACGCGGAGCCCGTCGAGGACGTCGTCGCGAGCGAGAGTGACGACGTGAAATTGTAATTCTAACATGTAGCAGAGATTAGTACGACATACGACATACGACAGTAGTTACGCTATGTTTCTGGACGAGTTTTCAACCAACGCTTGCAAACGAGCGCTTCTTCGCTTGCTCGATGAGTAGAGCCACACCCCAATCATCGTGATCGTGTAGCCAGCGACGCTCCTGAAAGTGATGGGATTTCGAAAGAGCAAGATGCTCACCACTGTGCACACGACGCCCTTCGCGTTACCCAATACTTGCAGCGTGAGCGCTCCGACGTGCGCCGTCACCAAGAAATTCGTGAGGTTCACGAGATAGGCGATAAAGCAATTGCTCAGAAGAATGACTATGAAGTTGGGATTCAACTCTGTGGCTTCGTAAAAAGCTGAAATAGCCTCCGGTTCCATGATAAACGTGCACACACCCAACGTGACGACGGCGACCGGAGCCATGTAATACAGAAGACTCATGCTATCCAACTTGTTCTCGTTTGAGTTAGAGATCTTCTCCGCTTCTTTATCTCCCACAGGCGTCAGCAGCCATCCTTGCAACACGCTCTTGAGGGCGCGACAGCACACGCCCACCAAACACGCCACGAAGCCGATAAAGTTGAATGACGGCTCTCCCCAAGTCGCGATCGTTATTCCCGCAACCACGGGGACGAGCGACATGTAGGTGGCCGTACTTTCCTTCTTTTTCAATAACGCGTACGCAAATATCGCCGTGAAGAAGGGCGTCGTCGCGCCCAACGCTTGGTTAAAGCTCACCGGAATGTACCTCAGCGACACGTTTCCTCCGAGAACGCTGAGGGCAAACGTCACCGCGAGGATGGCCACCTTGGCGAACTGCTTTCGCGATCTGATGTACTGTTTCGGCACGAGATCGATCTCCCGAGCGGTGGCCGAGAGCACCGAACACATGCACATGTGACACAGCGTCATGAAGACGGGAAATCGAAACCCATACACGCTCAAGATGTACTTGTTGAGCAAGAGTACGCCGATGTTCGCCGCGTACCAGCACGCGATGACCACGGCGCTTCGCGCCGAGTGCGCGGGGGCGACCATGACGAGCGTCTACGAAGTCGTCGTCGCCGACCCACCGCGCGAACGCACCCGATGCCACGACCGACGGCGCGCGCTCCTCTCCGGACGCACACCATCCGGTTCGACCGCGTCCCTCGTCCCTCTCATCCAATTGTCCGATTTTTCGACGAGTCACCGACGGTCGTCGTCGTCTCGTCGTCTCGTCGTCTCGTCGTCGTCTCGTCGACGTCGTCGGCACTCCCGCTCGCGCGAGAAGGCGAGGCGGGCGAGGGAGGATGCGGGCGTTGATGTCGTCGTCGACGACGACGACGACGACGACGACGACGACGACCGTCTGCGCTCGGACGCGACGCGCGGTGTCGCGCGCGCGGCGCTCGTCCGCCTCGAGCGCGAGCGTGACGAGCGACGTGGACGCCGGTGGCGGTGGTCGAACGCACCGTTCCGAGGAGGACGCGGTGGCGAAGAGGCGCGCGACGCTCGCGGCGGTGACGAGCGGTGAAGAGATATCTCTTCTCCTCGACGCCATGCCGACGCGCGTGCGAGAGGCGCTTCGAGAAGACGCGCGTCGACTCGAGCTCACGGAAGTCGTGCTCGATTTGGGGCGCTTTCCCACCGCGAGGTTCCCGGACGGCGATGCGACCATCGGTGAGGAGCGGGTGACGTACGAAGATTTGGAGAGGATGATGGAAAAGGTGGGGGACGTTGGGAGGGACAACAGAGCGGGAATCAACGGGACACTTCACAGAATTTCAGCGATTCGTAACCGATATGGCACCGTCGTTGGTTGTACGTGCCGAGTCGGTCGAGCGATTTCTGGATCTGCCGAGCTCATCAAAGATGTTCTCGACGCCGAAGCGTCTACGGCGACGTTCAACAACTCAATCTTGCTTTTGGGTCGTCCAGGCGTCGGTAAGACGACGGCTATTCGTGAAATTTCACGCATTTTGAGCGACGAGCATCGCCGACGCGTCGTCATCGTCGACACGTCGAACGAAATCGGGGGAGACGGCGACGTTCCACACGCCGGTATCGGTAGTGCTCGACGGATGCAGGTGTCAAATGCGACGGAACAGCATTTGGTGCTCATTGAGGCTGTAGAAAATCATACCCCGCAAACCGTCGTCGTAGATGAAATCGGCACGCAAGAAGAGGCGGACGCCGCTCGCACGATTAGCGAGCGAGGCGTGCAGATGATAGGCACGGCCCACGGACACACATTGGAGAACGTTTTGAAGAACCCAGCGTTGTGCGATTTAATCGGTGGTGTCGTCAGCGTGACGCTCGGTGACGACGAAGCTCGAAGGCGCGGCGTGCAAAAAAGCGTCCTCGAGCGTGCGGCTCCGCCAACGTTTACGATTGCCGTGGAGATGCTAGATATAGGAACCTGGCGCGTGCACACGGACGTCGCCGCGTCGGTCGATGCTCTGCTCGCTGGTCAGTCCCCGATGACGGAGCTTCGCGTGCTCAACGAGGACGGAACCGTGACGAAGGAGCCAGAGTACGCCAGTCGCAGAACGGCGTTGATGATCGGCGACGTGCCCGCGTACGATCCGACAGCTCCGCGGCCGCTCACGGCACACAAAGTTCAGAATCGATCGAGCTCTGAGTTAGCGGCGATGGAGCTCGCGAATAGACCGAATCAGAACGTCACATCTACTTTTTCAGATGAATCACGCTTTGACAGAGGACACGCGCCTACCGAGTCTTCCACCGCGGAGATGAGCGAGGAAGAGTGCGCACCGAACGCATTGAGGGTGTTTCCATTTAAAGTTTCTAGGGATGCGCTTCAACGCGTCATGGCTAGCATGGATTTGAATCAGCGAGTGTGTCTCGTGGACCTTCTCGAAGATGCCAGCGTGGTCATTGCGCCAAAATCTCAGGTGAAGACGTCAACCTGGCTTCGGCACGCCGCGCGCGCTAGAGGCATGCCTATTTACGCGGTGCGTGCGGATAACTCGGCCCAGCTCGTGCGCGCGCTTCAGGCGATGCTGGGCATAACGGGCGCCGGTGATGGTTTCGATATCGGCGAGTCACAGCGCAAACGCGAGCGTCATTCTCTTGAGTCGAGCGCGGACGAAACCGACGCCCTCGACGAGGTTCGCATGGCCGTAGAACAACTGGTGATTCCTCACCGAGAGCCCGTCGAGCTTTTACCTCGATCTGGACGCATCATCGAAATGCAACAAGCGCTCGTCGAATCGTACTCTCTCAACCACACCGCCATCGGCGAAGGGTCAGAGCGACGTTTGCGCATCGAGTACGAGTACAAACAGTAAAAGTCTGGAAACTCAAAGGTACGTGCGCTGTGCGAACCACGCGAGGATGAGAGTTGAAAACGTCGATGATGACCCACTGTTGATCAGTATCGCTAGATGACAGGTCGTGCGCTGGTAATTAGGCTGCTCGGTCGTTGAAATCAAATGAGAACGTTCCTTTGAACGCATGAGACGTCAAAAAAGGAGACGTCTTGCACGCGAATCTCTCCGCAGCGTAGCGACTGACGACGAGCGATGGAGCATCCCACTTTACAGGTCAGCAGATGGTTCCATCACTGGATTTTGCGCGTCTACGAGTTTGATTTGATTACATAAACTATTCTTTCTTCAACCACACCGTCTTTGCTCGGACGATTTCGGTGTCCTCCCCTCGCTCTAGCTTGTGTAACAGAACATATTTGTCGGTACCCTCGTCGAGCTCGCAGCACGTGGCGGTGACGCTATCTCCAAAGTTACACTCGGACCGATACTCCAGTATGACCTCACTCAACACGTGTTCCTCCCACGTTTTGGGAGGCACACTCTCGAGGAGCCACTGCACGTACACGACGTTGTTGACGTGTCCGTTCATGTCCATGTCGCTGCGCCGGACGTTGTGCGTGATGGGCATCGCGCACGCCTCTCCAACTTCGACCAAATCCGGCAATTTATCAGCCGTGTATTCCTCTTCCATGACTTGTTGCTCCAGCGCTTGATATTTAAAATCTTCGAGAACAGAGTTGGGAATGCGCGCCATGCGACGGCTACCGAGGTTAAAAACGACCCACTGCGACGTCGCCTCGCCCAATCGTTCGCCTGTCTCCGAGTCTTCGATGGCATAATCGCGTCTGGCCGCGATCTTTCCCTGAGGTTCGAACCAAGTGCTGACCGCAACCTTCTCACCCCAGCGTGGGTACTCGCGCACGCGAAGGTGAAGTCGCGTGCAGACCCAAGCCAAGTTGGCCTTGGCCATCTCCGCCGGCATCGATTGACCGACACCCCAGATGCCTTGAGCGTGATTACAGGCGCACTCTTGTATCAAATCAGCGACGGTCACCATGGTGATTTCCTTGTTCGGTCCAACCTCCGCGAACCGCACCGGGAAAATCTCCCTAAACTTTCGCCCATCGTTTTCAAAGGCGCGAGAAAACCACTCCGTGCCCTCCATCCCACGGAACGTCGTTTCACCGGTGCGATCGGACGCCTCCGCCGATGGCGTCGCCGCGGACGCCGCGCGTGTTCGTCCCGCTCGATTCCCTCGCGCGCGCGGATGATGACTCTGTCGCTCTCGTCCAAGTCGCCCGGCGCGCGCGTCCGCCGCGAGGCGCGCGGAGGGCGTCACAGAGACTGTCGTCGTCATCGCACGATTTGGCGCGCGCGGACGGATCGCGTCGCGTCGACGCGTCGCTCGCGCGCGTCTCGTGATGACGACGAGTCCACACTCTACCCCCCGTGCCGACTCGACGACGGTGTGTTATCCACTCACTCAATCCACTCAATCACGGAATTCCCTCCAATCACCGCCATCACCCGACATCCACGAAACAATCGCGCTCTATGGGCGGGTGGTTGGCGCCTCGCGAGATGGTGGGGTTTAGGGCGCGGGAGCGGTCGACGCTGAGTCTCTTTGTCGGCGAGTTTCTTTCGTCATCACACGGGTGCGCTAAAATAAAATGAGTTTGTGGGTGCGAGCACGCTCGTGAGCCACTCGATCGCGGGTTTTACCCCGAGACCGCGATTGGCGTCGATGGGAAAGACGCTCCACGAGCGCGCGGACTGCGAGGCGTCGACGCGCGCAAAAACGTCTTCGCACGACGCGCGCACCATTTCCACACCCTCTGGACCGCTCAGATCGATCTTGGAGCTGAGAATGAGAACGGGCATGCGTTTAGAAAACTTTTTGTTTCGTAAGGCGCGCTCGAGTTCGACCATGGCTTCCTCGAGCGCGTCCTCGTCCGAGCCGTCCACCACGTACGCGCACGCGTCGGCGTCGGCGAAATAATTTTCCCAAATACCTCTCAGACCGAACGCGCCGCCGAGATCCCAGAACGTCATCTCCATTGGCAAATTCGCACCGCTCACCCGGGCCATGTTCATGCCTACCGTGGGGATTATTTGGTCCGGATGTAAACCTCGCGCCGTCGAACTGTACGCATCCTTGACTCGCTCCAACGCGCTCGTCTTCCCGGCGCCGTGAATGCCGAGAACGACCACTCGTTTGGGCGCGGGATACCCGAGCATTTCATACACGCTCTGCATCGACACGAAACGAGCGCGTGCGAGCGCTCCCTCGTTTCGCACACCACCGATCGAGGGCGCACAACTGTCAAGTCAAATCTTCGTTTCAGCGCGTCGTCGATTCAGTGCGTCGGCGGTGGCGTCGACGTCGGCGTGCTGTCGACGAGTTCGTTTGGTTTCACGTCACGTCATCGCGTCCTCGTCGTCGTCGTCGTCGTCGTCGTCGTCACAACCACGTGGTCCGTCATCCGCTTCGGACGAAAAGGACGGATGTGTGGGACACCGAAGGGACGACCGCGCGAGGGACAACCGCGCGACGGTCGTCGTTCGCGCGTCTCGACGTCTCAACCATACTCTGTGCGCGCACAAGCCCAACCGAACGTGGAAAAGGTGGATTTTAAACTTTGAACTAAAAACGAAAGCGGTACAGCGACCGGTCGTGACTCGACGTGTACCCCCCCTCACGACCTTATCCGAGGTCTGCACGTCGCCGCGCCACGATCGCGGGACCCCGATGGGGATGAGGATGCGCGCGGCGCGCGGTGTTAGATTCTGTCGTTCGTCATGTCGTTCTCTCTTTCGACGACCAACAAATTCGGATGCGCCCGCGTCGCCTCCGCGCGCCCGGCGGCGGCCAAGCGCACCGTTTCGCGCGTCGTGCGTTCGGCTGCTGCGTCCGCGGACGTCCCGGACATGGGAAAGCGTAACGTGATGAACTTGTTGCTCGTCGGCGCGATCGGTTTGCCGGCGACTTCTTTGCTCGGTGGCTACGCGTACTTTTTCGTTCCGCCGAGGTGAGTTCGCATCGACGCGAGACGAGAGGAACGACGAGAATCTGCGCGAACAACCCTCTCGATCGATGATCGAACGTTCGTCACTCGCACTGGCTAGGGTCAGGGTGCGCGATGGATGACCGCGACTGAACGACTAACCATGATCTTGTATCTTTCTGTGCGCACAGCGCCGGCGGTGGTGGTGCTGGTCAAGCGGCGAAGGATGCCAACGGCAACGACGTCAAGAAGGCGGCGTGGTTGAAGACCCACTTGCCGGGCGATTACTCCCTCACGCAAGGCTTGAAGGGCGATGCCACGTACTTGATGGTGTCTCAAGATGGTAACATCCGCGATTTCGGTCTCAACGCCGTGTGCACGCACTTGGGTTGCGTCGTCCCGTGGAACAAGGCTGAGAACAAGTTCAAGTGCCCGTGCCACGGTTCTCAGTACAACGCCGACGGCAAGGTGATTCGCGGTCCGGCGCCGCTCTCCTTGGCGCTCGCTCACGTCGTCGTCGACGACACCGACACCGTGGTGTTCTCTAAGTGGACTGAACAGGATTTCCGAACTGGGTAAGTATTTATCGATCGCGAAGTGTAGTGCGCGACACGAACGCGAAAATGTCACCCGATGGACAATGTGAGAGAGTTATACTGACCGGCGAGCCCCGTCATTTTTCATCGATTAGCCTTGAACCCTGGTGGTCTTAAACGTTACGCTTGAGTTCGCTCACGTGTGTATCAAATCTCCAACCACGAGTACAGATCAAAAGTGGTTGCAACCATTTGGCACATACTGGTCATCAAACGTACCACACGCAATTTAGCTGTCGAGACGATAATGTAATTGAAAAGTATCGCTCGGCTTATGTACGTATCAACCCGTGTTCGCACCGCGGTGGCGTCCTATTTTCAAATTTTCAATGCGTGAGCTCTAGCCTAAAACTACTGATTGGCGCGATCGCGGCGGGCTAAGACTCGACGCACGTTCGAGATGTTGGGGTGAGCATATTCAATCTCTCGCGTTTCGTATTCTACGAGCGTACCGTCGTCGTCGAAAGAGAAGCGACCCACGAGGAGCTCATGGCGAGAGGAGTCTAAAGCCGCGGCGAGACACGCCGGATACCATTTTTCATCGTCGTCTGGCATGTCGTCGTAAGGAATAGCGTCGAGATTGAACCAAGTTGGAGTTATGTCGCCCGGCGCATCGGTTTTGACGAATAACATCTCCGCGTCTCGCGTTTTCCGAAAGACACCCACAAATTCGTGTTCTATGGCGGGTCCTTCGGTCCACCCGTGAAAGACGAATCGTCCTCTCTCCGCAAAATCGTCTTCACGCAACAGATCGCACGCGAGTGGATTGAGATTCGCGTTCGTGAGCGCTTTTGTTCGAGCCACGTCGGCGGGTAGAAGGTCTTCTTCCGGCTCGACTGGGGCGATGAACCCTGTGTACCGTCCCTCGAATTCTCCTCGCGTGTGTTTGCCAAGCAGAATGCGGTTGGTCGATGCATCGATGACGAGAAGTTGAGCGAATCTCTTCGGTGGGGCCGTCAATTCCGTCTTCGGATAGGTTGCGTTCTGAATCATCTCGGCAAGATTATCCGACGCGCGAGTAACGTTTTCGCCGATGTGAATGCCTTGCGTGCGAGGCGTGTACGCGCGATTCTTGGGATTCTTTCGCGTTATGAATTGAGATAACGGAGCCACGACGGCGTCATCGTTCAGACCGTTGAATCGCACGAGAGATAGACGATCTATACCGTTCCGTGACGGTCGCACACGATGTGGCGTCGCCCTGACGACACCGTTTGTGAAAATTTCAAATGCGTCGCTCAGAATGACGGTAAAAACTGGTTCAGAAGGATACGCCGGGGCCAAACACCACGTACCGTCTCGACGCTTGAGCTCGAGCCCTTCCACAGTTTGGTGTAAGAGCGTGAAGAACTCGAAATCCGTGTGTTCGGAGATGCCAACCGTCTCCACCATGAGCCGTTTTGATCGTTTCGGTCCCGTCTCGTCGTCCGAAGTGGCGTCCGTCGGCGTCGCGGATGGGTACCGCATCGCGCGCATGGAGCAATGAGACGTGTCGCCAAAATGTTTCAGAAATTCGTCATCGTGCAAACCGAGCGCACGAGCGAATTCCTGAAATAAAATTCTCGCCACGTCGTCGCACGCCGCGTAATACGCCTTGAACGCCTTCCGCATCTTCGGCACCTCCACGGGCCAATCCACCGGTCCTAAGCCTCGCGCCGCGTCGTCCCCCCTTTTCTCTCGAATCTCCTCGATCGTCTCCACGTCGAGCTCTCGCACGACGTCGAACGACTCCACGAGCGCCGCCGTGTTTCGGCGATACGAGTACTCTTCAAGCGTCGGTACGAAGCCGCCGCTCTCGCTCCCGTATTGCGTGTGCACGTACAGACACTTAGTTCGTTCCGGCAGCGAGAAAAACGCTCGCGCCGCGTCGTACGTCGCGTCCACGTCAAACGTCGACGTCGACGCCGACGTCGACGCCGTGCGCGCGTCGAGCTCAAACCAACCGACACGACGCTCGTTCGTCAGCGCGTCGGCGATTTTCTCCCTCTCCGCGCGCGCGACGTCGGCGTTTCGGTCGAGAAGACGCGCGAGAGAGACTCTCGGCGCGTCCTCAGCCATCTCACGCGCCGACGCGGTGTCCCCCGAGCGGACGTCGTCGAATGTCGGTCGCGGTGGTCTCCGTCTCGTCTCGTCTCGGCATTCGTCGTCGCCTCGAGTCTTCGGGACGACGCGTCGCGGACGGGAGCCGGCGCGGCCGAGGACGAACGCGCGTTCGTCGTCATCCATGGAGTCCGGCGACGCGGACGTCGCGCACGCCGTTTTGCCGCAGCGCGCGCCGAAAAAACGTCGGCGTCGGGCGTCGGGGGCGGCGGCGGAGCGCGACGACGACGACCTCGTCGTCGCGATCGAGAAGAGGCGCGGGCCGGAATCGGACGGGGACCGGGACGAGACGAGAGGATTCGATATCGGACCCGAGGTCGTGCGATACGCGCCCGAGCGCGCCGAGGCGGTCGACGCAGCGTCCCGGTCGCCTCGGTCGATTGCGGAGGAGGATGAGGACGAAGTGCGCGCGCGAAGAGGGGTCAAGTACGCGTACAAGGATCACACGGCGGACATTCAGATTCATTCGTGGGGAGAGAACTTGGGTGAAGCGTTCGCGTGGTCGGCGCTCGGAATGTTTGATTACATGACGCCTCTGGAGGATTGCGCGAATACGCCGACGTCGAGGTACAAGCGCATTCGCGCGAGCGGACACGATTTGGACACGCTTCTCTTCGCTTTTCTCGACGAATTGCTCTTCACGTTTCACACTGAGATGTTAATATGCACGTCAGTGCAAGTGTGCGAGTTCGACAGAGAGAACTGGTCGATTCAAGCCATCGTGGGCGGGACGACTTTCGTAGACGGCGAGACGCGCCAGGGGACGGAGATCAAAGCGATCACATACAGCGCGATGAAAATCATAGAGCGAGAAAAAATAGCGGACGGCCAGCATCAAGCGGAAGTGTTTGTGATCGTTGACATCTAAGGTACATTCCCTCTCTCCTAGTGGTACCAATTCTCAAATCTCAAATCTCGTCTCTCGTCGCCTTTGTCTCGACACCGTCACAGCCAGCCTCTCCCTCTCGCGAGACATGCTCGCTTTTCCATCCACCCGAGCGTGCAGACCGGCGGTGGCGACGAATGATACCAGATTCACATCGTCGTCGTCGTCGTCGTCGTCGTCCCGCCCGACGTCGGTAACGTTTCGCGCGCAGAGGAGGTCGGGATTCGGTCGCGCGCGCGCGAAATTTCCGAGCTCAGCCGTGGTCGCGCGCGCAGCGAGCGGTGACGACGAGAGCGACGCGCGTCGTCGACCGATAAAGGGACGACAACCCATGGAGGGCGATTACGTGGGCGATCGCGAGGATCCAGACCTGTACATTGGCACATATTCGAATTTTTTCTCCGACGGAGGCGAGCAGATACGCGCGGTGATTATTTTTTGCGCGTTTCTTCTCTCCTTCTTCTCCCTCGGTAACATCGGCGCGGCGATCATTCTACCGATCGTGTACGGCACCGGTGAATCACTCGGTGATTTTTGCATTCAGTCGTTGCTTTTCGGTTACTATTGCAAGTAATGCTGACTACCAGTACGTACGGCTAAGTGAACATGTTGCGCAAATCACGTCGTGGATGATGATAAATTGTATGTGTAATGTGAGTGAAAGAACGCGCCGCCGCCGCCTCGCGCACTCGTTCTCTTTGTCTTTTCCAGACCATCTCTCTCTTCGCGGGCGACGCCCGATCCCTTCGGTCGCCCTCGTCATCGCACGCGCTTGAGCGCCGGTCGTCTCGCGAGCGCCGCCGCGTCTCGCGTCTCGCGTCTCTCGCCGTCGCCCACCGCGGCTCGCGCCCCGACCTTGCCTCGAACCGCGCGCTCGAGCGCAGCCTCTTCACCCTTCATCGGCTTCTTCCCCGACACACCGCGTATTCTGTACCTTCCGGGCGTCAATTTATGTCTCGCCCCATTCTACAAAGACGAACGAATCGCGCGCGCCGTCCCCGTCAGTCGCCGCGACTCGAGTCGACGGCGCCGATCGATCGTCGATCGATCGATCGTCGCAGCCACGCGTAAGCAGTCACCCTCGCCTCTCGCCTCTCGATCGCGCGCGCGCCCTCCCTCTCCCCATCGGTCTCCCCATCGGTCTCTCCGTCTCTCTCCGTCTCACCGTCTCGCGCCATTTTTCAATTTAAAACAAGATGTCGATCGATCGCGCGCGCGGACGAACGTGCGTACCGGTGGTGTGTGCGCGCGCGTGATGTCCACCAAGGGCGGTCTCGACGGCGTGCACGCCCCTCTCGATCCTCGTCTCTTCGTCGTCCCTCGCGATGGATCGACGTTTTCCTTCTCCTCCTCGGCCTCCTCCGCCTCATCCCATCGTCCCAGACGCAACACCACCCCACCGCGCGGGTGGCGGTGCGAGGGATGGTGGTCGTGCTGGTCGTCGAGCACGTCGAGACGCGCGACGCGCGCGCGCGGACTCGCGTACGTGCGCACGTCGACGGTGACGGAGGTGGCGGCGTCCTCGACGCGAAGGGCGCTCAACATCGTCGTCGTCGTCGCGTCACCGAGTCACGCCGCGCGATGGGCGCGGGCGTTTTCCCGCCGCGCGCGCGTCGATTCGGATTCAAATTCAAACAAAAAAGGGCGGGAAAGGAGGGGAGGCGTTCGTTGGATGGATGGACGGGCGACCGAGACGAGGTGGGGAGTAGCGCTCGATGCGTTGATTCATCGCTCGCGTGCGTGCCGTGAATAGTGGGTGGTGGTACAAGTACGAGGAGCGCGCGACGATTGATGCATCTCCATCTATATCGCGGAGGAGAACGGCGGCGCCTCTTCGAAACCGTCCGCGAAGAGGCGGTCGCCGCGAGTTGATGCGAAGAATTCGTCGGCGGAGCGCTCACCCGTAGAGCTCGCGTTCGAGTTGGGCGAGGATTTCATCTTGGCCGACCTGGGGGTGAGATTGGCGTGGAGGAGGCGGCGAGAAGGGGTGACCGGCGGCGTAGGCGGCGGGGGGAGGTTGGCCGTAGTAGACGGGCTCGTTCTGGTTCGGCGGCTGGCGCTCGCGGTGTCGGTGTTCGCCTCGATGTCGTTCGTCTCGATGTCGTCGTTCGTCTCGATGTCGTTCGTCTCGATGTCGTCGCTCGTCTCGATGTCGCTCGTCTCGATGTCGTCGCTCGTCTCGATGTCGTCGCTCGTCTCGATGTCGTCGCTCGTCGCGGTGTCCTTCATCCCCGCGTCGACGGCGTCGACGATCGTCGCCATCGTCGTGATGCGCTCTACCGTCGCTCCTGTGATGATCGTGGCGTCGATGTCGACGTTCGTCGCCCCTCACCTCTCGGTGACCATCATCTCTGCGCCTGTTGCGACGATTCTCGCGCTCCTCCTCGCGGTGATGCTGTCTCTCTCGCTCGAGCTCGCCGAGACGGCCCGGACCCATGATGGTGAAGGATCTCCCCTGATTCAACTGTTTCCCGCGTGCATCGCCCCCGCGCTGGGGTCCGTTCGAGCCTGAATCACCGTTTCTACCGCCACCGAAACTAAACGCTTTCCGAGCCTTTGGACTCAGCATCATTTGCACTTGCTGAAGCTTGCCGTTCTCCTTGAGCTCATTGCGCAACTGCCAACACGGTTTTGAATGATTTTCGAGCGCCGTCCACAACTCAAAAGCCGGCGCCACGATGTGAGTCGAGTTACTGGCGATAATCTTAAACTCATCGAACGAGATGAGCCCGCTGTTATCGAGATCAGCCTCCTTAAGAATCTGTCTAAATCCCTTGACGCGCACCTTGCGTCCCAAGCGTCCCGCCATGACGATTCTGTCTCCGAATTCATCATCCGGCGTCGCGGCTTTCTTCGTCGCCGTGAATCCCTTGTTCGTGCCCTTATAGCTCATCGCGTTGTTCAAAATGTGTTCAAACTCTTCCATCGTCATCGATCCGGAATCATCCTGATCGAACAGGCGCCACGCAAAGTACACGTGCGCCTGCGAGCTCGTGTCGTAGAACTGCGCCAGACAGAGCATGAACTCGAGCGCGCCGATGTCCCCATCTCCCGTGACGTCGAACAGGGACATCATCCTCGGCAAGAACGCGTTCGACGTGCGCAATCCAAACATTTTTGCAAACTCCTTGAGTTCGATCGTCCCGCTTCCATCCTTATCGCCTCGCCAAAACACGCGCAACGCCTTGGTCACCGTGCTCCTCGCGCATCCCAACTTCACGAGTTTATCCGTGAGTTTGGCCAACTCACCTCCCTCGGGAGGTTCGTCCAGGGCGCTGAAACACGCTCCCATCTCTCTTCACCGTTCGCGCGCGAGCACTCACCGTATCGTCGACGCACGTCGAATGAATGAATGAATGAATGGAATGAATGCGTGAACGACTCGAATCGATCGAAAGCCACCCGCGCGCCGACGACGACGGACGACGACGATGCGCGTTCTCGCGCGTCTCACGCGAGCAGACGAACGCGCCTCTCTCGCCTCTCCGCGCGCGCACGTCACTTCCGCGCGCCTCCGTCCGTCGTCGTCGTCGTCGTCGTCAATCCAATCCAATCCTCCTCGGCGCGCGAGGCGCGGCCCAACCGTTCAGTTCACCTCTCTTTTTCAAAGGTTTCGGTCGAGGTCGAGGGGGGTGGTACTAGGGTTTATATAACCAATGAGTCATGACTCGTCAAATAGTCCCTCCATCCGATCGTCACCCCCCGCGCCTCGTCCCGGTCGGTCGGTCGGTCGGCATTCGCGCCGCGTCCACGTGCGTGCAGCGGTGCGTTTCACGGTCATTCATTCATTCGTCCACCGCGATTCCTCGTCGACGGACGGAGGGAGACGCGGGTGAGATCGTCGACCGGACGCGCGGACGGACGGTGGAGACATGGCGACGTCCGGCGGCGGCGGCTCGTCGGCATTGGCGTACGGGTTGAATCTCCCCGCCAAGGCGCAGGCGCAGGCGCGCGCCAAGGCGGGAGGGACGCGGCCGCCGACGCTGGCGGCGTTCGCGAACGATTCGGACGATGAGGACGATGATGATGACGATGATGATCCGGCCAAGGCGCGCGCGCGGGCGAACGCGGAGGTGCGACGACAGCAAGAGGCGATGGCGGCGAAGAGGGCGAGAGACGCGGCGAACGCGGCGGCGACGACGTCCGCGGCGTTGAAGGAGGACGCGAACGCGTTTGAATACGACGCCGTGTTCGATGACATGGAACGTTCGAGAGGTCACAAGGCGAAAGAGCTGGCGAACGAGCGCGTGGAGAGAAAATCGAGATACATCGAGGACCTCATGGCCAAGGCAAACGCCAGAAAGAAGGAAAACGACGCCTCGTATGAGAGACGCCTGTTGAAGGAACGATTGAAGGAGGATCATCTATACGCGGATAAGGATAAATTTGTCACCGCGGCGTACAGAGCCAAGTTGAAAGAGGATGCAAAGTGGCTCGCGGAGGAAAAGGCGCGAGACGCGAAGGAGGAGGAGGAGGACGTGACGAGGCGCGGCGCATCCGCCATGACGGCGTTTTATTCCAACGTCTTGCACGGGAAAACAGCCTCAACCGGTGGTAAAGCACCAGAGAATGGTGCATCTGAAACAAAACTCACGAGCGCAGCCGATCGCGATCGAGAGCTGATCGCGCGAGCGCAGGCTGAGGCGGCCGCGACGGTTCCCGCGATACCGGACGACGTTACGCTCGTCGAGCGCGTCGAGAAACCCGCTCCTCTCGAGCCGACTCCCGCACCTGTGGAGGCAAAAGTGGACCCGAACGCGCGTAGAAATACCGATAGCGACGTGAGTGACGCTCGGGCAAGATACCTAGCACGGAAACGTAAGGCGACGTGAACGCAACTCGCACTTACGAATGTAGTTTCACAATAGGATCAAGTCTATCGACAATCTTTTGAAGCCAAAACGCCTTTTGTTCTTTTTCGAGTGGAAACAAGTGATGGCCGCGCACAGTGATGAACTCGAAAGCGCCCGAAGTGTGCGTCTCCCAACCACGAACCATCTCTTCCGTGATCATCCTATCTGCGTAGCCGTGGAAGACGGTGAGCGGCCAGTTGAAATTTTCTCTATCGATGTGTGCGTACTCGTACTTGTCGAATAAATGAAAGTCAGCGCGCATCATGGGCTCGTAAATTTCCCACACGGGTCCGAATACGATTTCATTCACGTCCCATCGTCTGCATTCCTCTTTGAATTCAGGTTCTTCGAGCAGGCAGTTTACTTGCCACGGCCTCGACGCGTGCGGAATGTCTGGAAACGGAAACGAAGATAAGAAGACGTGTTCTGGCATGCGAATACCGCGACCACGTAATAACTGAAGCATCTCAAACGCCACCCACGCGCCAACCGAATGACCAACGACGACGTACGGAACGTCGTCCAGCTTGGACGCGACGACGTGCAACAATGGCTCGACGATTTGCCAAATTTCGAACGCGTAAGTCTCCGACTTTCGATTCGCGCGCCCCGGATATTGCACAGAGAGCACTTCTGCGTCATTCTTTTTCGCCCATTCGAGCAACGGCGATTTCGCTCGCCTCTCACCCGTCCCCTCCGATGTGAACATGTCCTCGGTGTTCCCGGCGTTTGGAAAACACAAAATTCGAAATTTCGCTCGTCGCCCACCGTCGCACTTGGTCCCGCTTCTTTCCAGCCCTGGGAACCATCTCTTTGTCATCGTCTCGTCGTCTTCTGAGTTGGGCGCGTCTCTCCCGTTGCTCGCAAACCAGGCGCGCGCGTCGTCTTCGCTCCACAACCACATCGCCTGTTTCGGCGGTTTCGGCGCGTCCGGGTACTGCTCCTCCAACACCTCCATCAAATTCACCAATCTCACCGTTCGATCGTCCATTTTCGCTCGCACCGCGCGCGTCAGTGCGGTCGCTCTCTCGAGACGCGAGCTCCGTTCCAGGAAGAAACGCTTCAAAAACGCCTCGACGGTTCACGACCCGTCATCGAGGGGGCTCATCTGTTTTCTCGTGAGTTGTTGGCGAGTTGACGAAGAGAAGCAGTCGTGCGGGGCGGGGTGGTCGACGCGTCGCCATCGTCGCGCGCGAGAACCCGATCGACGCGCGAGTCATGTCGAGCGCGCGCGTGGTCCCGCGAGGCGCGTTCGTCGTCGTCCTGTCCCCGGCCAAGGCGTTGAATGAGGCGACACTGACGAAGAGGCAGCGCGCCATCATCGCCGAGGTGACGCAGCCGCGCTTCGCGGCGCGCGCGAAGGCCATGGCGGAGGAGGCGAGGCGAGAGCTCACGGCGGGAAAGATTAAATCGCTTATGGGGGTGTCGGACGCGATCGCGACGCTCAACGTGGGTAGGTTCGAGGCGTTCGAGGGTGCGGAGACCAAGCCGTGCGCCTTGGCCTTCGACGGGCCGGCGTTCAAGCACCTCAACGCGGATGGGTTAGAGACGGAGGAGGAGACGACATACTTGCAGACGCATCTCAGGGTGCTCTCAGGAATGTACGGCGTGCTGCGACCGTACGACGCCATCGCGCCGTACCGGATGGAGATGGGGACACGTTGGGCGCCGGGCGCTCCGAAAGATTTGTACGAATACTGGGGAACGGACATCGCGAACTGCATCGCGGATGACGTGGAGGCACAGGCCGAATCGACGCAAACGAAACCTTTCGTGTTGAATTGCGCGTCCCAAGAGTATTGGAAGTCTGTAAAATCGGATGTATTGGAGAAGCGCGGCATTCCAGTCTACACGGCTTCGTTTCCGGGCCCGGCTGTTTACGCAAAACAAGCCAGAGGAGCCATGGTTCGACACTGTATAGACGCTGGCGTGTCGTCTCCGCAAGATTTAAAGACGTTTGTAGGTACCGATGGAAGTTGGAGTTACGACGGTAAGGCTTCCTCGGAATTCAACTTTGTGTTCACGCGCGGCGCCAAGCGAGCGGCGGGTGGCGATAAAGGAAAAGCCGGAGGTGCGTCTTCAAAGAGAGCGAGATCATCCAAAACGGCGTAGTGGACTTGAAATTATTGAATCAATCCGTTCGTTTCGTGACGCGATCGTCGCGTCGACTCTCGGAACCCGCTTCTCGAGTCCGCTCCCCCCTCCCGGCGGCACTCTGTTTTCCCAGCCGAGTGAATCGTGTCGTCCACTGCGTCGTCACTCGTCGTCCGCGAGAGAGAATTCCGACCGAACCGGACCCGACGCGTAAACGACAGACTCTCGACCGTATTCGTTCGACGCGGTCGACCCTCGCAGACGAGGCGAGGACGAACGAACGGCTCGGCAGCTACGGGTGTTGGACGGAACACGATGTCTTCCGGCGAAAATGGAGTTCTCGGCGTCTTGTGCGCGCCAAAGGCGCTCAAAATAATCGGGTGCGTCGTCGGCGTCGTCGGATCCTTGATCGTGTACGGCATCTTGCAAGAGCGCATCATGACCCGACCGTACAGCGACGACGGCGGGGAAGAATTCTTCAAGTATAGCGTATTCCTGGTGTTGAACAATAGATTGTTGGCGGTGTGTGCGGCTTTGTGTATATTAGTTGCGATCAAGGGTAACGTGAAGCCAGTGGCTCCGATTTACTCATACGCCACGGTCAGCGCGTCGAACGTGGTGGCAACGACGTGCCAGTACGAAGCTTTGAAGTACGTTTCGTTTCCCGTGCAAACGCTTGGGAAGTGCGCAAAGATGATTCCAGTGATGATTTGGGGATTTTTCATCAATCAGAGGCGATACGACGCAGCTGATATCGGCGTCGCGGCTCTTATCACAGTCGGTTGTACCATCTTCGGACTGTACGGCGATGTGACGAATAAACACGCATCCACCGGCGCCGAGACGTCATGGTATGGCGGAGCTCTGATGTTGGGTTACCTTGGATTTGATGGTTTCACATCCACCTTCCAAGACAAGCTTTTCAAGGGGTATCACATGGAAACGTACAATCAAATGGTTTGGGTGAATCTGTGTAGCGCGACGATTTCGTTATTTTGGCTTCTGAGCGACAACTCCATTTCCCAGGCGTTCGAGTTTGTTGGACGACATCCCTCCGTCATGGGCGACGTCATTATTCTCTCCACAGCAGCTATGCTGGGACAACTCTGTATCTTGTACACCATTCGCGAGTTTGGTGCTCTACTTTTCGCCACCATCATGACCACTCGTCAGTTCATTAGCATCTTGTTGAGTTGTATCATATTCATGCACCCTCTCACCGTTCCCCAGTGGGGCGGCACGTGCATGGTATTTGGAGCGCTGTATTACAATGCCTTCCTCAAGGCATCGCGTAAGCAGAACAAGGAAGATGCCACGAATAAGTCTGGAGCACGCGATAGTGAAAAAGAATCACTCATCAAAGACACGAGTAACTAGTGACAGGGAGCCCATTGACTTGTAATGTAACGTCATCTTAGATTCAGATTTACAACACTTTTATCAAATCATACAAAAAATGATGCCATCGGTGGTGAGTTAATCAAAACGATTCATCAATAGAAGGGACTTTCATTGGGAAACAAAAACCCAGTCAATTTTCAATATCAGCAAGATTCAAACTTCAAGTCGATTCACCTCGCGGAGCGGCGTACTCATGCCGGCTACAACGCATACGAAGTAAGGTGATCGAACTGTCGTGCAATAAGCACAAACTTCGCGAAAAGATCACGATCTTCTCGCATCATATCATCAAGGGATTGGGTACCACTGATGAGATCCGTCAATTGAGCGGCACCAAGCACCACACGCAACACAGGGCCTTCCGGAATGTCCACCGGCTGTCCTGTCAGACAGCGCTTTGACGCGATTCGCTTATCTTCATCGGTACTTCCTTCGACTAGATGCTCTGAAATATCAGAATGCATCAAGCCATATATCTTTTTGAGCTCCGGCGCGCTGTAGTATTCGCCAGCCGGATTGCGAAGACGAACAGAGATGATCGTATTCACGCCTCCGTATTGCCATTCGTTCTCATAATCGATAGGTTGAACGAATTCAAGTTCAGGGGCATGCCGTTGCGCCTCCTCACGCATCGCGAATACCCACGACCGGAGCTTTTCCGCGGCAACTTCGGGTCCACCGTACGCGACAGTGGCTTCATTGAGCGCTTCCATCTCGTACAATCCGGCGGCCCAACGAAGGAGCAGTCCCGTGTTACAGAAACCCGTCGGCATCGCATCGTGGAGACGCGGCAACAAATCACCGATGTCGTAAGACGTGAGATACGACGCACAAGCTTCAGCAATAGCCACGACGGCACTCGCTGATTCAGCTTCGAGTTCGCGGTTCATTTTTCTCAAACTGACATGCGGCACGAATACGCCGCTTCCGAAAGAGGGCCCTCCGTAAAACTTTGAGCTCGTCATGAGCACGGGCCCCATTTCATCGAGCCACCGCGGAATGAGCGAAGGACCACTTCGCATTTGACACGCGTCGAGAACACAGATGATGCGATCGCCGAATTCCGCCTTCAATCGTTCAGCAACGGATGGCGAAGGAACGCAAAGTCCAGTCTTGCTTCCAGCGACGACGTGCATGACGATGACTCTGTACGGGTTCTCCACAAGAGCCTCGCGACAAGTGGCTTCCACCATCTGGTCATAGCCATCGAGTAGGTCCCCTTTTTCAGAACAACGCGCGACAAGCTCGATCGCCCGCATATCAGCGAGTTTGTGAATTGCGGGTAAGCGCTCGCCGTTGACCACGCCGTACCCGCCGAGCGGCACGGTGCTGGAAAAGAAGACACCTTCACAGGCTTGTCTGGTCCCACTGCCGACCTCTCCGGCACAGGAGACAACGTTGATGACGTCGCCCTTGACGTCGCTCAAGCCAGCTTCACGCTTGAGGGCGCGCGACGCAAGAATGGCTTCGAGTAGCGGCACCATCTCGGCGTCAGTGCCAGATGGGTGGATCACCATACGACCGTTGTCGTCGCAGAAGAGTGCCTCGACGCGCTTGCGAACTTCTTCGCACAACACCGTGTCGGCTTTTTCTTCGAGGTCCCAAAGTCTGAGAAGCATGTCTCGAGAAGCCTGAAGCGCGCCAACCGTAGGAGAGGATGACGTGCACGTGCCTCGATGGAGCAATTCTTCTGGGCGGGCACGCATACCCGTGAAGTACTTGTTCAAACGCGCATGACCAGTGAAGACAGATCGATCATCGCTACCCTTTTCCATGAGACAAATGAGACTCTCGTCGATGATTTGCTCTTCAAGAGCTTGGACGAGAGCGGTGAGGCGCCTGCGGCGAATCTGAGAAGGGTATATGGCTTCATTCTTCTTCGTCGGAACCTCAAAGTCCTGTAGAGGGAAGCGAATTTCAGCCACGAAACCACTGCCGTTCGTTTCGGGAACGAGATTGATCAACCTCTCGCCCGCATCCGCGACAACAGTTGTCACCCGTGATACGTCGTCCAAGCTGTCCATGCGCGGGGAACCCATCAAAAACTTGACGGAGTGTTCGCCCGACGGAAGGACGTTGTACGAGTACACGCGAAAGTGTGGAGAGTCAAGAAGCATCTCTTTGAAAAGTTGCCCTTGCTTCGAACCGAGCTCCGAGATGGACCCTGGAGAGTGATCCGAATACTCCTCCCACTGATTCGGAGAGATTTCAACCAAGTCTCTCAGTCTGGTGACGCGCTTGCGAATCGTTTTCGATGCGTTCGACGCGTTCACACTGGGTCGCGAAGAGTCTCCTGCTTGTGCACGGATTGTGCGAAGCGCAGTTCTCTTCGTCGAACTGTGTCGTTGCCGAAGCGCTCGCGCGCTCGACGACGTAGCCAACGATGCCTTCATGGAAAACATGGCTCGCTTATAGCTTATTTTGACGCGATATCACTTCAACGTCTTGAATTAGTATTCTTGCCGCGCACCCCAACAGTGGTCACGCGCACAACGCCTCTTAAACGGGACAGGCGGCCGCCTCTGTCCCGAAGTAGTAAACAAGAAGTCGCTCAGCGCTTGAGGCGTGAGCGAACGCGCTCGCGAACAAGCGAGCGGCGTCCGTTGAAAACGAACGGCTCGGTGTCGAGAGACGCGCAAACGTCCACGACCTACGAAACCTACGTACCACCCCATCGCATCACGACATCAGTCAGTCTTCACGTCTTCCGCGTGCTCTCGAAGTGATTCTCCGTCGGCGCGCGTCCACTCGGCGTCGAGCGCCTCGCGCGTCTGATGATTCTCCTCCCGCGCGTTCACGCGAGCGTCCCCGTTCCGTCCTCGCGCCCGTGACCATTCAACGCGCGTCCTCACGCGCGCATCCGCTCCCCGTCCTCGCCGCGTCCACCCCTCGCGCGTCGTCCTCGCTCGACGAAGACGCTCGACCCCAAAAAGTGCACGGTCGCCGACCGTCGCCCGCTTCCCGCCCGTCTCCCCTCGTCTCGCGCGCGCGTTCCACCTCGAACGAGACGCACGCACCGCGTTAAAGAGCGACGATCTCGAGCGCGCGCGCGAACGATGTCCGGCGGCGTGTGCGGGACGGGACGACCGCGCGCTCGACGCGCGCTCGACGGAAATTCTCCGAGTCGATTCATTCCCAAACGACTGACCGAGGGACGTGACGAGTCAGCACTTGAGACGCAGTGTCTCCACTTTTTCAAAAAACCCTTCGCCCATGGGCGGGTCAATGGTGAGTCGTGAATCGTCGATGGAGAATCGTGAATCGTCGGACGTGGTATATTGGGAGCCCCTCGAGGGGAGAGAGGAGTCGGTGAGAGGAGGTGGAGACCGTGGACGTTTTGTTACACGCAGTCGTCGTTCGCGATGTCGTTTTATCCATACACCGCCTCGTGAATGCTTCGAGGGGCGGAGGAACCTCGCGGTTTGCCGCCTCGACCTCTGCCGCCTCGACCTCTGCCGCCTCGACCTCCGCCGCCGCCGCCACGTTTGTTCGGACCTGGCGGGGAACCCAATTCGGTGAAATCGCGCCTAGGGAGAGAGATTTTGTTGGGATAGTCGAGACCAATGCGATCGCGAAGCTCGCGAGGGGCTTGATTCGGATCGGCGATGTAAGCGGCCGGGATCTGGGTGAGTTCGGGCACCCACGTTTTGATGTATTCGCCTGTCGGATCGTAATCCTTTGTCTGTTTGGCAATGTTGAATCGATTGATACGACCGCCCGTCATGCCAGCCGCTGCGCACCAGTTACCCCAGTTTGATGCGGGGTCGTAATCTAACAGGTGTTGCTCGAACCAATCCGCACCGTACCGCCAATCGATGCCCGCGTCTAGGGCGAGCCAAGACGCGACGTTTTGTCTGCCTCGGTTTGACATGAAACCTGTGGCGGCGAGTTCTCTCATGTTCGCGTCGATGAGCGGATACCCTGTTGTGCCTGTCTTCCACGCGTTGATGATTTTCTCGTCATCTTTCCAGGAGGCGCGCCGGTGCGTCGTTCCGTGGAGATGGAAAATTTTATTCCCATGCTTGAGCGCGAAAAATTTGAAAAAGTCCCGCCAAATGAGTTCAAAGATGACCCAATACGTGCTCTTGTTTTCCACACGTTCGCTCTCGTAGCGACGAATTTCATTTGCGACGTAACGAGGAGAAACGCAGCCTAGAGCGAGCCACGGAGCGAGCTTCGTGCTATAGTCACCTCCGAGCATGCCGTTTCGTGTTTCAAAGTACGTCGCCAAAAGATCCGAGTCCCATAAATAGTACTTGACTCTCGCCAAAGCGTGAGATTCACCCCCCTTGAAATCGAATACCGAACTACCGTGTGGACCATCCTTGATCCATTCCGCGCACGCTTTGGTGGTTTCAGCCGACGCAAACGGCAGATCGCTTGGTGTCGGTACCCATTCCAATCCGGCGACATCCGCCGGCATGTTTCCGAGCGCATTCTTTCCCGGCGCTGGCATAGATTCGCGAGTAGAGCTCTTCGTTTCAACTTTTTTCCTAAACGGCGTGAAGACGTCGGGTAAGTCTTTCAATCCACCCTCGACATCGAACGGGATGTCGTCGATATGATAGAGCGTCGAGCCCCACAGCCGTTCCATCGTCGCCGCCGCTGCGCCGCTTCGAGCTCGATCTTTTATCATCCTCTCGATCACCCTATCCATGTTGGTCTCCTCGCTCGCCACTTCTTCTTGGGTCAAGACCACCGTCCGCTCGTTCGCTCCCGTGAGCGTGAGCTCACGGATCACGTCCACCGTGTTGCCGCTTCTCACCAACAAGTCGCTGCCGCGTTCCCGGAGTGATTTCTTCAAGTCTTCCACGCACTCGAGCACGAACTTCGCGCGTCCTGCGCCGAAACGTTCCGTTCCACGCTTCGTCGTTTGGAAAAAAGTCTTGTCGAACACGTACACGGGCACGACCTCCGCCGTCTTGCCGGACCGCTTGAAGAGTTCCGCCGCTCGAGTCACCACCGCGTTGTCCAACAGTCTCAAATCGTTTCTAAACCAAATGATGATGCGCGTCCGGCCCGGAGACGCTGCGGGCGCCGACGTATCGCTCGTCATCGAGCGTGCGATCTCTCTCACACCGCGTGCACCGCGTCCGCGTTGACGGCCGAGCTCGAGAACAGGCGATGTCGAAAAAGTGCACGATGACGTCGCCACGATGGCATACTCTCTCGGAGTGAACACCGCGCGAGCGACGCCGCAGAGCGCGCGGCGAAACGAAAAATGAATGGCGACGATCGATTTGACGCGCCGCGCGAGCCTCGGTCGTGCGTCCGAACGCGTGCGCGTCGGGTTGTGTGAGTTGTGGCTTTTTGACAAACTAAATTATTTTTTATGTCGTTTCTTCTTGAAAAACTTCTTCCGGCGTTCCTTATCTCTCTTTGAACTCTCCGTCGCCTCTTGACGCTCGCGCTTGTTACCGAAACCGGTGACGAATTGTCGCCTCGCGAGAGCGTTTTCGCTCGGCGGCGGGCGCTTCTTCGTCTCCTTGACTTCGATGTGTGTCGGTTTGAGAGTATCGAACGCGCCCGCCTCGCCCGGAACGGCGCCATCTAACATGGCGCGTTTCATGCGCTCCGTCTCTTCAATGTTTCGTATCTTGAGCTCGGGCGCGACGTCGACTTCTTCTATGGCGGTGAGCCAAGACTCGGCGCCTCTGTTATCGTCGCCACCCGCGCCGGCGTCGGCAGCCCCACTTCCCCCAGCCTCCGCGTCCGTGAGCTCACCTCTTCGACGACGAAGCTCTTCTTCGACGTACGCTCGCGCTCTCGCCTCTTCAGCCGTTCGAAGACCGTATCCGTCGCCCTCGCCGTCGCCGGCGTCTCCGTCCTTGACGAGTTCTTGTCCTGCGAGTACGACCCCCGCGCTCGCAAACGCGCTGTTCGTTCCAATCATCCGCGTCTCCTTCGACAGCTGCCCGAGAGCGATCCCCGCCGCGCCCGGAGGCGGCGGCACGTCCACCGTGCCGTCCGCGTCCGCCGGTTTCACGTGTTCGGCGCGCTTTCCCGAAATGAGCGTCTCGACGTGTAAACCTTTCGCCCTCGATCTCGCCGCCTGCGCCGCGCGCGCGCGCTCCAGCGCCTCGGCCGTGGATTCATCATCTTCGACTCCGTCTCGTTCCTCGTCGTCCGAGTCTCGTCGCTTCTTGCGAATATTACGCGGCGGCATGCGCGCGCGAGCGCCACAGACTGCGGCGTGCATGCGCCGGGCGCTGGCATCGAGGGTGGTGACGTCGCTCTCGAGACCGTCCGGGCGGAGGGAAAAGAGAATCACGGCGCGGGCTAGCGAGTCGGCCATGTCCACGCCGACGATACCGCCGATGTCGACACTTCAGGCGGCGTTGTTCGATTTGGACGGCACAATGGCTGATAGCGACCCGCTGCACTATCTAGTTTTCGACGAGCTCTTGCGCACGACTGGGGTGCTCCCGAACGGGCTGACGCACGAATTCTTCAAGAAAAACATAGCGGGTGGGGCGAACTGCGACATATTCGCTCGTCTGTACCCGGAAAAGTCGGTGGAGGAGCACGAAGCCATGGCTGATGAGAAGGAGGCAGCTTTTCGGGACATTTTGAAACGCGAGCGTTTAGTTCGAGCGAAGGGATTGAGCGAGCTTCTTCGCGCGTTTGACCAGGCCGGAGTGAAGACTATCGTCGTGACGAACGCTCCTAGGGCGAACGCGGAGGCGATGTTGTCTCGCTTGGAGTTGAGGGAATACTTTGGAGAGAGACTCGTCATCGGCACAGAGTGCGAGCGTTCGAAACCGAATCCAGACCCGTACCTCGAAGGCTTGCGAAGAGTCGGTGTGAATGATCCTACCGCGTGTGTGGCGTTTGAAGATAGTCCCGCGGGCGCGCGGTCGGCGGTCGCGGCGGGAATCCCTACCGTCGGCATCATGTCTTCTCAGGCGGAGGAGACTCTGCGCTCCGTTGGCTGCTCCCTCTGCGTCGAAGATTTCTCGTCTGAGGCGCTGTTCGATGCGTTTGGAGTGCTATCGAAGAATTAGTTATCTAGATTCTAGGGCAAATTGCATATTCTATCATTGTTACCTATTTCTATTAGAGCTTCGCCTTTGCCCAAAATGTCGGCCGATATGTTCGCAGCATGGCGGCCTGCAGCGCATCCATCTCCGTGGGCACTAAAGACGTGCGAATGGCTTTTTCAACGCCTCTATGATCCGCCACACTCGCCATAACGCCACTATCATCGCCCACTCCGCCCCCGCATCGCACCGTTACCATCGAGCCCTCATCGCTAGGCGCAGTGTGAATGCATACGCAACCCCGCTTAGTCGAAATAAACGCGTCGATGACGTCCCTTTTCATCGGCCCGCACTCCTCGATATTCCACTCTGGGTGGCTTTTTGCGACGAATTCTTTCATTGCCGGCAACCAAGATTTATCGTCCTCATAAACATGTATGAGGAGAATGGTGCGACGTATGACGTTGACGTTGATGAAAGCTGTGGAAAATTCACCACGAGCGCCGATCACCATGGGCATCCATGAGGCATGATTCCACGGGGAGCACAATGAGTCGGTCGGTAAAGGTGCGCCGTGTAAGACGGGAGGAGCGACGTGTACGAGCAAAGAATTTTCATCTAAGATTGTTGACGTCGTGGCGCACGACCATCCCCTGATTTCCGCCCGAGTGCGTGAGCATGTGTGGGTGTCAATTTTGTTTCCGCTGATGAGCACAGAAGCCCGATTTCCTTCTCTGGTGAGAATACCGACGGCGCGCTTCAGAAGCGGAGCTGGTCCAAGGTTTGCGTGAATGGGTAAAGCGTGGGGAATATCGGAGCGAAATGAATTCTCGTCGAGAGATGATAAAGCTTGTCGCAGTGTGAGCATCAACTTTTCCCTATATGTCTTCATCGCGTGCACGTAAACCACACCACGGGGTTGTCTAAGTAGTCCCACGGAGTCTCGATGCGCACGCTCAAGAGTTTCGCCATTCGAATCCGTTCGTGCTTTGTCGACCATCTGTCCGTCGTCTAATAAATATCTGGGAGGAACCAAATGGACATAACTGGGCCTCGACAGAAGCAGTCGTGAAATGCGATCTTCTGGCGCACAGACGTGCGTGAACAGTGGTGACCAATTGTTTTCGGCTATCAAACGACTCAATTCCTCGTTCCCGACGGGCGGACTCGCGAACGTTATGCAGTGGACGTGCCCACTGTGAGCCGCCTCTGGTCGCTCGAGTAAAAACAAAATAGTCGCCAAGACGACCGTCGCTCCACCGAGAGAGTGCCCACACATGACTAATCGTTTGCCCTGAGCCCGAGCTTTATCATACATCACGTCCACGGCCACCAAATCTGCGCGCGTGAGGAATCCTTTGTGCGCTCTCGCACCGCTATCCTTGTCGAGCGTAGTCATCCAATAATTCGCATCAGAAATCAAATCCCGCGTCGTTTGCGTGCCACCCAACGCGTAATAGTAACAATCTACCGTCTCAAGCACCAGAGCTCTGTTCGTCGCCGTTCGCACCGACAGTTCCACGCCGACAAAGTGTCGCTTCCCGTGCGCGCCGCTTGCGCCCAGCGGAATGTGTTCCAAGGTAGCCGCAAGCGCACCGAAGAAGCGCGCGGAGGCGCGAAGCGCTGGAAGTACGACAGTTTGTTCGAGATCAGCCAATCTCTGCGCCACGTAACGCGGGTCCGCATCGTACGCGCATTCGCAGGCGATGCTCGCCACAACGGTTTCAAGAGCCTCTTCGTTCGACCGAGCCCCGAGCGCGCGCGCGGCGGCTTTGTTAAGGGACGCTCGTCGGCGCATCGACACGTCCACGCGGTGTTCCTCTAACGAAACCTTGAATCGCGCGCGGTCGACATGGAATACGCCTTCGGGAGAGTCGTGCGATGAGGAAGAGGTGGAAGTGCGCGAAACTAGTTGATGAATGTATTGTACAAAGGAGCTTCAATCTCGAGCGTGCGCGACATCCTTCGGCCTGCTTGATACGTTCCGTCTACTCCCATTCGCCGACGCGCCAATTTCCAACGCGAAGCGCGAAGCCAAAGTCAGCGCGCCTCGAGAGACGTCCCTTGTCGTCTCTCTCGCCTCGGACTGGGAGGCGCGGCGCGCGCTCACGAATGACGACCAAGGCATCGAGCAACGTCCTACGCACACCGTCAAAAAACTCACTCAGCACCGCGCCCGTGATTTGAAGTCTACTGCGCGCGTAATCACCCGCCTCTTGCAACTCTTCCGTCCGTTTCTGGACTTTGTACTGCAGCGCGATGGCCGAGGTGAATAAAATTCCCGACAAAAAGGACGCGACGAAGACATCCATGGAAGAGAGATACGCCTCCTTTGACCACCCGCTTCGAACTTTATCGCGCACGGGTTTTCCAAACTCGGACGCGGTGATCCAGTCTCGAGTCGGCGGTTCCGGGCTGAAAATCGACGCGAACAGTTTAGACTTCTTTTGAGCCAGGTACACTTCCCTCGCAGACTCCCCGAAAACACCGGTCGGCTCGATGCCTCGCGCGCGTTGCCACTTCTTCAGCGCCGCTGTGGTTTCCGAGTCGAAGAGCCCGCTCGGCCCCGTCGGTCCGAGCTGAAGGAGCCTCTCCCCGCTGAGCATCGCCTGGAGCGCCGACACCTCCGGGCAGCAATCGCCCTGAGCGAGAACGCGCGAACCGAGATGATGCACCTCTATTCCGGCGGCGCGAAGCGGCGCGATCTCGCTCTCAAAAGATCGCCGCAACGTCGCCGTCACTCGCACCGATCTACCGTGACTCGTCTCGGACGTCGCCCCCCTTCGAGTCGCCGCACGCCGCGTCTCGCCGCGCGCGTCTCGCCGCGCGCGGATCGACGCGCGCGACGCGCATCGAACGTTCGCGCGCGCGCGCATGCCGAGTCTCCACCGAAGACGGCTGAACTATGACGTCCTCGGGCGCGCGAGCAGATGCGAAAAACAAAAAACAAAAGGAACCGCGGGCGCGTTTCCGCAATCCTCACCTCGCCTCGCCCGATGGCGACGCCGTCGCGCGCGCCGGGGACTCCGGTGCAGGCGCCGCCGCCGCTCGCGCTTCGAGTGGCGCTTCGCGAGCGATACGCGGGAACGTTCGTCGACGCGCTGAAAGATTCGAACGCGAAACACGCGCGCGAACGACCGGTCGATTGGCTCGAGCGAGAGATCGAAGCGTGTTACGACGCGCGATTGGAGGAGGACGTCCGCACGCTCCGGAGTTTATTGAACGAGATGACGGCCACGTCGTCTGGCGCGGTCGAGGGCGATTCGTCGGCGTCGGTGGTGAACGGAGAGGAGGCGGAAGAGGAGAGCCAGTCGTTTAGCGACTTTGCGCGAGAGTACTGGGGACGAGCGTTTGGGGTGAAAGCTCTGATCGAGAAACATCTCTGGGAAGTCGTGAGCAACGCGGAGGCGGCGAGAAAGAGCAAAAAGAGCGAGTGCGCCGAGCTGTTTTGCGCGTTTCTGCGTAGGTCGTACGATGAGGAGGCGTTGTTATTTTTCTTGTATTGCCGAAGGTGGTTGAAGTACGAGTGCTCGTTGATGGCAAACATGGGCGAGATGGTGACGAAGAGGGTGATCATCGGTACCACGCAAGGTGTGAAGCACGCGTTTCATCACATCGATGCAGGAATACACGTGAGCGACGTGTCGCTGAGTGCGAAACAGGCGATGAAGGTGGTGAGAGTTGTTTTCAACGGCGTTGGAGGCGACGGCGAAAAGAATGCGACATTCTTACACGCGACCGTACGAGCGATGATAGAGGACGCTTTCAACACTGACGCGACGAAGAGTTGGGCGACGTCGAAGGATGGCGGTGACGAGGGACCGGTGAATAGTGATTCGCACGGTTCGATGCGGATGGACGGTTACAGGCTGTTGAAAATGCTACTGTCTGTATTTGTGGACACGACACCTCCGCCAGACGCCGTCGAGAGCGTGAAACAAACCACCCGCACGAATCGTGACTTGCACGGCGATTTAGAAGACCTGAAGGTGGAGGACGTGAAGGAGAATGTGCCAAAGCCCAAGAAGATACCACCGCCGATGCCTCAGCCTAAGACGAATTTGAGTAACAACGGCAAGAACGGCGCCGCAGCGGAAGTGGCGCGTTACGAGCTCGCAGTGCGCGCCGCTCTAGCGGAAGCTGTCGGTAAATATGCCACCGCACTCTTCCCCAAGCAGATTTCCGCGAAAGTCATCGATCAAGCGGAAACCGAGCTGAACACGTTGGCGCAAGATCTACTGACGAAGATTATCAACAACGCGAGCGATCCCAAGTCGTCAGCTGAAGTACTGAATGAAGCGCCAGCTGCGTGTAAATCGTACGCTCGCGCGAGAGATTCCATCGTCGCCGGCGCAGGCACCCCCGGGGCTGAATCTCCGACCGTCGTCGGTTCGTCGACGCGAGACGTAGCACGTGCAATCCTCGGGACTCCACACATCAAGGCGGCGATCGAACCGATGCTCAAGAGTGCGGTGAACTCTCTCAAACCGAATAAGACGCAAGAGGCGTGAACTCGTCACCAATAGCCGACGCACTGTATATCTATATTCCCCCTAAACAATTTTCATCCAATGTTCTCCACGCGCCGCCACGCTTTATCCACTTTGCAGGCGCGGGTCTCGTCGCCAGACCGCGACTCGCGGCGGACGCGAATCTCTCGCGAAACGGACGCACCGTCGGAACGCACTCGTTTGAAACGATGGACGGCGCGCGCAGACGCGTGGCGGGGATCGCCAACCACATCACCGCCGCCCCGGGCTGCCCGATGAGCGATGACGACGGCTTTTCTCGAGAAACCTACGCGCGCGCCGATCCCTCTCGCGGCAGTTCGTACGAGCGCGTGCACGGAAACGTGAGTCGTGAACCTGTGATATGGATTCCGTGCACGCCAGGCGCGGACGAACGCACGGGAGCGACGTACGAGCTCAAAGACGTGATTTATGAGAAGTCACCAGAGGGCATTGCTCGCGTGACTATCAACAGGCCCGAGCGCAGAAACGCTTTCACGCCGAGGACTGTGAAAGAGATGCGATGGTGCATGGACGACGCGAGAGATGACATGTCGGTCGGTGTGGTAGTTCTCAGGGGTGCGGGAGATTTGGCGTTCTGTAGCGGTGGTGATCAGAGCGCGCGAGGGAAGGGCGGATACGTGGAGGCCAAGGCGGGCGGGTCGGAGGAGACGCCCAGACTGAATGTTTTGGATTTGCAGATGCAGATTCGTAGAATGCCGAAACCGGTGATCGCGAGCGTTGCGGGTTACGCCGTCGGAGGCGGGCACATTCTTCATATGGTGTGTGATCTCACCATTGCGGCGGATAACGCGGTGTTCGGGCAGACTGGACCGAAGGTCGGGTCCTTCGACGCCGGATACGGCTCGACTCACATGGCTCGACTCATCGGCCAGAAAAAAGCGAGAGAGATGTGGTTCTTAGCGCGTTTTTATAACGCGAGCGACGCGTTGAAGATGGGATTAGTGAACACCGTCGTGCCGCTGGCGGAACTTGAGGTCGAGACGGCGGTGTGGTGCAGAGAAATTCTGCGCAATTCTCCGACGGCGATTCGTTTGTGCAAGAACGCGTTGAACGCGGCGGAAGACGGTCAGGCGGGCATCCAAGATCTAGGCGGTAGCGCGACCCTTCTTTTCTACCAGTCAGAGGAGGGTAACGAGGGCAGGCAGGCATTCCTGGAGGGGCGCAGACCCGACTTTTCAAAATTTAAGCGTTTCCCGTAGAGTTTCTACATTTACTGTATCTACAAACCTAACATCTCTATTGTTTACTTTCTTCCTTTTGCGCCTTGAGCTGAATATCTTTACGTTGCTTCTTGCGTTCCATTCGTTCGGCGTCGCTGATATCTCTCTTGCGCAGCTGCGTGTACAGCGTCGTTCCCGCGCTCTCCTCGGCGGAGAGCGTCACGCTCAAGCCGTCGACGACGTTACCTTCGCGCATGAAAACAGCCGTTCGAGAGCCGTCATCGTTTTCACGCACACCGGCGCCCCACAAGATCATGTCCCGATCGAATCTGATGGAGTGCGGCGCCTCGTCCCACGGCGGGCCGAAGCCAACCATGAAGAGCTTGGGGACGCCTTGAAACGCCGTCAGGTGCACCACCGCGAGCTCTTTTTTCCCCTCGATCGCCACCGACACGTGCGTGCCCTCACGCCGAGTGGCGATGTCGCAGATTTCTCCGTAGTGAAGATAAATCGTCGCTCGCAGATCCGTCTCTTTGCCCGTCGTGGCGTCCCACATTCGCACCGTGGAATCTCCGCTGCCGGTGACGAAGACATCCTTTGTCAGTTGCCACGTCTTCTTGGTACTCGCCGGTTGGTCGATCGCTCGAACACAAGACACGTACGCAGTGTGACCGTAGCAAAACGATTGTATCTCAGGCGCAGATCCATGGAAGCGCGTGCGATCCTCGGGCTTCGGAAGCACGCTCACTCGAGTCTTATGTTCTCTATCCGCGGTGAACAGGTACCCTCTGTCGCCTCCGTCGCCGCACTCACAATCCGCGATGATGGCCGAGCAGTGTCCGAGCATGAGCACAGGATCCGCGGTCGAACCGATTTCGCACGCGTGCACCTCTCCAAACTTATCGGCGAAGATGAAATGCTTCGAATCCGGCGTGAAGCACGCGGCGGAAATCTTCTTCGAGCACGTGACGGTGCGCGCGCAGCGCCAACCGTCCACGCTCCAAAGTTTGATCATCTTATCGTCACCCGCGGTGACGAACCACTTCCCATCAGCGCTCGTTCGAAACACTCGAATGTGATCCACGTGCGGCGTATCGTCGTCCGTCAACGCGATCTCTTCGCACGTCCCCATCGGTCGAGTTCGCAGACGTTTCATGCGCCGCACCATGTCCTCGCTCGAACTGCTCGCGTACCCTCCGTATGCGTCCTCCGAGTCCGAATCCATCGTCCCGTCGTCCTCCTCCTCGCTCTCCTCGTCTTCCTCTTTCGTCGCCTCTTCCTCCATCGTCCACCGCACGACGCGCACGCGCGCGCCGTACGCCAGCCCGGCGACAGTCTCCCGTCGTCCCTCGCTCTCACTCTCGCTCGATTCCTCATCCTCTCTCTCCCCCCCCTCTCTCGGGGTTTCGAACACGCACACCAACGCCCGCGGCGCGATGCACTCGTTCCCATCCGGCGCTCTCGCGCGCTTCGCCTTCGCCTTCGCCGTCGCCGTCGCCGTCGCCCCGCCCGCGCGCGCCCCCCCATCCGTCGTCGTCGCCCCGCTCGCCGACGCCGCGGGCGTAAAGTGCGCGACCGCGCTCTCAGCGCTCGCCGGTAATCGCTCGCGAAGCGTTCCTCGCATCAGCGCGTCCATCGCGCGCGACGCGCGAATTTTCTTCCCATCCGCCGCCTCCGCCTCCATCGCTCCCCGGGACGACGACGACGGCGACGACGACCGGCGACGACGCCGACGCGAACGCCGACGCGAACGCGAACGCCGACGCGAACGCGAACGCCGACGCCGACGCCGACGCGACCGCGAACGCGTTCGACCGACGCGACCGGGTGTGACGACACGCACGAGGTATGCACCTATTCGGAGGATCATGACTCGTCCCGAGTCCCTCTGACGTGTCGCCTCCCTCGAACGTGAATTTGAAATGGATCCCGACGCGCGCGCATTCGGACGACGAGCGACGCTTCTGTGCGCGACGGGAGACGGTGACGGGGCGCCGGACGTGGCGACGCGACGGATTTCACCGCGGCGCGGTCGAACTCGAGAGGGACGACGCGACGCGAGAGGGACCGCATGCCGAGGTTGACGGAGCGACAGCAGTTGGCCATGGCCATGGCGGAGAGCGCATCCATGGCGCCGGTGGGGGCGATGACGACGGTGACTCCGGGAGGATGGACGCGTGAACGCGGGAGTAAACGACGAGTGGAGGTGAAAACGCCGGTGTCGGGGCCGAAGACGCCGTGTACGCCGGATGGGGCGCTGTACGGAGCGATCTCTCAGGGACGCGCGAGCGCGAAACGCTCGCGCGTGGCGAAAGAACTGGCGAGTCTGGCGCCGTGGGCGTGGGATCCGCTCGTGGGGACGCACGCACCGGGACCGAGCGCGTTGCAAGACTTTAGCGAGGTGGTCTCGGATAAAGTGATCGTGGCGAGCGCGAGTGGTGAGGTGAAGACGAGGATACAGCCGAAGACGTTCGATCGGACGCTTCTCGACGCGACGAGCTGGGCGGACGACAAGGCTGCCAAGGGGGAGACCGAGGGCGCCTTCGAACCGAAAACGGCGCCGAAAACGATGCAAAAAGAGAAGAAGAGATCGAATCGTGGAAGCGCAAAGGCTGAAGCCGTTACACCGATTGCTCTCTCGAAGACTTTGGCAAACGTTCCGGTGACCGAGGACAAATCGAGGCGCACGAGTGGGAGGACGACGCGAAGCACGGTGAACAAGGCAAACTTCACGGCCGCGCCCGTCGTAGCGAAGGGGAAAGAGAACTCGGGCGTCGCCGAAACGAAATCCAACGGCAGGAAAGAGAGTGGGCGAACCGCGCGCGCGGCGTTGAAAGACACCACTGCGGCGACAGTGAACGCGGCGACGACGGTGAAAACCGCTAGAACTCAAGTCGTCGCGACGGAATCGAAGACGTCATCGGTCAAAAAGCCGACATCAGCGAAGAAAAAGTCCAAGGCATCCGCGTCCGCGCCCAAAGAAGCTAAAATTTCCCAAGAAGCTCCGGTCGCGCCGAAGAAGAGCGCGGAACCCGCCGCCGTGGAGGA
>MDTE01167927.1_pt1 | contig 34043 bp, 36 predicted proteins | sample 811231 | NCBI WGS metagenome assembly MDTE01 (sample SAMN05326651, study PRJNA326480) | marine metagenome | isolation source: seawater | place: Indian Ocean: Red Sea | collected 2010
CCCCGACGACGCCAACCTGCCAGCGACTGGCGAGGACATCATCGCCCTAGTCACCGAGGTGGAGAGATTGAACCGGGCGCTGAAGCGGAGTAATAATCTGGTGCGCGTCTTGAAACGCAAGCTCCGGGAAGAAGGCTCCGGGGACTGCGATTGCGGAGTGTGCGACACCTGCTCCTCCCTTGTTGAGAAAGCCTTGGCCAATAAAGGGCTGGGGCCTGACGGCAAACCTATCCGATAACCTTCGTTATCCATGAAGAAACTTGAATACCTTTTCACTCTCATCGCCATCTTGGTATCCGTTCACCTCGGTGCCAAGGTGGTGGTGATGAGCATAGACCGGGCGGCTCAGTGGGACTCTATCCCTACCGAGTCGATGATTGAAGTCCGTGAACTCTACCCGGAAGAGTTCCACTGTTGGGATTGCTGGATTGAATCCGGCAACCCGTAACCGATAACCAATGTTATCTCACAATGAAGTAGACACATCCCACTGCGGGTAAGCAGATGCCCCGCATTCGTCCAAGTTCTGGAGCGACGTATGCGGTATGATTCATGCACCCTGCACCCATCCAAGTTCTGGAGCGATGGGTGTGGGGGTGCGTGTCTCATGGTCAGGGAGAGCGGAGCGATAACCTATGTTATCCCTCTGTTCTCCCTTGTCATGAGATTGTGGCAAGACTTGTGTAATGAAAAAGAAAACAACCAATCACCAGTATGGTGAATACACGTTGGTAATCGTCCACGGTTCCCCGGTCCCCGGGGATTCGAGACCTACCATTAGTCAGGTCCGGGTCACGCACCCGAACCTTGAATACGGAGTGCCATGCTTGGACATCCCTACCGCAAAGCAATACTGCGATAGGAACTCCGAGCGGCTCACGAAGAAGGGTGCCATGTCCAAGGCACAGAAGCAGTTGGCTGAGTCCAACGCCATGAGTATCCAATCGGATCTCGAAGACGCATTGATGAAGAAGAACTTGGCGTAGTTATGAACGAATACAAAGTTTTCTTCATCGATGGTAGGACCCTCACCGTGTGGGGGCCTAGTCTTACCCATGTAGCTAACCGTTACCCTAAAGCCAACGTCTTTGACTGGAGCAACTTGGGGAAATACGTTGCCCGCTACCTCCCAAGCTAACGGATCATCATGCCCCCGGCGATAGCATATGTTATCCGCCGGGGGCATTACCCGTTCACATTATGAAAATGAAAAACACACAACTGAAACACCTGCTCGAAGTTATTCGTCAGGGGATAGCGGACTGCGTTCGCATTCGTCACTGGTCCTACCGCAAGGCAAGGATTGCGTGGTCCCCCCATAAGATCGACCCCGGTTCTCCTCCGGGGGATGATGCCCCCTTTGCCCTCCATGATTACTATCATGAGAGGCACTACACCTACCGATCTATAGTCGAGATGTTAGGCACTCTCCATCCTAGTAAGATCCATAGGCAGACAACCACCCCGGCCAAGGAAGGAGACATGATCGCCATCATAGCTAAGTCCCCTCTCTCCGGGGCGAACCGGGACAATCACACTACCTACATCGTGACCACGAAAGACCGGGATAACATAGGGTTCACGCTCACGGATAATCGCCTCTATGTTTGTTTTGAATCTGAGTTGGCGCAAGAGTCTCTTGGTTCGGAACGAATACAGCTCAACCCTTTTGATGGTAGCGAGCCTGTGGGAGATCCTGATTGGGATATTGCTATTGATAGAAAGGGCAATACGAAATGAGCCTTCACCCATTAAAGCATATCAGTGGGAGTTCCCTTCCCGGTAACCCGAAGAAACGCACCGAGGGGATCGGACGGTTCTCCACCCGCACTTCGGCGTATCTCTCCATCGGTGCGGTTCTTGTTGTGGTGACGGTGGAAAATGAGCATGAGTTGTGGGTGGTAGATCCTCATCTCCACCCGGACCCTCTTGGGGCAGTCAAGGAAGTCTATGATACCGATGATCGTGGTTGGATAACGCAGGTTATCCTTTTGACAGCCACCAGTGGGCGTTATCCCCCCTGCCCATACGATAAGTATGGGGTGAACACAAAGAACTCCTTCAACACTCCTCCCTCCTGATCCCTGATCCCTGAACCCTGCTTCCCCGTCCCTGTTTTATATGGGGGCGGGGAGTTCGGTGTCGCCTAGATAACATAGGTTATCTGGGCGACACCGGGCATGACCCGGTTCAACAAGATGAAAGCAACTGATACGAAAGTAGAAGAAGTTGTCGGGCGTCCTACGCCTTTCAACTTGAAGCGGCTCTCCACTCGTGGTGGGTCAGAACAAATCGCTAGGGCTTACCTTAGTGGTGAACTAATTAACCTCCCCATCGCGGAAGAGTTCCTTGAGAACGAAGCGATCCTCTGTGCAGAAGGGAGCGAGTCATGAGTGAACCAAGTGGAATCCTGATGCTTGGGTTTGAACCCTCACGATACTGGAATGCAGCGCACGACCCCGATGCAGTTCCCCTTGATTTGTGGGAACTGATCAGGGCTCTGGTTACGGAGCAACGTAGACACTTGGAGCCTGAAGATCGGATTACCCAAGAATCCATACTAGTTTATGTCCAGTATCTGACACAGTTTAACACTACCCGGCTGGACGCCTACCGTTTGTATGGTGGTCGTGATAACCTCACGATCACAGTCGGCATTCGATATGGGAATGAAGCGTCCCAGTATGTAAGTCCCTATCTTTCAAGAGAGATAGCGGACCAGTTTGATTTGGACCCCCTCAACAAAGACAAGTCATGATAGGTGTCATGGACAACGCCCAGTTCCCGGGTGAGAAATTCCATCGTTGTCTCAAGTGTCTACGCCCCATGTGAAAGCTCAATCATAGCGTGATCGGTGCGATCACGGGAGATATGTCTGGGCGTGAAGCTATGGATAGTCATGAGGATGACCCCGCTACCACTGACTGGTGCGCCGGGGGATGCACTCATTACAGCAAGACTAAAGACGGGCGGAAACGCTACGAAGAATTGCGCGTCCGTTGGGAAGAGCATCAAGAGAATAGATAACCGTTGTTATTATGAAGAGCAGATACCAGAAAAGAAAAGAAGCAGAGGAACGTGCGGATGTTTCATCCGCCCTGTCCCCGAAGGAGAGGCTACGTATCCTTGACTCCAAGTTCGGAAAGAACGAAGGGGCCAAGAGAGAACGTGCCCGTTTGAATAAGCAGATCTTACTGGAGAAGAAGAGTGAGAAGAACCCGAAGAAAAAGAAGTAAGCCCCTTGGCAAGCACGTTAAGGGTTGGGATATTTATGAGGGGGATGTAGTTACCCGTCTATCAGACGGGGCTAGCTACATTCTTGTTGGCCGGAAGAACAACGTGATGTTGATCCGACACGCCCTGCCTCCGACAGTATTACCTTCCCGCTTTCACGAGAAGTCCCTGCCTTTATTCAGGGTTCACCCTAGTGAATTGAACATCCAAAGCAGATGAAGCATAGCTACGAAACCATAATGGAAATGCTTTCCGACCTGTTCGGGAAGACCTGCGCCCCCTTCCGACTCCGTTACCCTCCCCGGTTTACGGTGCCGGATTACTTGGGGCAGAAGATATATGAAGCATACCGGAACGAGGTGAGGTATACCCCGAGTAGTATCGAGGTCACCATAGATGGTGAAGCGGACTTCCGAATGCCTTCCAAGATGAAGGTGCAGTTCAGCATCGGGAAGTCTCTTATGTTTTGTGAATTGTCTTACCGGAAAGAAACCACAAGCGGGGAGGTTCCTCTCCCCGAGCCCCGAATAATAGGAAAAACTGACGGGCAACACTTAACCTTGCGTGTTCCATGCCCGAGATAATAGACGTTAGCGAGTATCTCCCTGAGCTGCGGAGCATGGCAGCTCAACTGCTGATAAAGCAATACGAAGAAGAAATAGAAGAACTAAAAAAATTAATACGATGAGAACATTACTTCTTATTCCACAATACAAACCACGGTTTGTCAGTGAGTCCCAGCTCACCGAGTTGATAAACCTATACCACACCTCCCGGATAGAAATGGGAAACCATTGGAGCCGTAAGCAGGATCGTATGCTATGGGCGTGCCGGGAGTTCATTAAGAGATACCCCGGTATCAAATCAACCGCAGCCTACAAGGATCTGTCGGCTTGTCTGGATCTGTCATACCCCCAGTAGACGTAACCATGAGCACAGTAACTACAACGGAAACACTCCCCCATTCAGACTTACGGTATCACACTGAGCCTCCCTCTAGATCTGAAATAATTACCTTGGTCTCGGACTACTACGCCGAAGACCCAAGGCGAAGAGGAATAAACGGAAAAGTCGGATGTTCGTATCACTCTCCCGCGAGTGGTGGGGACCCCAATGAACTTGGGGATACCTACTGCGCCGTGGGTGTCTTCATTGAGGACACCGATGAAATAGAAGACTCAGATTTAGGACGAAATGTATGCAACTGGAAGGGTGACCTAGAAGCACTGCTTCTGGACCCCTACAAAGGACACCCCATACGATTTTGGAATGACCTTCAAGTTTTCCACGACAATAAAATACACTTCCACCCTGTCTCTGGTCTTACTGAAGAAGGAGAACGTATGGTGAAAGAGCTTCACGCTACTTGGGATTAAATACACAAAGACATGAGTAACAAAACTAATCCCATCACCTTTGCGAAAGCAAAGCAGATGAGCGAGGAAGGAACTTCCGCTATCGTGTTGCGGGGGGCGGGGTCAGAAGAATACCGAGATAATTGGATCAATGGGATCAATAACGAACTCATCGAGGATGGGATCTTTGAATCCCCCATGACCGAGGTCTATCTTCTGCCAACCATTCATGATGAGCGCATCGACATCGTCATGGTATTCACCCCGGAGCATGGGGTGAACATAGGAAGGATGGCAACGTGGCGTCTCACTCGGCAGCAAGATGTCTCTTGGCTGGAGGACTACGTCGTCAACGACAAGGATGTACACTGATGAAAGAAACACCCATTGATCCAGTTAACGTCACGGATTTCAACCGGGGAACAAACAAACTGCAAGCCTTCTGGCTTTTCTGTATGTTTGTAGCCGGGAAGAATTCAGACTATGCATCCCGTTGCCTGTCACGCCTGATCCATGCGGCCAAGCTGGGCGAGGAACCCCCCTTCGATTACTTCCGATCTATCGGAGAGAGGAGGGTTCGCAACGCCTTGGTCGCTAGCAGGGTCGGGCAATACACCCGGCTTACCAAGGGGATCATGCAGTCCCTTGACCGTGACCTTGCGACCTGCGAACTGAAAGACCTACTTGCCATCCACGGTGTGGGTAATAAGACGGCACGCTTCTTCCTCCTCCATACCCGGAAGGGGTGCGAGTATGCCGTGCTCGATACCCATATCTTGAGTTGGTTGCGGGACCGGGGGGTTCACGATGTCCCCGATAGCACCCCGACTAACAATAAAGAATACAAGCGATTGGAACGAGCGTTCCGATACCTGTCCCGGCTGGCATACCCCGGCCTTTCTGATTCGAAGATAGATCTGCTGATCTGGTCGGGGGAGAGCGGTAGGTTATCGGGAGATGAATACTTCGATATGACCCACCCGTTTGAATCCAGAGATGGAGTAGATGACTGAACCCTGAACCCTAATGAAAAAATTGTACACCCACCCCCAAGAAACTTGGGATGAAAAGAAGTGCGAGAAGATGTCTCGCTATGCCCCCAAAGACCATTGGGGAAACCGACCCCCCAAAGGTATCATTGCACCAAGCGGCTCGGCCTACGTCCAGTATGGCCACACCGTGCGATGGAATGGGGGCAAGATTATAGACGGTGAACTATATGAAGCGGAACATCTTCCGCTTCCCGCGATTCCCAAGACCTACGAGTTTGTCCCGCTAGTCGGATGGGGGACTCGTATCCAACGGGCAACCTGAACCCAGAACCCAGAACCCAGAACCATACATGAACATAGAAGAAGTCAGAGAACAAATCCAACAGGACCTGTTGTGTTTCCTTGATGGGATTCAATCAGTCCTGCCGGAAGGATCGGAAGACGTTATTGAGCGTGTGTGTGAGATTGTAGTGGAGAACTTTGCCAAGTTAGATCCGCTCATAACAGGTATGAACGAACCAGTAAAACTAGAACACGTAACCCTTCGTCAATCGGAGAAAGAAGGCAATGCCATCCTACTCCACCCGGAATTATTCTACCGATTGACATTCAACATCAAGGATTCCCTTGAATCTGAGTGCGCCGATAGTGTGCAGCTCCCCACGGGGACTGTAATCCGAGCGTTGAGAGAAACAGGCATCATCATAGACCACGACAACCGCAACGAATAACCTACGTTATCATGAGTGAACCAACCTACCCACTACCAACGGTGCATATGGGGGGAACCCCGAAGGATACATTACTGAATGGATACCACGAGATCCACTCGGCTATCAACCAACTCAAGGAGGCTATCAAGAAATGTGAGTTCCACAGCAGGGATTACTATGTGCAAGACAAAGACATATACAGCATGGAGTCCTACCTCAAGGCACACGAGGAGAGGGTAAAGCACACACAAGCAGTCGAGGATTTCGATCAGTATGTCCTCACCCACTACACCCACATCCACAATCAATAACCTACGTTATCATGGAAGAAACATATACATATACATACACCAAATCATTCCCATGCACCCTGATCGGTCGCCTCTCTGCCCCGGACGAATTCACAGGGATATGGAAAGACTTCGATGGGCAGGCGTCCACCGTAGAGGTCGAATGGCGAGACTGCGGGGACTCATGCCCCTACACCGTCACCCTCAACGATGACCGCATCTGTTCGTCTTATCGGTCAGATGCTACCGAGGGGGAGCATTACCGCATCGACCCTGAGGTGTGGGTGCGTATCCATAACTGGCTGCACGAGCTTGATAAAAGGAAAGAGAAGGAGGAGAACGAATGATGCAAGACACTTACCTCACCCACCACTACGAGCCGTTCACGAGAAACCTTATCGTTCAAGTTAATGGTACCGCCTACGGGGAAGTGATCCGGAAGGTTACGCCAAGAGGCGAGCGGTATTACGCGAGCGTCAATGGACAACGAGTTCTTGTCAACGACCCACATGGGGCGGCAACTATCGGGGTCCTTTCACTTCCACGGGATATTGATTCCCTTGGCTACTAACCAAATAACCTACGTTATCATATGAAACTACTAAACGACGGAAACTACAAGACAAGGAAGGGAGAGAAGAAAGGATGGAAGACCTTTGGTCTACACCTCGCTCCCCATACACTGGCCGGACGTAACGTCTGCCCCCATGCATCACCGGGGTGCGCTGCTGCCTGCCTCAACACCGCTGGTCGAGGGATCATGACCTCAGTGCAGGATGCCCGGATCAGGAAGACGAAGATGTTCTTCGAGAGAAAGGCTGAGTTCCTTCTGCAACTCCACAAGGAGATCACCAGTGCAGAGAAGAGGGCAGGTAAGAACGATTGGGAGGCGTGCTTCCGATTGAACCTCACCTCTGATCTGCCGTGGCACAAGCTGGAGGTAGTGGATCAGTTCCCTCACCTCCAGTTCTACGACTACACTAAGGATGAGAAGAGGTTCCGTTCATTCCTGTCTGGCAAGTTGCCTGACAACTATGACCTGACGTTCTCTCGTAGTGAGTTGACTAAGGACCCCCTTGTCCGGGAGCTTTGCAATGCCGGGGGCAACGTAGCTGTTGTCTTCCGGGGTCACCTGCCTGATGAATGGCAGGGGATCGAAGTAATCAACGGAGACGAAGATGATCTCCGCTTTAATGATCCGAAAGGAAAGATCGTTGGCCTAGTAGCCAAGGGTCTTGGCAAGAAAGACGAGACGGGTTTCGTTCTGGAACCCAACAACTAAACACACTAACTGAATACGACTATGTCATTAGATTGGAACCTAGAAAAAATAAAGAACCACGAGGAACTGTGCTTTTACACCGATGAAGCGGGTAACGAGTGTATGAACCCAATTACCGATACCCTCCTCTGGTGCACCATGTTTGTGGGCATGGGTGAGATCACCAAAAAGAACGCCCCCCAGTTTTACGCTCGGGTTCGTTTTATGGAGGTAATGCAAGAAAGTCCCTTTAATTATGAGGGGTCCGGGGACGAACGCCGACCAAGGCCCATCACCCTTGAAGATGTGGAGAACCACATCGGGTTAAGCACCAACGTCTATGATAGGGATACCAATTACCGTTGGGTTGCGAAGCAAGGCAAACAGTTTCTGGAAAAAACAATCCGTAGAGCCGAATGGGAAAGAGAAAAGAGAGAAGAACAACAACCCGTCGCATAACTATGGACCCCCTCGTATACCCCATCCTAATACTCTTGGCACTGTTGCTCCTACTCAGGCGCAAACGTGTCGATTAACCAGAGAACTTTCGACACATCAAGTGAACGTGTCGAACAACAAGACAAGACAAGAAAAGACAATGAAACTGAAGTTACCTAAACCTAGCAAACTGTGGAATAAGTTTATCTCCCGGGCCATTGGCTCACAGATGAGACAGACCTCCACTCGAATAACAATGGAACTACTCGATAACGCGGGGCTACAATCCCAAGAAGATTTCGATACGTTCCGACACGAGACTGAAAGCCGTCTCGACAATATCGACAACGCAACTGAACCGGAGGCGTTGTCACAGCATATCGACTACAAAAGCCTAGCCGAATCAGTAGACCTCGAACCCCTTGCTGCGGCATTGGGGCAAGATGCCTTCTTCATACAAAACCTTGCACAGGAATTGTTGCGGGAGGGATCGGTGATGGACGAACTGGCCAGCCGAATCGCAAGTAACGTAGACGAAAGAGAAGTCGCCTCTGCTTTTGAGGCGGAAGAACTAGCCCGTCATGTGAGCTGCTCAGATGTCGCGGACCATATGTCCAAGAGTGAAGTCGCGGATAATATAGATATGTCGGAACTTGCAGACAAGTTTGACATCGACACCAGCGAAGTGGCTTCCCACATGGAGGTGGATGCGGAGGATCTCGCTCCTCATATGACGATTGATACCGACAGAGTAGAGGAAGCGGTCATCGAGTTCCTCCAAAATAATATCAGCGTCACCCTAGATCAATAACCCATGAAAACAAAACCACACTTCAAAACATTAGAACACTCCGGGGCCCACAGTGATGAGTATGGCCTCATCCTTGACGAAGGTTCCCACCATCTACTTGTGGAGGTCCCGGACGGAGCTAGCTCAGTCTCTCTTCTCACCAGTGAAGGGAAGAGAATCCGGTTATGCTTCCTGCCGTACGAGGAGGGGGGCCCACCCCAATGCATGGATGTCATGCGCCGTGATCCCGGAGCCGGGACCGTGGATCTGGGTCGGAAGATTCCCGCCCCCGGCCATGAGGTCAAGGTCATGTCCGGGGGGGTTGACCTTCTTGATACTCAGCAAGGCTCCCAGCTAGCTACCGTCACCTGTATTATTCTAAAAGATCTTTAACCAACCAACCAAACAACCAACCTGAATAAATATGTCAAACTTGACTGAATGCCAACAGAAGAACGTCACCCTGAGTGGCGGAATGTACTTTGCGGCCAACTGCTTTAGCTGGTCGCTGGGTAAAACCCCGTGGGAAGCTATGGGATACCTCGACCTGAACTATCAGGGCACGATCCCCAAGGTGGGGACCAAGAACTACAAGAAGTGGACCGATGATGTCTCGCTTTACTACATCCCCGACGCTGAGAAGTGGGCGGGTTGTAACCGCTACATCCCCGTCGATAAGGACGATGTTCAATGTGGCATCCTGCTTTACGGGACAAGCCCCGATAGTGAGCACAATCAGAAGATCGCCCACCGTCACATGACGGAGGGTGCGGATGCTGTGCTGTCCGATCCTGAGAACCTCCCCATCAGATACTAACTCTGAAAACAAAAACGAAAACCAGTAGTATTATGCCAAGTAAAACTATAGATGATAATCCTGTAACTGGAATCCAGATGCAGAGACAAGTGCGGTTGTCCCGCCACGCCGGGTCCACGGTATGTGTCCTCGGGCCGAGTGGGGTTGGCAAATCGCAGATGATGGAAGAAGCTGCCTTAGAATCCTTCGAGGATGTTTGGCTCTCGAACTTCTCGGATGCCATCCCCTCGATGGTCACCGGGCTAGGTCTACCTGTTGAAGGGGGGACCAACGAACAGGGGGAGAAGATCCTTGATATGTTATTCTCTCAACCCAAGGGGGTACCCACGGTGGAGAGAGTCGGTGACCGACATCTCTATTGGATTCTAGACGACTTCCCCCACACTGACCCGGAAGTTCGTGCGGCATTCCACCCGGTGCTGGCCCCTACCTCTGATGGTAAGCGGTATCTCGGCACCCACCTCATTGGTCCCAATGTAAAGATTGGGATCACGGGTAACCGTAAGTGCGACACAGCTAGCAACATCAAGAAGTTCTCACTAACCGAGATCAGGCGAACCATTCTCATGACCATGATCCCTGATCCCGGAGAGTGGTGGAGGTGGGGGGATTCCATCGAAGAGTATGCGAAGACTAAGGTCCCTGCATTCATTGCTTACGGCAATTCTGTCGGGGCCAAGCAGGATCATCAGAACCATTTCCTCGGCAACCCCGGGGATTTTGATCCCTATATGCCTAGTGCTTCCCCATGCCCCCGCCAGTGGGAAGAGGTTATGAAGATCCTCATCATTCGCAGTAAAAATATGTGCGAACGAGATGACTGCCAGATTGCCATACAAGGTTTGGTTGGTGCCAAAGCCACCCGGGCCTTGAAGGCATTCTTAGCAGTGAATGATAGTCACCTCGACTTCAAGAAACTCAAAGCCGATCCCAAGGGATACCCGATCCCCAAGGAAGAGATGAAGCAATTCTCCTTGGCTAGTGGGGCGATGCTGTATGCCACCGCAGGTATAACCGATATCCCGGCGGCTCTTCACAGTGGGGAGTTCGACTGGGTATTTGATTGCATGGAAAGATTCAGTCCAGAGGTAGGTGCCTACGGGTTAGCTACCGCTGAACGCCGGGGGATTGATGTCCCCTCCCGGAGGCCCGAGTTGTGGGCAGACTTAGTAGGGGCATAACCAATACATCCAAAAATTATGGAAGCGAAAGCAAACGAAATAAAGTATGGAGTTATAATCGACAGCGGGATCTCATTCATGGGGCCCCGCACAATCGACTCCAAGGAATTCGACACGTTCAGGGACGCATGGGAGCTAGCTGGCGAAGAACTAGCGGGAGGGGCTGGCAATGTCACCATTGTAGTCGCCCGTTACGACGAATTCGGGGAGGCTTGGGTTGAGGATGACAAGTACAGTGCGGACAGCATTGAGATCGAGATGCCCCGTTGGTCTGACTCTCCGGGGTTTCCTTTCGAGCAACCCGAGGAGGAGACTTCGGATAACGACGAATCTTCCGAAGAAGAAGAGGACGACGACGAATAGTATCATGACAAAAAAAGAGATGTTGCATACCCAAGCAACCGAACACAAAGAAGTAGTATCCATCATCGTATCTAATGTTGCCAAACGCAACTGGAAGAAAGATGAGTTAACTAAACAACTCGACCGTCTTTACATGATGGGCACGAGACACGGATGGGAATCCGCCAATGAGTATATCAAAGAACACTTCACAGGATAATTACATCAACCAGAACATACGATGAAAAGACCAGTAAGAAGACAAACCGCAGAACAAATGAGGGACGAAGTGGTGACACCCGAACCCAAGTCAAACCTCCAAGTATTAGCGGAAGCTGTACATGGACACCCTGAAGAAGGTTGGCATGGGGGCCCGACTCCGCAGGAGATGGAGAAGACCCGCAAGGATAACACGGGGGGCGAACCTCCCCAAGAACCAGAGGAAGTTACCGGGACTACTGGTAACATCTCGGTCTACTACAAGACCAACCGGGTTAAGATCCAAGTGACCCACGACAGGATCACCGAGGACAACTGCACTGTGCTCAAGGCATCCCCCGAGGCGTTGAGCACCACCGCCAAGTTGTTCAAATCTAAATCGACTCCCATCGGGGCTATCCTGAATCTGTTTCAGGGCACCCGGGTAAAGCTACAGCAGTTGGGTTTGCGAGCGTTCACCGGGGGAGTGATTATCCGGGCCACTCAACTGGATAGCGCCCAAGCTATCTTCGATGAGGCGGATGACGAACTGGAACGGTTGAAGGGGGAAGTCCGTAGGCAATACTCCGATCTTGTAGCGGAGGGTAAGCAAGGTCTAGGGGATGCCCACATGGATGTTGTTTACCCGAGTGCCGAGGAGGTAGCCTCCGGGTGGAAGCACCGCCTGCACGTTCTATGGGACCCGTCACAAGAGGGGGCTTCCCTCCTGCGAGGGGTGAGCGACGAAGCCGCCGCCAAGACAAGGGCGATGGTTAAACGAAGTCAGCAGGATATGCTGACTGATAGCCAGTCCGACCTTATCAAGCAATTGCTCTTCCACATAATAGGTAACGGCAAGAGTGACGAGGGTATCTTAGGGGTGCTCGAATCTGACTGTATCCTCAAGCAGGGCAGGTTCCGAAAACTCAAGGAAAGATTGGAGCAAGCCAAGGATATGAACTGGATTGAACTCCCCCAATTGAACAAGGTAATCAAATTGCTGGAGCCCATTGCCAATGTTGATCTGGACGAGTTACGAGTTAACGAACGGAAGCGACAAGAGACCGCCAAGTTAGCGGAGAAGACGGTGGAATCGGTAACCCAAGATTCCTTAGCCGCCCTCGGGATTGGTATATGAGTGCCGCAGTTGTCGTATGTCTTGATGCGTTAAGTAAAGATGATCCTCTGAAGCGTTCGATGCGGCAGGTAGGCCGCTACTGGCAGGTCGTGCATAGCAAATTGCTATGCATGGAGTGGGAGTTTACGGACGAGAACGGCTACCATCCCGATGTAAGGGATGGTAAGCCTGTTCACTACGGTGCCACCAATGGCAAACTCCTGATCCTAAACCCCAAGGGTATCCAAGAACTGGTAGCCCTTGCGGTTGCGTTTAACTTACCCAAGTGGGCCTTCGTTGCTTTCCTTCTAGTTCATGAAGGACTGCACGCAATTCTGAATCATGGGTTTCGTTTATCCAGATTCCTTGATCCAGACGCAGCCAACGAATCCGCCGACTACATAGTCAATGGGATGATACACAAGCGAAACTTGGAGTTAGGGAAAGTAGTATTCCCCATACCCGAGTGGGCTCTTCTGGACCCCAAGTTATCGGACAACCGAAGCGTCGAACAACTATACCAGTTCTTCAGAAAGAAGAACATCGAAGAAGAACAACAACCTCAAGCACTACAGGCACAAGACCCCGATGGAGAGGAACAACAGGAACAGCAAGGGGGGCCGGGGGATCAACCCGATCAACCAGAGGAACAACAAGAAGGGCAAGGAGATCCCGGAGACGGGGAGTCAGGAGACGAGCAATCGGAATCTGAATCCCCCCAATCCGGAGGATCAGGTGACGAGCAATCGGAATCTGAATCCGGTGAATCCAGTTCCCAGAACCCTGAACCCGGGGACAAGAAGCTGCCGGGTGCAGGAGGAAGGGACACCTTTAAGCCAGTTGCTGCGAGACCTGAGGAAGAAGAAAAACTGGAGCGAGAACTAGAAGAACTGAACGAACGACTCATGGTTGTCGATGCACTAGACACGCACTCTCATGGTGTGGATAGTGCGGCCACCCGGCGCATTGCCGAAGAGCGTAACCAAAACAAACCGCAAGACTGGGCATCAACCGCCGAGCAGTTCGTTGAGGTTCGTTGTCGTTCAGGACACAAGTCCCCCTACAACCATTCGATCTACGCAGCGACAGGGCTGTGTGCTTCGGGTCCGTATGGAAAGAAGATAGGGGACATCGTATGTGTGTCCGACAGTTCGGGTTCCATTGGAAAGGAAGCGTGGCAGAAGTTCTTTGAACTGAACCAGTATATCCTAGATGATATCCAGCCTGAGCGTATGCTCTTGATATCGTGTGCCGAGCAGGTAAAAGACCACATCATTCTGGAATCAGGGGACGAAGTTCCCAAGAGTATGCATGGTGGTGGTGGCACATCGTTCAGGGCTGCGTTTGATTGGGTAAAGGACGACCCCGAAAACTTGGGCGTTGAACCTCTGCTCCTCATCTACTTCACTGATGGGTTGTGTGATGACCACAAGACGATGCCCGAACCGGACTACCCCGTGCTATGGTTAAGTTACCACAAAGAAGAATCCGGATTCCCATGGGGGGAGTTCGCTAAGATAAGCGTTAAATGATAGACGAGTTGATAATAGGGGATCAAGACGACTGCGTTGAGGGTTCGGAAGAACTGCCAGTAGTCCACGCCTGTAAGTTCCCATGTTACATGGATAAGATAAAACCTACAAAGAGTTACCCCAAGCACGACAAGAGGTACCTGTGGGTTTCGGATGAGAACAATCTGTATCTCAATCTGGTGGACTCCCGGGTTCCCCGGTTCCAGCTTGATAGCTTCTTTGAGTTTATCAAGTTCGGCAGGGGTAAGCGGAAGATACTCATCCATTGTAACAAGGGGAGATCTAGATCCGTGGCTCTGGCCATCCTGTTGTATTCCGTGGATGCAGAAGAGGATTACTCTTCCTTCAGGGAAGCCAAAGATTCCTTTGAGCGCAAGTTCCCCGAGGTTCCCCGGACTCCGTCGAGAGGCATCCAGTTCTTCTTATCAAAGAACTGGGGAAAGATACAAGAGTACCACCAACGAAGGGGGAGACCCCTTGGAAAGGAGGAATCAGCATGACTGTATTGGGATTTATACTACTAGTATACATGATGCCCTTGTTTGTTCTTCTGATCCCCCTTCCAGAACGCAAACGAAAACCAGACAAAGATGAAAGCTGACGAGAAGAGATTACTGCAACTCGCGGAAGATCCCAATGACGACGATCTCCGGGAAGAGGACATCCCCTTGATACGCAAGGGGATACTCCATTTGAATTGGACAGACACCCCAAGCGGAAGGATACATCCGTTCGTGACCGTATCCCTGCAAGCCGTGCGCTATCTTCAAAAGGAGGGACGCCTTACCCCGGCGCACCGCCGTGTTTTGAAAGACATTGGGTTGGCTACCAACAAAGATATTGAGTGGGCAAAGGCCCAGACACAAACCAAGTATTGATGAAGACTCCCCATGACTACGACGAACGATTAGATTCGGAACAACACAAGAGAACTATAATAGAAAAGCACCTTCTTGATTCCCAAAAGATGGGGACCCTTTCGGGGGTGCTGTTCAGTGTTTCGTCCCGCCCCCACAAAGACAACAACCCAAAGCACTTCTTCTATGAAGCGTGGTTTAATTGGGACGGCGGGACGTTGAGGTCCTCTACTGTTATTTACGACGACCACACCCGCTCGGCAGTTACAGAATTCCTTACGGATCTGACCGGGCTGGATCACTACGAAACCATAACTGAGGTATTAAACAAATACAATTGGCACAAAGAAGATGCCTGATTCCAACGACAATAAAATAATAGTTCATGTGCATCCTGAGAATGATCTCAAGAAGCACACAGTAAGTAAGACGATGAAATGCTGGTGTTCGCCCACCATCACTGAGTATGAATCCGGCTTCCGTGTTAGCCACAATTCGGCGGATGAACGGGAGTTTGTTGAGGCCAATCTCGATGAACTTCTAGACGAAGATAAAACATGGGCAGTCACTGAGATAGAGTGACTCTAAATTATACCCCACCCGGTTCACGCCGGGTGGGGTTTTTTTTGTGCCCAGATTCTACTCCCTCAGGTCCATCCCTTCGGGGTATTCCAGAATAGCCTGCACGAATTCTTCCAACCGGACCTCTCCTCCCTCGGCCCCGGTAGATTCCCCGGCATTGAATATGTTTTCCATCCCATCCCGGTTACGGACAAACCTATCAAGGGTCTTCTCCATCATGACCCCATACGTCCGGGACTTACTGTGCCCCGCATCGATCATGTATCTCATGTATTTTTCGTAGGCCCCCGGGTCCTCAGTGTACTCGGACCATGCTTCCGCAGTGTGGAGATGTTGTTTCCACATATCCTTGTAGGCATCTACATACTCATGCACAAGTTCGGTTGACTCCCCGGGGGACAAACGCCTACCGGAAGTGAGGGGTTTCAAGATAGCCTTGATGGAATCGAGGTCCCTCTTAACCGAACGTGCGGACCTCTTCATTGTTTCGTCCGTCATGTATTCCTGCGGGCGAACTCCGAGGACTTCGCCAAGAAGAATGGACCGGGCGTTGTACCTTCGGGTGGCATCATCCGATTCTTTATTCATCTGGATGGCCTTCACGAACTGTTCAGACTTGGAATGGATGCCCGGTTTGAATGCTTCATCGTAGAAGTATGTTATAAACTTCTTTAACTTATCAGCCGGGGTCATCGAAGGCAGGAAGATCTTCTGACCATAATCATCTGAATTAGAAAACATCTCCCGGATAGCCCCGGGGGCGATCCCTTCGCCCATTGTATCTACTGCAATGGTTTCAACTAACCTCATCGCCGCTACATCAAACCCCTCGCCCATGGATAATGCATCTAAGAATACATTACCGGGGTCCTGAAGAATAGATAGAGGGTTAAAGTAGGTCATGTTAAACATAGTGTCTGACCCATCCGGGTTGTGCCTAACATACACAGTTTGGTTACGCATCCACTTGGGCAAGCCCCGCTTCATTGCTCGGCCCCACTCACCTTTTAGTTTCTTGAATTCACCAGTTCCCTGCTCGTCATCGTCGTCCCCTAGCATATTGAATATGGCAGAGAAAATAGTCACCAGTGCTTTGCTAGCCAACACTTGGGTACCAATGAAACCAACCGCCCGCATAGCCGCCCGTCTCTTCATCACGCTGCTGCCTATTCGGTTTGCTTCCGCCCATTCGGTCCCGATAAGTCGTGCGGTACCAAGGTAACCACGCAATGTCTCCGATGCGAATCGAGCAAACGGGAAAACCATAATGCCTGCCGCGCTCCCGGTAAATTGTTTCACTGGCTTCCACACTTGGGAATGCCCGGGTAGTGTGGCGTGAACTTTAGCTGCGGCCTTTTTGGATATGGCCTCGTCAGTCCACTCAGGACCTGTGCCCCCTATCTCATCCCGGACCTTGACTAGAAAACTCTTCTCGAATTCATACAAACCAATCTTGGCTTTGGAATCAATAAGCTCATTGATAGCAGTCAGGAACTGGGGGATAGCTTTAACCCCCAGCCTAGACGCAATCGGGTGTGTCCCAAGGTGGGCAAACCTAGCTGCCCAAATTTTCTTAATCCACGGGGCCGGGGCTTGGCCCTTATCCCAAGCCTCGATGTCTTTACGCATTTGCATCACGGGGTCCCCCGTGTTGTCGAATATATCCCCGAGCAACCCAGCGGTGATGCCGTCTTTAATCATCCCCCGTCGTATTAGCTCGCTTACATATTCCCTATCCCCCTCCTTGATACGCCCAAGACCGAGCCCCTGCCGCGCAAGGTCCGCATGACGGAACCCACTGAACTTCGTGCCGGGGATAAACCAAAGCAGGGAAGTGAAGTCCCCATTCAAAGGTCTCAGAACATAATTCATGGACCCTTCGTTACGGGCGAAGTGCCCCAATGAGAACACGGTCTTCATCATGAGAGAGGTTCCCGCTACTGTGCGGGGGGCTTTCTTCGTACCCTCCCACACTTTTGCGCCTAACCCTTGAACCATCGCCGCCGAGCTATCGGACTTGTCTGCTTTCAACGGAAGGAATTGCTCCATGGCTTCGTGGATTATGGCCGCGTCCCCGCTGCTAGTCCACAACCCTTGCAGTGGTTCGTATTCCTCGTCCCCGGTATACTCACTCCACAATTTTGTGTTCACCCCGTTAGGGAAGTCGGGCTCAGTTTTAACCCAACCACTAGAAAGGAGTAACTTGCGTAGATCCTTGGCGGCTTCGTTCTTCGCTAGGAAAATAGCCAGCTTCGTATGGGTATGCAACGCACTCGTAACCGGACCCCTCACTCCCATAAGAGCCTGTACCGGGTCGGGGATGTCCTGCCTTTCCTTAAACAATCCCTTTCCTTTGGAAAGCACACTGAGTGGCTGAATAGAATCCGGCGGCTGCTCAACTAGAGACTTCAACCAAGTGTTCAATCTCTTAGATGCCTTACTCCGGAGTTCCTGAGGGGTTAGCTTCGTTCCGGTTCCTTCTTCTTTGTAAACCGCGATCACCGAATCAATGGCATCGTCCCACAATTTACTTACGTCCACCCCGGGTAGAGTGCCGTTGTCCAGTATGGCCTGACGGTAGACAGAAGAGTGGAAGAATTCGTAGCTACGAATGAGGTGGGTTTCTGCATTGGCATCAAAAAGAAGTTTAGTAGCTCCCCCCTTGGAACCCCCGACCTCCCTAGACATACGAGTAATTTCCTCTCGGTAGGCTTTTACCGCAGCTCCCAAATTAGGATCAGCCTTATCCACCGCCATCTGGGCCAACTGCATCTTGCGGACACGCTCTTTCTCAGAAGCTCTGCTGGCTTCAGCCACACGCTTAGTGTGGTTCTCCAGTAGTTCTTTCTCCTGATCTTTAGTGAGGGTTCCTTTCGCGGAAGCCATGGAGGCTCTCTCAGCTTCTCTCTGGGCGTTGAGGTTAGCCTGAGCTTCGGGGGATATAGGCGACTCCAAGGAACCCAACGCCGCATTAATCGTTTCTACACTCACCACCCCTTTAGATGTGGCTCGGTGTACCAGCTTAGTCAGGTCCTTCATTACTGTGGACTCGTTGTTTTCCGCAAAATTAATTCCCTTCTCGATAAGGTTAAGCTCCCGCTTCATGGTGCTCTTCCAGTTCCTTTTTAATTCGTCCATGTTCTCAATGTGAGAACCATCGGACGACCACACCGGAACGGAAAAGAATACACGGTCAGTTCCTTGGGCCCCCATTTCGTGGAGGGGTTCCCAGTAGTCATTGATGTCTTGGCTGGATACAGGCTGAAGGGGTATGTCCCCCCTCTTAACACGATCCATCCTCTCCTTAATCCTCTGCAAGAGAAGGGAAGTTTTAAGGGAGGGCCTTCTTCGCTTGCTGAAACGATTAGCCAACTTATACAGGACCCCTTCAACGTAACGAAGAACCTGAGCCCTGAGTCCTGTGCCATAAGTAAGAACACTATGCACGAACCTGTCACCATCGACACCATACGAAGCCTCTTCTAACTTCATGCGAAGGTATTCTTCAGCGATCTCTATGGCCCCCGATCCCTCGGGGACACGGGCCTTAACTTCCGCCATGTCAGTAGGACTGATGTCGGAAATTATAGATGCCCGGTCGGCATCAGTAAGCACCTCGATACTGGACAGGTGGGCTAACTCATGGTCTACCAAGGTTTGCAACACCGACTCAATAGCATGAGGGGGCAGACCGTTGACCATGTGGAGGACTATCTCTGGGTTAATGAAGATGGTATTGGGGGCCCCGGATAGGGTGAACCCCGGAGATTTATAGACCGGGGTGTATACAATGCTATGCCCGTGAGGGACTAACCCTTCAAGAATATCCAAGGGCTGTCGCATCTCATTCGGAACATCCATGTCTTCCGAACGAACAAACTTAGGTCGGTCTTGGAACAGGGTACCCGGCTCCGGAGAAGCATACGCCCTGATCCTTTTTCTACCGATGCCCCCTTTGAGGCCAAGGATCTTGGCAAGGACATTAACAATACGATCTATGAAGTTGGGTTCCCTACGCGCCATCAAGTTGCTGGCTTCTGGGTCCAGCATAGCAAACACAAACGCCCTGCGGTCTTCATGAACCTGTTCTGACCGTACCTTAGCCTCTACCTCTGCGGGAGTCGTCTCCTCACCGCGAGACCTTCGCTCCATTCTTTCAGAAATTCTCTCCCGGATTTCTGATTCGGGGACAAGAAACCCCCGCTCTGGCTCCATGTCTTGGGTAAGGTATACTTCCTGCATACCCTCAGAAGCGAGAATCTTACGTATCCTTTTGCCTTCGTTAAGCAGGGCCTTATGTGCTTCGGTACCTTGGGGAACCGTGTTTACAGCATGAACAACCAGACCCCGCAGCAGTAACCCCATCTTATGGGAGTGCCTCTGGGTAAGGTTAAGATAGATCGTCTTTCCCTTTTCTCCGTATACCCCGTTCCACAAAGAGTATGCTACCGAAGGCTTAGTAAGAAATTCTATAGAAGGGAAATCCCCATGTTTCTCAAGAGTCTTCAGGGTATTCTGGAATAACTGCTTCTCCTTTTTGCTAAGAGTGGTGTCCTCATTAGCCATGTAATAAAGAAGAGTCTTAGTCTGGGTAGGGGTTAGCCCTTCGCTTACCATATCCCGATCAGTAGACCGGGCGGTTTGGTGGCGGATATACTTAACATCGTCATCAGACAAACGAGATAAAGGTATAGTGACTTCCTTTACTCCCTTACCCGTACCCATGCGGACCCGGACAGAATCCTCCCGGGCGGATACAAAAGTACCCGTAAGTCTACGACCCGTACCCTTTTCAGTAAACTTCCTCGGTTGTGCTTTCTGGGTAGACAGGGCCTTAGAAAGAGTAGTTGTCCAAGACGATCTATTTGCATCAATAACCTCCAGCAGTTCGCTACCCAATTGCAAGCCAGTTGAAGCGGCCCCCGACTGATATACCTTCTGCAATATCCTCGCTAACTGAGGGGATTCCTCCCGGATGACTTCTATAATTTCGGGGTTACCCACAAGAGCCTCATGAGTAGTTAACCACATATCCTCAACGGGGGTTGCTTCACTAGCCTCTATCCCGGTTACGTGTTCGTGTACCCCCCGCAGTGCTTCAAGGGCTTGAGGATTTCGTAGCGCGTTTACGATTCGTACGTGGAATTCAGCATCCTGAACTTCCTTAACCCGCTCTGAAGTAACCTCCTGAGCGGCATCCGGGCTGAGTCCCATGAACCCTTCTTGGTAACCTTCAGGAGTAGCGACCAGTGCCGCAGCCAACTGCTTTGCCAGCATGGAGAAGTTATTTGAATCCTCCGAGTTCTCCAACTGATCCATACCCTCATCAAGAGATCCAATCTTGCCCGAACCCCCCTGCAACCTTTGGCGGTACGAAGAAGAAAGAAGACGAATGATGCTCTTAAAGGGGACAGGTCTAGGGTTACTATCAGGGTCCCGAGACCATCGGGTCCGATCCCATGTTCGGGTCCCCCCCTTAGTCGGGTCCAGATCATTAAGTAACAGGTCTATGTAGTTTCTAAGTATAGCCGAGTCAGTAGCCGACCCATTAGTGCCGTATTCAGATTCGACGTAACTAATAAGATAATCGACCGCTTCCGTAAGATCCGCATCAACGTCGGACAACGCCCTCGTCAAAGACTTAACACTATAACGCTTCCCCTTCTTATTCTTTGTCTCAAGATGGTGCATAACACGTTGTGCCGCCTGAGACTTGTTTCGGTCACGAGTAGGTTGCTGCGTCCGCTTTACATTCCCCACCCACTCCTCCATCTTCTTAGGATCGGAAAGTTTTTCTAGAGACTTCCGCGTAGCCGGGTGTAGCCCTTCGTCTTTAGCGGCTTTATCCGCAAGGGTAAGGAGAGCTTTGAAATCTTGTCCTTTAAGTTGGACCTTAACTCCTAGACGGCTAGCCAACGTCTGGTCCTTTTTTGTTTTAGCCGCCCCTTTCAGTGCCTTTACCTGAGCCTCGGTCAGGGTGATCTCACTCGTTTGTTTTTCCGAAGGTATTTCCCCTGCAAACCTCTCAAGCCTTTGGTTGATTTCTTCCAAAGTAATATCAGGGGTCATCGATACGGAATATCGGGAGCGAAGATAATTCATAAAATCTTCCTTCGCTTTTCTATCAAAGCTATGCCTCCTTCCCCCTTTGCCTGTAGCAGGGTCTAATCCTTTTTGTTTTTCATCTACATCCAATAGCCTACGTAAGAAAGTTTCGGGGTCGTCTTGTTCACTAAGCCGCACCGCCAATCCAAATTCCCGCAGGTCTTGTTGATACATAATAAGGGCATCGAACCGGGCGTCCGTTTCCTCCCTCCCCGATTTCGATACCAACTCTTTTAACTCCTCTACATCTTTACGCACTACCGCGCCCTTAGTGGCTCGTTCCTCTTCCAGAGCCACCCCTTCTCTGTTGATCCTTTCAAGATTAGAGCGGTGGGCTTTAACCTCCTTCTCAAGTTCTTTCTTCAGTTCCTCGATAGTGTCATCGATGGTGGCATCCAATGGGGATTCCCCCAGCCTCTCACGGATGCTATCAACAGTGGTTTGAGTAAACTGAAGTCTTTGCAAGTTAGACTCCGCTTTCTCTACCGCCTCCGCTGCCAAAGTGTAATCCAACCTCAAAGCCGTGGCGTCATCCACACCCTTTCGTGCTTCTTCCAATTCACGCTCCGCGTTCTTGAGAGCTGCTTCATCGGCATCGGAACCTTTTAGACGAGCATACATACGCAGCTTAACTTTATAATTATCAGAGGCGTCCACCTCCACGCTCCGATCCAACAAGTCTAGTTCTTCTTGGACCCTGTCGTGTTCTTCTTTCAACCCCCGCAGAAGCTGGTTGGTCGCCAGATCCCCCGGAGATTCCTCCACCGCGCCGCTTCCCCTAGTCTGTTCCGCAGTAGCCGAGGTGCTTTCGGCCATAGTTTCCCGTATCTCTGTAAGTTGAGATCGTAACTTAGCTTGCGCTAAGGCCCGTTCTTCTATCACCTCTTGGGCCGCTTCTTCTTTACTCTTCCGATCAGCTTCCTTAGCCCGTAAGTCTTCCTCTGCGGATTTAATCAGAGACTCCAACTGGGCTAGGTTAACCCGGTTTTTCCTTTCCAATATTTGCTGTTGCTCTTCTTCAGTAAGAGCCCTCTTCCCCAACGCTAACAAAATGTCTTTGTCAATTAGGGGTTGGGATAGCATTTGCTCATCGGCTACGTCTCCCTGAAGCATTTCGATTTCATTTCGCAATCGATCTGCTGTCTGCATAAACGCCTTTAGGGATCTCTCAGCTTCCCTATCGAGCCCAGATCTTACCGAAGACCTCCTAGCTCCTTTCCCTACCCCGTCGTAGTAATCCGAAGCTGCCTGAATCCAACCCATATCCGGAGCCCCGTCCCGAGTTCTAGTCAAGGGAGTGTGGAGAGGAATCTGGGCTAATACTTCTTTCTCTTCTGGCGACCGGAACGAATCGACTCTCTCATCAGATATTTCTAGGGGTACGCCCGTCTTAGGGTCCTTGTGTGTATCCCGGAATTCTTGTTTTATCTGCTCAATACTTTTAAAGCCGGGTAATTTTTCCTTAGCCAACTCTAACCTCTCTTGAGGAGTGAGCAGTCTGCCCCCTACGGTTTCCGTGTGGTACAAAGAACCCACAGACGAGGCTTCCTGACCAAAAACAGTATCTCCCAAATGGGGGGTGTGGCTAGCAGGAACGGGGGGCAATGCCTCGGCATACAACGCCCTTTTGCTATTACGGTTAACCTCCGTTATTGAGTACACTTCTTCCCCGGTCCACTTCACAAGGTCGCCTTTCTTTCGGACGGCGGTACGAGTGATAGGGTCAAACACTTTACGGATAACCCCACTATCCGGTCTTATGACGATAGCCGGGTTTAACTCGCCCGCTTTTGCCCCACCCTCTTGGTACTCTGTAGGAACCCGTATTTCGTAACCCAAGTGAAGAGCCAAAGCCATCTGCTTAGGGTCATTCGTAAAGAACACCGTTTCATAATACTCGATGCCCCCTTCTTCATTTCTTCGTTTCTTCAAGAGCATGGGAAGGGACCCATTATGAGTGAACCCTTTCCTGCTTATCTTGCGATTACTTGTTTCGGCACGGACTCCCCGGTAATTATCTTTATAGAACTCGTTAGCAATTTTGGCTTGCTTGGTAGAAGTAGGTCTATCCGGATCAAACTCGCTCACCGTGACCCTGCCCTTTCTTCTGGAAACTTTCTCCGGGTCCTTTGCTTTTTTCAAAATAAGCTCTGTGTTCTTGGGTTTGGCCCCCATAGAACCCCGGAGCATACTTAGCTCTTTCTTAACCTTAGCGTAGTTGTACGCTCCGGAAGATACTTCAGACATGGTGCTGTTCCAGTTGTCCCTCGCCGCAAATGCCCGCGTTTCCGCTTCTTCTAGTTCCGGGTGACTGCCGGGGCGCGTCATCTCAGAAAGTCGGTTAGTGAGTATGTCGGATTGGTTATTGAGAACGTCCAATCGGGAAGTTATAGAGTTCTGCCGGGACTCAAACTCCTCCTGAGTCATGCCCTCCAAAGGCACCATCTTATTAAGGTCAGAAAGTTCGACCAAAAAAGGAGTATGCCATTCCCCAGTAATAGGGTCCGGGCCTCTACGGTACATGGCCACCTTCTCCTCTCCCAGAGTGCGTAGAATTTCCTCTCGTACAACCTCAAGAGGAACCGTAGCGGACATCGCGACCTCCTCTATTTGTTGTTTAACTTTCTTTGTTCGTAAATCTCTTTTGGCTTCCTTGGCATCTTCCTTGGCCTCCTTCCTCGCCTGCTCTTGGTAGTAGGGTAGAAGATCATCCTCAACCCTCTTATACAGTAAAGAATAGTCCCCCTGTCGGCTCTTAGCCGGGACTATAATAGGAGGCCCCATCCTGTCGGGGTTAGGTAATGACGCCTCAAGAGTACCGTGAGTGACGACCCCGTCTTCAGTTTCTACTTTAGTAACTACAAAGAACAACTGTGCCCCCGGGTCCGTTAACCCATAAGCCGATGCGTCTAGAGCGTACCTCCCCGCAGGGGCCGAATCTAACCACTCTTGAAGTTCTTCTTGGGTAGTGACTGCGACCCCCTCTTCCCCTTCCATAGAAGGAAGTAGTGGAACAATCGGGTTCCCCTCAGAATCCCGGGGGACCAAGGCGTATTCCTGCTTCAAGGAAACCAGTTCTTCTATCCCTTCTCGTTCCATCCTGCGGTTACTCTCCATCAGTTCGGAAAGGTAATACCATTCTTCCGCTTCCGGGGAGCCGTACCCAAAATTCACATCCGCGTCTTCCAACTCCCCTTCGGCAGAGATTAATTCTTCCCACGCCGCATCAATAGCATTTTGCTCGGACTGTCGTTCCTCGATTCCCCGGGGTTTGCCTGTTTTCGGGTCTCGTGCAGGAACATCAGGGAGCGCCCTCTCCTCCCCAAGGGAACGGAGAGAAGCGAGTCTTACCTCCAGTTCTCTTTCCCGGGAAACAAGATCTTCGTACGTGTATACTGCATTGCTGGACCCCCTCTGCTCGACTACCATATACCGAAGAAGAACCTTATCCTCTTGCAGATCGGGGTCCGGGTCTTTCTTCATGGTAGCCTCTTCAGGGGGAGGTACCACTGGGCTACGTTTTTTTATTTCAGCTTCGGCAGTTCTCAAGAACGCACTACGATAATCCGAGTGCAAACTAAACATCCTTCTCCCCATAAGGGTGTTCTTCCCTAGATGCCTCGGCTCGGGTAGGGCCCCTGATTCAACAATCTCGTCAAACAGCTTACGATCTGATTCCGCAGGAAAATCTATGTTGCCTTCCGAATCGTAAAGAGTGCTCTCGTTAAGTCGCACCAGTATTGGCTGAGTTGCGAGAGGTTTGCCTCGGAGTTTCTTCTGTACTTGTTCGGAAGCACCCCAGACTACTTGCCATTTTTCTTCCAGATTCGCCTTAGCAGACAACTTTGGCGAGAGGATCTTCATCTTAACTTTTTTACTCGAATCCTTACTCGGGTCCCACTTAGTTCGGGTATTAGTCTGCACCGCAAACATCTGGCCTGAGGCCATTACCACAGTAAACTTAGCTTTAGGGTGGTCTTCTACCGCTTGACGGAATTTACTAAGAAATGTCCCGGCCACTGGGGTAGTTTTTTCTTGTGCCTCCTCTACCTTTTTTTCGATAACCTCCTCTTCAGAAACATTCCGAAGCATCGCTTCAACTTTGGTAGCTACTAGTTCTTCTTGGGCCCGTTCGGCTACCGAGTTTACGGGGAGTACCGTATCGGGAGAAACGGTGTCCGGTCTAGAGGGTATCCCGGCTCTCCTCGCTGCTTCTGGGTTTCCCGTGTCCTCCGCATATAGGATAGTGGCTGGTTTGTCTGCGGATGGAACCCGTGGGGCCCTCGGAGTGGGGGCTTGTGCTGGGGCAGGGGCTTTTGGTTCTCGCGCCATCCTCTTCCCTCTCTTCGTGACAAACCCAAATCGGGTGTAGAACTCTTTGAGTTTTTCTTTGGATGGGCCCCCCTCAAACGCTTCCACATCAAGGGTAATGCGAGTGCCAGTCGCGTCTGCAATTTCAGAAAGGCGGGTCATAATCGCAGTGCCCGCCCCTTGCTGTTGTAGCGTAGGCGCAACTTTGATAACATCGAGGTGGACTGTTTTTCCGCTAGTCTTTCTGAGGTCTATCAACTCTGACGCAGTGGGGGCCGTGGCACGTTGACGTTCTCTCCCCGTTTGTAGCCTCATTTGAGGCAGTTGTTTAGTCTCTGCCTCGTATATTTCCATGAAACCCTCAGATCCTGACTTCTGGGTTTTGGGAGTGGGGGCTTGTGCGGGTGCGGGTGCGGGTGCGGCAGTCTGCTCTCTTCTTGTCTGCTCCGCTCTAATAGCCTGTAGGTCGGCTTCTGCGATGGTGTGCGCCCCTTCTCCAAATCGTCCTTTAACCTTTTTCCTGAGTTGGGCTTTATGCTCTCCAAGAGCCTTTAGTTGCTCATCCGTTAAGGTATTAACTTCTTGCCCCTGTATAGCCTCCGCAATCCCACCGGAACTACGCAATTTATACCGAGGACTTTCAACATGAGGGGACCAATCGTTTTCGGCCCAACCTTTAACGCTTTCCCCAGTGGTTGGATCAATAATAATTTTTGTTCCGTCTTCTGTTAAATATTTCTTCGTCCCCTTTTTAGAAACGCCGTCTAAAGTAGCCTCAACAGTACTGCCGTCGAGATGATGCAATGTTACTTTCTCCCCTACTTTAGGAGCGGCCCATCCACTAAATGCAAGCGAAGGGGCAGGGGGGATTTGTACTTCTGGGGCGGGCTCCCCGGCGTCCGGTCTAGAGGGTATCCCGGCTCTCCTTGCTGCTTCTGGGTTTCCCGTGTCCTCCGCATACAGGATAGTGGCTGGTTTGTCTGCGGATGGAACCCGTGGAGTTCGTTGAGGGGGCATTCCCCCCTCCGCCCGCTTCTTCTCAGCTACTCTCTCACTAAGCGCCTCGGTTCGTTCCGCAAGAGCTTGAGTAGCGGCGATTATTCCCTGCGGCGTACTGAGATCGAGTTCTTCTTTTTCCAACTTACCCTCAGAAACAGCCGCCGCTTCTTCAGACTCAGCGTCCGTCTCACGGACCTCATCAGCAAACGTCATCCCTTCCGACTCTCCCAAAGAAGATACTATCGCTTCGGCGGCTGCTTCAGCCTGTTCAAAAGTATCAAACGTAGGGTTTTCCTCGGGGATAAAGTCTTCGTCGGCAGTCGGTCTCCGATTAAGAATAATTACTTCATAAGGGCCCTGCTCTCCTTTGGTTATCACCCCTTTATCCTGCAAAATACCCCCCAAACGATCATCCAAATTACCAAAAGGCTGGCTAACCCGAACTGGATCGTCAGCCCCCCTCAAGCCGAGGAGGAAAGCAGGGACCCGTCTTCGTACAGATATAACTTGGGGTTCCGCCTCGGGGTCTTGGTTTGTAAAATTCCGAACACGTTCGGCTGGTTCCGGGATCTTAGTGCTCTCTTCGGCCTGACGAGATTCTTCCTCAACAACAGACGCAGGGATCGCGTTGGTAGCTTCTTCCTCGGTACGTAGCTGGTGCTCAAGCTGAACCAAAGTAAGAGCCGCAAGTTGAGCCGCTCCTTCGGGATCGGCGGAAGTATCGATCCCCCGAGTGTCAATTAAATCGACCAGTGCGTTTATCCGTTCAAAGTCTTCCGCGAAAAGTTCTTCGGGACCCGTTTGGGTAAGGCTGGCGATTTCATCGTCAGTTACTTTTTGGCCTCGTTGTGCTTTTCGTATGGTAGCATTATCCCGTTTGTCCTTTTTTGCTTGGGCCTGCCTAAGGAGGGCCAGTGCTTGTTTAGCATCTACCCTAGGTTCAAACACTTCCCCAGTTTCCGGGTTATAAAACTTACTCCCGCGCCCTTCGATTGCCGGGGCTAGGAGGCGGATGAGTTTTTCTATATCGAATGTCGAAGAAGTAACCGGGGCATCTGGGTTCGCCTTCTGGGAACCGTTAGCAATAGCTTCCCGAAGAGCCCTACGCATAGTACGCAAAACTTGGACTCTACCTCGGTGCTGGCTGTTAGTTACCAAGGAGGGGTTTTTCCTCTGCTTGAACCGCAAAGCGCCAAGGGCCATTTCTGTCTGTCTTAGTTTTACCTCTAACTTAGGATTAGCAGGAGGGGTCCTCTCCACCGTACCGGGGTAAAACTTTTCCCGGAGGGCATCCCGTTGTTCTGAAAGATGCCGCAACTTTTGAGACTGGTAGGGGGTTGGGTCTCCCACAGTGTCCAACCGAGAGATCTCCCTGTTGAGAGTTTCTATAACCGACTTGGCCTCTTCCTCTGTCTTAGCATTGTATTTCTCATCAATGATCTTAGTCGCGGAACCACTATCCCGAAGAGGGGACATAGGTTCCCCAGTTGTCGGATCGGCTATGGGAACTTCCCCAGCTTTAGTTTCCTTTATAGCAACATCCTCCGGGCCTAGGAGGCCCTCCTCAAATGATTTTCTAGTACCGACTGTTTCCTCGTACAAAGCAAGGAGACGCTCCCGGTAGTGCCTCGCCCCGGCAATAGCCCGCATTGTCTCCGGGGTCCTCTCCCCACGTAAAACCACTCCCCCCTTACCAGCCTCGCCAATCTCGACCCCGTGGGTAGGGCGGAACTTTTCCTTGCCAATGACTACCCCCCTTCCTTCCTCATCCTCGAAGACATCTATGTCCTCATCAGAATCAGGGGCTAAAACCGCCGCAGGGCGTCTTCGTCCCGCAGGGCCAACCCCCGCTTCAGTAGCGGTAGCCTCCAATTGCGAGATGTAATCCTCAATCGCCTCAATCTTCCTTTGTAGTTCCCCCTCAGTCCGGGGTATCCTCTCTAAAGGTCGAACGTCCTTCTCATCTATCGCCGCCATTTCGGTTTTGGCTTCGGCCCCAAGGGCTTCAAGCTGCGCGGTAACTAGGGTCTGGTCCTCCCTTGCCTTGTTAACCAACCCCCGAAGAACGGCAGCGGATTGAAGGTCCCCCTTATCCGCCAACTGATCTGACACGCGGCTGTAGAAATCTACTTCTACATTTTGCCGCTGGCGATCAGTCACCTTAGACCGAACCCCAAACTCTTGGACACCCCCAGAGAGACCCATCACTGCACCTACCCCCGCAGCGGTGAGAGTCTCATGCCAAAGAGCAAACATATCAAATGATTCTCCCCCCTGCTTTGCGATCTCCAATCGATCCCGGTACCCGTTAATCAATTGGTCTACGCCCTCTTCAATCCCTTCCCCAAAACTGTGTCGGAAAAATGTCCCGAGGGCTTTTTTAGAAACCTCCTTAAAAATGCTAGCGGAGAACTCCTCGTAAGACTCCATATTTAAGTAATGGCGAAGTTCGCTAGGTATCTTCTTGGGGTTACTCGCAAGTTGGTTGTACACACTACGCAATTGTCGGTAGTTGACCCCCTTCCCCCCGGTCCCAGCGGCCCAAGACTCAACCCCCTGCCCGATGACCTTGGGGAACAAGACTGACATGACCCCCATGGTGTTAATAACTGCTACCGTTATCAACCCGTTGGTTACAGAGTGCCCGTACGCCGCTTCCCGGACTTGCTGCGGGCTCCAATCCGGATGAAGTTCTTCGAGGGTGTTAGTCATAGAGACATAGGTCGCCCCCGCAGATCGGTTAAATGCGGTTAAACTGGCATACCTCGTCCCTCGCATGGTGGGCCATGCCTTACTCATAAATCTATTAAGATCTGAACCCGTCTTACTAAGCGCAACAGAAACCTTACCAGTGCCCCCCAAGGCTTTTGCAGTGAGGGCTTTGGTGCTCGCAGAAAGAGTGCTAGCCCACTGAAGTTTCATCGCCTGCCGCATCGACCAACGCATCCCCGTACGCATCGTAGCCGAAGCAAACCCCGCAACACCCCCAGTAGGAATAGCAAGGGCGATATCCGCCGCCATCGCAGGAGCCGTACGCATAAGAGTGTACCCAAAACCGTACCACCCGGAACCCCGCCCAGAGAGTTTCTCTCCAAACAGATTAGCGTACTCCTGCCGAGCCATTTCGTGCTTCATCAAACTCCCCATAGTTTGTTTCGCTTCCTTATTATTTAAAAGCGCAGCGGGGTACCCAATCAATCCCCCAAACCCCTCCATCACACTAAACAAAGAAGACTGAAAGAATTGTTCGGCTTTGCTGAAGTTTTCCTCATTTGAAAACCACTCCTCTACGATCTCGTGGTCCTTCTTCCCTTCCGCTTTTCTTTGCTCATACAAGTCCACGTACTCAGACATACCGAAGCTCGCCGCCGCCTTATGGAATTGCGGGGTTGCCGCTTTCAGATATTCAATCCGCTGTTCCTTTGCTAATTTCTTCTGCCCTTCGGTAACGTCAAGTTGGTCTACCCCCGCATCAAATCTCTCAGGGTCCACCAAGAACTTACGAGGCATTATTATTTCCCCGGTAGAAAGGATCTGGGGGTTATCTGAAACATTAGTTTGTTTGCCCCAATCCATAAGAGCGTTAACCAAAATCCCCTCTGAATACTCCCGTTTAAGAATGCCCGGGTGGCTCACAAGATTGCGGGCTACTTCTTCCGCCCCCGCCGTATCCCCTTGTCGCAGCTCGCTTACAATGGCCTCTTTATAACTATCAACATCCTCCCCCCGTAATTGGTTAATTACCACCTTAGCCTCATGGATTTGAGAAGCGGTGCTCCGGGACACAGTCAACCCTTCGGGCTTTTCTCTAGCTGCCCGAATAGCAGGAAGATAATTACTATCAATAGCAGGGTCCGATTTTACATACTCCGCGATCTGGGCATCAGTTAATTGTTGATCCTCTAGAAGAGGGTCCCACGTAACCGCCAAAGTGCCGTCCTTATTTTCAAAAACAGAAAGAGGCTTCTCCCCCCTTTGAGTAGCTGCCACTTCTGACTGGCGCACTTTTTCCGAAAGGAGGAGGTGGTCTACTCTTTCGGTGCTCTCGGCAAGCACATCAGATGCAGTGTCCGGGTTCTGCATATAGAGTTGATGAACTCGTAAATTCCTGATTTCGTCACGATCCCCCCCGGTCAATTCCATGTGGTTTACCATGCGGCCCACCTCTTCGGGGGTAACCCCGCCTCTACCAACCGACTGAAACTGATCCACCGCAGCTTCCGGATCAGTCTGATCTACTAGACCCCTCCCTACCGCAAGGCCAAACAGATGCTTGTTAACCGCATCAGCCTCCTCTTGGTTGTAGTTACCTGAAGCGAAGGAATTTAAACGGTAGTGATCTCCGTAACCCTTCAGTTTTTCGAGTTCCCCAAGGCCCACGGCCTCTTCGGACTCGACCCATTGGTCGTAAGGTAATACTTCGGACATAGCCAAGAAGATTGCAGCAGAAATACTACTACAAACCTAGGCGTATGTCAATCAACGGGAGGGCAGATTCAAGTGCCCGAGGCTCCCGGGCCTACCCGATCCAAAGATCTGGCTTTGGAGGGATTCTCGTTCTTTCTCGAAGGCCCTGTCCACTTGCTTCATTATCTCCCCATACTTAGTAGCCACATCCTCCCCCGGAAGATACTTCCCTACAAAAGACTCGGCGGCACCTTTATCATTAGTGGTTAGAAACTCACCCGTAGGAACTTGGCTGGAAGCGCCACCGACAAAGGCCATTTTGGTCCTTGGTTTTGCGCTACGAATACGGGCATAGTCGGATTCAAGATTAGCTAGATCCTTTTCGATGGGCTCCCTACGATCTTCTTCTCTATCTTCTTGTATGCTTCTCGCTTCCGCTCTCCGAGCCCGAAGGTCCGCTTCGGTGACAGGCTTAGGGACATTGAGAGTGCTCATCCCCGTAGCATACATATCGCGCAGAGAGTCGCTCTTTGTGAAAAGAGTAGAGTTCCTCATGCGAAGAGCAGCGAGCGCATTCCTTTTCTGGAGGTCGGTAGCACCCGGGGCCCCCATAATAGCTTGCATTTCGGAACCTACCCTCCCAGCTACCACGGGTTCTGTTCTCGCCTCATGCGCTTTCCTCCTAGCCTCCGAAAGGCGAAGTTCATCGTGCTGGATTCGGATATCTCCAAGTCGCTTTGCCCTCCGGGTAGCGTCTATCTGACCCCGGATCTTGGAGAGGTTGACATCGTCCCTAAGGGCGGCGTTTATAATGTCGTCCTTAACCGTAGAAGGTAACCCCGGGTCCTTCTCTATCATTCTAAAAAACTTAGTTCTAGGAGATTGAATGCGATCAATATCCTCCACGCTACTAAGAACGGGAGCCGTAGGATCAGCACTAATCTGGGGGGTCCGTTCATAGGTCCGGTTCCGGAGGAACCCTTGAGCTGGTGCAGGAGCCTGACCCGTGTCCGGGATATCATCCGTAAAGATATCATCAAGCCCTCCCGTCTCCCGTCGAAAAGGAGATCCAGATATTGGAGGAGTAGTTACCCGCTGGAAAGGGGACGCCGGGGGAAGAATATCGTCGTATGTTGCCATGTTTACTTTTTAAATTGTTTGTGATAGGTGGGGTGGTCTTTGTCTTTCCCGGTGCTCCCCCAATGATACTTATTGTCTTCAGGGTTTATCATGGGGCGATCCCCGGCTAACCACGCTTTCCTGTAGTCATACCGTTCTTTTGGATCATCCGGGCTTTTGTCCGCGTTCCCCATTGACTTCTTCCACGCGATTACCTCGGGGTCTTTTTCCCACCATTCTTTAAATTCTTTTTCCTTTTTAGGGGTAAGAGAAACTCTATCTCGTACCAGACCCCCATCACCGCCCTCTACTTTTTTTTTTTTCAACCCATACCCGGGCGGGAATAACCCCCGGGTTCTAGCCTTACTTTTTTTGACCGTCTCTTCGAGCGACTCCACCCCCGATTCTTTCTCAGCAATGCGGCGAAGAAGATCTTGGTTTTGGGGACTGAGCTTTTCAACCTTCGTAGACGCCGCTGGGGCAACCCGTTTTATCGGAGCGGTGGGGGCCGTCTCCTCCGCTATCCTCTGGAGTTCTGCGGCCTCCTCGGGATCACGAGCTTGGGAAGGGAACTGGGACCACCATTGGTCAAACTTGTCCGAGCTAACCATGCTAGACAAAGTTTCATCATCTGCCTTCCCTATGGGGGACTGCCCCCTATCCGCCACCTCCCTCAAAATCTGTCGTTGGCGGCTCCCTTCAGCGGACGCCCCTGCCGCAGTATCCGCAGTAGCCTCCCTGTACACCCTCTCCGCGTACCCCAAGCGACTCTGCTCGTCATCTCCGTAGAAAGCACGGTTGACCACGGAACTAAGTAACCCCGGGTCTTTCAACTCGCCCGTCTCCGGGTCGCGGCCCACGTAAAACCCCGGAGTAGAAGCAAGAACCGAGCTACGTTTCACCCCGGTACGGGCGGTTTGTTCGACATCCTCCTGCCTACGGGCCAAACGATTAGCATCCACCCGCTCTCTTAGCGCATCCAAGTATGCATCGGTCTCCCTCGTCTGCACCTTGCCCTCTTCATCAACAAACTGTTCAGTGCCATGTACATCCTGAAACCTTTGGAGGTAATGATCCCGGTAGCGTTTGGTCTCTTCGGCCAATGGGGCACCCGGCCCAAATACATCCTTGAGTCTTTCGTCCCGGTTAAAGTCCGGGATCTCTTTGTTCGCCAAGGCTTCAGTCAATACCTGCTGGGCTATATTTCTAGCCGCCTGCACCGGGGTTCCTGAAACACGACCCGCCCGGACGTCTTCAATAGCCTGTGCTCGTCCTTCCGTATCCATGATGTTGCGGACAGCACGAGCATCAGCAATAGTCTGCGCCCTAGCAACAGTAGCCTCACTAGGAATACCATAAGGCCCAGATTCATACGGGTCCCGTGGAGGGGTAGGATTAATTTC
>MDTE01033445.1_pt1 | contig 34040 bp, 27 predicted proteins | sample 811231 | NCBI WGS metagenome assembly MDTE01 (sample SAMN05326651, study PRJNA326480) | marine metagenome | isolation source: seawater | place: Indian Ocean: Red Sea | collected 2010
CCCGCGTCCGACGTCGACGCCGACCTCTCCACCGACCGCGGCGTGGAGATGCACTGCGGCGATATCGTGGGTTTTCTCGCGCCTCCGGACGTCGACGACGTCGGAGGACTTTGTCGTCTTCGAGCGTTTCCTTTCGCGCGCGAGAGTTTGCGCTCGGCGCGTTTCGCGCCGGCGTTTCGCGTCGCGTCGGCGTCTCTTCACACGATGGCGTCTCGCGCGCGCACCGCCATCGCGACGGCGTGCGCCGAGACGTGCGCGGTGTCTCTTCACGTCGATACCTTACGCGCTCTGCGACGCCTCGCGGCGACGGGCGGCGACGCGTTCGTCTCCGACGAAGAAGACGAAGGCGACGAAAACGAATACGTCTTCGTGAGTCCCGTGAAGAAACTGAGAGATGTGTCGCGCGCGAGTTACGGCTCGAACGTCACGCGAAGCGTGATCGAAGACGCGACGCGCGACCACGAGCTCTTCCCGCGACCGGGTCGGGACGAGCGCGACGCGCGAGGTGAACGGCGACGGTCGACGACGCGTCGCGAACGCGGCGGCGGTCCAAACGTCATCGACAACTTTTTTTATCGAGACACTCGCCGCGCCAGACGCGGTGCGAGACGCGCGCCGATGTTCGCGTCGGGAAGTGTCACGTCGGCGCGTCGCCGACGCTCGACGCGCGCGCGCGTGCGCGCTCTCGACGCGTCGATGATGCCAAGAAGTCGATTCGCCGGCGACTTTGTCGAATCGCCGCCGCCGCCGCCGCCGCCCGTCGCGCGGCGCTCGACCGCGCGACGACGATACCTTCCGTTACCCGCCGACGTCGTCGTGCCTCGAAGCACGTTTCACGTCAACGCCGACGCGTTCGAGATTTCGATCCTCCCGGGATCGTTTTGGACCGAGACGCCCGCGAGCGTCCCTCGACACGCCGACTCGGTGGCGCGCGATCCCTCGGGATCCTCCGCCAGGGTCTCGCTGTCGTTTCGAACCAACGCCGTGCGCGTGGACTCGTTTCCCACGGAATCGTCCGAGGTGGCGCATCGTCTCGCGGTGTCCGTGCGCGACGTCTCGTGCGTGGACACGACGCCCGGCGCGACGTGGCCCAACGTGGCGAAACGCGCGGGCGACGCGGGCGACGCGGCGGACGCGTGCGCGCTCGACGTCGCCGCGGTTCGACCGGACCCGAACGTTCCGGAGGAGTTGGAGTACACCGTGCGTGCGTCGACCATGCCTCTACACGTCAAGCTCGATCAACGCGTGTTGAAGCTCCTCACGGACGTCTTCGCGAGCGACGAATCGTCGTCGACGCGCGCGCGTCCGCCGAGCGCCGACGCGACGTATTTCCAAAAAATCGAAATCGGGCGGTTGGCGTTGCGTTTGGATTACTGCGGGCGTCAGTTGGACGTCGAATCGTTGCGTTCGGGAAATCTACTCGAAGCCTTGAACTTGATTCCGTGGGACGGCGTCTCGCTCGACGTTCAACCGCTTCGACTCGTCGGCGTCCTCGGCGTCGCCGCCGCCGCGGAATCCGTCTTTAAATCGTGGCTCGATGACGTCACCCACACACAGGCGCACAAGTTCGTCCAGGGCGTGAAACCGATCAAATCGGCCGTCGTCATAAGTCGTCGCGCCGCCGACGTCGTGTCCAAACCGTTGGAGTACCATCGCGACAACAGACGCGGCGGCGTCGTCGCCGGTTTCGCGCTCGGCGTCGCCTCCTTCGTACGAGAGGTATCCCTCTCCTCCATGGAACTCGGCGCGTTCGCCGCGAGTAAATCCACCGCACTCCTCGCCGCCGCCGAGGCGATGATCGCCGAACACGCCGAGACGGAGACGGAACTCCAGGCGGCGGCGACGGACGACGCCGCCGATCCCGCCGACGTCTTCCAAGGCTTATCCATCGCGCGCCGCGCCGCGTTTCGAGGCGCGCGCCGCGCCGCCGCCGCCGTCGTCATCGACCCCATCCGCGACTACACCGCCGGCGACGCGTCATCATCCGACACCATCTCACGCGCCGTGCGTCGCGTTCCCTTCGCCGCCGTCACCGGCGCCAAGGGATGCGCGCGCGCCGTCGACGCCGCCCTCTCCGGCGCCGCGAAATCGCTTCGCGCCGGCGCCGACGACTCGGAATCCACCCGCGCCGTCGACGCGACCCGCGCCCAGGAGTGATCGCACGCCTCACGCATTCTTTTCGTAGCCTTCTTTTTCGCCATGTATCACCACGCACGACACACAGAGACGACGAAGACCAAGACAAAGACAAAGACGAAGACGAAGACGCGCGTCTCGTCCCATCCCTTTGGACGGTCGAGGTTTTGACGCTCGGGACGAATTCCGCGCGCGTCACACCGCGACTCGAGCGGTGACCGCGCGCGGACGTCCGCGTGAAGATGCGCGTGAACGCGACGTTCGCGCGATGTCGCTCGGCGAGCGCGCGCGTCGAGACGGCGCGCGCGCGACGACGGGACGACGCGCGCGCGACGGGGGCGGTGACGAGGACGATCGTGACGCGCGCGCGACGATGGGAGACGAGCGAGAGGCGCGAGCGAGAGGTTCGCGTCGGTGCGTACGCGAAAGAACCGGCGACGTTCGATCCGTTGGGGATCGTGGACGCCGCGGTCGGGGAGGATGGGACGTTTGACGCCGTCTTCGAGGCGGCGACGAGACCGAAGGCGACGCGCGCGATGTCGTCGGGTCGAGGCGGTGGAGGAGGAGACGTGCAGATGGGTGATTTCTTCAAGGGGAAACTTCCGGGGAAGATCGCGACGGTGTTCGCGCTGTTGGTGTTGTCGAGAGTGGGGACGTACATTCCGATCAGCGGGGTCGATAGGACGGCGTTCGCCGAGTCGTTGGCGGGAAGCGGTGGAATGATGGGATACGTCGATACGCTCACGGGTGGAAGCATCTCTAAGCTCGGTATCTTTTCGCTCGGAATCGTGCCGTACATCAACTCGAGCATCATCTTTCAGTTGTTGGGAAGCGTGTTCCCAGAGTTGAAAAAGTTGCAAAAGGAGGAGGGCGAGGCGGGACGAAGAAAGTTTCAACAATACCAAAGGTGCGAGCGAAGAGAGAGAGAGAGGTGGAGTCCGTCGGTATCGGTGATGTGACCTTTTAGGTCTCGTTCGATTGAGCTCCGGCGCGTTACGACGTGTCGACGGCCTGAAAAGAATAACGGAAACTGAGCTATCGACGGATCGCGCCGCTCGTCGAATGAATATTCACGCGCGCGAGAGAGAGAGACAGAGACGAATGAAGACTAACATGTACGTTTTTATCGTAATCGCAGATACGGTGCCCTCGGTTTTGCCGTCGTGCAAGCCGTCGGTCAGTGCTTGTACGTGCGTCCGTTCGTCGAAGATTTCACCCCGATGTGGTTGCTCGAGCAAAGCTGCGCTCTCACCGCGGGCGCGATGATTCTCATGTACATCGGTGAGCTCTTGAACGAGATCAAACTCGGTAACGGGACGTCTCTTCTCATTTTTTCCAACATCGTGAGCGCTCTGCCCTCGTCCATCGGTCAAACGGTGAGCATCGCGCAAGAAAAAGGTGACTCCACCGTGCTCCCGGTGTTTTTCGGCGCCTTTGCGCTCACCGCTCTCGGCATCGTGTACGTGCAAGAGGCTGAACGCAAGATTCCCATGAACTACAGCACTCGATTCAACGCTGGTGGATTGGCCAAGTCATCTTACTTGCCTTTCAAGGTGAACAGCGCCGGGGTGATGCCTATTATTTTCGCCTCTTCTTTGCTCGCCTTGCCGGCGACGCTCACGCGTTTCACGGATAACGGCGCCGTGCTCGGCGTCGCTCGATTCCTCAGCCCGGGCGGTGGCGCCGGGTACGTCCCCGTGAACGTGGCGATGATTTGCTTCTTCAATTACTTCTACACCTTCTTGCAGCTCGAACCGAAGGATGTGGCGGACCAGCTGAAGCGTCAAGGCGCGTCCATTCCGGGCGTTCGCCCCGGCGCCGCGACGCGCGACTACATCACGCGTGTCTTGGAACGTCTCTCCGTGTTGGGCAGCGTCTTCTTGGGCGCGCTCGCGCTCACACCGGGTGCGGTCGAACAAGTCACGGGTTTGCAGACTTTCCGCGGCTTCGCGGGCACTTCTCTTTTAATTCTCGTCGGTGTCGCCACCGACTCTGCGCGCAAGGTTCGTTCCGAATTGGTCATGGAGAGTTACGACACCAAACTTGACGAGTTCTATTCTTCGAAGCCGAAGAAATAGTGGTTAGTTCCAATACATTAAAAATCGAAAGATGTACTATCTCATCCGCGTCCGCGTCCGCGCCCACCGAATCTTCCTCCCGAGAAGCGACCTCCGCCTCGACCGTAATTTCCACCTCGACCGCCGTAGCGTCCTCCGGGAGAACCACGACCGCCTCCGCCGTAATTTCCACCTCGACCACCGAAGCGCCCGCCGGCGCCGCCACGTCCACCGCCACCGCCACCACCGCCCATCTGCGGGCGTTGGCTGAGCTCCGGGAGCTCCTCGCACGCGGTGATGCTGATGGCTGTCTTGCCGCTCGTCGCCGGTTCGGAGAGGGCGACGAACTTATCCGCGAGTTCAGACGGCACATCGAACACGGCTGCCTTGTTGTCCACGCTCAGCGTCAGACGACGAAGTTGTAAATCGTTCTCATCCATGCGTTGACGCAAGAAATTCCACACGTACGTCGGCGTGCGAATCATCACGTCACCAGCGGTGAACAAGAGCGTCGTCTGTCCCGAGTGCGACGTCAACAGCGAGCGTTGACGCAACTCGCCGTGTCCGGCCAGCTTGGCGATGGCCATGGCGAGCACCTCGACCGGATCGCGACCTTCCTCGCTGTCGCTGTCTTCTCCCTCGAGCAGATCGCGTGCGACATCCATGAAGAGCTTTGCGGCGCCCTTGTGCACCTTGCGAATTTGCTCACCGGCGATTTTACCGGCAGCCTTGGCCATCTCCGCCGGTTGCGGCGGTCCGATGCGAATAAACTTGAAACCACCCTTGCGCTCGATGTTCGGCACCGCCCACTCCGACCGAGGCGTACAGAGCGTGACGCTGATACCGGTCGCGCCGGCTCTCCCCGTGCGACCCGATCGGTGAATGTACGTCTCGGCATCCTTTGGAGGTTCGCACTGAATGACGAGCTCGACGCCGTTGATGTCCAAACCTCTCGCCGCGACGTCGGTGGCGACCAAGACTTGAAACTTATTATCGCGGAATCCAGCCAAAACAACCTCGCGCTGACTCTGATTCACGTCGCCGTGAAGCGCCTTGGCCCCCTTCGGGATCTCTTTTTGTAAATTATCGCAGAGTTCGCCGCAATCGCGCTTGGTGTCGCAAAACACGATGACGCGTCCGCCTCCCGGCGCCTTGGAACGAATGACGTCGCACACGAGGTCGACGCGATCGGACCACTGACACGGCAACAACATGTGTTGCACCGCCCCGCTCGCTTTTTGCTTTTGATCGCCCACTAAATCCACCGTGGCGTAATCCGACTTTAAAAACCGCTTGGCGATGTCCTTGACCCACGGCGGCAGCGTCGCCGAAAACAAGAGCGTTTGCACATCCCCGGAACTCTTCAGGATCAGCTCGACGTCGTCGACGAAACCCATGTTCAACATCTCGTCCGCCTCGTCCAGGACGCGAAACTTGAGATTATCCATCATCAACGTCTTGCGCTCGAGATGATCCTTCATCCGTCCCGGCGTCCCGATGACGATGTCGCACCCTCCTCTCAGACCCATCTCTTGTTCCCGATACGGCGCCCCACCGTACACGCACAGCGACTTAAACCCGTACGAGTTCCCAACCCAATCAAAATCTTGATACACCTGCTTCGCCAGCTCCCGCGTCGGCGCCAAAACGACGCACATCGGCCTTCGTCCCTGCACGCGTCGTCCGTTCGCCGGCGTCGGCGACATCTTCGCCATCTCCTCCACGATGGGTAACACGAACGCCAACGTCTTTCCACACCCCGTGCGAGCGCGTCCGACGACATCTTTCCCAGATAACGCGATCGACAGCGTCTCCGCCTGAATCGCGAACAACGTATCGTACCCTTTCTTCCGAAGCGTCTCCTTGACGGGTTCGCTCAGCGCGAAATTATCCAAAGCCATGGGATTCGGCGTCTCCGGTCGCGCGATCTCTTCGACGTCATCTTCGGCATCTTCAACCACGGGCGTGGACTCTTTGGCGCGTTTCTTCTCGCGCTTTCGCTCCGTCGCCTCCTCCTCCGTCGCCTTGCGCTTCTTCTTCGTCGGCGTCGCCGCCACCGCGAGCTTGTCCTTGTCCTTTTTCGACTTTTTCTCCTCCTTGCGCTCCTTGGATTTGCTTCCCATGACGCGCGAAGGGGAGGGACGAACGGGACTCTCGACGGTGCGCGCGCGTCGTTCGCGTCGGCGTGTGCGTCGCGCGTCGCGGGCGGAAGAAGCGTCGCGGGCGGAAGAAGCGTCGCGGGCGATCTCGTTCGTGCGCTTTTTGGGCGCCGCCGCGGCGGTTGGGCCCATCGCGTGCGTGCGTTACATACATGGGGGTTCTTTGGATTGAATACGAGTCGTGGGTGGTCGCGGGTCGGGTCGGCGTCGGCGACGCGCGCGGCGCGGTGCGCGCGTCGTCTACGTCTACGACTACGTCGTCGTCGTCATCGTCGTCATCGTTCGGTGTTCTCGCGGTTTTACGTTTTCGTTTCGCGCGCCGACGGCGTCTCGGCGTCGGGCGCGCGGTCGACGACGACGTAGTCGTCTCTCGCCGCTCGAGGGACGACGTGAAACGTCGGGAATTCGAGCACGGTGGTCCCGGCGAGCGCCGAGGCGAGATCTCGGTCGAGATCGACCGCGTGCCAACGTTTGGCGTTGGCCGGGGTGTCGAACTTTTCGAGGAGAACTCGAAAGGCGCCGTCTTCGGCGTCTTCGGCGTCGAGCGAAGAGAGTCGAAACGGCGCCATGGACGCCTTGTTTTCCACGGCTAACGTCATCGCCTTGACGTGCGCGGCGTAGACGTCACGAAGTGCGGTCGTTTCGTCCACGACATCGTCTATGCGAAGGATGCGTTCACCGTCGATGTGAAACGCCCACTCCACGCGCCACCGAAGGACGTCTCGCTTGCGATGATGATGCGTCGTGTTCGTCCGTCGTCTCGCCATGCCGTTCGCCATGAATCGTAACACCACACCTCGCTCGACACACTTGGCCCGTAACGCATCCATCGCCCGTCGCTCTCGACGCACCGCCTCGTTCACGCGTCCACCGCGTCCGCCGCGTCCTCCTCGTCCCCGCCCGCCGCCGCCGCCGCCGCCGCCGCCGCCCGCCTCCTCCTCGTCCCCGAACGTCGGTCTCCACCGCTTCGCCCGCTCCCCCTCCGCCCCAACCTCCTCCAAAAATCGATAATCTCGAACGATGTCCGCGTCCGTGAACGCGCGCACGTCCACGAACGACGTTCTCGACCGTTTCCCGTCGCATCCGCGCTCGAATTTATGTCTTCGCACGCACGCCAATCCGCACGTCTTCGTCCCGCATCGAGGACACGTGTACTTGCTCGGCGCCTCCCCGCACGTCTCGCACGTCCCACCGCGACGTCCCGTCGTCGTCGTCGCTCGCGCGCGCGCTCGAGCGTCGACGTCGGCGTCCATGGCGGTGCGCGCGTGGGAATGATGACGCGCCGCAGACGTCGTCTCGCGCCCTCTTCCGTCGCGCGCTCGACGCTCTCCGACGATCGGTGACGATGAACGAGGAGGGATCGCTCGTCGCCGTCATAGGGGACGAGGACACCGTCGCCGGGTTCCTCCTCGCCGGTGTGGGACACGTGGATGAGCGGCAGCGCGCGAACTACCTCGTCGTCGGGGACAAGACGACGGAACAGGAGATCGCGGAGACGTTCAGGGCGTATACGACGCAGAGAGAGGACGTCGCGGTGGTTCTCATCACGCAGGTGATCGCGGATAAGATACGGTACCTGGTGGACGCGCACACGGCGGCGATTCCGAGCGTGTTGGAGATCCCGGACAAGGAGAACCCCTACAAGCCGGAGAACGACTCGGTGTTGTCGAGGGTGTCGCATCTGTTGGGAGGGGAGGGGGGTGGATGAGACGAGAGGTTGAGGATGAGGAGGTTGAGAATGTTAGACGTGGGGAGAATGAGTTGTAAACGAAAAAAAGCTGTTTGTGTTCAATGTGTGCGTTTAATATTGCATCCGACCTCCCGCGTCGACGTGCTAGAACGACGAGCGCCCGTCGGCTTTCTGGTTTCTAAATCGATCGAATCTATCGGCCAAGAAGATTACTTGGCGACGACTTCCTTCTCCGAGATGCGCTCGTAGACTTCGCGCACCTTGAGACCAACGATGGTTTGGAAGAAACCGGTACCGTTGTTGGAGCCCGGACCGTTTTGGTACTTGAGCATCTGTTGGGTAATTTCGCCGTAGAACTTGGTGGAGGTGTTGGACAAGTGGGATTCGACGTAGATGAGCTCTTCGAGCTTGTCGAATTGACCGTCCATCTCGAGCACGGTGACCTCTTGGCCGTAGAAGGTGTCCGGGCCGTAGAAGAACTTGATGCCCGGGTAGGAGCACGTCAACTTGCGGCCGCACGGGATCCAAGAGATGGTGGAACCCTCGTCGAACAAGAACGGCGCGTCGAAGTTGGCGATGTTCTCCTTCATGATCATGCGCACGCGCAAAATCTTACCTTCGTTGTCATCCGGAATGAGTTGCGTCGGGAGCACTTGGATGATGACGTCGGCGTCTTGCTTTTGCGGGTCGACGAAGGCGTCGAAATCCGGCTTGCGCGCCTCGATGGACGCCTTGATGGACTCGAGAGAGTGACCACGCTCGGCCATGTCGCGTTGAATCTTCCACGCAAACTTAACCTCGTCGGAGATGTCCAAGTAAATCTTGAAATCAAACATGTCGCGCACGCGCTCGTCGGCGAACGGGTGAAGACCTTCGAGGATGAGCACCTCCGGGGATTCAATCTTCTCCGCCGGGTCGAACACGCCCGTGACGTGGTTGTAGATCGGCTTATCGACAGCCTTACCCTCCTTGAGCGCCTTGACTTGTTCGTACATCAAATCTACGCGCGAATACAAAACACAGATGAACGGCGTCCGTCAGTCTCTCTCGCTCGCTCTCGCTCGCTCTCGCGCGCGTCCGCCGAGTCCCGTCTCCATCGCGTCGCGTCGCGTCGGCTCGCTCGCACGACATCCCACGCACCAAAGTTTTGTTCCTTGAGGTTCAACGCCGTGAGACCGGATTCCTTGCGGCCTTGACGATCGTTCAAGTGGTAATCATCCAAGCACAGCACCGTGGTGGTGTCCGACACGAGCGTGTTGCTGTCCGGGTTCCCACCCTCGGGGGGCGTCGCCTTGCCGCCGAACAGGGACGTCATGCGACGCATGAAGGTGGACTTCCCGCACCCGGAATCCGCGGCGAGACCGATGACGACGGGTCCGTCGCGACCGGCGCGGGTGACGACGCGCGCGCGCGTCGCGCGACGCGCCGTCGTCGGCTTTTTGGCCACGACGGGCGCGGCGCGCGCGGCGGTGGCGAATGCGAATTGCGCGGACATGGCGCGAGGCGAACGAACGAGGGCGTGCGGAAGGGCGCAAGCGTTCGAAAAGTTTTCGAACGTGTGTGCGCGACGGACGTCGACGCGTTGTGACGGTCGCGGGCGACGGGGAGGGGACCACTCGATGGATCCGCGCTATCCATTCATCCACCGATCGGATCGCCAGGGCGGCGGGGAGGGGGGGGGTGGAGGGTGAGTGCGGACTCGTGAGAGGGATCCATCGGTGCACCGGTCCTGACCCGTCGTGGTGGAGGGACACAGTGTGCGATGTGGTGGGAGTACATCGGTTAAAAACGCGATTGTGTATATGTACTGTGCCGTATTGTGTGTTAAAATAAAGGAGCTATGCGTGTGCGTCACAGGGCGTCGGCCCACGCGAGGAGCGCGGCGGCGCTCTCTCGCGGGCAGTCGTCGTGTGGACAGTGTCCGCCGGCGACCGGGGAGTACACCGCGTGTGGCTTGATCTCGCGAATGCGCGTCGCCTTGGTCGGGGTCATCCAGGGATCCTTCTCGCCCCAGAGGAGCATCAACGCGCCGTCGTAGTCGCGCAAGAGGTCGCCCGCCGCCACCTTCGTGCGCGAACCCGCCAAAGAGAGTTGGTAAAAGGTTTTGATGGCGCCCGGGTCTTGCGCGGCGAGATCGATCGAACGCACCAAGTCATCGTCGACGTCGTGCTCGTACACTTGGTTTAATATTTGTTTGATGCGAAACTTGGTGGAATAGAAGATTGCGGCGGCGACGCCTCGCGAGAACGCCTCGCGAAGCTTATCCGCGAAGGATTCCGCCGTCTTCCCGTCGATGTCTTTGGCGTCGCCCACCGCGCGCTGCGCCAAAGTCTTCTTCTCCGGTCCAGGCGCGGCGTCCTGTTCGAAATTCCCGGCGCTATTCACCAAACACAACCCCTTACACGCGCGCGGTCGCGTGCTCGCCGCGTACAGCGCCGCCAACGCGCCGATCGAGTTCCCAACGATGATCGTCTTATCCTCCTCGCTCGCCCCCGCCACCTCTCGAGAGAAATCCACCACCTGCTCTCCCCAAAACTCCATGCAATACTCCTCCTCAACCTTCGGAGACCATCCGTATCCCAACATGCACAGCGCGTACACGCGATATCCCGCGCGCGCCAAGGCCGGAATCGTGTACCTCCAGTGATAACTGTGCGCCCCGAATCCGTGCACCAAAGTCACGATGGGCCCATCGTTGCCCTCACCCGCGGAGATGTAATTACACGCGTGTCCTCGCCACGTCCACGCGTTCCATCCATCCTCGCGCAGGCGCACGCGTTCGATCCCGCGCGCGTCCGTCTCGAGCTCGAGTCCATCGAACAGACCGACGTCTCGCGCGCTCGCGGGCGCCGCGCGCGCGATCGCGGGGCGCGAACGCGACGCGCGCGAATGCGAACACGCCGCGCTCGACGCGGGGCGTCTCGTCGCGCGCGAGCGGGCCGCGATCGCGCCGAGGGGCGTCGTCGAGGTCGACGTCATCGTCACCGCGCGCGCGCGCGTGAGTGACGCCGTGACTCGACGACGCGCGAGACGCACGCGCGCGAGTGAGCGAGGCGACGGATGATGACGCAGACGACGATGTCGTCGATGACCATGCGCGCGAGCGCGCGCGCGATGCGAGCGACGCGAGCGACGCGACGCGCGAACGCGTCCCGGGGTCGAGGGCGGGCGACCGTCACTCGCGCGGGGGAGGTGCAGAAGATGAACGCGGAGGAATTGGAGATCGCGATGGCGAATCGAGAAACGCCCATGGTGATCGATTTCTACGCCACGTGGTGCGGACCGTGCGTGTTGATGTCGAGCGAGTTGGAGAAGGTGCAAGAGCAACTCGGGGACAAGGTGCGGTGCGTCAAGGTGGACACGGATGAGGAGACGGATCTGGCGACGCAGTTGCAGATTCAAGGTTTACCGACGCTCGTGTTCGTGTCCGCGGATCAGTCCAAGCCGGCGCTTCGCACGGAGGGGATGCTCCCGGCGGAGACGGTCGTCTCCGTCATCGAAAACGAGCTCTGAGGGGCGCGACGGCGACGAGGGCGCTCATTTTTCCGAAACTTTGCGACCGCGCGCGGTCCCGCTTCGACGCAATCTAGTAAGAGTTCTAATTTGAATCATAAACGCGTCGTGCGCTACGCGTGATCGATCACCATCCGTACTTGCGACGCGCCTGCGCGCGAGTCGCGTTGAGTTTGTCCCCCGACTCCAAGACGCGCGCCTCCTCCACTTTGGCCTCGTGCACCAACGACGTGAGTTGATGCTTGTACCTCGCCGTCGCGCTCGCCTGGGTCGTTTGTAAGTGTTGAAGCTGACCCTCGGGCGCGATGATCGCCGCGCCCGGTCCCTTGGGTACTTTTCGCACATCCTCCGCGTTGATGGTCATAATCTTTATCTCTCGTCCGTGACGCTCGCGTTCAATCTTCGCCGCCGCCGCGAGCGCCTGATCGACGAAATCGCTCGATTTCGAGTCCAACACGGGGTGCTCGCCGCGCTCGTCGTCGTCGACGTATCCACTCGCAGCGTACGCGCGCGTCTCCGGATTGACGTATTCTCCGTCGTCGTCCACCGCGTACAACGACGACGCGTGCGCGCTCGGTCCCGCCTCCTCCTCTTCCTCCGCCTCTTCGTCCACCGCCCCGCGCTCGCGCGCATCGAACCCACCGCCGACGTCTAACATCGCGCCACCGCCGCCACCACCGCCCAAGACGCCACCGCTTCCGCCCAGAGCGGCGCGTTTCGGCTTGGGAAGCGCCGACGCCAGGCTCACTCGTCCCGCACCGCTCTCGCCACCGTCCTCGCCACCGCGCGCGCGCTTCGCCCGGTACCCGTCGCTATCGCTATCGCTCTCATCACCCGCCGCCGCGCGCGCGAGCGCGGGCGCGGGAATCGTCACCACGCGCCGCGAGCCGCCGGGCTTGGGAAGATTGCTAAAATTGAGCCCGGCGCTCGCCGGACGCCGCGCGGGCGCCGGTCTCGCCGGCGCGGGCGCGGGCGCGGGCGCGTCGTTATTCGTCGGGTCGTTCTCCTCGCTGGACGATCCGTACGCGTCGAGTCCGAGCATGATGCGCGCGCGACTCGGTCTGCGGAGGGCTCTTCTCGGCGGCGGCGCGGCGAGCGCGCGCTCGAACGCTCGAACGCGCTCGAACGCACGCACGGACGCACGCACGGACGGAAGGATGCATGAATGAAATGAATAATCGCGGTCTTGTTCTAGTTACAGCAGCTCCGTCGAATGACATCGCGCGTGATGACGACGGCGCGCGCTCGCGTCGCTCGAGCTCGTCGGAGAGTCGCCGCCTCTGTTTCTCTTAATCGCACACGACGTTGGACACCATGCCGAACGACGATCGCGAGCACGACTTGACGCCTAATAATTCAATGTCAAACACCTCCCACTGCTTGGCGCTGAAGAAGGTGGCCGGTCCGGTCGGCGGACCGAGTTCCGGCGGCACGATGATTCGGCGGCGTCCCCCGGGTTTCATATCCTTCAATCCGAGCTCGAAACCCGGAATCATGCCGTTGATCCCCAACCTCGTCGACGCCGGCTCGCCTCGACGATACGTACTATCGATCGTGCCGCCGTTTTCGTTGTACGCGACGTACTCGAACGTGCACTCTTGATTATCCTTCGGCGACTCGCCCTCGCCAACCTCGTAATCCTTCACGATGAGTCCATCCTCGCGAACGACGTAATCGTTCCCGTGCACCACGCTTACGTCGTATCCCTCGCGAATGAACGCCGGGAAATCCGCCGGCGCGTTGTTGTACGTCTTGATCCGTTGGTTATTCAGCAACTGCTTCGTGTCCACCTCGGTCGAGCTCTCCGTCACCCTCGCCGGCGGCGGCGGCGGCGACGGCGTCGCCACCTCTCGCGTCGACTCCACCTCTCCCATCGACGTCTCCTCCACCGTCTCCACCCTCGTCTCCACCGCCTTCGAGTCGTCACCGGACCCTCGCGTCTCGCGCGCGTCGCCTCTCCTATCCAAAACTCTCGACGCGTCGTTCCTCGCGAACGGGTCGTCGTCGTCGTCAAAGATTGAAAACTTCGCGCGCGCGGGTTCCGGCGCGACGACGACGCTCATCGACGTCACCGTCGACGCGAGCGCGAGCGCGAGCGCGCGTCGCGTCGTCTTCGGCGTCCCCGCGTTCGTCGTCGTCATCATCGCGTCGTCCCATTCCTCGCGCCCCGTCGCGCGCGTCGAGACGTGGCGTCGCGGTCGCCTCGCGCGCGTCTCGCGTCGCGTCGTCATCGTCGTCATCGCCGTCGTCGTCGTCATCGGCGCCGTCGTCGTCGTCGTCGTCGTCGTCGTCATCCCGCGTCCCCGTCTGTCGTCAGTCGCCGCCTCGACATCCATCCGTCCCGTCATGGTCGACGCCGACGCCGACGGCGACGACGACGCGACGCCGCGCGAGCGCGAACTCATCGCGCGCCTTCCCGCGCCGCTTCGCTCCATGCGAGCGCGCGATGTCGCGCGCGTCGCCGTCGAGGCGTTCGGCATCGGTGCGCGCGCGCCGCGATCGTCCCGACGCGCGTGGCGCGCGTACGAACGCGCGCTCGCGCGCGCGAACGCGCGGTCGACGAGGAGCGAGGTGGACGCCGCGCGCGCGCCTCGGCGTCCGCGCGACGGCTCGATGGACTTGGAATCGGTGGTGGATGGATTGACGACGTGCGCGCGGTGCGGACGCGCGGTGCCGGCGGAGTCGCTCGAAGAACACGCGGCGACGCGGTGCGACGGGGGGGCGTCGAGGCGAGGGAGAGACGCTTTGGTGCGCGCGGATGTGTTGGTTCGAGAGGGAGTCGAGGCGGGGAGTGGGAGAGGACGCGGGAGAGGGACGAAATCGTCGCCGCCGGAGAGTCGCGGCGGCGGAGGACGCGGACGCGGCGGAGGACGAGGGGGTGGACGCGGGAGTGGACGCGGGAGTGGGACGTGGGCGGCGGCGAAACCTTTGGCGGTGCGAATGGACCTGCGAGAGACGAGGCGGGCGCACGATGCGATGGTGTTTCGAATTATGTTCGACGCGCGCGCGAGAGACGAGGACGAGGAGGAGGACGCGTCGCCGGAGACGAGCGCGCGCGCGAAAAAGGTGGCGAAAGTGGGGGTGTAGAGGCGCGCGCGATGTGTATCACTAACAGTACAGTAGATGTAAATATTGCTATCTAAATAAACCGGTGACGAGGGCGTTCGAAAAGACGCCGTACGGGTCGAGATACTTGCGCGCGGCGTTGAATTCCTTCACCGGGTAGTGCTCTCGAATCTTCGTTCGCATCTTGTCGAGTCTGCGCACGTCGTCTGGGAGTTCAATCTTCGCCCAGTGCGTTCGAAGCTCGTACTTGTCGCCGAGCGCGTCGAACTCGCGGTGTCCGTATCGCGTGAATGCGTCGGTGATGGCGTCTCGCTCCGCCGCCACCGTCGTCGGAAGATACATGATGATTCCGACCCACGAGTGCAGTGAATTCGGCGCACCGGCCGAAGGTGACATGGGCGAAGAACTACCGCTCGTCCATCGCTGTTCGATCGGCGCGTGCGCTGGAATTTGATGTTCTTCGATCAATTGTCGCAAGTCGCGCATGAAGCGCAAGTCGGCGCGAAGCGGCGCGTTCGTCGGCGGCGTAGGTTCCAGCTCACCGGCGGGGAACGCGACTTCGAGCACGTGTTGCTGCCCGCCGCAATCGAATCCTAAAATTTGATCGCTCCAATCCACGCGCACGCCCGCGCTTCGCTTCCAAAACTCAGCCTCCGCGGCGTTGACGCGCTTGACGTGTTCGACGTTGAGCGGATCCACCTTGAGAAGCTCGTCGCGAAGTTGGCCGAAACCCATGCCTTCGGGATCGACGTTCGGCGCCACGTCCCTGAGTAAACGAACGAGAGGCTCGGCGCGCTTCTTCTCCGAGTATCGGGACTTCGTGCGAGGCTCTCGCTCGCCCGGTTTCAAAGGATTACTCGCGACGACGACGACGGTGTCGGTGTGCGGAATCCACATGTATCGAATGTGTTGATACTCGCGAATCCACTTTTCGTGATTCGTCTCGATCTCCGTTGGCGTCACGGTCCACGTGTACTCGACGAGCTTGTGCGCGTCGACGCACTGAATGGTGAGTTCGGCGACTGCGCCGAGCGCGCCGATGCCGCACTTGGCCAACTTGAACAATTCGGGTTCTTCGGATTCGGAGAGCGTCAACGCGCCTCGAGCCGGCGTGACGAGTTTCATGCCGACCACGGTCTCGTCCACCGGCGGTATCTTTGCGCCGGTGCCGTGCGCGCCGACCTGCGTGAAACCACCCATCTGCTGTTCGCGAATGCTCGCGTAATTTTGCAACGTCAACCCGTGCGGCCGAAGCGCCTCAACCACCTCGCGAACGCGAGCCCCCGCTTGCAGCGTCACCTGCTTCTTCTCCTTATCCACCTCGATGACGCGATCCAACAGACCCATCGAAACCATCCCTTTCGATTCGAACGCACACCCATTCGGACTCAGCGCGCTTCCCATCGGACGCAATTTTCTATACTTTCCGCTCTTCACCGCGCGTTCGAGCGCCTCCACCGACTCGGGAGAGAACACCCGTTCACACTCCACGCGCTTCGTTCCGCTCCAATTCTCCACCGTCGACGCCTCAACATCCTCCTCCTCTTCCCCGTACAGATGCGTCCACGCCACGTACGTCGACGCGGCGACGAACAACGCCGCCCGCGCCGACGTCGACCACCCGCGCGCGCCGCCCTTCCCGCCGCCCGCGGACGACGACCCACCGCTCCCGCGACTCCCCTCGGCGCTTCGTCCACCGAGCACGGCGTACGGCTTCGAACTCGTCGCGTACGTCCCTCGCATCGTCGTCCTCGACGCCGCCACCGACGCCGCCGACGACGCGACGACGCGCGTCTCCACCAGGGACATCACCCGCGCGCCCATCGACTTCATCGTCGCCTCGCGCGCGCGAGTCCGTCGCCTCGACGCCTCGCGCGCGATGGACGCGACGAACGCGTCTCGACGCGTCGTCTCGCCTCGCTCGCGCGGTCGTCGGTGGACGCGCGCGCGCGAGAGAGTGCGGAATCGATAAAGCGCGTCATCGATCGCGCCCGCGCGCGCCGACGTCTCGACACATCGCGACGCCGACGCGCGACTTCGCGTCGAGGCGACCACCATGGGCGGTGGACACTCGGCCCCTTCGGCGCCTTCGGCGTCGTCCGAGCGCGTCGAGCGCGAGACGCGCGCGCGAGACGTCGCCGAGGTGGATGCGGCGGCGACCGAGGTCGACGCCGCGACGACGGGCCTGGAAGCGATGCGCGTGGAGACGGAGGAAACGTCGACGCCGAACGCGAACGCGGACGCGATCCCGGCGATGAACGCCGCGACGGAGGCGACGACGCCGAGCGCGGACCCGACGGAGGAGAGGTTTAGCGTCACCACGGCGATCAACTACGCCAACGGCGCGCCGCACATGGGACACGCGTATGAATCCGTCTCCACGGACGTCTTGGCGAGGTACCATCGATCGTATGGACGACAAGTGTTGTTTCAGACGGGGTCGGACGAGCACGGGCAGAAGATAGCGGAGGCGGCGGAGGAGAAGGGGATGGCGCCGTTGGCGTTCGTCGACGGATACGTCGAGGCGTTTCGAGAGCTGAACGCGAGATTGGACGTGTCGAACGATGTGTACAACCGAACGACGAGTGATGTGCACAAAAAAGCGTGCGCGGAATTGTTCAGGCGATCGAGAGATAACGGGGACATTTATTTGGATACGTACGAGGGGTGGTACAACGTGAGAGAGGAGACGTTCGTGACGGAGAGCGAGGCCAAGGCGACCGAGTACAAAGATCCCGTGAGCGGGAAGGATTTGAAAAAGATGAAGGAGGAGAGCTACTTTTTCAAGCAGAGTCGCTACCAGAAGCAGCTCATCGAGCACATTCAGGCGAACCCGGAGTTTATTCAACCGGCGTCTCGAAGAAATGAAATTTTGGCGCGCTTGCAAAACGACGAACTTCGAGATTTGTCCGTCTCCAGAACGACGTTCGATTGGGGTATTCCCGTGCCCGACGCCCCGAACCACGTGATGTATGTGTGGTTCGACGCGCTGACGAACTATCTCACCGGCACCGGGTGGCCGGAGGAGACCGATAAGAAGGATTTCTGGCCGGCGAGCATGCACATCATCGGCAAGGACATCATCTGGTTCCACTGCGTCATCTGGCCGTGCATGCTCTGGAGCACCGGATTGCCTCTTCCGAAGACGGTCTTCGGCCACGGGTTCGTCACCGCGGAAGACGGACAAAAGATGAGTAAATCCATCGGCAACGTCGTGGACCCGAACGAGGTGTTGAAGAAGTTTTCCAGCGACACGTTTAGGTACTACTTGATGCGTTGCGGCGTCTACGGCGCCGACGTGCCCTTCAGCGAACAAGCGATGACTATGATTCACAACGCGGATTTGGCCGACGTCATCGGCAACTTGGTCCACCGCGTGACCAACCTCACGAAGAAGAACTGCGGTGGGGTCGTGCCGACGTGCGCCGCCGATAAAATTGATAAAATTTTCAGCGTCTGCGTTCTCCGCGCCAAGTCCGAGTCGGCTATGTCCAGATACAACATTCAGGGCGCGTGCGAACTCGCTATTGATGCCGTCAAGACGACGAACAAGTACCTCACAGACGCCGCGCCGTGGGCCGTGAAGGGTGAGGGCGCCGAAGAGCGCAAGAGCATCATCATCCGATCCACGCTCGAGGCTGTGTACGTCGCGATGCACTTTTTGCAACCGTACATTCCGAAGGCATGCGAGGTGGTCTTTGAAAAGGTTGGCTGCAAGCCGGTGAAGATTTGGGAACTCAAGCCGTTCGGTGCCAACCTCCCGAGCGGTGCCCCCGTGTCCATCGGCGACGTGCTGTTCTCGAAGTTTGAAGCCGAAAAGGTTGAGGTGAAGAAGAAGGCGCCCGCGCCCAAGGCGAAACCGGTTCCATCCGACGCCCCGATCGACGTCACGCGTCTCGACCTCGTCGTCGGCACGGTGATGAGCGTCAAGCGTCACCCGGACGCTGATTCTTTGTACGTTGAGGAGATCGATCTCGGCGGCGAGGCGCCTCGTCAAGTCGTCAGCGGTTTGGTGAAGCACATCTCCGAGGAGGCGTTCGCGGGCTCTCGCGTCTTGTGCGTGGCCAACATGAAGCCATCCAAGATGCGCGGCGTCGAGTCCACGGCGATGGTCCTGTGCGGTACCAACGCCGAAGGCAAGACGGAACCCGTGCAACCGCCCGAGGGAGCCGCCAACGGCACTCGCCTTTTGTGCGAAGGTTTCTCCGGCGAGCCCGACGCCGTGCTCAACCCGAGAAAGAAAGTTTTCGAGCAAGTCAGCGCTGACTTCTCCGTCACCGCCGACGGCCTGGCGACGTACAAGGGCGTCCCGTTCGCCTGCGCCGAGGGTTCCTGCACGCTTCCGACCATTCGCGACGGCATCATCAAATAAATTTTGTCGAATACCATTTTTTCCTTTCCTCAGTCGAGAAACTTTATCCATCGCGCGCGCGCGTCCCTCCCCGCACACGCGCGCGCGTTCGGCGCTCGCGCGACGCACGATGCACGCGCGCGCGATGACATCGCGCACCGCGTCGACGAGCGCGCGCGTCGGCCCGCACACCGCGTCGACGCGCGCGCGTCGGCGACCGTTCGTGATGACGTCGGCGCGCGGGTCATCCCTCGGGACGCGCGCGCGCGTCGCCGTGGACCCGTTCGCGGACCCGACGCCGCCGAGGGAAGACTTGCCGAGAGACGATTGGTCGACGTCGGTGGAGATCGCGGGCGGGAAGCGAAGCGCGGCGCTTCGAGGGGAGAGACTGGAGGTGCGCCCGTTTGGGCAAGAGAACGTCGGCGCGGTGGCAAAGCTGTTACTCGAGAGCGGCATGCAGGGGTTTCCCACGGAGCGAAGGACGCTCGAGGTGTATTTGTCGAACGCCGTCGGCGCGTATCCTTGGGGATTCTATCTGTGTGGATGGTTGGGCGACGAAGTGGTCGCGACGGTGGGAGTGTCGTTTAACGGCGAGACGCGAAGGAAATTTTCGACGCTCGAGCCGCCGCGAGACTCTGGATATCTGTCCGATCTCACAGTGACGGTAGACAAGCGAGGAATGGGTCTAGGTTTGGCGATGTTGCGCGGGGCTGAGGAGTTTGCACGAACGATGAAAATTGAGGAAATGTGGTTACACGTGGCGCTGAAGAAGCCGGGCGTCATCGCGTTGTATCGAGATCACGGATACGGTGTCGGTGGGATCGATCCTGGATTACTCGGATGGCGCGGACGACTGTTGATGAAGCGTAAATTGTGATCGCGCGTCGTCGAGATTGTACGTAATTGTTTAGCTGTAGCTTCGTTGTAGCGGCACCTTCACCGCTGATGGTTCTTGCGCCACATCATCAACTGTTCCTTTTCGTGATTTTTTTCGTCTTCACGCGCGCGCTTCTTCGCCAAGGCCACCACAGAACCGCCCGTGAAATCATATTGTGAGATTTGATTTCCGTTTGAGTCGATTTCGGTGCGCACTTTGAACCTTTCCAGGGCGTCCTTCGCCTTGTCGACGAAGAGACATTTCAAGGATTCGTCGTGTTCCTTCCACACGCATGAGTAATCGCGTTTCCAACCTCTCGCTCGTTGCTTCTCGGAAGGAGGAGGAAGATTTTCGAGGTCCAATTCGCCATTAGCCATCTCGGCGCGCGACGTTTCAATGCGTGCCGTCGAATGACTCATGGCGCGTCGTCGGGGCAACAAACTATTTACAAACATCTAAGGCGTCGGCATGACGTCGCGATCGAAAACTTCCAAGCCTCGCACCCCGTGCACGCGCACGTGGACGGGACCGTCACCTCTGCCGGTCGTTTTTTCGACGCGAATCCAACCGCCGAGGCCAGACACCGACAAATCGACGAGCGGACCGACAAAGTCGATGGGAGGAATAAAGTCGACTTCATTCACCACGCGAAGCGCCGCTTCCTCTTGACCGGGCGTCGTTGGGGGCACCTCTGACGTTTTCACGATCTCCATACGCAACGATTTGGGTCCGTAAAACGAAAATCCCACGTTTGGAGGACACTGGACAACTTCCAGGCGCACGAACGATCCCCAGCACAGAGAGTACCCTTGAAACGACGCGAAACCGGGCGGTTCGGCGCAATCCGGGGTCTCGGGAACGTACTTTTTCAGTGTCGTGCCCAGACGAAGCGTTGAGAGATCTTCCGGTCCGAGCAGAGAATTCAATCTGTGATGTAAAAATAATCCGGGCGTGTCGAAGAGCACGCCTTTGCCTTCGAACGCGCGAAGAGGTATGACGCCGAGCGTCGTCCCCGGCATGGCGCTCGCCACGGGTAATCTCTTCGAAGGCGCGAAATAATTGCCAGCCGAACGAAGCTCGTCCATCGCGGCGCGAATGAACGTGCTCTTCCCCACGTTGGCCGCTCCCAACACGTACACATCGCGCCCCTTGCGTTCTCGCATCATTTGTAACACGGCGTCTCGCATCCCGAATCCGCGACGCGAGCTCACGAGAGCGATGCCCGCCAGCGTCAACCTTCTAAACTCAGCCTCCTGTGCGATCCAATCGCGAAGTGCGTCGTAATCGGTGTTCGCGTTCAATAAATCCACCTTGGTGACGACGAGCAAAATTGGATTTCCGCCGACGACGTCTCGCACCTTTTTCAAAAAACTCCCGTGAAAATCCGTCACGTCCACCACCTTCACCACCAACGCCTTGCGCTCTCGAATCGTCTTCAACTGATCTCTGAGCTGTTTCGGCGTGATCAACCCGGGCGCCGCCTTCAATCCTCCCTGTCCCTCGACGGCGTTGACGAATTTCCCGTTGCTCAACTGCGCGCACCTCGCGCAAATCATCATGTTAAACTGTTTATGCGTCGCCTTGGTCGCGTATTCCTTCGGATCGACGTACCCCGCGATGGTATCATCCTTCGTTTGCAGAGAGACGCCGCACCCATAGCAATTACCCTGCATCGCGTCGCGCCTCGTCGTCAGTCTCTTCGCGCGCCGCCGCGTCGCCTCTCCTCGACTCTCTCTCTCTCTCTCTCTCTTTCGCGCGCGCACGCACCCGCTCGCGCTCGACGTCCTCGTTCGCGTGCCCCTGACGAACGTAACGCCGCTCGCCCCCCTCCCCGTCTCTCTCCCGCGCCGGCGCCACCACGCGCGCGCGCGCGCCGACGCGCCGTCCTCGACAACCGTCTTCCCGGCGGCGGCGCGCGCCGTCCCCTCGTCGCGCGACGCGCGCGCGCGAGACGTCGCGAACGCGCGCCACCGTCGACGTCGACGTCGACGTCACCATCGCCGTCGTCGTCCCCCGCGCGCGTCGCGCGACCGATCGGTGGACGCGTCGTCCCGACGACGAGTGACGCCGCGCGCCCGCACAGAGATGCGCGTCGTCGCGTTCGCACCCGCCCTCGCGCGCGCGCCGACGCCCGCGCGCCGACGCGCGCGCGCGTCGACGTCCCCCGCGTCGACCGCCTCCTCGCCGTCGACGCTCGGCGCCGCGCTCGCGATGTCCACCGCGCTCGCGCTCGCCTCGCCGGGCGCCGTCGCGCGCGCGGACGTCTTTTACGCCGGCGCGGGCGAGCCCGCCTTCTTGGAGTCGACCTATCGCGATCTCGGGTACAAGGGCGTGACCTCCGTCGTCCCGGGGACGTTCGACGACGGCGTGCGCGGGGTGAGGGTGGAGTACGACCCGGAGAGGATCGGGTACGCGCAGCTTCTTCAAAATTTCTGGCGCCGCTGCGAGCCGAGCGCGGAGGAGACCGGAGGGGAGAACGAGCCGGTGCTGTACGCGATGACGTCGAGAGAGATGAAGATGGCGAGCGAGCAAAAGGCGAATCTGGCGTCGAGCGGGATTTTCGGGAGAGATGGACCGCGAGTGAGCATCAGAGAGGGCGCGCCGAAGACGTTTGACGATTCGGGATTCGAGCGGGACGGGTTGAAGAAGAACCCGAAACGGTACGAGAAAATGGCGGCGAAGCGGCAGGCGAGGTTTAATGAGCTGTGGGGGTACGTGCAGTTTTGTTACGAGAGGGTGTGTGGGTACGTGCGCTTCGCGCCCAAGTGCGTGGACGACTGCTTGAAGGTTTTTCCCGAGTATCTCGCGAGCAACGCCGGAATTCCGGAGATCACCAAGGAGGTGAAAATCACGGGGCGAAGTAAATGAGTGCGTTCGTGCGCGCGTCGTAACGATGATTGGTTTGCGTGGTAGACTATATTTAACAACGAGACTAGCTTTACTCTTCGAGGTTCTGCTTCAACGTAATCTTATCGCCCAAGCTCAAGGCGATGCCTTGCGTCTTGGAGCGAATGCGAATGAAACCGCTGATTTCGCCGTCGACGTTTTCGATGGAGACGTTCACGAGGGCGTCTTCGCCGAAAACGGACTTCGCGTACAGGTTGGCGGCGAGGAAACCGCACTCGCCTTCGAGTGCGCTCGGCGGGGTGAGGCACTTCATGTTCGTGCTATCCACGATGTGATCCAAGTATTGGCGAATATCGGAGATGTTTGTGTTCACCGCCACCTTGTTCTCCCATTCAAACTCGGCCCACATGTTTCTAAACGCCGTGTCGCTGCACGTGGCCGGGAGAATGTAATCCATGATATCAATGTGCACGTCGTTCAACACTATGACGTTGCGATCCGATCTCGCGCTCTCGTAGACAATGCTACCGAAGATGACACCCGTCTCCGTCGAGCTCACCTTGATGCTCGATCGAAGCGTCTGCGTTCCGAACGGTTCCAAGTTGAGCGGTTGCGGTCGCTCCACCAACTTCAAGTCGCCCATCGTCGACAACTCCAGCACGACGTTTTGAAGAGGTTCGTCCGTGCGGTTGGTGAGCGTGACGTCCAACGTGATGTCGTACTGGTGCACCGTGACGTACGTCTCCGCGTAGATGGTGTCGCTCAAACCCGTCAGTTGCACGACGCGATCCAAGCTACGACCATCCTTCTTGACCGAATCCATGAAACCGGTCGCGCGCGCGAGGTCCGTCGCGACGGCGTCCTCAATCTCCAACTGCGTCATGCCCTTGCGCGACTTCAGGTGGTGGAAATCTATCAAATCATCCGCCTGCGCCGTCGGAGCGGTGGAGCTCGCCTCGTTCCGAGACTCGCGTCTGAGTTTCTCTTCAATCATCAGCGCGAACGATTCACCGCAAGACTTAAGCCAAACATCCGTGTCCGCCTCCTCGGGGAATCTGAGCACGTGGAAACACAGCTCCAAACGCGCCTTGGAATCCATATCGATGGCGGTTGGCAGCGTGCCGCTGAGACCGAGGCGCAACATGCTCACAATGTACAACATGCATTCCGCCTGAATCGCGTTCTTGGTCTCCTGTGCAAAAGAATCATCGTTCAGCACCTTCAACGCGAGCTTGGTCAGCGTGCTCGCGATCACCGCGGACAGGAAGGAGTCACCCTTGAGCAACATTTCTCGTACGTTCGGCAACTGCGAGATGGCCCCGGTCGGGTATGTCGCGGCTTGAGACGCGTAAGTACCATCCGCTAAAACAGCCGGTCGCACGGCTCCCTCATTGCTCGTCGCGGCTTCTTCGTCTTCTTCTTCTGCCTTCTTTTCTTCCAAGAGCGGCGCCGAACCCAAGCTCATGCGCATCACGTCGAGCGCCGCCTCGATTTCCTGATTCGTCGTGCTGAACTCACCGATGATCCACAACGTCGTCGCGCACACTCGGCTGCTACGAATGGTGGAAAACACATCCAACAAGTGCTCGATGATGCCCGGTCGAAGCGCCTTGTTCGTGAACGCAATCTCCCGAATGAAAAAGGCGACGTCGGCGGAACTCGCGTTGGTCGAGTCGCTCAAGAAATCCATGAGAAGGTAAATAACGGTACCCGCAACTTCGGGGAATCGAAGCGCGCACTTGTGGATCGCCTGCACGAGCATTTGACGGTACTCGCCGACGTCGCTCGTGTTCTCACTCTGCGACTTGACGACTTCCGTCTTCAACATGCCCGTGACGTTGTCGATGTTGCGCGGAGTGATGAGGTCGAGCACCAAGTCGAGCGTCTTGCGCTTAATGTCAATGTTCGGCGACGCGATCGCGCGTAAAATATCCATGATCATCTCTTGGAGCAACTCCTTGTTGTCCTTCTTCAAATCCGTGAGACGATCGAGCACGATGAGCTTGACGTTGTTGTCGCTCTGGCTCACGAGCAATTGGCAGTAGCAGTTCGCCGCAGCCTTGATCGCGGTCGGCGCGTTTGAAAGCGCCACGAGCGTGTTCGCGCACTCGTACACCACAGACGCATTGTTCGTGCCGAGCAACATCAAGATGATCTTGATGTACTTGCCCTTTTGAGTCGGATCGGAACGGCACACCTTGCGAATCAAGTCGAGAACCACCGTCTGCATGATGTCGCCCCAGTGCGACACAGACTCGATGTTTTCCATCAAATAATTCACCGCACGGTCTTCGGCGTGCGTGTACAACATCAAGAACGCGTTTCTCCGCGTTCCGACGTCGTTCTCACCGCTCATCAAAAACGACTCGATGATCTCCGGCGCGTCGGGAATCAAGTGTTCGCCGTCGGGCAACTCGTAAATATTATGAATCGCCATCACCGCGTTTCGTCGCACGTACGAGTGCCTATGTTCAAGATTCTGCACGATTGACGGAATCAACGGCTCGAGCAAATCGTGCTCGGTGATCCGACACAAGAATCGAAGCGTGCACCCGCGCAAAAACTCATTCGGATGCATCAAGTTGTTTCTCAAGTTTTGACACAACAAAATCATCTCCGGTAAAATCTTCCCATCCGGCCCGCACTTCTCGATCGTCTCCATGTACAGCAACAACAGCTTCTGCACCGTGTGATCCTCGCTCGGGAGCACGTACCGCACGATGGTGATGAACACCTGCGGCATGGATTCCCCGCTCAGCAAGAGCGAGATCACCTTCTTCATCGCATCCGCCTTTTCCTCCGCGCTCCCCGTCTCGAGCGCCTCCTTCAGTTCCACCGCGCTCGTCGCCCGATCGAAATGCACGAGCATCGAACATCCTCGCTCCACCACCTGATTCACCGTCGCCATGACTCCAGCGCGCGTCGTCTCCTCCACCCCTCGGACGCGCGCGCGCCCAATCCACGCGCGTCCGTCGTAGGTTCGCCCCGCGACCGATTCCCGTCTCACCGACTCGCCCTCGGTCGCGCGTCACCGATTCGCGCGACGGGGAACGACGATGGAATTTCCACGCCACCGTTCGCGCGCGTCACCGCGCCGTCTCGCGCGTCGCGCTCTGCGCCCGCGCGCGCGCGAGGGCCGCGCCTCGGATCAACGACTCCGGACCGACTCGACCGGGACCCGCGGGATCACACTGGTGGCGCAGCACCGACCGACCGACCGACCGACGCGGATGCGCGCGCATTGTCGGCACCGCGCCATTCGACCGCGACGCGACGCGACGCGCGAAGAGCGAACGAACGAGACGCGCGCGACGATCCGTTCGAACCGCGTCGCGCGGCGCGAGAGGAGTCCGCGGTCGAACGCGCGAGGGAGGAGGACGCGGAGAGATTTAGATTTTTGAACGATGGATGTCGTGCTGACGTACGTGAACGACGTGAATCGACCGGTGAACGCGACCAACGTCGGGGACGCGCTCGGCGCGCGAGGGGTGAAGAAAGGATTGGCGCAAAAGTATCTGGACGCGCTCGCGGAGAGAGGGAAGATCGCGTTGAGGGATGCGGGGAAGCAAAAGGTGTATCACGCGCTCCAAGACGGGGAGGTGCTGGACGCGGACGCGCTGCGAGAGATGCGCGCGCGGACGAGAGTGGTGATGGAGGAGGTCGGGGGACTGAATGAAAATGTGCGTGGGTTGAAATCGACGTTGCGGGCGCTGAGAAGCGTGCAGAGCGTGGAGGAGATGGAGACGGCGCGACGCGCGTTGGAAAAGGAAAACGCGGCGTTGGAGGAACGACTCGCGCCGCTTCGTCTGGCGAAGAAAAAAGGTGAGGTGATCACGGAGAGCGAGCGAGTGAAGATCGAGGATGCGTTTTTGAAGTCGATGGAGACGTGGCTCGATCGACGTCGAAAGTTTAATAATCTTTTTGAAACCGTGCTCGAGGGCACCGGTTTGCAGAAAAACAAGTTGTGGAACGACCTCGGGGCGGAGAGCGAGGAGGATCACGGCATCGACTATGCGAAATTTCGAAAAATCTATGATGACATCAAGAAGCAACGACAAGCGGACGCGCGCGCGAAGCGCATGAAACGGTTTCACGTGACTGCGTAAGCGAACGCGCATCTTCGAACTCCGAGACGAATGTAACTTTTTTGAACGAATGCGATTAGCGATTATTATCAACTCTCGTGTAATTATGACACATTGAAAGGCTAGTAGAAAAGGAAGATGCTTTCGTTTACGGACACTTGCGCTGAACCAAGTTGGCGCCGTGTTCTTCGTACTCTTGCTTACTCATCCAAAGTTGCTGGAACGAGCCCAGCGAGGCGAGAATAGAGCCTCCGATCCAAGTGGCATATCGTCGTTCCACGCTGTTCATGCTCGCGATCACCTTCGTCTTCACGTTTTGCGGAGCGTGGTCAAACAGCGCCCCCTCTAATCGTTCGCGCATATTCGCGAACATGCTACAACCACCACCCAATACCAAGTTGCCCCACAAGTCCTTGCGCACGTCGACGTCGGATTTGTTGATGCACTCGAGAACCAAATCCGGAATGCTCTTCAACTTCGTATCGCCGCTGAGCGCGGGCACCTTCACGTCCAATTCCTTCAAAAGTTCGGGCTGGAACAACAATTCAGGAATCTGGAAACGCTCGACGCCGACTTCGATCGTATTCCCGTCGGGCAGCTCGTACGTGACGCCCGCGACATTCTTGTGTTCATCCGAGTTGAACACGTGGTCGTCTAAACGACACACGGTCGCCTTGATGTCTTCCATGATTTCAAGCCTTTTGAAAGCCGCGTACGACGCCGTCGTTTTGGGGTGGTTCACGGCCTTGACTTCAAACTCGCCGTCGCCCTTTTGCTTCTTCGTGAATGCGTACCGAGGTCGCACGTCGATCTTCTGATTTTCTAAATACTTTGCGACGACGTCGGACAAGGCGTCGCCACCGAGCGGCGAGTGCACCACCGACTTTTGCAGCGCGTACCCGTCGTGAACGGCGGAGACCGTGGTGTGTTTGCCCCCCATGTCGATCACCAAGCTCGACGCCTTGCCCACCGCGAAGGAGCTCAACACCGGGTTCTTCGCCAAAAAGAGCGCGGGAGGCGCGTACTTTTCAAACATCAACTCCGTCATTTTCGCTCGAACCGCGTCCGAGTTGTGCACCGGTTCGGAGAGCAAGATCGGATGCTCGTCCGTTTGAATCGCCAAACACTTTTTCAACGCGTGCTCCCAAATCGACTCCACCGCCTCCCAATCTTCGAGCATTCCGTTCTCCCCGAACGGCGACTGCACCTCCACGCCGTCCCGTCGCACCCCCATCGAGTCCACGTAAAAATCACGCGTGCTCGCGCTCGAGCCGTCCGTCATGTCCACGTCCCCGCTCTTCGGGCACGTCCCGACGTCGCTCGGAAACACGTGTTGCGGCGTGTCCTGCCCGGCGTACCCCGCCTTGACGCTGTGCGTGCCGAGATCGAGCACCACCGCGCTCACCTCATCACCACCGTACATGACGTCTCACCTCGGTTCGATCACCGCTCCCGCGTCGCGTCGCCACGAATTCAAACGATGAGAATCCAATCCAATTCAATCCCAATTCGTCCCCGATCGCGCGTCTCGCGCCCCGTTCGCGTCTCGCGCGTCGGTCGCGTTCGCGCACCTCCCGAGAGACGGACGAGGTACCTTCGATCGTCCCCTCGCGCGCGCGGTCGAGCGCGATCGGTCGTCGAGCGAGGCGTCGCGCGGCGATCTGCGGATGGGTTTCGGGGACTGGGTTTGCGTGCGCCCCGCGCCGGGCGCCGGGCGCCGGGCGCGCGCCGCGATCGAATCCGCGCGATCGAATTCGCGCCGTGTCGTGAATGGGTGTATTACGGTGGGTGTGTGCGTGACAATCAATAGTTACTACCGTCGGAGTCAGGGCGACGGCGGCGCGATTCGCGCGCGCGCGGCGTCGCCGAGCGTCTCTCGACGTCTTCTCCTACTTGGTGCTCTCCTTCAAGAACGCGATCAAGTTGGCGCGATCTTCCGGCTTCTTGAGACCGGCGAAGACCATCTTCGTGCCCGGAATGTACTTTTTCGGGTTCAACAGGTAATCGTACAGGGTCTCTTCGCTCCAAGTCACGCCCTTGTTCTTGTTCGCCGCCGAGTACGAGAAACCCTCCGTGGTGCCGGAGACGCGTCCGAACAAACCGCCGAGGTTCGGACCCTGCGCGCGCGACCCGATCGATCGAGGGTCAGTCACGATGATATTTCACCCTCTCACCTCGCGCGCTTTCACTCCCCCCTCGCGACGCTCGAGCGTCGAGAGACGCGACGACGGCGACGACGAACCTGCTTGTGTCCGCCACCCTTCTCCGCGACGTGGCACTGCGCGCACTTCGTCTTAAAAATCTTCGCGCCTGCGCGCGCGAGTCGCGACGTCCGATCGAACGCGCGTTCGTCAGTCTCTCTCGTTCGCGTTCAAGCGCTCTCGCGTCCATCCGCGCGTCGCGTCACCCTCGCGCGCGGTTCTCATCGTTCATCCTTCGTCATCGCGCGACCTCGCGCCTCTCGCGCGTCCGACGCGTCGAGACTCGATCGCGCTTCGCGCACGAGCGCGGGAAAAAAACGCGCGCGCGCGCACCCTTGGCGGCGTCCCCGGCCGGGGCCTCGCTGAAACTGGACATGTCGTCGAACGCGCGCGACGTGATGCGACGCGATGGGCGGCGCCGATCGGTCGGGTCTCGATAAGGGGGCTGGGGGGGGTATTGGCGAGTCGTGAACGGTGAATGGGCGTGGGCGGGGCGCACCCGAATGCGTGCATGAATTGAATGGGCACGAGGGGCGGCGCGGCAGACGCGGACGCCATGGCGGGCGCGGCGGGGGTGGATAACACGCGGCGTCGCACGTGGGATCGGGATGCGTACGCGGCGCGCGCGAGAGAGCGGGAAGAGCGCGAGGCGGAGACGGAGAAGGGAGGTGGGAAACCGGCGCCCCCGACCGCGGGGCGCGCGGGCGCGCTCGTCGTGCGCGATGATCTGCGCGTGGATAACATCATACAGAGGAATTACAAGCGGGACATCGAGAGCAGGGTGGGGACGAAGCAGATCGTGAACCCGGAGACCGGGGCGGGGATGGGGTTTCAGTGTAAGGAGACCGGGGTGGTGTTGCACGATTCGGCTGCGTATTTGGACCACATCAACGGGAAGAAACAGATGAAGGCGCGTGGATTGTCGATGCGCGTGGAGAGATCGACGGTGGAACAGGTCAAGGCGAAGTTTGCGCAGGTGAAGAAGCGCAAGGCGGAGGAGGCGGCGAACGGGGGGAAGCCGAAGGAGTACGCCGAACGACTCGCCATCGCCGAGGCGGACGAGGAGACGCTCAAGGCGAGGAAAAAGGCCAAGGAGGCGGCGAAGAAAGCGGCGAAGAAGAAGGCCGAGGAAGAGAAATTGCAAGAACTCGGAGGGTTGGATCCCGAGATGGCGGCGATGATGGGATTTTCTGGATTCGGCGGCAAGTAGTTAGTGTACATGTAACTCATTGATACAAATTGTAATATTCGACGCTCACACCTCGTCGTTTCCTCTCGGACACTGTCGACGCATGCGCTCGAGCGTTCGCTTCAATAATTGCGGCTCGTCGGTGACGATGCCGTCCACTCCAAAGTTTACGATACGTTGCATCGCGTCCTCGTCATTCACTGTCCACACGTGAACGGCGAGCCGTTTTTTTCTCGCCTTGCGCACAAAATCCGTCGTCACCATCTCCGATTGCACCGCCACCGCGTGTGCGCCCTTGACGCGTCCGTGGAGTTGATCGAAACGTTGCGCTCGAAGCGCGGCTGAGAAATTCGCGACGACGAATCCGACGCGTTTCGCGCCCAGACGCAACGCCTCTCGCACCGTCTCGTCGCTCTTCCCCCAATACAAGCACTGCTCACACCCGAGCGTCTTCCCGACCGTCACCACCGCCTCCGCCAATCCACGCCCACCTTTCGGCGCGTTCTCTTTAAAATCTATCGTGATCTGTCCGAGCGTCGCTCGTCCTCGCTCCAACGCCGCGCCCAACGCTCGCTCGAAATCCAACGCCTCGGCGCCGTCCGCGTTCCACATCTCCAACTCATCCCTCGACACCTCCCCGACGTCCGACAGCGCCCCTCGCGTGAATCTTCTCACGTCTCTCCCGTGCATCGCCACCAGCGCGCCGTCGTTCGTGCGCGCGACGTCGATCTCGACGCAGTCGTACAGTCGGCTCGCTCTCGTCAGCGGCGCTCGAGTGTTCGCGAGCTCGCCCTCTCGCACGTCCCCGCCGTGCGCGCACACGATCGGGTCGTCTCGCGCGCAAAACGCCGCGCTCGGGGCCGATGGATTTCCGTCGACGCGTCGAGACGACGTCGTCGTCGTCGTCGTCGTCGTCGTCAACGACCGAATCACGATGACGATGCCCACGATGACGCCCACGACGACGCGAGGCGACGCATCGACGACGCCCGCGCGACGCCGACGACGCTTATCGAGCCTTCCGTACGCGTCGTCGAACCCGAAGAGATCGCCTCGCGCGGGACGCGCGCGCGAGACGACGCCGGACGCGCGACGCATACTGATGACGTACCGATACCGACGCGATTCATCGACGCGCCCATCGCATCGAGGATGCGTCGATCGACGCGCGCGACGCTCGATGCGATCGGTCGTGCGTTCTCTCGCGTCGGCGACGCGCCCGTGGCGTCGCGCGCGTCCTCGTCGCGCGCGAGACGGTTCGGGACGGTTCGATTCACGACGACGCATGAAGTCGTGCGCGAACGCGCCGTCGCCGTCGACGGCGCGACGACGCACGAGATCGGCATGTCCGAGCGCGCGTTCGATGTCATCGGAGACGTGCGAAAGATAGAGACGCGGCGGGCGGTCGGTGAGCGCGCGCGCGCGGGGGAGACGCTGTTGGAGATCTCGTGGAGGGGCTTTCGTCGAACCGCGAGCGACGAGCTGTATCACGCGAGGTGGGCGAACGCGGAGGGCACGCGAGAAATTTCGGCGCCGTTCGATTGCGTGGTGAGAGAGATAAACGAGGACGCGGTGCGGGATCCGTACGGGAAAGTGCGAGGACCGGAGACGACGCTGATCGTGGTGGAGTCGAGAGAGAGGGCGGGGGCGCGTTTGATGGACGAGGAGGCGTACGAGACGTTCGTCGAGGCGGAGGAGATGGCCGAGGCGGACGCGGCGAACGAATCGTACCCGTGATCGCGTTCTTTTTATTTTTTTTATTGTCGTTGTGTTGTTCTGGAAAAGGTCTCGCACGGAGAGAGATGAAGTGTTTCTTATGACAGTTTAGCCGCTTTATGTCCGTCGTCACCCTCGCCCTCGTCTCTGGTTCGCTTGCGCGCGGCGCTAGGAACGACCTCGATGTCGTCGTCTACTATGACTAGCCCATCGTCCGCGACCGGGCTCTCCTCAGTCGCGTTCGCCTCGTCCCCGGCGTCCTCCTCGCGAGCCTTGACTTCCTCGCCTCGCAAAAGGAACCCATCGGGCTCCTTCTCTTCATCCCATTCCTCGCGGTGCGTCACCATGAGTTCAAACTTGAAATCCTGCGAAAAGTCCTCTACGGAGAGGATTGAGCCGTTGACGACGCCTCCTCCCGGAAGCGCGTTTAAGGCGCGCGTTTCGAAGGAGGCGTACATCTCCACTTCGTCCTCGTCCAAATCGTCGCCCGTTTCGTGAAGAAGTGTTCCGTTAAAGTACACGGACGGTTCGTTCACGCTCAGTTTACCCTTCAATACCTTCTTGATGAGCTCGCCCTTTGTGAATTTCGTCGTGTCGCACACCAACTCCACGCGAGCGTTACCGCACACGGCGCACTTGGGATTCGGTTCGCCCTTCGATTCCGGTTGCAGAAGTCGACCGGCGGAGTTCGGGTGCTCTAGAACCCATGTGTATCGCGTCTGATCCATTCTTTTGTGTAATATTTTGATCGCCTCGATGACGATTAGGCCAGACACGATCGCATTCGTCGTGGCAACCGCGTGGATGATGTTCCCCGCCATGCCCTTGGCGTCGAACAAGCTTTGTGGAGCGATGCCGTAATTCGCAGAGCGCAAATTGCTCACAGCGGTGACGAATTCCACGGCGTCATCGTCGTCCTTATCGAACTCTTGCGGACCGTCGCGTTCTATGATTCGCGCGAGTGCACTGACGAAGACTTTCGCACACTCACTCCGAGTCCACACCTTTTGCGGATCCATCAAGCCGTGCGCTCTTCTCGCGCTTTGCGCCTGCGGATCGCTCTCCTCAAAGACGCTGTCCAAACCCACGCTCGCCGTGGTGATCGGCATCGGTTTCTCTCTGTTCGTCCACATGTCCTCCTTGAGCAGCAACCCTTCGATCTTCGTCCCGAACACGAATTGGAACACGCGCTTCGCGTACTCGACGCCGCTCTCGCCGTCATTTCGCCGAAACGCTCCAGCCTCCACCGCGTCCTCCTCGTCCAAGTCGCTCTGCGCGCTCGTATCCCCGAACAATTTACTAAATAACAGCTCCTTCGCGTAAACAATGCAATGAATCGGTTTATCCGGCGTGTCTCGCAACGTACAGATCGGATAACTCTTCGGTGTCGGCTTTTCCGTGCACTCAAAGCACGCGCAAATTTTCCGCGCGTGCACCGTCACCTGTCCTTTATATCCAGTCGTCCCGCTCTCCACGAGCGGCACCTCCGCCGCCAGACACAGCCTGTTCACGTGTCGTCTCGCCTCTAGATTATCCAACCCGTTCAACACGACGTCGAACTTCTTAAAGTACTCCTTATCGAACCTCGTCTCCTTGACGTTTGCCCGCATCGCCTCAATCTTCGCGTCGGGTCTAAACTTCAACACCGACTCCCTCGCCACCTCGCTCTTCGCCATCCCGACGTGTCGCCTGCGAAACAAAAACTGTCTGTTGAGATTGGACACGTCGATCGTGTCCAGATCGATCGCGGTGATGTCTCGAAAGCCGTGCAAGACGAGCGTTTTTAAAAGTTCACACCCGATGCCACCGGCGCCCACCATGAGGACGCGCGCGTTGGCGATCGTCTCGCGATCGACGTTCATGACGCTCGCGCTCGCGGTGCGTCGTTCGCGCGTCCTCGCGCGTCGAGTTCCCGAAGCGTCGCACGCTCGCGCGCGGATGACTGGCGATGGGCTCGGTCCCGTGCGGCAGAGCGCGGCGGGCCGGCGGCGGCGTCGCGCGCGCGGGCACGCGGCGCGCGAAGAGATACGGGCGTGTTGCGCGAATTCGCGCGCGCGGCGGCGACGATGCGCGCGCGGGAGGCGTCCGAGCGCGCGGTGAGTGGTTTAAACTGTCAAACGAGCTCGAGCGGTGCGCGCCCGCCGCCGCCGCCG
>MDTE01136724.1_pt1 | contig 34037 bp, 21 predicted proteins | sample 811231 | NCBI WGS metagenome assembly MDTE01 (sample SAMN05326651, study PRJNA326480) | marine metagenome | isolation source: seawater | place: Indian Ocean: Red Sea | collected 2010
CATCTCGGTCACCGGCAACGTCCTGCGTGACTACCTGACCGACCTGTTCCCGATTCTCGAGTTGGGAACCAGTGCCAAGATGCTCTCGATCGTGCCGCTGTTGGCCGGCGGAGGCCTCTACGAGACGGGTGCAGGAGGATCGGCCCCGAAGCACGTCCAGCAATTCGAGTCCGAGAATCACCTGCGTTGGGATTCTCTCGGAGAATTCCTCGCGGTCGGCGTGTCGCTGGAGGACGTCGCCGAGAAGTCCGGCAGCGGCCAGGTCGCGGTTGTCGCCGCCGCGTTGAACCAGGCCATTGGTCAGGTCCTCACCAACCGCAAGTCGCCCTCACGTCGGGTCAACGAGCTGGACAACCGTGGAAGCCACTTCTACCTGGCACTCTACTGGGCGCGGGCGCTGGCCGAGCAGACCGAGGATGCCGGTCTGGCTGGAGCATTCGCCGTCGTGGCTGAACGCCTGGCCGAAAGCGAGCAAGAGATCGTCGACGAGTTGAATGCCGTCCAGGGGCAGCCGATGGACATCGGTGGATATTACCAGCCGGATGACCGGTTGGCGGATGCCGCGATGCGTCCGAGTGCCTTGTTCAACGACATCCTGGCGTCGTTGACCGGCTAGCCGTCGAGATCCCAGCCGGCTTCGCACGACTTTCAGACGAGGCCGACGAGCTCGGAGTCGTCCTCGAGCGTGATGCTTTCGCCGGGGGACAGGCCGACGGGTGCACGTTGTACTTGGGGAGGCTTGGGCACGAGCGTGTGGAGTGGGCGGGAAGAGCGTGGCACGGATCAGGTGGCGGTGACCTCGGCGTAGATGTCCTTGTCGACGATCTGGCTCCAGTGGTCGATGATCCGTCGCCACATGGGGCCCGGGTGTCCGTCGCCGATGTCGAGGCCATTGAATCGGGTAACAGGGCCGAGGCAATACGGGGTGGTGGGCAGCCAGGCCTCCTCGGCGTTGACCACGTCATAGGTCTGGATGTCGGCCTCGATGAGCGGAATGCCCATCTCGTCGAGGATCTCGCCCAGGACCGTCAGGCTGATGCCCCAGAGGATGTTGTCGCGGCGGGGCGAAATGACCTGGCCGTCTCGGTAGATCACAAAGTTGGAGCCACCCGTTTCGGTGATGTTGCCGTTGACGTCCAGGTAGAGCGGCGTCGCCGTGGGGTCGAGTTGTTTCACCTCCTGTTCGCCGATCCACATGTGCAGGCGGTTGCGGTTTTTGATCTTCGACGAGAGGCACTGCGGGGGCCAATGCCGGGGAGCCGGGGTCACACAGTGGACGCCGTTCAGGAACACGTCCCGGAAGAGGTTGAAGCGGATGGGGAAGGTGTGTTGCACGTAACTCGGAGTCAGCGTGTCGGGCATCCCGGCGGCACCGGCGTAGACGGCGTTCTCTCCGGCGGTCATGTAAAAGACGAGCCCGAGTTCGTCGTCCGGGGCCAACTTGCTGTTTTCCGAGATCAACCTGTTGGAGATGTCCCGACTCTCCTCGAGGCTCACCGGGGGGACGATCCTCGCGTACCGACAGCTGCGATAGAATCGCTCGACGTGGTCGTCGAGCCGGTACGGGACCTGGTGAAACGTGCGGAAGAAGTCCGTGACCGCAGCGCCGATCACGATTCCGAGATCGTAGATCGGAAGGACGCATTGCGAGGCGGGGACAAACTCCCCCTTGAGGTAGGCGATGGGTTCGGTCATGGAGATGGCCCCTGAGGTGGTTTGGTCAGGGGACCATCGTACGAACTCGTACGCGGATTTGTGTACCATCACGGCCATGAGGATTCTGTTTGCCGTGTTCTGCGTGGTGGGCCCATCGGCTGCGATGGCCGAATCGAAGCCGGTGCCCGAGTCGTTCGAGGCGCTCGGCCGCGACTTCCGCAAGTCGGTCCGTCCGCTCATGCAGCGGTACTGCCTCGGTTGTCACTCGACCAGCAAGAAAGAGGGCGAACTGGATCTCGAGAGGTTTCACACCATTGAGGATGTGCGACGCGACGCCAGGGCCTGGCAGGGTGTGGTACCGATGCTCCAGAAGCGGGACATGCCTCCCACGGACGCCCGACAACCGACCGACCTGGAACGCAAGCGACTCCTGAATTGGGTGAGACGATACCTGTATGCTGAAGCGTTGGCGCGAGCCGGCGATCCGGGGCCGATCGTACTGCGTCGACTGAGCAATGCGGAATACACGCACACGGTGCGTGACCTGACCGGTGTGCCGCTCGATCCGGCTGCCGAGTTTCCAGGCGACAACGCGGCTGGCGAGGGGTTCACCAACACCGGTGGCGGCCAGGCCATGTCGCCGGCGCTGCTTGTTAAGTACCTGGATGCGGCCAAGTCGATTGCAGGTCACGCCGTGCTTCTGCCCGACGGAATGCGATTCTCCGCCAGGAACAGTTCACGGGACTGGACGGATGAAAAGCTGGCGGAGATCCGGGCTTTTTACCGAGGTTTCACCCGGTCTGAGGATCTCGGGGTTGGCGACAGGGTCGGCAATCTGAATGTCCACGCCAACACACGGCTAGGCGTGGCCGGTCGGCTGCCGGTGAAGCTCTACCTGCTGGCGACCCTGGAGGAACGGGATCGGATCTCGCGGGGCCAGACGACTCTCGCCGACGTGGCACGCACCAGGAAATTGAGCGATCCTTACCTCGAGACACTCTGGAAGGCCCTTCACCAGCGAGACCCATCCTTGTTGCTGAGCAATCTGCAGAAGGCGTGGCAGAACGCGGAGCCTGGAGATGTGGACAAGCTGGTCGCCGGTGTCCTCGGTTGGCAACAGGCCCTGTGGAAATTCGGCCCGGTCGGGCTGGTGGGCCGAAAGGGCGCTCCGCGACTGTGGATGTCGGATCATGACCCAGTCGTGGTGTCACAGGAATTGACGCGGGTCTTGCCTGAATCGAAGCCCAAGGGGGAGCCGGCTGACGGAGTGCTGGTGGTGCTCTCAGTGGTGATTGGGGACACGGGGGATGGTCATGCCGGGGACATTGTGCTGTTGAAGTCGCCCAGGTTGGTCAAGAAGGGACAGGATGATCTGCTGCTCAAGGACGTGCTCGTTCGAGGGCCGCAGAATGAACAGGGAATCACTGGTCAGTGGCTCTCTGCCTGTGAGTTTGGCCGTCATCCGAAGGCGAAGAGACTCAAGACACCCATTCCCGCTGATTCTCTCTGTGTCCAGGGACCGACCGTGGTGACGATGGCGTTGCCGGCCGCCAGGGTGGCTGGTCGGACGCTCGTTACAACTGCTCTCCTCGAGCCGGAAACCGGACAGGGGGGCTCGGTTCAGGTGGAACTGGTCAACGGGCGGGCGAAGCCGATTGTGGGGCTCCAGCTGACGAAGGTGACGACCAAGTACTCCCAGGTCACCAGGCTGTTTTCCGATACCCAGGTCACGACATATCAGCATCCGGTGCTGGTGGCCGCCAAGCCGGGCAAGTCGGATGACATGGGGAAGTCAAGCAGGAGTGATTCACGTTCTCCTGGCGACATGCGCTGGCGGCATGCGTTTGCTGAGTTTCGCCAGTTGTTTCCGATGGCTCTGTGCTACACGCAAATCGTGCCGGTCGACGAGGTGCTGACGATGACGCTGTTTCATCGTGAGGATCATCACCTGAAGCGACTGATGTTGACCGAGGGCGAGCGGCGGCGGCTCGATCGGTTGTGGGAGGAATTGCGATTCGTCAGTGACTGGCCCCTCAAGAAAGTGACGGCCATGGAGTTGCTGCTGGAGGTCATGGAAGGGGTCAACCATCCCCAGTACGACGCGTTGTTGCCGATTCGTGACCTGACGTTGGCGGAGGCTGAGGCTTACAGAAAGGACCGCAGGAAATCGGAGGCCAGTCACGTGGCTGCCGTGCTGCGGTTGGCCGCGCGTGCCTACCGTCGCCCACTCGAACCCGGCGATCGAGTGCAACTGGAAGGGCTGTACCGGTCGCTGCGTGACGAGGGACTCAGCCATGACGCCGCCATTCGAATGACGATTGCTCGTGTCTTTGTGGCCGCGGCGTTTCTGTACCGGCTGGAGCAGGTGCCCGATTCGGACAGGCCCGAGCCCGTGAGTGGCTTGGAGCTGGCGACACGGTTGAGCTACTTCCTGTGGTCGTCGTCGCCTGACTCACGTCTCAGCCGATTGGCCGAGTCGGGAACGTTGCGAGACGACAAGGTGTTGCTGGCGGAAGTGCGTCGGATGCTGCGAGACGGACGGGTCCGGCGGCTGGCGACGGAGTTTGGCTGCCAATGGCTGCACGTGCATGACTTCCCGACAAGGACTCTCAAGAGTGCCAGCTCCTATCCCGAGTTTGACGGACTGAAGGTGTCCATGTACGAGGAGCCGATTCGATTCCTGGCCGACCTGTTTGCCAGGGACGGGAGTCTGCTTGAGGTGTTGGATGCCGATCACACCATCGTCGACGGGAAACTGGCTGACTTTTACGGTGTGAAAGACGCATACAATCGCCAGCGCGCGTTGCAGAAGACCCCGGGTGACTGGATTCGTTTGAGTGGCATGAGGGCGGTCGGCCGCGGCGGGATGCTCGGGTGGGCATCGACGTTAGCCGCACCGTCGGGTGCGGCTCGTACAAGCCCGATCCTGCGTGGCAATTGGGTGTCGGAGGTGCTGTTGGGCGAAAAGCTGCCTCGACCTCCCAAGCAGGTGCCTCAACTGCCGGCAGACGAGTCAGCGACCGAGGGCCTCACGGTCCGAGAACTGGTGTCTCGGCACAGCACTGACGAGAGTTGCGCGAAGTGTCATCGTCGGATCGATCCGTTTGGCTTTGCGTTGGAGAGCTTCGACACGATTGGCCGACGTCGAACCAAGGATGCGGGAGGACGCCCCGTGATGACCAGGGTCCGGCTGCCTGATGGCACGCAGATCAAGGGCCTGGACGGACTCAGGGATTACCTGAAAACGAAGCGTCGGGGTGATTTTGTCAGCCAGTTCAATCGCAAACTACTCGGCTACGCACTCGGACGCGAGGTCCGGTTGTCGGACCAGCCGTTGCTTGAGGAAATCGACGGCCGGATGTCCGGAAACGACTATCGGGTTTCAGTCGCAATTGAGATGATCGTGATGTCTCCGCAATTCCGCCGAATTCGAGGGGCTCAGGCGCCATGAACTACCAACTGTCCCGACGCACATTCTTGAGAGGTGCCGGTGGTGTCACGATGGCACTGCCGTGGATGGAATCTCACCAGGTCTGGGGAGACGACCAGCGGTCTTTGAAGTCGGCACGTCAGCAGGGTGACCAAGGAAGCACGCCGCCGCGGCGGCTGGTGGTTCTGTTTTCAGGCAACGGGTTTCATTCCGGTGAGTTCTGGGCCAAGAAGTCGGATTCGGGTCTTCAACTCGGCCAGGTGCTTTCCCCGATCGCTGATTTCTCGAAGCGGGTTACCTTTGTCCGTGGGCTGTTCAACGAGCAGGCACTCAAGGGGAATATCCACAGTTCCCAGACCGGCAACATGCTCTCGGGAGCGCCCCTCGCGTCGGGAGGTGCCATCCGGTCCGGCACGAGTTTTGACCAGGTCATCGCGCAACGCTACGGGCGTTCGACCCGGGTCCCCAGTCTGGTGCTGGGGTGTGAGCGGTCAAACCCGGGGATCCACAAGGATTACTCGATGCTCTACAGCTCTCACATCTCGTGGAGCTCACCCACCAACCCGACGCCGCTGGAGGTGTACCCGGCATTGGCGTTTGATCGACTGTTCAACAACAAGGCGAGCCGAGGTGATCGAAGCGTGCTTGATGCCGTGCTCAGTGAGGCTCGCCGATTCCGCAAGGGGATCAGCCTAACTGACCAGCGGAAGTTTGACGAGTTTTTGAATTCGGTCCGCGAGGTGGAGACCCGGATCGAGCGAGCGGGTCAGAAAGGCGAATTGCAGGGATGGCGACCGGTGCTCGACGGCCCCAACATCCCCCGGCCACCCGACGGCATTCCGCAGGATCTGCCCGAACACATGAAGCTGATGTGTGACGTCGTGGTGCTCGGGTTCTTGACCGACACGACTCGCGTCGCGACGCTCAAACTCAACAACGATCACAGCTATCTGAGATTTCCTCATCTCGGGATCGAAGTGGGACACCATGAGTTGTCTCATCGCAACAACGCCGAATACCTCAAGGTCAACCAGTTCATGTTTGCCCAGATGGGCTACATCGCCAACAGGTTGCAGGCGGTCAAGGAGGCCGACGGGACGGCGCTGGATCAGACGATGATGATGTACTGCTCGAGCATGATGTCGGGCAGCCACAATGCTTCGCAATTGCCTGTCGTGCTGCTCGGTGGTGGAGGACTCAAAGAAGGCGGGCGGATTCTCGATTACCAGGGCAAGTCGCACAGACAGATGTGCAGCCTGTTCCTGTCGTTGATGGACAAGTTTGGGATTTCACTCGATCGCTTTGGGGATTCGGCCACACGACTGGCTGAGATTTAACGAGATTGACCGATGAGACTGGAACAGAGAGAGCAAACCGTGCGTTGGATTTCGGTGCTGAGCTGTGCTGCTGTTGTGTGTGCCTTGAGCCTGTCAGGTTGCGGCTCCGGTGAAGAGAATGGGGCCGGCGGTGCGGGGACCGGGCAGGTCGATCCGGACGCGACGGATCCCGGGACAGCACCCGTGGCGACCGATCCTTTCGAGGTGATTTCCGGCCTGGAGAAACTGGGCGCCAAGCTGAAGCGGGGTGGTGATGAGCGTGTGACGGAGGTCAGTTTTCGTGGCGTGGAGATGACAGACGCCGATCTTGAACTGCTCTCGGGTCTGTCCAACCTGCAATCGGTGCTCCTCAATGACACGGCCGTCACCGACGGCGGACTCAAGACGCTTGGTGCCATCTCGACGCTTCGCAATCTCGACCTCCGCGGCTGCGGAGTCAGCAATGCGGGGCTCGGGCACCTTGCGGAATTGGAGTCGCTCCGCGGTCTCAGGTTGTCGAGCAAGAACACCGCTACACAGATTGACGATGACGGCATGAAAGCTGTTGGCAAGCTCACCAGCCTCAAGGCCCTGATGCTCGATTTCCTGTTCGTGAGCGTGGATGGGCTATCGAAGCTCAAGGGATTGAAGAATCTCGAAGAGATCTACCTGGCCGGGACGCTGGCCGGTGACGAGACGCCGGCTGTGCTGCAGCAAATCGGACAATTGAAGAAAATCCGGCTCTCGCAGACGCAGGTCGGAGATGCGGGACTCGAAGCGTTGTCGAAGATCACATCGTTGATAGAACTGGATGTGAGCGAGAATAGCCTGATTTCCGATGCCGGAATGGCTCACATTGGCCAGATGGGCAACCTGCAGAAACTCAATCTGTGGCGGGTACAGATCACGGACGGCGGGCTCGAACCGCTGGCGGGGTTGTCGAAGATCAAGTGGCTGAACCTCGACAATTCGCTGGCCAGCGATGCCGGGTTGTCGTCCCTGTCTGGACTGAAGACTCTCGAGTTTCTGCACCTGGGGTCAACGGCCGTGACCGACGAGGGGTTGGTGCATCTCGAGGGGCTGTCGGCTCTGCAGGATCTCAAGGTGACCAGGACCAATGTCAGCGAGGCCGGAGTTGCCAGGTTGCAAAAGAAGTTGCCGAAAACCCGGATCCAGCTGAAGTACCTGGGCGACGGAGACGGGTAAAAGCTGCGGTGGCATCGTTACCGTAGCTGAACTGGTGATACGTCAGGCATTCCCTGGACGCTCATCCAATCTGTGACCAGATTGGCTACGTTGTGGTCGCTGACATGATCCGCGACCGGATTGGTTTCGGCGATACGCTCAACGCGGCTCGCATCCATTCCGACTTTCCCTTCAGGTCGTTTGCGGGGTATCCTAATCATCTACGTGCGGGACGGTCTCCCGCAGCCATTGCTATCATCAAGGGCCACATCCTTACGAACGGACCGGACACATGACGCAGTCACATGCTCAGAATCGTCGCGAATTCCTCCAGACCACCAGTGCAGGTGCGGTGGCCCTGTCGGCCGGTGTCTTCACGGGCGGCTCACTGGCGGCCGAACGGTCACCGAATGAGAAGCTGCGAATTGCCTGCGTCGGAACAGCCAACCGGGCTGCCGCAGACATTGCCGGTGTAAAAGGTGAGAACATTGTCGCGTTGTGCGACGTCGACACGAATTTCCTGGACCGGCAGAAGGCCAACTTCAAGGACGCCCGCACGTATGTCGATTACCGCGAGATGATCGACGCGGAAGCGGGGCGGATCGACGCGGTGGTCGTTGGTACCGCCGATCACCATCATGCACCGGCTTCGCTGCTGGCGATCAACAAGGGGCTGCACGTTTACTGCGAAAAACCGCTCTCGCACACAGTCCACGAGGCCCGTGTCCTGGCCGAAGCTGCCAAGAAGAAGGGGGTGGCGACTCAGTTGGGGACCCAGATCCACGCGGGTGACAATTACCGGCGGGTGGTCGAGATCATCCAGTCGGGGGCCATTGGCGACGTGGTCGAGGCCCACGTCTGGGTGGGCAAGGGCTGGGGCGGTGGCGATCGCCCGAAGCCAGGCCAGAAGCCTCCCAAGCACCTCCACTGGGACCTGTGGCTCGGACCCGCACCGGAGCGTCCCTACGCGGCCGGTCGGTATCACCCGGCCCAATGGCGTCGCTGGTGGGACTTTGGCCAGGGAACTCTCGGCGACATGGCCTGCCATTACATGGATCTGCCATTCTGGGCGTTGAAATTGCGTCACCCGACGCACTGCCAGGCCACCGGGCCGAAGCTGCATCCGGAAACCTGTCCGCTGGGGCTCAAGGTGGAGTACAAGTTTCCCAAGCGTGGCAGCCTCGCTCCGGTCAAGCTGACCTGGTACGACGGAACCATGATTCCCAGGCAGGTGGCCGGCCATCGCGTTCCCGGCAGTGGCGTGATGTTCGTTGGGACCGAAGGACAGATGTTTGCCGACTACAGCCGTTACAAGCTGTATCCGCAGGACAAGTTCCAGAAGTTTCAGCCGCCCAAACAGTCGATTCCCAAGTCGATCGGCCACCACGCTGAGTGGATCCAGGCCTGCAAGAAGGGTACGCCAACGACCTGCAACTTTGACTACTCGGGCGCGCTGACCGAAACCGTGTTGCTGGGCAATGTCAGCTACCGGACCGGAAAGGCGCTGGAGTGGGACGCAGCGGCTCTCGAGGCTCCCAACTGTGCCGAGGCGGCCGCGTTTGTCCGCAAGGAGTACCGCGAGGGTTGGGTCGTCGCGTAGCGTCGCCGAAGCGGTCAAGTCGTGGCTGAAGTGGTGACACTTCAGGCGGTCGCTGGCAGATCGCCCAATCTGTAACCAGATTGGCTACGGCTTCTGTGCTACCCGTCCAGCAACGCCAGTACGTTTTCTGGCGGGCGGCCCAGAACGGCCCTGTCGCCGCGTACGACGATTGGCCGTTCGATCAGGATGGGATGCGCCGAGAGCGCTTCGAGCATTTCCTCGCGGCTGCGGTCGGCGCCCGGTGGGTCGAGCGCTGCAAATGCCGCTTCTTTGGTGCGAGTGAACTCCAGGGGCTGTCGTCCCAGCTTGTTGGCCAGCTCGGATAGCTCCTCGACGGAGGGTGTGTCCTGCAGGTATTCGACAACTTCGAATGCGACACCACCCTCCTCGAGCAGTGCGAGCGTCTGGCGGCTCTTCGAACAGCGGGGGTTGTGGTAGATCCGGAGAGTGTCAGCAGGCATGGTCAGCTCGGAGTCGAGGAGGAGGAAAACGGCAAGACTGAACTATCGTGGTGTCAGGAGAGCGCAAGCACAATCGAGACTCCGATCAGCACGGCGCCCGCGAGCCGCTTGAGCATCAACGGTGTACTCGGCGAATCGGCGGTCAGCCCGAGTGATTTCGAGAGCATCCATGTCAGCAGGACCCCCCAGAGTCCTCGCAAGGAATAGACGATGTTGACCCTGGTGGCGTCGCCGAACTTCGCGATGGTAAATGTCATGCCGAAGGCCTGGACGGCCATCAGCAGCGAGCCCAGCAACAGGGGCATGTTGAGCTGGCTCCTGATGGGATGTTCGGGTTGGCTGGCCAGTGGGAGCAGGAACAGCGAGAGGACGGCGGTGCTCCCAAACGCGATGGGCAAGAAGTAACCGGGCCCCCAGGCCGGCGCCCATCTCTGGATCAGCAGGTCGAAGAAGGTCAACGAGACCGCTGCAAGCAGGGCACAGGCGATGGAGATCCGGATCCGACTGCGATCGACGGAGTCGTCGTTGGCGCCGATCAGCCAGATGCCACCAACGGCGACAGCGGCGGCGAGCCAGACCTGCTGGCCAGCGACATCGCGCGTGATCAGGATGGCAAACGCAGGGACGAGCAACACCTTGACGCCCTGCACGGGAGTCACAATGGAGACGTCACCGATGCGGACACCCAGGAAGGTGAACGTCAGCCCGATCAGGAAGAGGGCGCCGACGCTGGCGGGTTGCCACAACTGCATCCACGGCTGCATCGTGCCGCCGAGGGCGGTCAGGCTTAGGAAACAGAGTCCGGTCACCCAGGCGACGGCCAGGATCGTCGTCCAGGTCGACGTCGATCGCGCCTGGGCCTGCTTGAGAAACAGAAGACCCACGACGGTCAGGATGCTCGATGCGAGCGGAAGCAGGAGATGAATGGTGGCCACTCCGTGCGGTTCAGGCGATCACGTCGTGAACCACGTGGCCGTGGACGTCGGTCAGCCGGCGGGCCAGCCCGTTGTGATAGTAGGTCAGCCGCGTGTGGTCGATCCCCAGCAGGTGGAGGATCGTGGCGTGGAAATCATAGACAGTCACCGGATCTTCTGCCGGTTCATAACCCACCTCATCACTCAGACCGTGGTGGTGTCCGGGCTTCAGACCGGCACCGGCCATCCACGTGGTGAAGACGGGGGCATGGTGGTCGCGTCCCTGGCCCGTGTTGCCCTGGGTGAACGGGGTGCGGCCGAACTCCGAGGACCACACGACCAGCGTGTCGTCGAGGAGACCTCGCTGCTTGAGATCCTCGAGGAGAGCCGCCGCCGGCTGGTCGAGGTGGCGAGCCTGGTTGGAGTGGTTTCTCATCAGGTCCTCGTGCGCATCCCAGTTGATGCGAGGGGATCCGAGGGCGCCGCCGTTGTAGATCTGCACGAAACGCACACCCCGTTCGACCAGGCGTCGGGCGAGCAGGTAGTTTGATGCAGAGGCACCAATTACCTTGTCGTCCAGGCCATACAGACGCCGTGTGCGTGCAGTCTCGTCGCGGAAATCCACGGCTTCGGGGATGCTGGTCTGCATCCGGGCGGCCAACTCATAGGATCGCACTCTCGCCCGCAATTCGTCGTTGCCGGGATTGGCGTCTGCAAACCGCCTGTTGAGCGTGGCCAGGAACGACAGGCCGGCCTGTCGGCCTGGGGTGGTCACGGACCGGGGGGTCGCCAGGTGCGCAATCGGTTCGTTGCTTCCGGTCGAAAAGGCCGTGCCCTGGTGCTGTGCCGGCAGGAATCCCTGGCTCCAGTTGCTCGTCCCGCCGTTGGGCAGTCCGCGGGGATCCGGCAGCACGACGAATGTTGGCAATTCGTTGTTGAGAGTTCCCAGTCCGTAGGAAAGCCAGGAGCCGACGCTGGGGAATCCCACCTGGGTGAAACCGGTGTTCATCTGGAAGCATGCGGGAGTGTGAGACGAGCTCTTGGCGACGAGCGTGTGGAAGTAGGTGAGATCGTCTGCGCGGCGTGCCAGGTGTGGAAACAGCTCCGAAACCCAGCTCCCACTCTCGCCGCGTTGTCGGAAGCGGTAGAAGCTCTTTCGGAGCACTCCGATTTTGCCGAAAAACGTGTCGATCTCACCCTTGCCCATCAACCGTTTGCCGTCGTACTTCTCGAGGGCCGGCTTGTAATCCAACGTGTCGACCTGGCTGACTCCACCAGGCGAAAAGATGTGGATACACCGTTTGGCCCGCGCCACAGCATGAGGGGCCGATAGTGCTCCACCGTGGGATGGCCTGGCTCCCGATGCGGAGTCGGCTTCAAGCAGGCTGGCCAGGGCGATCGATCCGAGCCCTCCGGCCATCTGCGTGCAAAACGCTCGTCGGGATGCGGGTGGGTGGAGTGGAACAGGCGACATGGTCACGGGAGATACAGGAATTCACTTGAATTGAGGAGCGCCCAGCAGGCGTATTCCAGCCCATGATCACGGATCAGCGTGGCGACCTGCTGTAACTCGCGGTCACCCGGGTCTCGTGTGATCGACAGTTGAAAGCCCCGTCTGGCCTGGGCTTCCGTGTTTCGACCCACCTCGGCTGCCACACGCTCGGCCATCTTGCGCCCTTGCCTGAGCACGAAGGCGTTGTTCATCAAGGCCAGCGCCTGCGACGGTGTGACAGTGCTGCGGCGTCGGGGCGTGGCCACCGAAGGTGACGGACAATCAAAGCAGTCCAGCAGCGGATCCCGGCCGGTGATTACGTTGGCGCGATAGATCGTCCTGCGGTTGTATCGGGCTTCGGCACTATCGAACAGGTGATAGAAGTGGGTGTTGAAGACAGTGACGGTGAAAGGCTTGACGCTGGGACCTCTCATCGTGGTGTTCAACTCACCACTGGCAGCAAGCATCGAGTCGCGGATCACTTCGGCCTCGAGCCGCCTCGGCTGAAAACGCCACAACAAGCGGTTCTCGGCATCGGCTTCGAAAGCGGCTGGCCGGGAGCGAGACGACTGGCCGTAGGTGGCGGACAACACGATCTGTCGATGGAGATGCTTGAGGCTCCAGCCTGAGTCAATCAACTGGGAGGCCAACCAGTCGAGCAAGTCGGGGTGCGAGGGGAGGCCTCCGTTGAACCCCAGGTCACTGGCGTTCGTGACCATGCCGGCTCCCATGTGGAATTGCCACACCCGGTTGGCAATGACTCTGGCGGTGAGCGGGTTGTCCCGGTTGGCGACCCAGTCCGCAAACCGGCGTCGTCTCTCGGCCTCGGACGCATCCGCGGCGAGTCCCAGGTCGCCGTCGTGTGTTCCGAGAGCCGATAGACCACGCGGCAGGACGGGTGTGCCGGGCTTGGTCGGGTCTCCACGGAGCAGCAGGTGCGTCTGACCCGGCTTGCGTCGAAAGCCGATGTAGCCGCGGGGGGGCTCCAGGTCGGCCAATTGCATGTCGACGCGGCGGCCGGCTTCTTCCACCTCTGCCAATTTCCGCTTCGTCCGTCGGACCGAGTCGGTCTTCGAGCCCGCGCTCTGGTCTGTGAAGCGGCCGGCTGTGACCGCATCGAGATTCCAGAGTCCCACGGTGTGTTGATCCGATTGAAAGGGGGCAGGCGTGGGTTCGGTGATCGGTCGCAGAATGTTGGAAATCCTCACGTCGTCAACCGCTCCATCGCACCCGACTTTTCCAGGCACATAGCCTCCCAAGTCGAGAGTCCCCAGCGGTCCCGGCTTGCCGACGCGTTTGAGCTTCTGTCGTTGCACTTCCTTGCCGTCAACGAACATCCGCACCTCCTGGCCGTCAAATTGCATGGCCAGGTAATGCCATTTGCCATCGGTGATGATCGCCTCGGACCTGATGGTGTTGGGGGAGTATCCGGGCATGTAGACGCTGAAATCACCCTTATCCTTGAATGAATAGAGTTCCCAGTGTTCGCCGGATGACTTGAGGTTGTTGGCAACAAAGACGTTGAATTTCGCCCTGGTGCGGGCCAGTGCCCAGCACTCGACTGTCAGGGGTGGCTTGTGGAACGCCGGACGAGACGGGAGCGACGCGGTGGTGTGAGCGGCGTTGAGAGCCCGGCCGTGCCGACCTTCGACGAGTGACTGCCTGGCGCTGCTGCCAGGTTTGAGGATCGCGTCGCCCGGCAATTGCTGGGTGAGCCGGGCGGCCTGCTCGAGGAGCGTCTTTCGCTGCTTGAGAAGAGGGGTCTTCTTTGCCTGCAAGGTCGCGGTCTCTCGTGCGGTGGCCAGCGGGCGATTGCCTGGCTGGCTTCCCTGGCTGTGCTCAACGCCGTCAAAGACGGCCCGGATCCGGTAGTAGTCCGCCTGGGGCAGCGGGTCGAACTTGTGGTCGTGACATCGGCAGCACCCGACAGTGAGCCCGAGAAACGTCCCGCTGACCGTCTGGATCATCTCGGCCAGTTCTTCCTCCCGGGCCCGACGCATCTCGCTCTTGCTGGCTCCCACCTTTTGCACCTCGTCCCACTCCCCTGACACGAGAAACCCGGTGGCTGCGATGGACTGCCTGGTGGCGTTGGACAAGACGTCTCCGGCGATCTGCTGTCGCACGAACTCGTTGTACGGCAGGTCGGCGTTGAGGCTGCGGACGACGTAGTCGCGGTACGGCCACGAATGGGGGCGGAACTTGTCGTGTTCGAAGCCGTCACTCTCTGTAAACCCGATGACGTCGAGCCAGTGGCGTCCCCAGCGTTCACCGTAATGCGGCGACGCGAGCAGGCGGTCGACGAGCCGGGCATCGGCGTCGGGCCTGTTGTCGTGCAGGAACTGCTGAGTCTGTTCGGGGGTCGGTGGCAAGCCGATGAGATCGAAGGTCACCCGCCTGAGAAACTGACGCCGAGAAGCGGGGGGGCTGGGTTTCAGGTGGCTTGCGGCCAGTCGCTGTCGAATGAAAAGGTCAATCGGGCTGGCAACGGGTGCACAGTCGGCGTGGTCCGGGCAGGGTGGGGGCGGCGTCGGGCGTGTGAGCGGCTGTAGAGACCACCAGTCGCGGCCGGCCCATCTGTCGGTCGTGACATCAAAACGGTCGACCTTCACCTGGGCAGGCCATGAAGCTCCCTGGTCGACCCAGCGTTTGACCAGGGCGATCTCTTGGCGTGTCGGCCTGGGCAGGTGATTCCTGGGCGGCATGGACCCGTCAACAAGACGCTTGACCAGCGGACTGGATTGGCTCTTCCCCTTCACGATGCGGTTGCCGTCGTCACCTGGCTGGAATGCCGACTCGGCAGTCGATAGGTCAAAGCCTCCCTTTGCGTCTCGCCCGGTGTGGCACGTGATGCAGTGCGTCCGGAGGATCGGTGCGACATCACGCTCGAATCGAATCGTCCCGGGCGGCGGCCGTTCGCCCCGAGCTGCCGGCAGAATGGCCACTGCGAGCAGGAGCGGCAGGAGAGTGTCTCTAAGGGGCATCGCGATGGTGGTGTTGCCGAGCATGTGGGCCTTTACGTGAAGGCCGATTTTCGAGCAAAGGAGAACCTGACGCAACTGAGGTGTGGTCACTTCCGAAGCTGGTGGCAGCGACCCCAGAGATCCGGGTCGCCGATCCGCTCGACGTGCGGGACCCTGATAGGGGATAATCCTGCTGTTCGAGGTGTCGCCGGGCGACCGCCCAGGTGAGCGTCCGAATCCTATCAGATGACAAAAGGCGGAAGGTGATGAGACGAGACGACTGGCGACGACGGTTGGTCCTGGCCCTGCTGGTGCTGTTGACGGGAGACCTGGCAGCTCCCTCGTTGGTCCAGGCAGAAGACGCCTCGTGGCTGTTTGCATCGCTGCTTCGAGAGAAAAAGGTGCTGACCTACATGCGGTTGCCCGTGTCGGGGCGACTCGTGCGGTTGGGGGAAACTCGAACCCCGGCCGAGCCGGCCCACCTGAACGTCTCACCCGATCGGCGAACACTCTTCGTGTCGTTCCGCTCGACCGGTCAGCTGGCGAGTTACCGGATTCACCCGGCCAACGGCAGCTTGACGCTCATCAGTGTTGTTGAGGGAGGGAAGGACCCGGCGTACATGCAGCCGGATTCGACCGGCCGTTACCTCGTTTCAGCCTATTACGTCTCCAGCAACGTGACCGTTCACGCGGTTGACCGCGACGGGAAGATCTCGAACAAGCCACTTCAGGTGATCCCGACAGCGGACAAGGCACATGGTGTCGCCATCGACTCGAAGGACCGGTTCGTTTATGTGCCTCACACGGGGGGAAACAGTGTTTTCCAGTTTTCATTCAAGCACAAAACGGGTCGCCTGGCCGCTCTCGATCCTCCTTCGGTGGCGAGACCGGAAGGCGAACACCCACGGCACATTGTCATGCACCCGAGTGATCGGTGGGCCTATACCAGCAACGAGGCCGGAGATTCGCTGGGCGTGTACGCCGTGGACCAGGCATCGGGCCGACTGAAATCCTTGCAGACGTTGAGCAGTCTGCCGGCGGATTTTGACAAGGCACAAAACGCGACAGCCCACTGCGAGGTGTCGCCTGACGGCCGGTTTGTCTACGTGGCCAACCGGGGCCACGAGAGTCTGGCCTGTTATGCCATCAACCAACAGACCGGGCGTGCCACCTCCCTGGGGCAAGTGGCGACCGAAAAGACGCCGAGGTCGTTCTCGATCGATCCGCGAGGTCGATTTCTGTATGCGGCCGGTCAATCGAGTGGTCGGATTGCCACGTTTCGGATCCTGGATGACGGGCTCCTGGAACGGATTGCCACAGACGACGCTGGGCCGATTGCGTGGTACGTGATCGCGATCGATACGCCGATTCCGAGGTGATTTCCGCGAGGAGTGAGCCGATGTCGCATCGATGCGTGGTTTGGGTGGCGTCGCTTGGCTGCCTGGTGTGTTCTGGGACGGTGGCCGCTGAATTGCCGTTGCCGCTGAAGCCGATGAGACCCCTGCCAGGGGTCTCGGATCGACCGCTTCCTGGGGGAGCTGTTCACCATGTGGATCCGCGAATGGGTAACGACACCAACGACGGTTCGAAGACGCGACCGTGGCGCACGATCGCTCATGGCCTGAGACAGACACAGCCCGGCGAGACGCTCTGTCTCCGGGGTGGAGTGTATTACGAGCCGGTTGTGATTCCGCGATCGGGCCGACCTGGCCAGCCGATCACGCTGCGGTCCGCACCAGGAGAACTCGCCTGGATTGACGGCGGCTTGAGGGAGTTTGTCGAGGCACCGGCGACCAGTTGGCAGCCCAGCCCGGGTGGGGCAGAGCACGAGTTCGTCTCAGTCAAGACATACCCGCAGTTCTCAGGCCGCAGAATCGTCGAGGCGTTCCCGTCAGCAGGCTGGGAGCCATTTCACGGACGAGAGGAAGATCGGCCGCTGGTGCTGGGCCACTTTGCGGACTCGATGGTGCCCCTGCATGGCTACCGCTCGCTCGGGGATCTGCGTGACGCGAGCATGCTGTGGGATGTCGACGACAAGTTCTCCGAGACCGAGGGGGTCTATTGCGGCCCGGGGGTCTGGTTCAATCGCAAGACCCAGCGGATTCACATCCGCCTGGCTCACACCCGGCTGGCAGGACTGGGCGACCAGGCGTATCTCGGTGAAACCGATCCGAGGAAGCTGCCACTGAGAATCTCGGGGCCGTACGGGGCTGACGTGCTGAGACTCAATGGTGTGAAGCACATCCGGGTCCAGGACCTGGCCTTCAGCGGAGCGTCCGGCAGCCCATTGGTGCATCTCCACGGGTGTCAGCACATCGAGTTCGACGGGGTCACATTGTTCGGTGGGGCTCCCGGCCTGTTGATCAACGCCACCAGTCAGCTGAAGGTGCGGCATTGCGCGTTCCGTGGGCTGGCCGCCCCCTGGTCAAGTCGGTCCAGCATGAAATACCGGGGCACGCCGTCCTATCGATTGATCAGCCGCAGGAACAAGCCGGAGAGCAGTGGGATTGAAATCGCCTGGTGCGAATTCACAGACGACCACGACGGGATCTGGATGCGATACCTCCACGATCTCTCGTTCCATCACAACCTGGTCGACAACTTCAATGACGACGGTCTCGAATTCGGGGCCAAGAAGCACAATCACCTGATTCGGGTGTACCAGAATCTCGTGTCTCGTTGCCTGCTGACGTTGACGCTGCACGAGATGGACAAGGGAGAGAGTGCAGCCCCGGCGGATCCCGGCAGTGGAATCTACATCACTCGCAATATCTTTGATCTGAGACAGGGGGTGTTTCGGGGATATCCTCGCGAGCCGGACCCGAGCGGAGCGTACCGTCGAAAACAGGGGGCCCTCTGCGGTGATCATGGCAGCCCCACTTGGCCCAACTACTACTTTTATCACAACACCGTGTTGAGGACGGATCCGTCGTGGCGTGGCTACTACGGATGCGGAATCGGCGGTCGCGCCACGCGGAATAGTCGCCGCCGTGTGTTCAACAACATCTTTGTTCAGAAGAATGGTCTGCCGGGGCTCGTTTTTTCATCCGGTCCCGACGACATCGTGGTCGACGGCAACCTGCACTGGGGGCTGACTGAGGGACCGAGATTTCAGGGTGACTTTTTTCAGGTCCGGGGACGTCGCGGCGCCTTTCGAAAGAAACCATATCCACACAGCTGGATGAAACACGATGTGTTTGGCGATCCGAAGATGACCATGACGGTCGGAGCCGGAGGCAAGTGGGTAACCGGATCGTTGCTGGCTGACAGCGCCGCAGTGGATGCCGGTGTGAAACTGCCTGCTCACGGCAAGGAGGCCTGGCCTGATCCGGTGCGGACAGCCGACAAGGGGAAGCCGGACATCGGAGCAATGCCGCTGGGACACAAGCCGTGGACGGTCGGGATCCACGGTCGTGTTACGCTCGCAGGACGGATGATTCTGCCGTCGGACCGCTGAGCGGAGTCGCTGAAGTGGTAACACTTCAGGAGAGCTGCCGGAGGATCGCCCAATCTGGCACCAGATTGGCTACGTGGTAAAACCACAACGGGCTTGTTAGCCAAACAACCCGGTCAGTGGTGTCCCGTTTTCGACGATCGGGGTGGGGCGGCCCTGTGGGTCGGGGATGCGTGTTTCGGGCGAGATCCCCAATGCGTGGTAGACCGTCGCGGCCAGGTCTGCAGGTGTGACCGGCTGTTCAGCCGGGTACGCGGCGTGCTTGTCCGAGGAGCCATGGATCAGGCCGCCCTGGATGCCGGCGCCTGCCAGCAACATGGGGAAGCAGTAGGACCAGTGATCGCGACCGTCCTGTGACCCGCGATTCTCGAATCTCGGTGTCCGGCCCATCTCGCCGCCGGTCATGACGAGCACCTCGTCGAGCAGGCCGGTCTGTGCCATGTCGTCCAGGAGTGCCGAAAGCCCCACGTCTAGACCTGGCAGGAGGTGGTCTCGGTTGACTCGTGTCAATTGACGGTGACTGTCCCAGCTCGTGGTGTCGTCGCCCCGGACGGTCATGTCCCAGCCGACGGTCACAAATCTCGCTCCGTGCTCGATCAATCGGCGAGCCATCACGAGCGACTGGCCGAAGAGGTTTCGGCCATAGCGGTCCCGGAGCTTGTCCGGTTCCTGCCGGATGTCGAAGGCCCTGGCGATGTCGCTGGAGTGAATCATCCCCATCGCCTGTTGCTGCTGGGCGGTGTAGGCTGTCGTGGCGGGTGAGGCATCCAGGGCGCGGCGCTTCGTTTCCAATTGCTCGAGCAGCCTCTGGCGTGTGTTGAGGCGATCGAGCGTGATGCCGGGCAGCGGGTCGAGTCCGATGAGGCGAAAGTCGAGTTCGTCGTCGTCGCAGTCTCGGAAGAACGGGTTGTCGAGCGGGTGTTTCTTGGGGATCGCCGTCGCCATTGGATCGTACGCCTTCCCTAGCCAGCCGGCGTACTGTCCGACGATGTCATAGCCGGCATAGTGCCCGAGTCTCTGCGGCAGGTAGACGTACGGAGGAAACGAGACTCGGCCATTGACGGACGCGCGATGGTCGAGATATGAGATCACTGAGCCGAAGGCTGGCCAGTCGACGTTGGTGGCCGCCACGTTGGCCGCCCCCCGGTTGGCGGGAGGGATCGTGCGGCCGGTCTGGATGAAGTGCGTGCCGTTGTGATCGTTCTGTGGATGCGTGACGGTTCGGATCGTCGCGTAGTCGTTGCTCCGCTGGGCCAGCCGGGGCAGGTGCTCGCAGATACGCAGTCCGGGATTGGCCGCATCGATCATCTCGAAAGGGCCGCGATAGGACTGGGGGATCCCCGGTTTCATGTCGAAGGTGTCAAGTTGGCTGGGGCCTCCGTACAGGAAGACAAAAAGCACGGCCTTGGCCCGACCACCTCCGTCGACGACCGGTTCGGACAGGGCCTCGGCGGCATGAACCATCGCCGCGTGAGCACCAAACATGCCGGCGCCGCCGACCTGCAACCAGCGCCGTCGTGTGAGACCACGGCAGTCGGAGCCAGGGCTTCCCAGGACGGTCAGCATGTGGAGACTCGCGAAGTGTTATGAACAGGCCATAGTTTACTCTCTCTCGACAGACACACGTAGCCGTATTGGGAATAATGCCAACCAGTGAGGCGGCCAGTAAAACGTCCCAGAAGTGGTCACACTCCAGGGACGTCGCTGGTGGTCCGTCCGATCTGTTGCCAGATTGTTTACGTTGTGCGCTCGGGGACGTCATTGTTCCGCTACTGCTCATTTCGCCATCATGCCAGGCCGTCCGAGATCTGGAGTAAGCATGCGAGTCACTCTCTCTCCCATCTTGATCATGATCCTCGCTGCGATTCTCTCAGCCCCGCCGCGCTGCGCGACAGCGGCTGACCGCGTCACATTTGGGGACACGACATTCAAAGACTTCTCGGCCGGCAACCTCGGCGCGTCCGGCGCGAATCTGTACGTCGCCCGAGATGGCAGCATCAGGACGATCAACCGCTTCGATCTCAATGATGACGGCCATCTCGACCTCATCTTCAACTGCACACATGACACGTACCAGATGTTGCCAGCCACCGTGGGTGCGATCACCCGCGACGGCCGCACTACCAGTGTCGAATTGCCGGTGGAAGGGGCGTCTCGAGTCGTGCTGGGGGATCTCAACCGAGACGGCCACCCGGATGCGGTCTTTTGTCCCAACGGCATCGGAGTCCACCATCCTCGTCGGTTTCTCTCGATCGCCTGGGGAGCGGCTGACGGCTGGTCGGGACGACGTATCACAAGTGCGCTGCCGATGAACGGCGCGAGTGATGTCGCGATCGTAGATCTCAATCATGACGACTGGCCGGATGTCGCCGTGCTGGGCGCAGTTCGTTGGCGTCTGGACCAGCCGGCCGGACGTATTGTCCGGGTGTACCAGGGTAGCCCCCGCGGCTTCGCTGCTACGTCCTTTCGTGACCTGGGCTTTGCGGGGGCGATCGCCATCTCATCTGGCGATCTCGACCAGGATGGTGCCGCCGATCTGGTCGTCCTGGGTGATCGTGCTCTCACGGTGGCCTGGTCCCTCAGCGAACGGCAGCAACTGAAGGTTCCGTGCCGTCAGCCGCTGTGCGTGACTTCCGGTGACATCGATGGTGACGGCAGGCCCGACCTGGCGATTGGGACCGGGACGGGGTCATTGTGCCTGGTGCGATCGCGTCCGAAGCGTGCCTGGGAAGAGCCGTGTGTCGTCGCGGCCGTGGCGGCGTCTCACATCGCGGTGGGGCGGATTGACAGGGACGAGGCGCCAGATCTCGTACTGACTCGTTTTGCCAGCGCTCACGCGGCTGGTGGTGAACAGGCGGGTGCTGGTCAAGACTCCCGCGAGGCCGTGACCGTCCTCTGGGGACGGCCGGGAGCCGATCCCGCGAGCACGTTTTCGATGAAGCGGAAGACACGCCTGGAGGTGTCGTCTCCCGTGGCCACAGCGATTGGTGATATCAATGGCGACGGACATGTCGACCTGGCTGCGGCCGTCCACCAGGGAGACAAGTCCTTCAACGGCCAGTCGGTTGCCTGGCTCGGGGACGGAAACCGCGGGTTTGAGTCCCCGGGTGGTGGTTTCGCCACATCGGGAACCACCGACGTTGTCATCGCGCCGCCCTCGCATGCGGGGGGAGGAGGCCGAGTCGTGTTTTGCAACAGCATCGGCGGCCAGCTCGATGAACGCGTGCCAGTCCATGTGTTCTGGGGGGCGCGGGATGGGTTTGACCCGAGGCGGGTCTGGAAGATTCCATTCCAAAGTGCCTACGAAGCGAGCGCCGCTGATCTCAACGCCGACGGACACACCGATCTCGTCCTGCTCAACTCCGGGCACTCTCACTCGAGTGGTCCTGGTGAGGAGTTCCTGGGAGCGAACATCTTCTGGGGAAGCGAGCGTGGGTGGGACCTCGAGAAGCGGAGGACGGTGATTCACGAGCACTACCTGGGGACCAGCAGCATCGCCGATCTGAATCGGGATGGGTGGCTCGACCTGGTGCTCGAGGCATTTGCGGCCGATGAACCGGGGCAGCCGGACAAGCTGTTTGTGTATTACGGATCGCAGGGAGGATTTGATCGCACCCGCCGCACGGTGATCAGCAAGCCCGGCTACTCGCAGGAGCACGTGATTGCAGATGTGAATGAGGACGGGTGGCTCGATGTTTCGCATGGATCTCGGACCGAGCACACGATCCGAACGCTCTGGGGAGGCCCCCAGGGGTTTTCGGTGAAGAGGTCGCATCGACTCAATCTGCCGGGCGTGCTCGGAATGAGCGTGGCCGACCTGGACGCAGATGGGCAACTGGATCTCTTTGCCGGTACGTACGCCGATCCCGTCTCCGGCGTGCGTGATATGGGAAGCCGGATCTTCTGGGGTGACCGCCGGAAGGGACTGCGACAGGCCAATTCGCAGTGGTTGCCGGGGTTTTCACCGCTGGGCAGGACGATTGCGGATTTTGACGGCGATGGCCACCTGGACATATTTTCGCCGCAGCACAGTGGTGAGCTCACCCGCGAGGACCTGGCGTGTCACATCTACTGGGGATCGGCCAACGGTTTTCGAACTCGTCGCCGCACGACGCTGATTTGTGACTCGGTCAACGATTCGATGGCCGCCGACTTCAATGGCGACGGCCGCATAGATCTCGCGGTCGCCTGTCACACCCGCCACGGGGATCACCGGGCGTTTTCACGGGTGTTCTACAACGACGGTCGACGGTTTCGGGATCCCGCGATCACACTTCTGCCGACCAATGGAACGCACCTGATGTGGGCCCTGGATGTCGGCAATGTCTACGACCGGAGTTATCGCGAGACATTTGAGTCTCGGATTCACACATGGCAGGGGGCATTCAGCAAGGCCAGGGTCCGTGTCAGTGCGGCGGTGCCCGACGGAGCCCGGGTGGAGTTGTCGGTCCGTTTTGCCAGTGGCACGGACAGACTGGACAATGCCAAGTGGCGATCCTTGCGGGGTCGCAAGACGTCACTGTTGCCGACCGATCGGTGCCTGCAGTACCGTGCGACCTTTCTGTGTGACAACGGTGATCGTTACCCGGTCCTGCGCCAGGTGACATGGGAACTCGACAACTAGACCCGGGACGAACGAGAGAATTATGGACAGTGTGGGAATCGGGATGATCGGCAGTGGCTTCATGGGGATCACCTACAGTGAAGCCGTGGCCAACCATACGGAGGGATGTCACCTGGTGGCGATTGCCGGAGGCCGGCGAGCGGAATCGCTGGCGGCCGACTACGAGGTGCCAGCCGAGCCCGACGTGGATGCACTGCTGGCACGGGACGATGTTGATGCCGTGGTGCTCGCGACTCCTGACCAGGATCGATTGGAATTGACGCAAAAGGCGGCAGCAGCCGGCAAGCACGTGCTGGCCGAGAAACCGATGGCGCCGACGATTGCCGCGTGTGACGGGATGATCGAGGCGTGTCAGTCGGCGGGGGTCAACCTGGGGGTGGTGAAGACCGAGCGGTATCGGAAGATCACCATGAAGGCCAAGGCCTTGATCGACGACGGTGTGATCGGTCAGGTCCAGATGATGCGGACTGTCTCGGCGTTTCCGCTGCCGACGACCCGCGAGCTGTTTGATGATCGCCAGTGGATGTTTGATCCCTCCGGTGGCGGACTGTTCATGGGAATGGCCTCGCACAACGCCGACTTCCTGAGATGGCTGACAGGTCGAGAGGTGGAGTCGGTTTACGCGCAATCGACGACGTATAGTGATCTCGATACCCCGAACCTCTCGGTGATGGCGCAGCTCGGATTCGAGGGGGGAATCCAGGCCCACATGTGGATTACCTCGGAGTTGCCATCGCCGAGCCTCCCCGCCAGCGAGGTGAGATTCCAGGTGTTCGGCACCGACGCGATGTTTGATCTCGAGAACTTCGAATTCCTGGACCTGGGGCAGGGCGATTCGTGGGAGAGGATCTATGAACCGGAGCGGTTTGATTATCTGAAGGAACCCAGGTCGCCGATCAGGCTGTTTCCCCACGCCGGTGTGATCCAGGACTTTGTGGACAGTATCCGCGAGCAACGTCCGCCTCGGGTCGGCGGGCTCGAAGGGCGGAAGGCCGTGGAAGTGTGCGAGGCCTGCTTGAAGTCTGCCGAGACGGGCGAGGTGGTTCGCCTGCCGCTTTGAATGGCCAGTGATTCCGAATCATGAGTGACCACGACACAACTCCTGCCGAAAATGCCGAAACTTCCGGAGCGACGATTTGTCCCCTGCCGCCCGGGACCCAGGTCAACAACCTTGTGCTCTTCGCATGCTGCACGGGCATGCAATACCTGGCGGCGCCGGTGTTGTACGTGGGAATCACCCAGGCGTCTCTCTGTGAAAAACTCGGGGCGGATGCCCGGGTGTCCAATTTGCCGGCGACGTTGTTTTTTGCCTGTACGGCGATGCCGGTGCTGCTGGCCTGGCTCTCGCCGGGCGTGGCAACGCTCAAACGCAATCTCTCGGTCTGCTACGCGGCAACGGCGGTCATGCTCCTGGCGACTGCGGTCACTTTGCGGCTGGGAATGCCCGACGAATGGAAGATCGGTGTGGTGATTCTCCAGGGAGCGGTGTCAGGGGCAGCTATGCCGACGGCGATCGCGTTGTTATGGGAGATGGTGGCGCGGGGATCTGATGAGAGCAGACGCGGTCTGGCGCTTGGGCTGGCGTTCGGTGTCGGGCCGTTGCTGGCGGTACTCGGTTCCTTTGTGCAGACGCTTCTGCTCGGGGGAAGTTTCTTTGGTCTCCAACTGGAGGGCCTGGGTGGTCTCGAGGGATTCACCGTCCTGTTTGCCTGTGGCAGTCCCGTGATGGCCATGGCCGCCGGCTTTGCCTGGTTTTTCCGGTTACCCGATGGGCTCGTGGACCCGCCCCGAGAGTCCTTGCGAGACGTGCTGGGACTGCTGGTGGGGCTTCCCGCGATGCTGGCGTCGATCGGATTGATGCAAGCTGGGGAATTTGAAGGACTCGAGGGCTGTCGCTATGCGGCCTACCTGGCCACCGTGATTTCGGTCCTGGGATTCCTGCATCACTTCCGACCGATTCTCACGCAACGCGTCCTATTGCTGGCCACCGTCGTCACGGTCCTCGTCTATTCGGGCAACACGATCCCGTCGAACATGAACCTGTTCACATCGGAAGTACTGGGTGCTGAACCGGCACAGTACGCAGGGATGCAAAATGCACTGCGATTTGGCTTCAAGGTCGTGGCCGGTGCCGTCCTCGGGTGGTTGCTGACCAGGTCGCATCCACGCCAGGGACTGGTGGCCACGGCGACGATCTTCCTGCTGGCCCAGGTGTGGGCCGTGTTTGCCACCGGGACGGCGTACCTGGTGGCATTTGGCCTTTATGGTGCCGGGGAGCTCATCGGTGTCTATGCTCCGAACTATATTCTCTCGGCCTCACGTCCAGGCGAGATTCGCCGCAACATGGCGTTTGTGACGTTGTTGATGGTCCCGGCCGCCCCAACAGGATACCTGTTTGGGGCCATCGCTGACTCGGTCCGCGAGTCCGGTTGGACATGGGGCGAAATGTCCAGTGCCGCGTTGGGCTTCCGAGCCAGCTTCGTCGTTTGTGGCGTACTGATTGCGACAGGCATTGCTGTTGCGGTCATCACGTTGCCGAAGCGCGGCGAGCCTGCCGCCACGTAGCTGAAGTGGTCACACTTCAGGATGTCCCTGGTGGCTCGCCCGATCTGCGACCAGATTGGCTATTCGGCGTTTCGGAGGCGTCTCACAATCCCAACGCCGACCCGTTCCGGCGGAAGTCTGCCACCCCGTGCAGGCGACCGGTGATCGGGTCGATCGTGATCGAATGAGCGTCACCCTGTGTGCTCCGCTTGGAACGCTTGAGCACAGTGTGGCCGAGCGTCTTCAATTGGCCAATCGTCCCATCCGTGATGCCGTCGCTCGCGGTTTCCACGAGGATCCTGTCCGGAAACCACTGGTGGTGAATCCGTGGCGTTTTCATCGCAGTTGGCAGATCTTCTCCAAATGCGATGACGGAGAGGACCATCTGGAGCGAGGTGTTGATGATCGTGCGGCCTCCAGGGCTGCCGGTGACAAGCACGGCATGTCCTCCGCGAGCGACGATGGTTGGCGACTGGGAGCTGAGCATTCTCTTGCGTGGTCGGATCAGGTTGGCGTCGGTGCCGACTCGTCCCTTGCGATCGGTCCGGCCGGGAGTCCAGTTGAAGTCGCCCATTTCGTTGTTGAGCACGAAACCCGCGCCGGGGACGACAATGCGTGCCCCCCAGCTTGCCTCGAGTGTGGTCGTGTTGGAGACCGCCATACCGTCACGATCGACGACGGAAAAGTGCGTGGTGCTGGGCGACTCGTCAGCGATCGTGATCTCGGGTGCCAGTTTCTCACTCGGCGTGGCTCGATGGGACGTGATCGACCGAGCGAGCCGTTGGGCATAGGTCTTGGAGGTGAGATGATCCGGGATGTCGACAAAATCAGCGTCGCCGAGATGCCGGGCGCGGTCACAGAACGCCCGTTTCATGGTCTCGGCCAGGAGGTGAAGCTGAGGGGCTGACAGGCGCGGGTGTCGGTCAAACGGGAGTCGCTCGAGGATGTTGAGCATCTGCACGACACAGGTTCCGCCGGAACTCGGTGGTGGCGCCCCGTAGATGTCGTGACCGCGGAATGTGCCGTGTATGGCTGGCCGCACACGGGCGCGATAGGCGTCGAGATCGTCTCGCGTGATGAGTCCGCCATTGCGTTTCATCTCCCTGGCAAGCAGTCTCGCAGTCTTGCCGTCGTAAAAGCCGTGGTCTTGTCTGCTGGCGATGCGTTTGAGAGTGTTGGCCAGGTCTGGCAGCACCAGACGGTCGCCGGCCTTCCAGGGACGGCCTGCGGGATGTCCATAGACACGCCGCAATTCACGGTGTCGCGGGTGTTCCTGGACACTCTTGGCGGCCATCACAGCGTTAATGGAACGAGCCAGGGCCTTGTCGACGAGAAACCCCGAACCGGCGAGCGTGATGGCGGGGCGAACGAGGCGTTTCCAGGTCAGTGATCCGTAACGTCTGTGTGCGGTGACCATGCCGTGGACGGTTCCGGGAACTCCCACGATCTTGTGTGTGTGTCTGCCGTCATCGGGTCCAAACATCCGCTCGGAAGCACGCCGGGGTGCGACTTCCCGGTAATCGATACAGACGACCGGCCGGCCGGCGTGAGAGCGACCGGGATGGACCATCATGAAACCGCCACCGCCGATGTTTCCCGCCTCCGGCCAGGTCACGGCCAGCGCAAACTCGACGGCCACACCAGCGTCCACGGCATTCCCACCGTCCGCCAGCACATCTCGTCCGACACGGCTCGCCAACGGACAGACGCTGACGACCATGCCGCGGTGTCCCGTGGATTCGGAGATCGCTGGTGGAACTGCTGATGTGAAAGACGCTGTGTGGTGGAGCAACAGCAGCACAGCCACCCAACGGCCCGTTCGTCTCAACATGAATGCACCTCCGAGTCATTTCTGTCCATTTGCTGTACCCGGTGGGCTGGCATCGTGTGCGACAGCAGAACTGCGGCGTCGCTGAGGCCCAGCTCATCATTGTGCCAGGCACGTTGCCGACCAACCCTGACTGCGTCCAGTATGAAACAGCAATTCTTCTTTGGGGAGAATGCAGCGAATCGAGGTCCGCAGGAATGTAGACTTGAGACCGACATCGGAAATGGTCCAAGGCACCAAGGTCAAAGCTATGTTACGCGGAATGTCTCCACACATTGTGAGCATACTGGTTGTGTCAGCCTGCTCATCAGGCTGGGAATCCTCAGTGACGGCAGAAGTCGTTGTTCCAGAGGCCGTTCGGGCGTCGTCCAACATGGGCACGTTGCAACCCCAGCTGCGGTGGCATGTCGAGACACTTCGGCTCGGGGCGGAGGCGTTTGACCCGCGGACCGGACGCAATGGCAAGTTCGGCCTTACCGGCTATCCCTCGTGCGCGGATCCCAGGCTGGCTCGATTTCCCGTCCATGACAACTACCGGCGGGAACGGCCAGAGTTGCCCAAGCCTCAGGGCATGTGGATCTCCGCCAGTGGAGATCACCAGGACGCCTGGGTGGAATTCGAACTGCCCGCTGTGACCACGCTTGGGGAAATCTGGATCTGGAACTGGAATGACGGGCCCGAGATCGGTCGACGTGCCCGCAGTCTCGTGATCAGGACCTCGGCTTCAACAACACGGGCTGGTCAACTCGGCCAGGTGGATTATCGCAAGGGCACGACACGGGAGGCGGCATTCCCAGACATCGGACCCGTCCAGGGACGCCGCCCTGACTTGGTCCTCACATTCCCCCCCGGGACCCGAAGTCGCTACGTACGTCTCGAGAAGATCAAGAACTTTGGCAAGGACAAACATGTCGGGCTGGCCGAGGTGCTGATCCTGGCTGCGGTGAGTGACAAAGACGGGCCGGTCGCCAAGGAAACCCGCGAGGAACCGGGCGCCAACAAGGAGCCGCACTGGCACTTGTTCCTGGACAACCATGTTGTCAGTCGCAGTTCGGGATTTCGACGCGTTGTGCATCACCCTCGCCGACGCGGAGTGGTACTGAAGGCTGAAAAGCCGTGGGAGACCTATGGGACGACTCCGATGTATGTCGGACGCCGTCCCGACGGCACGCTGGAATGCTATTACCAGAGCATCTGGAGAAATCGTGGGGGTGGCTATGTCAACAAGATGGCCTATGCCGTCAGCAAGGATGGTCTCCACTGGCACAAGCCCCACCTGGGACTTGTGGAAGCTCCCACGACGATCCATGAACATCCCCGGCTCCCGTTAGGGGTGTCTTCCGGGAAGGGGATGAAAAACAACCTCATCCCAACCGGACACCCTCGCAACCTGATGCTGCATGGCAACGTGGATGATCCGAAGAAGCGGTTTGTCATGACGACTGCCTTCCGCGTCGGAGCTCCCCTGGTCTTTCTCGAGCAAACCCCGGACTTCATCGGAGACCCCGAGTGGAAGTCGAGGCTCGGCCCCGTCGTCGGCATGAAGCCGAGCCACTACAACGCGCTGGAATTCTGGGACGCTTCGAGCGAGGAGTGGGTCTACATGCGCCAGGCTCCCAATCACCCCCCGATCCGGTGTGCGGGGCGGTACGCCACGAAAGACCTGAAGAACTGGACTCTCAATCACTACTTCTACCCTGACTGCGACGATTCCAGTGACCCACGGAGCTTTCCCGAGGTCTACGGGTTGATGTCAATCTATACCGAGGGCCTGGTGCTCGGGTTTGTCGAGTGGTTCAAAGGCGATCGGACGCACTCCAACCCGAACCTGTACGAGGACGGGCACAACCGACCGACGACATCCGAGGGGTTGATCGGCAAGAGCGTGTCGAAGGGCACGATGGAATTGCGGCTGGCCGTCAGTCGAGATGGCGGCCGCACATGGGATCGCAAGGTCAGCCGTCGACCCTGGATCCGGCATGGCACGGAGCAGGACAGCGAGGACCGGTTGGTGCGGATCTTCTGCCCACCCGTGAGAATGGGAGACGAGGACTGGTTTTATTGCAGCCAGTACAACGGCGACCACGCAACCGGCGCGGGTTACTACCACGATCGCGACGGCAGCAAGATCGAAGGAGTCCTCTTCACTCAGAAGCACAATCGATTTGTGAGCCTCGAGGCCCACAACATTCCCCAGATCCTGATCACGAAGCCGATCAAGGTGACCGGCTCAAGGCTGCAACTCAACGTGGATGCCAGCCGCGGTCGCGTCCTGGTGGGAGTCGGGATCGACAAGGTCATACCGAACAAGACCGGAAGTTGGCCCTTTCAGGCAGTCTTGCCGCACTACATGGTGAAGGACCGTTGGCAGCGGACTCACCTGGAAAAGGGGTTTCACGTGACCGACTGCGTGGAGATCCGCGAGAACTGCATCGAGCACGACGTCGCGTTCAAGAGCGCCGGGGTGTCGAGTCTCCTGGGCAAGACCGTCCGGCTCTACATCCTTGTCCAGGATGCCAACCTGTACGGATTCCGGTTCAAGTGATCGCCGACATGGCGACTTCGTGATCAGGCTTCGCTGGCGCGTCGGTGCCTGGTGCGACATTTGGCCAGCAGCAGGTCGACGTCGTAGCGGCTCATGTTGACCTCGTTGCCCAATTGCACCAGCACGGCCGTTTCGGCGTCATCGATCACCCCATCGGCGATCGCCACGTCGGCCACCATCGTCATCCATGCTCTTGCGGCATCGCGAGACGGGGGTGTGGCGAGGACGAGTTTTCCACGAGCGGCCTGGTTGACCAGTTGCTGGGCCTGCTCGGAACTGATGCCCTGCCGTCGTGCCAACCGCATCACGGCGCGGCTTTCCTGGTCGGAGATCTCCCTGTCGGCCACGATGCACATGACTGCCCAGTCGAGAGCATCGGCGGCTGACGGCAGCGCACTCGGAGCCGAAGCGGTCTTTCGGGGGGCCTTGAGCTGGTCCTTCCATGCCAGGGCGAGGTCGGAATTGGCGACCAACCACTGGTTGAGAACCCAGTCGAAACGGCCATCGTTGACCACCTCACCGCAAAACTCGCAGGTGTGCGAAGTGATATCGGTTTCCGGGGCTCCGCACGACGGGCAGTGAGCCGACGTGATCGCGCGATCGAGATTCGACTGCACGCCTGCGCGGCGTTTCAGGATGAGCAGGGAGTTGAGTCGATTCCACCGATGGAGATCCTCGAGGCGGCCGTCGGGATGGACCCGGAATTCGTTGCCCGCCCACCGCACCAGGACGATCGCGTGGTCGTCGTCTTCGTCCCGGACCACCCCCAGGCAATCGACCGATCCGACAGAGCAGTCGTGCCAGAATTCGCGCCCTCCCTGTTGAGTCGACTTGTCGAGGGTTTCACCGTAGTCGGCACAGAACTCGTCGGTCGCCATCTTGCGTAGAGGGTCGACATGGCCGTTTCTGTCGGCAAGCACCTTGCGCCAGAAGATGACCGAGGCCCGGTCCTCGAGATGTTGAACCGTGAAGCCGGTGTCTCGTTTCTCACGGTACTGCGAGATCGTCTGGTGAGACTGGCCCTGGCGAGTTGAATCGAAAACGCTGGCCTGCGTTATCTCCGCCAGGACCCAATCGAATTCACCACTCCGGACAAGTGCAGCGCATGAGGAGCAGGCACCAGCACGGTTCAGTTCCAACGCGTCCCCGCAATTGGGACACTGGCCCTCGAGGAGTCCGTCGGTCGATTCGGACGTGACCCCCCTGCGACGGAGAAACGACCAGATCTCGACGAACGTCTCGGAGGCATGCCGGTCCCCGTCGATCGGTCGTCCGGTTTCGATCGAGACGCGGTAATCGATGGCGGTACAGGTGATCGAGACATCCAGCGATTCAAAGTGATCAGTGACCGTGAGCCCGACGATGCTCATCTGGTCTCTGTGAACTTCGATCGACGGCATGTGATCTCGGTAGCCCTCTCGGATTTGCTCCTGGATCTGCAATGAGAAGCGTTCGAAAATGCTGTCGGAAATGAACGGCAGGACCGGGTCCAGATCCTGCGTTTGCCAGGCGTTCTGGATGTTGAGAAAGGCACGCTCGATCCGCACTTTCATCCTGGTCCAGTCGAACTGCGGATCAACTTCCTGGAGGGCCTGGAGATGCTCCGCGAGATTGTCCGGTGGACTCCACTTGTAACTGGGCCGGACGTACGGTTGACGGTCCTGTCGCCACTGTTCCACGACGTTCCATGCAATGGAGAGAATCACGACGATCAGGATGGCCAGTGGCGAGGCTGCACCTCCTCCTCCTCCTCCTCCTCCTCCGCCAAAACTCGAGCCGCCTCCGAAACTCCCGCCACCACTGAAACCGCCTCCACCTCCTCCGCTGAATCCACCGCCTCCGCCAGCGCGGGCCCACGCGTCGGGCGCGCAGGCCAGGATGATGACGAGGGCCAGGAGGACCGTGGCCAGGCATGTGCCACGCCGCAGTGGCCGCGAAGAAAGAGACGGCGAGGTCGAGTGGGGGGCGGTTGCGCGTTGAGGCGATTCAGACGGCATCGGTCACCACCTCCGTCAGGGTCCGTTCGATGGCGGTGGCGACCAGGAGTGCCCACCCGAGCGTGATGGCCGCATCGGCGAATGCCATCGCGAGGTTTCCTCGCAGGTCAATCTCCTCGTCATGGGTTCCCATGCCCAGGGCCAGTCGACGGGCCAGTGGGCAGAGGGCGGCGAAGATCATGAGGCCACCGGTGGACAGTGCGATGGTCTGCCACACGTGAGTGGCATCGGCGAGCGGGGCTCGCAGCAGGGAGCCTCGTACGACAATCCCGAGTCCCGCCAGGAAACTGCCGAATCGAACTCCGGCGGCGGTGTTGTCGTCGAACTGGATCAGGCGGTGGATGTCGAAGCGACCCAGGCGACGATAGACCTGTGCGCCGACCACGAGGACAACCTGCCCGACAGCCCACAGGATGACCGTGTCGCGCAGGCCCGTGGGCAGGTCGGGGCTGTGCCCGGTGAGTGCCCCATTGAGCACCAGTCCCGTTGCGATGGCAGAACCGGTGGCGCAGCTGGAAGCCGCGAGGTTCTGATCCTCGGCGATCTCGGTGTGCAACGAGAATCCCACGAGAACCAGCCGGTCATTGACCAGGCCTCCGATTCGCATCAGGGCGATCACCAGCAGGCCTTCACAAGCCATGACGGGGAGAGCCTGCTCGAGTGGCTCCGTCTGGCGGCCAAACAGCGTGCCGGCCAGGGCGATGGCCGTGCCGGCCAGGAATCCACCCAGCAGGAGCCCGTAGGCCGGGTTGGCCCGATCGATCAGCTGAAACCGCGGACCCAGTGGGGTTGAGCGACCGTGCATCCAGCGGGCGAGTGCGAGCAGCCCGAGCGTCAGTCCCGCCAAGGCGATCGCATGGGCGAGATGAGGGATGACCGGTGCCAGCGCGGTTGCTGTCATCTGTGTGGACCTGGGCTGACCTGGACTTATCTGGACGAATTGGGAGTCGAGACAAGACCGACCGAGTTGATCGTCCGAACCGAATAGCGAGGCCGTTGGAGGGTCGGGGAGGGGGTGTCGACAAAACGCATCGCCGGCAGAGGTGCCTGGGGCGTGTCGTGGTAGGTCATCCCCTGGAACAGCGGTCGACCAAAGCGATTGACGGGCTTTTCGGGCACCTGGGCCACGCGTTTGCCATCACGCTCAATGACAAACGCCCTGATTCCGCTCTCGAGATCGGCGGTCGCTTTCCACGTGATCTCGACCTTGCCACCCTCGAGCAGCCGGGTGCGAACGTCTGTTGGTGCCGGGGGAGGTGTCGTGTCGGTCACGGCTCCGGTCTTGATGTACTCGGCCAACTTGCCGGCCATGTGCTGTTTCCAGTCTCCCACGGCGGTCTTGGCGGGGCGGAGTCGAGTGCTGGAAGCACCGGGTTTTGGCAGCCGGTGCTTCAGCCAGAAGTCGAAGTACGGGATGGCCATGTAACGGGAGTCGCCGCATTGATGACCCGTGCGGGGATCGGGAGCGAATTCGAAGAACGCGGCACCTCGTTCGAGATACGCGGCTTTCATGTCACGCAGGCCATCCCATGCCGTATGGAATCTCGCATCACCTTTTTCCTTCAGCCCCGGATTGCCCATCATCGGGACGCCGTAGACCGCCCCGGTGAGCTCGGGCTTCGGAGACTCGCCCCGGTTCCAGTAGCCGAAGGCCGTGCCCGACCGGAACCAGATGGCCACGATCTTCTCGGGATGTCGAGCCTGGACAAGGCTGGCCCAGAAACCTCCACCGGAGTGGCCCCAGAGGCACCACGGCACGGAGGTCAACTCGGGGTGGTGAGAGGAGTTGGCCAACGCCGCGAGAGCCTCGAGGAATCGGTCGTTGGACCCGTTGCGGGAATCGCACCACCAGCGGCAGTTGATTTCCCGGCGGGGCTCGTACATGGAACCGAGCAACGCACAGTTCCACTTGCGGGCCAGGGCCTGCCAGTGCAGGTCGTCAGCGGCTGTCTGGCCGCCGCGAGAGGCACCGACGCCGCAGCCGTGCTGGTGGACGATGATGCCTCGCAAGATCGGGGTCTTCTCGGGAAC
>MDTE01014071.1_pt1 | contig 34020 bp, 21 predicted proteins | sample 811231 | NCBI WGS metagenome assembly MDTE01 (sample SAMN05326651, study PRJNA326480) | marine metagenome | isolation source: seawater | place: Indian Ocean: Red Sea | collected 2010
GATGAAGGCGCCGACGCTGAGCAGGATCAGTACGCCGATCCAGAAGGTCGGGCCTGGTCGGGCTCGCATGAATCCCGTGAAGACCGGTTCGCCGCAGTACAACGCGTACCGTCCGCACTCGATGTTGTAAAAAATCTGTCCGATGATGGCGACGGCGGCGATCCACATCAGTCCGCCGCCGTACTTGGCAGTGATTTCGGCACCCAGCAACCACTCGCCCCCGGCGAGTTGGACCCCACACATCACGATTCCCGGCCCGATGAACCCGGCGAGATTCTTCAGTCCCAGCCGCTTCGGTTCAGGCAGGTCGGCATCACCCCACGACGGCAGGCAGGTGTCGGGACGAAAGCGCTCCTCGCCTTCGGTTACGCTCACACCGGGGTCCGGGGCAGCCGGTTTCGACTCGCTCATGCTCTGCCAATTGCCAACGGCCTGGTGGCCCGGCTGGCGTGGCGCGATGACGCGGAGGCCCCCGGGTGGTTAAGATTCATGGAGGCTATCCTACCCCGTTGGGCGTCACAAGCGGCCGAAGAAATTGGCAGGAAGAGGCTCTCGGAAAATGAAATGGTCTACGGCCTTTGTCGCGGTGCTGTTGCCGATGGTTTGCTGTGAAGGCGAGTCATTCGCGGTGGCTTCACCAGATTTCAACGCCCTGCGAAGGGAGTACTCCCGGTCGGTCCTGGCCCTGGTGCGTCGTCGGTGCGTGACCTGCCATTCGGCAAAGGAGAAGAAGGGCGAACTGGACCTGGAACGGTTTGCCTCGCTGGCTTCAGTCCGCCGCGATCCCAAGGTCTGGATCAAGGTGATCGAGCAACTGGATAACGGCGAGATGCCGCCCAAGGGCTCGCCACAGTTGACTCGCGTGGAGAAGACCCTGTTGCGTGGCTGGTCACGGAGGTACCTGGACGCCGAGGCGCTGGCCCGGGCTGGCGATCCGGGACGTGTTGTGCTGCGGCGATTGAGCAATGTGGAGTACACCCGCACGGTACGGGACGTGACCGGGCTGAAGGAACTGGACCCGGTTCGCGAGTTTCCCGTGGACGGAGCGGCCGGCGAGGGGTTCACCAATACCGGTGAATCGCTGGTGATGTCGCCGGCCCTGTTGAACAAGTACCTGGATGCGGCCAAGGGCATTGCTGCTCATGCCGTGTTGCTGTCCGATGGGTTCCGGTTCGATCCGGGCACCACTCGTCGTGACTGGAGCGATGCGTTGATGGCCCGGATCAAGGCCCGCTACGCCCGTCATGTCGGGCCCGATGGCCGGGTCGATCTCTCACGATACTTCGAGGCGACATTGAAGCACCGGCGGGAACTGGCGGCCGATCCCAGGGCGATCGTCCGAGTGGCCGACCGAGAGACATTGAGTTCTCCTTACCTGGAGAAAATCTGGAAGGCCGTGAACGCTCCGGGTGATTCACCGATGCTGGCTGGATTGGCCGCGGAGTGGCGGGAGGCGAAACCCGGTGACGGTGTGCGGTTGTCGGAGGGAGTCAGGCGTTGGGAGCCGCAACTGTGGACCTTCGGCACCGTTGGCCATTTCAAACCATGGCAGACCCGGAAGGTGTCCCATGTCGAAAGCCAGCCGTTGCGTCTGAAACTGCCGGCGGCGGGAAAAGACGGCAAGATCGTGGTGTCCCTGTCTGCCGGAACTGCCGGAGATGGGGCCGAGGGGGACCTGGTCCACTGGCAACAGCCTCGACTGGTCAGTACCAGCCGCCCGTCGATTTTTCTCCGGGATGTTCGTGCTGTGGCTTTCGGCCTGGATCGGTTGCGTCGAGAAGAGTTGCCGGCAGCCGGGCGTTACCTGGCCGCGGTCACCGAGGCGGAACGGGCCCGCGGGAAACTCGACGTGCCCGCGTTGGCCCGGGCCCACAAGCTGGACCGTCACCTGCTGTTGGCCTGGTTGCAGATGACCGGGATCGATGACGGCCAGACGGTACGGATCGACAAGTATCTCCCTGGGGGATTTGTAGATCGCAACGGGTACGATTTTATCGACGGTTATGGAATACCGGAAACACCGTCGTTGATCACCAATTCATCGGACCAGCAGGTCAACGTGCCCGGCACGATGGCTCCGCACAGTGTCGCCATGCATCCCTCGCCGACACTGTTCGTGGCCACCGGTTGGCGCAGCCCGATGGCCGGTCCGGTCAAGATCGAGGGATTCGTCCAGGACGTGCATCCGACGTGTGGGAATGGAGTTTCCTGGAGACTGGAACTGGCCCGTGGCCGGTCGCGGCGGGTTTTGCACAGCGGCGAGATCGACAGGGGGAAGCGACAGGCGATCCCGGTGGTGCCATCACAGCTGATCCGGGTCGGGGACCTCCTGTCGTTGAAAGTGGGGCCCAGGGGACGGGAACACGCCTGTGATCTGACCCGGTTCAACCTGGTGATCACCGAGTTGACCGGAAAGAAGAGGGCCTGGGACCTGGAGCGGGAAGTTGCCGACACGATCAACGACGGCAATCCACACGCGGACGGGTTTGGCAATACGGATGTCTGGCATTTCTATCAGGAGCCGGTGGCCGCAGCATCTCAAGCCAACCTGATCCCCGCGGGGTCGTTGCTGGCCAAGTGGCTGGAGTCGACCAGTCCGGCGGAACGGCAGGCGTTGGCCAGGAAGATTGATGGACTGGTGAACGGCGCACGTCCACGGCAGAAGGATTCGCCCGACGCGGCACTCTTCGACGCCCTGGTTCGCCCGGATGGGACACTGTTGGGCCTGGTGGATCCCGGGGCGTTGGGACAGGACGCTGCCGGGAAGCCATTGTCCGGAGACACGGGGCCGGATCCGGAGATGTTTGGCAGAAAACTGCGGGGAGCCGAAGTGGGCCCGGCCGACCTGGTCGTGGCGGCTCCCAGCGTGGTGACGCTGTCGTTGCCGGCTTCGGTGGCAGCGGGACGCGAGTTGATCGTCAACGGCCGATTGCACAAGTCGGCGAAGGGACGAGGCAGCGTGCAATTGTCGCTGGGTACAACGCCGTCGGCGGTGAATCGCATGGTGGTGGGGGCACCGATCGTGGTGACCGCCAATTCCCCCGGTGCCAAACGGGTGGCCCGTGGAATCTCGGATTTCCAGGACCTGTTCCCCGCCGCGATGTGCTACTACCGGTTGGTACCCGTCGACGAGGTGATCACGTTGGTGCTGTTCCATCGTGAAGACGAACCCCTGATGCGGTTGATGATGACCGCCGCTCAACGCAAGGCGCTGGAACGAGACTGGAAGCAATTGCGGTTTGTCAGCCAGGACGCTCGGAAGATCCACAACACGTTTGACCTGTTCCAGGGGTTCGCCTCCCAGGTGGGACAGGTCGAACAGTTCGAGCCACTGCGCGAGCCGATTCGGAAACGGGCCGCCGCGTTCGAGAAGCACCTGAAGGCGACCGAGCCGGTGCAGGTGGAGAAATTGCTCGACTTTGCCGAGACCGCCTGGCGTCGCCCGCTGGTTGCCGAAGAGCGTTCCACGCTCAAGGCCCTGTACGGACAACTCCGGCTCCAGGGGCTGTCGCATGATGCGGCCTGGAGACTGTTGTTGGCCCGTGTGCTGGTGTCGGCCAATTTTCTCTACAAGGTCGAGCAACCCGGTAAGGGGGAGGAGGCCGGTGCGGTGAGCGACTGGGAACTGGCCAGCCGGCTGAGTTATTTCCTGTGGTCCAGCTCGCCGGATGCCTCCCTGAAACAAGCGGCTCGGTCAGGACAGTTGCAGGACCCGCAGGTCGTCACGACCCAGGCGATGCGCATGTTGGCCGACCCGAAAATTCGTGGGTTGGCCACGGAGTTTGCGGCGCAGTGGGTGGGGATCCGGGGCTTCGATTCACATGACGAGAAAAATGAGAAGTTGTTTCCCGAGTTTGCCGGGCTCCGCGGTGCGATGTACGAGGAATCGGTGCGATTTTTCGAGCACATTTTTCGTTCCGACGGACGTGTGCTGGACCTGGTCGATGCGGACTACACCTTCGTCAATGCCGAACTGGCGAGGTTTTACGGTTTGGCCGTGCGGGAGGAGAAAACTGGTGATAAGCCGTCAACGGGTTGGTGGCGAACCGATGGCCTGAAGAAACAGGGACGGGGAGGCATCCTGGGGATGGCCAGTCTGCTGTCGAAGCAGTCGGGAGCATCCCGGACCAGCCCGATCCTGCGAGGCAACTGGGTCGTTGAAACCATGCTGGGTGAGAAGTTGCCCAAGCCACCGGCCAAGGTGCCCGATTTGCCAGACAGCGAGACCGACACCAACGGGCTGACGATACGACAGTTGGTCGAGAAACACCGAGAGACGGCCTCGTGCGCTGTGTGCCACGATCGGATCGACCCGTTTGGATTCGCACTGGAATCGTTTGATGCGATCGGTCGATCTCGACAGAAGGACCTGGCCGGTCGACCAATCGACACGAAGGTGATCCTGAAGGATGGGACTCGCTTCACCGGGATCGCCGGATTGAGGAGTTACCTGTTGAACCAGCGGCGGAACCAGTTTGTCAGGCAGTTTTGTCGAAAACTGCTGGGATTTGCCCTCGGGCGTTCGGTCGAACTGTCCGATGAACCGTTGCTGGACCGCATCCAGAAAGATCTCCAGAAAAACGACTACCGCCTGTCGGTGGTTGTGAAGGATATCGTGACCAGTCGCCAGTTCCGGTACCATCGGGGGCTGCTGGCCACCCAATCAGATGAATGAGTTTTCCGAAAGGCTCGATCGATGATCACTGATGTGACCCGTGACCGTTTCACCCGTCGCGCGATGTTGCGTGGGCTGGGTGTCAGCATGGCCCTGCCGTGGATGGAATCGATGAACGTCTGGGCCGACCAACCGGCAGCCCGGCGAGCCGGTGCCGATGCTCCGATCCGGTTCGCTTGCCTGTTTTCGGGAAACGGGTTCCACAAGACCGAGTGGTCGGCCCAGGGAGCCGGTTCCCAGATGAAACTGGGCAAGGTGCTCGAGTCGCTGCGACCACATCGCGAGAAGATGCTGTTCATACAGGGGCTGTACAACGCCGAGGCTCTCAAGGGCAACATCCACAGTTCCCAGACGGGAAACTTGCTCTCGGGTGCCCCGTTGGCTGCCGGTGGCACGATTCGCTCGGGAACCAGCATCGATCAGCTGATCGCGCGGAAGTACGGCAACCAGACCAAGGTGCCCAGCCTGGTGCTGGGCTGTGAGAAGTCGATCGCCAGCGTTCACAAGAATTACTCGATGCTCTACAGCTCGAACATCTCGTGGACCTCGCCAACGACTCCCACGCCCCTGGAACTTTACCCGGCCCTGGCGTTTGACCGGATGTTCAAGGACACCGTCCAGAAGACTGATCGCAGTGTCCTGGATGCGGTGCTGACGGAGGCCCGCTCCTTGAGAGGGAAAATCAGTTTCAGCGATCGTCGCAAGTTGGACGAGTACCTCGATTCGGTCCGGGATGTCGAACAGCGGATCGATCGAGCGGGAAAGGACGGCAAGTTCCAGGGCTGGCGACCGACCCTGAGTGAGCCGAATATTCCCCGTCCCAAGGATGGGTTGCCCCAGGACGTTGATGAACACATGCGTCTGATGAGCGACATCGTGGTGCTCGGTTTCCAGACCGACACCACGCGGGTTGCCACGCTGAAACTCAACAACGATCACTCGTCGATGCGGTTTCCGCACCTGGGTGTCGATTACATGATCCACCACCTGCTGTCCCACAACGACACGGCAGACTGGTTGAAGGTCAACCAGTTCTTCATTGAACAACTGGCCTACATCGCCACGAAACTGGACAAGATCCAGGAGGGTGAGCGGACCGCCCTGGACAATTCGATGTTGCTGTATTGTTCGAGCATGCTGACTGGCCATCATGACGCGACCCAGTTGCCGGTTGTCGTGGTTGGCCGTGGCGGCGGGAAAATCCAGACCGGGCGAGTGCTCGATTACCGGGGGAAACCCAACCGGAAGATGTGCAGCCTGTACCTGTCACTGCTCGAGAAGGTGGGCATCCATCGGAAGACGTTTGGCGATTCGACCGAACGCCTGGGCGAGGTGTGAGCATGCGGAGGGGGTGGGTTGCCTGCAGGTCGACCGGAATGTCTGGCGGTCGATTCGATGCGTGCTCTGCGGTTGGCGCTGCCATCGTGGTGTGCCTGCTGGCGGTTCCGGTGGGAGTGGCGACGGAACCCGCGGCCCTGGATCGTGAATTGTCCGCCATTTCTCGACAGCTGAAACCGCACAAACCGGTGCCGGAAGTGACGGTGAAGCGACTGGCCGAATTGAGCCGGACAGCCACGGCCGAATGTCGTGGTCACTTGTTGCGGTGGGTGCTTGATCAAACCGCAGACACGAGCGAGGTCTGGCAACGTGTCTCGTTCGAGGGGGCGAGCTTGCCGGGGGCCAGGCTGGCCGGGCCCTCGTTGGCGGAACGACTCGGGTCGGTTTCGTTTTCCGAGGCGTACACGTCGAGGGATTACCAGGCCGGTCGCAAGGTGTTCACAGCGTGGTTGCCTGGAGTTCGCCTGAGAGGTGCTTACCTGGAACGCGTGGATCTGCACGGAGCGAACCTGCAACGGGCCGACCTGCGGCAGGTGTCGTTGCGAGATGCCAACCTGGCTGGCGCGGTGCTCAATGGAGCCGATCTCAGGGGGGCCGACCTCAGGGGAGCCGATTTGCGAGGTGCCCGGTTGTTCGGAGCAAAACTGGACGGCAGCCGTCGAGGTGGGGCGAGGTGGCCGGGCGAGGTGCTGGCCGTGGCGAGGCAAGACAGTGCGGCGGTGGTCCCGGTTGCCGGCACACCAAATCCCGATGCCCGGGGACTGGCATTCTTCGAGAACCGGATCCGGCCATTGCTGGTGGCCCGGTGCGTCAAATGCCACGGTCCGAAGAAGGCCGAGGGAGGGTTGAGGCTCGATTCCCACACGGGATTGCTGCGGGGTGGTGAGAGCGGTCGCGTGGTGGTTCCGGGAAATCCGAAAGACAGCCCATTGTTGGCAGCGGTTCGTCGAGACGGCGAGTTGAAAATGCCGCCGGAACGCTCCCTGAGCCGACTGGAGATTGCCGACCTGTCGCGATGGATTCGCCAGGGGGCGGTGTGGCCGGAGGGGATGCTGCTCGCCGAACCCGGCCCCGCCTTGCGGGGAGGACCGATCACCGAGCGTGAACGGAAATTCTGGTCCTTCCAGCCCGTCGTTGATCCGGAGATTCCGAAAGCTGGCGGTCCGGATGTACGAAACGACATCGATCGTTTTGTGCGACGTCGCCTGAAGTTGGCCGGTCTCCAGGCGGTACCGGAGGCGGACCGGCGAACCCTGCTGAGGCGAGCGACATTCGACCTGACGGGGTTGCCGCCGACACCCGCGGAGACCAGGGCGTTCCTGGAGGATGACAAGCCCGGTTCGTTCCGGCGAGTTGTTGACCGATTGCTCGAATCACCGGGGTATGGCGTCCGCTGGGGACGTCACTGGCTCGACGTGGTCCGTTATGCCGACACCGCCGGCGAAACCGCCGACTTTCCCACCCCGCTCTCATACAAGTACCGCAACTGGGTGATCGAGTCGCTGAACCGGGACCTGCCCTACGACCAGTTTCTCGTGCACCAGTTGGCCGGTGACATTCTCGCCGAAATGGACAAGTCTCTCGGCGATGACGACTACCGCCGTCTTCGGGTCGCGACCGGTTTCATCGCCATCTCGCGTCGCTTCGGGTTCGATTCGGAGAAGTACCACGACCTGACGATCCAGGACACCATCGACACACTCGGCCAGGTCGTGCTGGGACTCTCCCTGGGCTGTGCACGTTGCCACGATCACAAGTACGACCCGATCAATGCCCAGGACTACTACTCGTGGTATGGCATTTTCGAGAGCACCCGCTATTCGTTTCCCGGCTCCGAGCAGAAGAAGAAACCCTATGATCTGTTTCCGGTCGTACGTGCCGAGCGGGTTGAGCCAACCAGGGCCGCCCACCGGTTGAAGATGCAGGGACTGGACAAGGAAATTCGAACGTTGGCATTGCGGCTGACGTTGATGAAGGGCGGTCCGCGAGAGCGGCTGCCGCTCCGGGATGGCGAGAAATACAAGGTGCGGGTCAGCCCGTGGCGCGGGTTCCTGGCTGAACGGTTGCTGAACCAAAAAGAGCGAGACCGCGACAAGCACAAGGGATTCCATGTTTGGCATCGCAACAACTTGCCGGTCGTGGGAGTCAATGTTTCCCAGGTCCTGCTGAAGGTCCCCGGTGACGTTCCCCCCGGCAGCCTGGTTGTTCATCCCGCTGCAAAGGATGGCGTGGGGATTGCCTGGCGGAGTCCGATCACCGGGCGGGTCCGGGTCGCCGGACGGATCGTCGATCAGCACCGCCAATGTGGTGACAGCGTGCGGTGGCATATCGACCGGCTGGACTCAGCGGGGTTCACGCCATTGGCCGCGGCCGGGAACACAAGAGCCGGAACCAGTCCAATCGCCGCGAAGGCGTTGGAGTCGGTGGAAATCAAACAGGGCGATTATCTCCAACTGGTCCTGGCCCCGCAGGCCAGTTACGGGTGCGACCTGACGCGCGTTGAACTGTCGATCCAGGAGATTGCCGAAAAGCAGGATCGGGACGGCCTTCCTCCACGGAAATGGCAGTTGGTTCCGGATGTCGTTGGTCGTTTTCTTCTCGGGAATCCCCATCCCGGTCGCGAGGACCGCGGCGAGGTCTGGACATTTTTCCAGTCGCCGGTTGATCGAGGGGCGGGTTGGGCCAGCGGCAAGGATCTGACACCGCTGGTCCTGGAATTGGGAGGCGGCAAGCAGGAACTGGCCAGGTTGTCGGAACGACTGGCCTCGCTCCGCCGGCAACGTGACGCGCTGGTGTTGATTGAACCGGTCGGGATGCATTACGGGGCGATCGACAAGGAGAAGCCCGCCGACGGACGGATCCGTCTTCGCGGCGACAAGGCAAAGTTGGGAGCGGTGGTGGCGAGACGGAATCTCGAGATTCTCGGCGGTGAACCACTCGCAGAGGCTGGAGGCAGCGGTCGACTGGAATTGGCCCGTTGGCTGACTCGTGAAGACAATCCACTGATGCCGCGGGTGATGGCCAATCGGATCTGGGCAGGCCATTTCGGTCGTGGGCTGGTGGCAACCGAGAACGATTTTGGCGTTCGTGGTGAACGTCCATCACACCCACAGTTGCTCGACTGGCTGGCCTCGCGTTTCCGCGAGACGGGGTTTTCCATCAAGACGTTGCACCGGCTGATCATGGACTCCGCGGCGTACCGGCGGTCGAGCCAGTTCGACCTGCGTTCCAGCCAAAGCGATCCGGAATCCCGGTTGCTGTGGCGTTTTAACCGTCGGAGATTGTCGGCTGAAGAGATCCGCGATTCGATGTTGTTTCTCAGCGGAGAACTCGACCAGAGTTTCGGAGGGCCTCATCCGTTTCCGGACCAGGGCAGTTGGACATTTTCGCAGCATGCCCCGTTTTACGGCCTCTATCCGACGAAACGCCGCAGCGTGTTCCTGATGCAGCAGCGGTTGAAACGTCATCCATTCCTGGCGCTCTTCGACGGTGCCGATCCAAACGTCAGTACTGCTCACCGTGAATTGACGACGGTGCCGACCCAGTCGTTGTTCTTGATGAACAGCGAATTTGTCCACGAGCAATCTGCCGTTCTGGCCGATCGGGTGTTGTCGGGATCGAAGACTCGGTCCGGGCGGTTGCAACGAGCCTGGCGACTGACATTGGGCCGGGAGGCAACCGCCAGCGAAACGACCGAGGCGAAGAAGTTCCTGGTGGATTACTCCCGGGCATTGCAGGTGCCAGGGGGACGGCCGGCGAGCCGGATTGCCTGGTCGGCGTTGATGCGGACGTTGTTGACCAGAAACGAATTCCTGTTTGTAGACTGATGTGATGAGTGGTCTGATGTCACGAATTGTCGAGTTCAACGGCCAATCCAACCGACGGCAGGCGCTGGCCAGTTGTGCCGGTGGGATTGGTTCGCTGGCGCTGGCCGGTGGGCTCACGGAAGGGGACGCGGCGGTGGGTGGCCGCGGTGTTGTCGATCCCCTGGCTCCGCGCGATCCGCATCATGCTCCCAGGGCCAGCCGTGTCATTTTCCTGTACATGACCGGTGGCGTCTCACACGTCGACAGCTTCGATCCCAAGCCCCAGCTTTTTTCTCGTCATGGACAGTCGATCACCGTCGACAACTGGCAGGGCAAACTGGGGGAATTCAAACGGCATCTCAAGAGACCGGACTGGAAATTTCGTCCGGGTGGGACTTGTGGCACCCAGGTCAGTGACCTGTTTCCCCGGATGCGATCGATTGTTGATGACCTGTGTGTCATCCGTTCGATGTCCTCGGACCACACGAATCACTACGAGAGCACGCTGGGGATGCACTGCGGATCCTGGACATTTGCCCGTCCTTCGATTGGTGCCTGGTGCAGCTACGGACTGGGTACGTTCAACAGGAATCTTCCGTCGTTCATGGTCCTGGCTCCCACGACACCCTACGCCGGTGCCCAGACGTGGGGCAGCGACTTTTTGCCGGGGTGCCACCAGGGGACATGGATTGTTCCGGGCGACAACCCGATTCCGAACCTGAAGCCGCGAGCCGGCAACGAGCGGTTGCAACAGTTGGAACTGCAGTTGTTGGGTGGAGCGAATCGCCGGCACTTGAAGCGTCGAATTGCCGACCGGGCACTGGAGGCCAGGATCCGTTCGTTCGAAACGGCGTTCGGGATGCAGCGAGAGGCTCCCGAGGCGATGGACCTGGGAGAAGAGACGGCGTCGACGTTGGCGATGTACGGGATCGCGCCGGGGCAGACGACCGGTTTCGGGTGGCAGTGCCTGGTGGCACGTCGCTTGGCCGAACGGGGTGTTCGGTTCATTGAATTGATCGACGTGGGTTCGTCGAGCAACTGGGATGCACACGGAAACATGGCGACTCACGGCCCGCTGGCCAGGAACGTCGACGGTCCGATTGCCGCGCTGGTGACAGACCTGAAACAGCGTGGAATGCTCGACGACACCCTGGTGGTCTGGACGACCGAATTCGGGCGGACCCCGTATCACGAGAAGGCGGATCACCCGGGCCGCGAGCACCATCACCAGGTGTTCAGTTCGTGGATGGCCGGCGGCGGAGTGAAACCTGGCCTGGTGCACGGGGCTTCCGATGAACTGGGGATCGACGTGGCCGAGTCCCGGGTCCACGTGCACGATTTCCATGCGACAATACTGCATCTGCTGGGATTGGATCACGAGCGTTTGACATACCGATTTGCCGGACGAGATTACCGGCTGACGGATGTGCACGGTGAGGTGGTGAGAGAGATCCTGGCCTAGGGATCCCGGGGCACGGTGAATCCGTACCTGGTGTTGAATTGCTGCCGGAGGTGCGGTCGCGCGGGTTATTCGATCCGTAGGATCCATGCGGATGGCATCGGCCGAACAGCCCGATTGCGCGGCACCGCCGGTCTAATCCACCGGAGGTCGACAATTGTCGGCTTCGTGAGACGGTTTCTTGCCCAGTGAGGTGACCGGACTGACGATCTTGTAGGTGCGACCGATACTCCTCACCTTTCCTCATCGGTCGTAAGAGAAATCTTGCTACCTTCCCTCCGCCGAGAAGCCGCCCTGGCTTCTCGGCGGTCCTCACACAACTGAGATCGGCACCTGTGAGTAGAGCCCTGCCGGCCACTTGGCCGGCAGGGCTCGTTTTCATTTGGGAGGCTTCGCGAGTATTCTCGTTGACTTCCACCCACAGCACCCATTTCGAGAGCTTGTCATCGTGAAGATCGAACACCTGGCCTGGAACGTCGAAGATCCGATCAGCGTGGCCCGTTGGTACGTCGAGAACCTTGGTTTTACGATCAAGCGTCAGATCGACGCGCCGCCCTGGATTCACTTCCTGGCCGACGACAGCGGAACGGTGATGCTGGAACTCTACGGCAACCCCGCGGTTGACGTGCACGGTTTTAAAGACATCCCGGCCATGGGGCTGCACCTGGCGCTGGTGACCGACGACATCGAGGCGGATATGGCCCGGCTGACTGCAGCTGGTGGCTCGCCCGACGGTGAGATCAACACCAATGAGTCGGGTGACCGGCTGGGCATGATCCGTGATCCCTGGGGCTTCTGCCTGCAGTTGGTGCAGCGAGCCGTGCCGATGATCTGACCGGTGAGATCACCTGTTTCCGCAACAACCGATACGCGACAACGATGGAAAAGAAACGAGGCAATGATGAGTGAGAGTGATTTTGCGGGTCGACATGTGCTGATCACCGGTGGCACGCGGGGCATCGGCAAGTCTCTGGCGGTGATGCTGGCTGCCGAGGGGGCCAGGTTGTCGTTGAATTACGTTTCTCGTGCCGAGGACGCGGCTGCTGCCGTGGCGGAGGTCGAGGCGGCCGGTGGAGAGGGAGTTGCAGTGGCCGGCGACGTGTCGACTCCCGAAGGGGCGGCCGCGATTGTCGCCGCCGCCCGCGAGGCCATGGGGCCGATCGATATGCTGGTTTGTTCGGCGGGAACCAGTAGCCCGACGCCTGCCGATGAGATCACCTGGGACCTGTGGAAACACGAACTGAATGTCAATCTCGATGGCACTTTCACGATGATCTATGCCGTCAAGGACGAGATGATCGAGCGAGGATTCGGACGCATCGTGACCGTCAGTTCGATCGCCGGACTGCGGGAACGGATGAACCAGGTGCCGTATTCGACGTCCAAGGCCGGCGTGATCGCCCTGACCCGCTGCACGGCCCATGCCTGGGCTGGCAAGAACGTGCGGGTCAATTGCCTGTGCCCGGGGCTGACCGAGACCGAAATGGCTCACACGCTCGGTGACGACGCCATGGCGCACATCATCGAGAACACGCCGATCGGACGGATTGGTCAACCCGAGGAACTGGCCTCCGTGGCTCGGTTTTTACTCTCCGAAGAATCCAGTTACATGACCGGGCAGACGATCGTTGCCAGTGGTGGTCGTTGCATGCTGCCCGGATAATCAGGGGAAGGCACGCGAACATGTCTGGAGCGACGGAGACGAGTGAACTGCGGGTTCTCTACCAGCCGGAAAATCCCGAGTTGGGTTATCTGCCCGAGGGGCCTATCGACTGCGGGTCAGGTGAGATCAGCTGGGTGGCGATCCAGCACGGACCCGAACACACGACCGGATCACTGTGTGTGCTGGATATTGCCAGCCAGTTCAATCGGCAGGTGACGTTGCCCGGACGACCGGGGTTTGCTTTTCCCAGCGACGATCCCGACGTGTTCCTGGTCGGTGTCGATCGCCATGTCTGCCGCGTCTGGTTGAGCAGCGGACGGTGTGAACAGGTCAGCGTCGAGGTGGATGTCGGGGTCGAGAACACGATTATCAACGACGGGGTCGAGATTGACGAGGGGTTGGTCTTTGGCTGCAAGGATCTGGCCTTTGATGAATTCAAAGCCGGGCTCTATTTCTGGAGGTCGGCCGACCGGAAGTTGTTTCAACTCCGCGACGATCAACTGTGTTCCAATGGCAAGGTCGTCCGCAGGGAAGGAACTGGCTGGTGGTTGTGGGATATCGATTCGCCAACCAAGACGGTCGTCGGTTATCTGCTCGATCCGGATTCCGGCACGCTGGGGGAACGTGAGACGATTCTCGATCTGACTCATCTGCCGTTTTTTCCCGACGGAATGGTGGCCGGCCGGAGTCCTGGCAGCGTGATCATTGCGTTCTACAATCCCGAGTCGGCTGAAGCCGGCGAGGTGCACGAGTACGACCTGGCAACCGGATCGCAATTGGCCGTGTGGCGGGTTCCGGGATCGCCCCAGGTGACCTGTCCACTGTTGTGGAATTCTCCCGAGGGGACTCGACTGGTGGTGACCACCGCGGCTGAAAATATGTCGGAGGAGAAACGGGCCGAGTATCCGCTTGCCGGTGCCATGTTCGTCTCCGACCCGTTTGGCGTATGAACTCGAAACAGGCGAATGGTCCCGGGTCCGATAGCAGGAAAAACCATGTCCAATGAACTGTGTTTCCAGTCGGCCGTCCAACTCGCGTCCCTGGTTCGCAGCGGGGAACTCTCGGCTCGAGAGTTGCTCGACGCGCACCTGGACCAGATCGACAGGGTGAATCCCCAGGTCAATGCGATCGTCACGCTGAGCGACGACCTGGCTCGCGAACAGGCGGCGGCGGCCGACGAGGCGCAGGCCCGCGGTGAGTCGCTGGGCCCGCTGCACGGTGTGCCGGTGGCCCACAAGGACCTGGTGGCGACAGCCGGCATCCGCACGACATGGGGATCGCCGATTTATTCCGATTTCGTGCCCGATGAGGACGCGTTGATCATCCAGCGGCTGAAGTCCGCGGGCGTGGTCCAGTTGGGCAAGACCAACGTGCCGGAATTCGGGGCCGGGTCGCAGACGTTCAATCCGGTGTTCGGAGCGTGTCTGAACCCGTACGACACCTCGCGGACCTGCGGTGGGAGCAGCGGGGGAGCGGCGGTGGCGTTGGCGTGTGGCATGGTGCCCCTTGCCGACGGATCCGACACGGGTGGCTCGCTCCGCAACCCGGCCAACTTCTGCAACGTCGTCGGCTTTCGCACCTCGCCGGGCCGCGTGCCGGTGTATCCGAGCGAACTGGGCTGGTTCCCGATCTCGGTGCAAGGCCCGATGGCTCGTACGGTCGAGGACACCGCATTGATGCTCAGTGTGCTGGCCGGGCCGGATCCCCGTGTGCCGATCTCGCTGAGTACACCGGGAGAGAAATTCCGGGAGTCACTGGAGCGAGATTTCAGTGGTGTGCGTGTTGCCTGGAGTCGCGACCTGGGCTCCTTTCCGGTCGACGATGCTGTTTCCCGAGCACTCGAGTCGCAACTTGACGCCTTTTCCACCATTGGTTGCACGCTCGAACACGATCATCCCGATTTCCGTGACGCGGATTTTTGTTTCAAGACACTGCGAGCCTGGGCATTTGAGAGCAAGTTCACCCCGCTCCTGGAAGAGCACCGTGACAAGATCAAGGAAACGATCATCTGGAATGCCGAGGCGGGGCAGCGTCAGAGTGGCCCGGATGTGGCCCGCGCCGAGCGGTTGCGGACGGCGTTGTTTCACCGGGTGCGGGAGTTCATGGACGAGTACGAGTACCTGGTGATGCCGGTCAGCCAGGTGGCTCCCTTTGACGTCCAGACCCCTTACATCACCGAGATCAACGGCCAGTCGATGGAGACTTATATCGACTGGATGATGTCCTGTTACTTCATCACGGTCACCGGCCTGCCGGCCTTGTCGTTGCCGTTCGGGTTCACCGACGACGGGTTGCCGGTGGGGTTGCAGATCATCGGTCGTCACCAGGACGATTTCGGCGTGCTGCAACTGGCCCACGCAATTCAGCAGGCGACCGGCACATGGCAGAGGCGGCCGGGAGTGGTGGGCTAGGGGCCTCGCGGTTGCTGTCGATCCACGAGAGTGGTTGACACTCGGCAGATCAGGCCAGTCCCGGGATGGGCTTGGTCTCTTCCAGCAGGTTGATCAACTCGGTTGGAACCCCACGGGTGACCCGGACTTCTCCGACGTCAAAGAGAGTGTTGAGCACCGTGGCGAGCAGATCCTGGGGGGCGTAGGGGGTCGAGATTGGCTTGGTCGCATGGTTGTCGCTCTGGCCGATGACCTGGCCACCGGGTACACCACCTCCGGCCACCAGCAGGCTGGTGAGTCCACCGTAGTGATCGCGGCCGCCATTCTTGTTTCTGCGCGGGGTCCGACCCATTTCGCCGGTCACCACCAGCATGATCTTTTCGGAGAGTCCACGCTGGTGGATGTCTTCCAGGAAGGCGGCCACGGCGTGGTCGACCTGGGGACCGAGCCAGTTCATGCCGCCGAGATTCTTGGGGCTGTTCTTGTTGCTGTGGAAGTCCCAGCCGCAGTCACTGACGGTGACGAATCCACAGCCCGCTTCGCACAGTCTCCGGGCCATCAGCATCTGCTTGCCCAGCAGGTTCGAGGCTCGGCTCATGTCGTACCAGCGGTGGACGTCGGAGTTCTTGAACAGGTGGGAGGTGTCGTAACTGGCGACGGTTTTCGGGGATTCGCTCGAGAGATCAAATGCCTCGGCCACTCCGCGGGTGATCACCTCGAAGGCCTGTTGCTGGTACTTGTCGGTCTGGTCGACCAGCGATTCCTGGTCGAAGCGGCGTTTCAGGTTGTCCAGCCCGGTCAGCAGCAGGCGACGGTCATCGAATCGATTGCGGGACAACTTCAGTTGCATGTTGGCCTTCAACTGCCCGCCACCTCGCGGGTTGAAGGCGACGTAGTTGGGGCCGAGATCGCCGGCGGCCGTCAATGTCGGCAAGGCCTTCGTCTCGAAGTTCGACCGCAACTTCAGGTCGGGCTTGATCGCCTCGGGCACCACCAGCACGTTGGTCGGCATTCCGGTGGTCGAGGAATTGGTGCCGGCGACCCGGGCGTAGAGTGCGCCCATGGTTGCCTTCAACGGGTTGTTGCCACTGGCGACCTTCTGGTAGGTGTGTCCGGAGTTGTTGCTGCGGTAGGAGCGGACCACGGTGAACCGGTCGGTCATCTGCGAGAGTTTCTCGAAGTGCCCACCGAAGGTGATCCCGGGGATCCGTGTCTGGACCTCACCCGAGCAACTGTGGATCTCGACCGGGGCCGACATCTTGGGGTCGAACATCTCGATATGCGGGGGACCACCACTCAGGAACAGCAGCACGACCGACTTGTCTCGCACCGGGTGCCCGGCTGCTGCCAGGGCTTGGCGGACCGAGAGCATCTGGGACAGCCCGAGTCCTCCCAGGCCCAGCGAGCCGACACCGAGAAAATCTCGACGGGACAGGCCCTGGCAGTGACGTGTCGGGCGGGTGTCGGTGAGCCTGAGCATGGTTGATTCCTATCACAGGCAACGGGGATCCGTCCCGGACCTGTGCCTGAAGGATACATCAGGATTGGCCCTTGAGAAAGTCGCATCCGCCAGATTGCAGGCCGGGGGGGGCTGTTATTGGATTCGGTCGCCTGGCAGAACCAGCTTGAATTCTCTCCACCCAATCCTCCAACTCGATCCCGCTGAAGTGGTTTTTCGTGCCTAGGAATCCAGTTCGGCCTCGACTTCTCCCAGCGTCTGGCTGATCCCAGCGACGATTTCATCGAGATCGTCCCGGGTGGTGCACAGCGGTGGCGAGAGATTGATGATGTGTCCTGAGTGGGCCTTGATCAGCAGGCGTTGTTTCTTGAAGCGGGCATTGATCCGTTCGACGAGCTTGGCCTCCTCCGGGTAGATGGCACGGGTCTCCCGATCGGCGACGAGGTCGAGTGCCTGCATGAACCCGATCCCACGCACGTCGCCGATGATCGGGTGCCGTTCCTGGAGTTCGTGGAGTTTCTCCGACAGGTACTCTCCGGTCCGTGCCGCGTTGTCGACCAGTTCCTCGGACTGAATCAGTTCAATGTTCTTCAGTCCCGCGGCTGCCGAGGCGGGGTGTCCGGCGAAGGTGAAGACATGCCGCAGGTGCTTGCCAGCGGAAGCGAACTCCGCGGCGACGTCGTCGGTGGCGAGCGTGGCACCCAGCGGGAGGTAGCTGCTGGAGATGCCCTTGGCGATGGTCATGATGTCGGGCACGATGCCGAAGTGTTCCATGGCGAAGAGTTTGCCGGTGCGGCCGAATCCGGTGATCACCTCGTCGGCGATCAGCAGCACCCCGTGACGGGTGCAGATGTCACGCAACATGGTCCAGTAAATCGGGTCGGGCATCACGGCACCGGGGCCACTGGAGACCGGCTCTGCAATGACGGCGGCCACCGTCTCGGGCCCGTGAAATCGGATCAGGTCCTCGATCGCCTGGGCACACCGGACGGCACACTCCTCGGGCGACTCGCTTCCCAGTTCGCAGCGGTAGGCGTTGGGCTGAGGCGCGTAGACCATGCCGGGAGGAGCCGGTTCATAATCGGTTCGTGGAGAACTTGGCACCGAGCCCAGGAACAGGACTCCACCGGTGGCTCCGTGGTAGGAACCGCGGCGGCTGATCATGCGGAACCGGCCGTTGTGACCTCGCCGCTTTTGATAGGCCCGGGCAACTTTCAGGGCGGTCTCGTTGGCCAGTGATCCACCGCTCACGGGGAAGGCACGATTCAGATTTCCCGGGGCCAGTTCAGCCAGCTTGGCGGCCAACTTGATGGTGGGCGGGTTGGCCGATCCCTGGGGGAAGTACGGGATCTGGCGAAGCTGTTCGAAAGCCGCTTCAGCGATCTCCGTCCGACCGTAACCGATGTTGACCGACGAGTAGCCCCCGTTGACGTCGATCCAGGTTTGGCCGTCCGTGTCGGTGACACGAATGCCGTCGCCGGCGACAAAGATCAGTGGCTCCTGGTCGCGAGCGGCAGATTCCCAGTCGCGGTTGTGTTGCCAGAGATGGTCAATGGCCAACTGTCGGAGTTGTTCGGTGGTTCCGCTGTCGCTGCTCATGGCTTAGTGGCCGTTCGGGGGGGTGGGTTGAGGTAGTGAGAGAGAGACGTAGCGGTCACCGAGTTGTTGTCCGGCGGAATCGAAGACGTCGCGGATGTGGTCATCCATGGTGAAGTAGAGCACCTGCCACCCCGCCTCGACCAGCGTGACCACCTGTTGGACCAACCATTCGCGGCGGGACCAGTCGGAGTGCTGGAACGCATCGTCCAGGACCAGGAATGCCGGATGGCCGTCGAGAGCCAGGCGTGCAAAGCCCAGGCGAGAACCCAGGAAGACCTGTTCTCGCGCGCCGGTACTCAGGTCCTTGACCGGGAACTCGTCGTCATCATCATCCACGACAACCAGGCCGTCCTCGGTGAATCGCAACGCCACGTAGCGGGGACACATCAGCCGAATGGATTCTCGAATGACGGCTCCCTCGAGACCGTCCTGGATCATCCGGGCTTCCTCGTCAGCGACGTCGTCGAGCACCCTGTGGACGGCGACCTGAGCGATCATCCGTGCCGTGACGTTGCGGTAGTCTCGCCGCCGGTCGGCGAGGACGTGCTCCAACGCGGCCAGAAGCGATTCCCAGTCGGGGGCGACCGTGTCGCCAACCGACCGGTGTGCCTCTTCGAGCAACTGCGACTGGTCGTGGATTTCGTCGTCGAGATCCGCGACGGCCTGCCGGTGTTGTTCAGTGAGGTGTTGGAAGTGGTCGGGGTCCCAGGGCGTCTCTGGTGAGGGGGCGTCCTTGCCATCGGGAGAAAGGCCCAGTCGGTCCAATTCACTCCGGGTCTCACGTACGCGTTGGTCGAGTTGTTGGCGTTCCCGGCGGAGTGATTCGATGTGTGAGTCCCATTCGTCTTCGGACACGTCCTCGTTTTTCCACCCGGACAGCAGCCGTCGGATCCGGTCGGTCTCGTGCCGGATCTCGGTGGTTTCCACCCCCAGTTGTTCGCCCAGCACCTCGGCCTCACTGCCGAGTTTCTTCAGTGCTTCGATCTTCTGTTCCAGTGAAGCGCGGTCACCGAGCGGTTGGTGGAAACGCCGTTGGAACTCGGTGGCGATCCGTTCGAGTTCAACGGGGTCGTCGGGTTCGGGGGCCGGCGGGTTGCGTGTCCGCCAGAGATGAGCTGCGGCGAGGCCACCGGCGACGACCGCCAGGAGTCCGAGTGCAAGCCGTTGAGCGAAGAGACCGGCCACGACGGCCACGGCCGCCACGGCCGCCGAGGCGATGGCCAGTCCTCGGGAGGGAGATGACTCGGGACGCGCCGAGATGATTCGGTCGTAGTGATCCAGTGCCGAGACGGTCCACTCGAGGTCGTCACGTTGCCCGGCCAGTTCGTGTTGACGCTCCTGCTTTGTCTCGACCGTGGCCCGGGCCCGCCGCAACGATCTCAGGTCGGCCGAGACGCTCTCGATCGTTTCGGTCGATGGCAGGGCTTCAAGCTGGTCGGTGCTGCTGGTGAGTTGCGAGTCGAGTTGGTTGGCGCGGTACTGGCGACCGGCCTGGAGTTGTTCGAGTTGTTCGGCGAGTTGGTCGCGGCTGGCCGTCAGAGCGGCGATGGCACCGTGCGAGACCTGGTCGTTGAATCGGTCAACGAGGTCCTGGGTGCTGCCGATCTCTGCCAGGATCCTCTCGCGTTCGCCCTTGTCGCTCCATTGGCCGCTCCCACTGATCGTCCCGGATTCGAGGGACGCCGAAGCGGCACTCTTGGGCAGGGCCCGGTTGTTGCGGATGGACTCGATCAGGTGCTCACCCGAGAAGAACTCTCGCAGCATGTCTGTCTCGATGCCATCGGCGGTCTCGGCGGTCGACAGCCGGGTGTTCCCCTGCGAAACGACCAGCAGACGGCACAGGTCCTGGGGCAGTCCACGTGGGTCGGCGTCCCAGGTCTCGTCGATTTTCGGTCTTTTCGAGATGCTCATCTTGACCGGCTGGTCCTCGAGTCCCGAAACCGTGACGCCCCCGCCTCCTCCCATGTCTCTCAGGTTCCAGCCGCTGCCACTGCGGGCCCCGGTCCGGAACAGGCATTTCACGAGAAATTCAACAACGTAGCTCTTGCCCGTTTCGTTGGGGCCGTAGGCCAGCGTCAGGTCGCCACAGGACCAATCGATGGATTGTTCCAGTGGTCCGCCGGGTTTCACCTGGACCCGCTCGATCCGGATACTCACGATGCCGACTCCGTCCTGTAGAGTATCGCCAACGCTGCCAGCAGTGCGTCCTCTCGCTCGGGTTCGTCATCGCTCCAGTTCCAGTCGACCTGGTCGATTTCATCACGGACTCGGCCGGCCAGGGCGATCAGTTGTGGATTTTGATCGACCTGGAGGTGGTTCAGGCGAGGTGCCCCGTCGTGGCACTGGAACTCCGCGAACCCCTGCTGCAGCACGTCCCGGATTTTCTCGCGGTTCTCACAGTATCCGACCGCATCGATCCTCACTCGCACGCGGTCCCGCATTTCCGGGGCGATCGGCCACGTTGCGATTCGACGGGCGATTTCGGTCCGGAGCCGTTCGGCCTCGTCCTCGGCCGGCAAAATGACAAATCGCTCGGCGAGAAACACCACCTCGGATTGGATCGGTTGGGATGTCACGGAGCCGCTGTCGGTGTCGAGGATCAAGAACCGTCTCGGGCCAGTCTCGCTGATGTCCAGTCCACAGGGTGACCCGGGGTAATGGACCGGTGGTTGAGTGGTGGGGACATGGATGTGCCCCAGCAGGACGAGCGCCGGCTCGAAATGGTCGATATCCCGACGGGAAAGAGGCATGTAGACGCCGGGTTCGTGGGGATGGGGCGTGCTGAGTCCGCCACCGTAATTTCCGTGTCCCACCAGGATCCATCGGCCAGCCGACAACTCGCCACGAAACCTGTCGATCACCTCGCCCATCTTGGTTCCCCCGGCGTAGGGAACAAACAGCAATTGTCGTCCGTCTCGATCGACAAGTTGCGGTTCGGAGTACACGGTGATGTTGGCCGTCAGCAGATGATCCGGCGCGAGGCTCGGGTCGTGGTTGCCCGGAATGATCTCGATGGAGATGTCCGGGAATGCGTTGCACAGCGTCTCAAATTCACCGTAGCCCTGGAGGTCCCGGTCAAAGAGGTCGCCGGCGATAATCAGGCGGTCGATCTCCAGTGTGGGCAACTGTTCCAGGATATTGCGCAGCGCAGCCAACCGCTCGGGGTGCCCGTCGTCTCCTGCAACAAGGTGCACGTCAGCGGTGACCGCGATTCTCATCTCGACTCCGTTCGTCGCCAGTTTCTGGTGCGCCGGCGGTTGACTCAGTGTACTCCCGGAACCGTTGCTGACCAGAGTTCCTGCTCATGAAGCAGTCACAAAGTCGATTCGGGGTTGAGATCAGGTTGCCGAGAGTTGAGAATCGGTGGTCTCTGAGAGCAAGCGGGGAAGAATGATCATGGCGATAGAAACCGGACAAACCAACCCCCGCCCCTTCTGGGCGATTCTCACTCTGGTTTTGTTGATCGTGCTCCTGGTCGTGGTGCGGATGGTTGACTGGGACGCGGGCTCGGGGTTGGGCACCGTTCCAGTCACCGTGACTGTTCTCAAGGAAGGGACGCCAATTCCGAATGTGTCGATCACATTGCTCCCCATGCATCACCACGATGCGTCGTTGCGACCGGCTGCCGGGACGACCGATTCTGACGGACGTTGCCAGGTGACCACGCTGCGTTTTGATGACGGTGCAATACCGGGGCCCTACAGTGTCGGTCTTGAAAAGATCCCCGAATGGACGTTGAAGTTCAACGACCCGTCGTTACTGAATGTCGACCCTGGTGCCCCTCCGTCGGGTTCCGATCTCCGCGAGCCCGATCCCACCCGGATGTACTCGATGGCCCGGCGCGAGGAAGCCAAGCCGCAACCGGAAGCCCTGCCGGCGAAGCTGGTCGATCCTTCCAAGTCCGGCCTGACAGTGCAGGTTGAAGTCGACTCGCCCAACAACTTTACCTTTGACGTGAGGTAGTGGTCGCGGTGGTCGCCGTCGGCCATCAGGTGGCCAGTTGCCCCGGGGGGTGAGTTTGCCATTTCCAGGCAGCCTGGTGGGGCCGACTTGATCCGTACGATCCAGAACGAGGAATTCGATACGATGACGATCAACCGGAGCCAACAGCAGATCGGCCTGGTCCTGTTTTTCTTTTACCTGTTGCTTTACGGCGGCTTCGTGCTGCTGATGGCCTTCGACGTCGAACGTTTGCAGGCCCTGGGACCCGCGAGGATCAACCTGGCGGTGTGGTCGGGCTTTGGGCTGATCGTGCTGGCACTGGTTCTGGCATTGGTTTACGGCTGGATCTGTCGAACGACGGGGGCCGAGGAAAACGGTGACGCGGCCGCCGCTGGGGAGGACACGGAATGATCTACGAAGCGTCACCAATTGCCGTTGTCTGTTTTTTCGTGTTTGTCGGCTTGACGCTGGGCCTGAGCTTCTATCTCGGCCGTCGGGCGAAGTCATCGGCTGGCTACTTCGCCGCCCATGGCCAGATCCCCTGGTTCGTCAACGGCGTTGCCTTTGCCGGTGACTACCTGTCGGCGGCGTCGTTCCTGGGCATCTGTGGGATGATCGCCTTCTACGGGTACGACGGGTTCCTGTATTCGATTGGTTACCTGGCCGGTTGGATCGTGGCGTTGTTCGTGGTGGCCGAGCCGATGAAACGGCTGGGCAAGTTCACCTTTGCCGATGCGCTGGACGCCCGCTTTGGTTCCAAGGGCATCAAGCTGGTTGCAGGGATCAGTACACTCGCCGTCAGCATCTTTTACCTGATTCCCCAGATGGTCGGAGCCGGTGTGCTGGTGCAGCCCTTGCTGGGCTTCCCACACTGGGTCGGCGTCGTGCTGGTTGGGGCAACGGTCATCCTGATCGTCGTGCTGGCCGGGATGGTCTCGACCACCTGGGTGCAGTTTCTCAAGGGGTCCCTGCTGGTCCTGTTCAGCACCATCCTGACGGTGATGATTCTCGCACGAGGGTTTTCCGTCGAGGACGGAGGGGCCGATGGCCACGTCTTTGTCACGATCGGTCCGCTGGCCCAGGATGATCCCTTTGCGGATCCCTCGGCACTCGAAGCGGAACTCGCCTCGAAGTGGAAACTCGATGACGCGAAGCTCGTCGCTGCCGAGGGAGCCTGGGTGGACACGCCGTTTCTGCGGGTGACTCATGGGCCCGAGAAGGTGATGTCGGTCTGGCACATCGACAAGACCGAAAACGGCGTGCTGTTGCGTGAAACTCAAACCCTGCACAAGGGCATTGATGGCCAGGTGCTGGTCAATGGAGAACCCAAGGGGACGAAGAAGGGTGAACCGGAATTGCATCCGATTGGGCACGTCAGCAAGTTGCCCGATGCACAGGCCGAGACCGGGTCACTGGGGCCGCTGGAGTTCTTCAGCACGCTGGAAGATAGCGAGGTCGTGTTGTGGGGCAACCAGAAGCTGGCTCATGCCGATGGCAGCACGACGACGGTCTATTTCCAGAAGCCAACCGCCGGAAGCAGCATTCTCCAGCCGGGAACTCATCCGCGATTCCAGGGGATTCACAGCGACGAACTGCTGGACAAGATTGACCTGTTGTCGTTGATGCTCGCATTGTTTTGTGGCACCGCGTCGTTGCCCCACATCCTGATCCGTTACTACACGGTCAAGGACGAGGCGGCGGCCCGCAAGAGTACGATCGTGGGGATCGCCACGATCGGTTTCTTCTATGTTCTGACGCTCTATCTTGGCCTGGGTGCCATGACCAGCGGGACATTGGATATCACCAACAGCAACATGTCGGCTCCTCTGCTGGCTTTCAGTATTGGTGAATGGTTGTTCGCCGCGATCTCTGCGATCGCCTTCACCACCGTGCTGGGCACCGTCAGTGGCCTGATCCTGGCATCCAGTGGTGCCGTCACCCACGACCTGTTGTCCAACGCGATGGGTTGGGAAATGACCGATGCCGAGCAGGTCCGGGTGGCCAAGATCGCCTCGGTCGTCGTCGGCCTGGTGGCCATCGTGCTGGGCATTCTCTTCCAGGAGCTCAACGTCAGTTACCTGGTCGGCTGGGCTTTCAGCGTGGCCGCCAGCGCCAACTTGCCCTCCCTGGTAATGTGCCTGTTCTGGAGCCGCACAACGCGGCAGGGTGTGATCGCCGCGGTGATTGTCGGTATGACCAGTTCACTGGCCTGGATCCTGCTGAGTGCCGACACCTTCGCCAAGGTTTACGGCCTGGATGCCAGCCAGGCCGTGGTCCCGTTCAGCCAGCCGGGGGTGGTGACCATTCCGTTGGGATTCCTGACCCTGATCGTGGTCTCGCTGATGACCCGGGAGCAGGATTCGCCGGCGGCGACGTAGATGACACGGGTCCGTCAACGGTCACGACGTGCCACCGGGACCGCTGGCGTCAGCCTGGTCGCCGGGGGCTCGGGCATCATCAACGCGGCGTAGGAGTAGAACGGGTAGACGCTCCATTCGACACCGGCGATCACGTCGGGCAGGCCGTCGGAGTTGTAGTCGCCGATCCACGGGTGAGGGCCGTGGTTGGTGATGCGGATCGATCGGCCGTAGCATTTCATGGTCTGTGGCGCGTCGAACAACGGGGCGGTCCGGGTTCCGACGTTTTTCAGCAAGTAGATGCTGCCACCTTCCAGCGTGCCGTGGTGAGACCCCCCGGTGCTGTAGACGAGGTCGACCAGGCCGTCCCGGTTCCAGTCAACCGGCCGGAACGATTCGGTCCAGGTGGCTCCTCTTTCGGCCACCTTGCCGGTCAGCTCTCGACCGTCCTTGAGCCGGACGACGGAATGACGTTTGAGTTTCAGGTTGCCCTGGGTGTCGCGATGCTGAACGAACAACGTGGCCCGGTAGCCGGATCCCTCGCACGTGATGAAATCGGGCAGCTTGTCGCCATTGAAGTCGGCCACCGCGGCGCCGGTTCGCCACATGAATGGCCGGTTGGGTTCATGCGGGTAGACGCCGTTGTTGGAATCTCGCGAGGCGGCACGGGTCGCCGAAAGGGTCTTGAGCTTCGAGGAATCGGGGTAACCGTCGCAGAGGACTTGCTGCCGTGGGCCGAAGCGCGGAGCGGTTCCCGGATCTGCGAGGTTGCGAAACCAGAAGATCCGGTTGGTCTCGTTGGGGCAGAATAGGTCCAGGCGGCCGTCGGCGTCCCAGTCTGCCAGTACCGGGAAGGGGTATCCCATGTTGTGGGAGCTCAGCGGTGGGCCGAGCAGGGGGTTGCGGAGCAGGCGGATCGGTTTGCCGGACGAGAGAATTCGTCGCGGACTCTCGTAACGCGGGCGGACGTCGGTTCCCGAATTGATCACGATCCGTGGCCAGCCGTACCCTCCACCGACCAGCAGGTCCTGGTCGCCATCGTTTTCCCAGTCGCACAAACACGGCCACGCCTGGTCGGACAGTGCCAGCACGGCGTCGGGCGATTCGGCACGCCCCAGCCGCTTGAAGCGAGGTGTCTTCAACGAGCCCTTGGCCCCTCCCGCTCGAGCACTTGCCTGGCGGTAGATCGCCAGTTCCTGGAACGTGTTGTACTGAACAACGAGCATGCATCGCCCCTCGACCCGTGACGCCGAGACCATCGTGACGTCCGATTCGGTCACGTCATCCAACGGAACTGGGGCTGCGAACTCGAGTCCCTTGGTGTCGAGCCGACGTCTCCAGACCACCCGGCCACCGTAGCCATCTTTTGCGGGGGCGGTGACGTTGATGGCATCCAGTCGCCCATCGTGATCGAGATCGGCAAAGGCAGATCCCTTGGGGAGTCCGTGTGCAGCGGGTGACTCCAGCTTGAGCGGCCAGCCGGTCGGAGAACTGTTCTTCAGCCACTGGCTGCCGAAGACGAGGTCCAGGTCGTTGTCACCATCCAGGTCGACGGCCTGGCAGGTGGTGGCGGATGGAACCGAGAACGAGAGATTGGCCGCAAAGATCGGGGCGCCACCGGGCTGCCGTCGCTTTGTTCCCAGCAGGATGCGGGCCTTGCGAGTGTTCAGGCTGAAGTAGAGCAGGTCCAGCCGGCCGTCGCCGTTGAAATCGACACATTCGACGGCGCTGTATGCGTTGTGCAGGTCCCGGAGTGTATCGGGAGACCCGGGTTCGAAATACCGTAGCCGCTGCAGATTTCCGAACTGGTTGGGATGTTTCGATGCGATTGCCGGGTAGACGATCGGCGCGGCCCAGGGATCGCCGTCCCGGTACGCGTAATTCCAACTGCCGACCAGGTCGGGGCGTCCATCACCGGTCAGGTCGTGCAGTTCGGCCTGGAAAAAGGAGGTGATCGGACGATGGGGGCCGGCGTTGTACCTGAGCAGGTCGCCGACTCCGATGGCGGGGACATGGCCTTGCGGCCGCAGGGGAACGCGGGTGGCGGTGGTGCGGAACCGGATGATCCAGGACGTGTGGTCCGGGTCGACGATCACCCACTCCACCCGACCGCGATCCGAATAAGCAAAATCCTCTGTGCGGGCCGAAGCCACCACCTGGCCCGTGGTCTGGTTGACGACGCGAATCGAGTTGGCGTCGAGTACCCCGTCGTGTTGGCCCTGTCGGATCTTCTTGGCAAAGTCGATCGTCACCGACATCGGCGTGTGGGGAAACTTCAGCTTCGAAGTGACGGTCAGTCCGATTTCGAGTTCCGCTGCGGACGCAGGGAGAATCGCGAGGGAACTCATCACCAGAACGCCGGTGGTGACCGACGACAATCGAGGCAGGCTTTGAAAGAGAATCGTTGTCACCCGGGGCATTTCTCGTCTTGACCAGTTCATCCCGGCATCATTACAAGTCCGCCTCGTTGATGTCGACCGCGAGAATTGTTTTTTCAGCGAGAACCGAGATGAACCGCGTGCGGGTTGCGATGTTGGTGGTGGCGACGGTCGCCGTGAGTGTGTCCGGTTGCCAGTCTGCCCGGTACGTGCTCCGGGAATCAGACCGTGGCATCGTGGCCATCCCCGCGAACACCAACATGTGGCCGTGGAAGCACCGGGATGATGCCGAGAAACTGATGCAGCAGCACTTCCCCAACGGGTACCAGATCGATCGCGAATTCGAGGAAGTGGTGGGCAAAACCACCACCTCAGGGGAAGACAGTGACGGCCAGACCGTCAAGCTGGCCGAGGGGCTGGTGACACTCGATACCGGCCAGCGACGTAGCACCTCGACCACGACCGACGTGACCGAGTACCGCATCGAGTACCGCCAGGCTGAATAGCGGCCTGCGATCGTCTCTGCGATGATGACACGGACGACTTGTCCTACAGGGGTCATCGCATGATTCGTATTGTCTCGACGGGGATGGTTTCGCTCGTTTTCCTGGGGAGCGTGTGCCACGCGGCCGGTCCGGTTGTCTCTCACGAGTTCGTTTACCAGAAGGCAGCCTTTGATCAATGCCACGCCTCGACGATTGTTGAGACGACCGACGGCACCCTGGTGTCTGCCTGGTTTGGCGGCACTCGCGAGGGACAAAAGGACGTTTCGATCTGGGTCTCGCGCCGCGGCGGCGACGGGTGGACTGATCCCGTCAAGGTGGCCGACGGGGTGCAGTCCAAGACACGACGGTTCCCATGCTGGAACCCGGTGCTGTTTCAGCCCCGCACGGGACCGTTGATTCTGTTCTTCAAGGTCGGCCCCAGCCCCAGTCAATGGTGGGGGGAATGGATGGTTTCGGACGATTCGGGACAGACCTGGAAGAATCGCCGCCGGTTGCCGAAACAGGGCATCGGCCCGGTCAAGAACAAGCCGATCCAACTGGCAAACGGGGAGATCTGGTGCGGTTCGAGTTCCGAGCACGACGGTTGGCGGGTTCACCTGGAAGTCACCCGCGACGCCGGACGGACCTGGTCGACACTGGGGCCCTTTTGCGATGGCAAACGGATTGGGGCGATCCAGCCCAGCCTGTTGCTGTACGACAAGGGACGTCGGTGGCAGATGTTGTGTCGCAATCGTGACGGGCAGGGCGACGTGTGGCAGACCTGGAGCGATGACGGCGGCAAAACGTGGAGCCGGTTCGAATCGACCGGGTTGCCCAATCCCAACGCGGGCACCGATGCGGTGTCCTTGCGAGATGGCACTCAACTTCTCGTCTACAACCACACGAACCGCCGGGGGCCGTTTCCCAGCGGCCGCAACATGCTCAATATCGCGACCAGTCGCAACGGTCGCGATTGGACGGCGGCCCTACTGCTGGAACGTGACAAGGGTGAGTACTCGTACCCGGCGGTGATCCAGGATCGGGCCGGCCGAGTGCACGTCACCTACACCTGGCGGCGGCAGCGGGTTCGCCACGTGGTGATCGACCCGGCCAAGCTCGGGGGACGTCCGATTCGCGATCGGCGATGGCCCGACGGTGTCCAGCGGCTGGCCGCCGGCGGCTAGTCAAGTCGCGGGATGATGGGCAGGACGACCTGGGAACCACGCTGGGTGTCGTGAAACACCGTGTTGTCGGCTGCGGTTCGACGACGGTCGCGGCCGATCGGTTCCCCCGTGTTTGGATTGACGTCGAACCGTGGGAAGTTGCTACTGGAGATGTCCAGCCGCAACCGGTGTCCACGGGCAAAGAGATTGCTGGTCGGGTAGAGGGTGATCGTGACCTGGTCGATCTCACCCGGTGGCAGGAATTCCTCTCGCTCCGGCCCCTTGCGGTACCGCACACGCATGATCGAGTCCGTGAGGTTCAGGGCGTATCCCCGGGGATACCAGCGGCTGGGCGGGTAGACGTCAATCAACTTGGCCGTGAAGTCTGTGTCGACGGCCGACGACTTGATCCAGAGCTTGACCTCGATCGGCCCGGTGACCTCGAGATCGTCCTCGAGGGGATCGGTCTGGAAGACAAGCACGTCGGGACGCGACCCCAGCGTCAGATAGGGGGGTGAGCAGCCGTGGAGTCCCTCGTGTTCGACCTGGTCGAAACCACCGGGTTCCAGGATCTGGCGGATGCGGCTGTCACGCGACGCCGAGGCCGAGTCGGCGATGCCACTGGGCAGCGGACCCAGTTCCGCCAGTGACGAGATGTTCCCGCCGTTGGAGGGGACGGGGTTGGAGGGATCGAACCGGTAGGTCGTTGACGAATCCGCTTCGGTGGAGGGACTGTCGGTCAGCCGTCCGTCGCCGTGCAGGTAGTACGGTGTGAATTGTGTCCGGGCCAGTGGCCATTCCTGTTCGTTGCGCCATTGGCCGCCGTGCTGGAGCCGTCCGCCGGTGGATCGTTGTCCCGATCCACCGCCCATCACGAAAATCTTGACCGGGGCTTCCCCGTCGTCCGGTTCGCTGCCATCGCCACGGACGTAACGATCGAACCAGTCCAGGTGCACGTCTCGAAAACTGTCCAGGGCCGCATCGGGACCGAAATCGATGTCGCCGGCGTAGCTCAGTTCCGGCTTGACCGAACCATGGGTCCAGGGGCCGACGAGCAGTCGGACGCGGCGTCCCTGCTCGGCCAACCCGATGTAGTTGTCGAACGTGGCCCGGGTGTAGGAGTCGTACCAGCCGCCGACGATCAGGGTGGCGGCGTCGGGAAAATTGTCCCAGTGCTCGCGGGGGCAGACGCTGGGGTGTTTCCAGTACTCATCGCGGTCGGAGTGGGTCAGGATCTCCAGGGCCCATTTCTCGTAGGACGGCACCAGCGCCAGTTGTGTCTGGCCCTGGCGGATCGGCATGCGTGTCAGCCACTCGTGGAACGCGGCGGCTCCGAGGTTCAGTGCCGGGTCGACCCAGGGGTCCTGTTTGAGCGCCGCCTGGGTGTTGGTGGCCGAATGCCAGAAAGCCCAGGCGATGAACCTCAACTCCATCGCTCCACCCTGGCGGACGGTGCACTGGTGGGCGTCGGCACCACTCATGTTGGGTACCATCGCCACGAGGTTCTTCGGACCCAGCGCGGCCATGGCCGTCTGCGTCCACCCCATCCACGATGTGCCCCAGGTGCCCACGCGACCATTGGACCAGGGTTGCTGGTCAATCCACTCCAGCGTGTCGAATCCGTCCTCGGCCTCGGGGAACAGGAAGTCGACGTCGCCACCCGATTCGTAGCAACCGCGGCAATCCTGGATCACGCAGACATAGCCGCGCTGGGCGAACCAGCGGTTGTAGCCCAGGGTCGCCTCGACCTCGTCCTTGTTGTAGGGAGTTCGCAACAGCAGCACCGGTGCGGGTTCGGCGAGTGGTTGGCCGTCTCTTGCGGGGTGGAAAATGTCGGTGGCCAGCGTCACCCCGTCCCGGGCGGTCACCGGCACATTGCGTTCGACAATCACCTCGTACTCGGTTTGGGGAGGGACCACGTGCAGGGGGTCAGTCATCTTGAGTGTCCGGTGGCGGGGAACGAATGGTCGTGACGAGAGATTCTGTCACATCGATTGATACAATGTCACTCCACCACGAGACGCCATGTTTCGTTCATACCCGGCCCCAGGATTGAAATGGACCACCGATGATCTCCCACAACTCGAAACGCGCAGTTGCTTTCACTTCGAATCGTGCCAGGTTGTTGCTGGCACTGCTGGCGGTTGGACTGGTGTCGCTGACGACCGCGGCGCCGGTCAACGCCCAGGTGCTCAAGGCAGGCGTTGGACGGATGGACATCACGTCACGCACCGGGCTGGTCAACGACCCGCTGTACGCCCGGGCCCTGGTGATCCAGGGCAACGGCACCACCGCGGTGATCGTGTCACTGGACCTCGTGGCCATCGCCGAGATCGGCTACATCAAGAACGATTTCCTGGAAAAGCTGAGGGCCAAGCTGAAGAAGGAAATCGGGCTCGATCCCGGTGCGTTGATCGTCAACTGCAGTCACTGTCACGGGGTGCCGTGTGCCGATGTGCTCGATCGAACCGCCGAGGCGGTCAAGCAGGCGGCGGCGAAACTGGTGCCGGTCCGGATTGGCGTGGGGGCCGGACACGAGGATCGTGTGCAGGAGAACCGGCGACTGAAACTCAAGGACGGACGCGAACTGGACGTGCGGCGAGCCTACTCGTTGCCGCCGGATGCCGAGGTGGTGAGCGCGGGGCCGATTGACCCGGAAATCGGCATCCTGAGACTCGATCGGACAGACGGTCGTCCACTGGCGGTGGTCTACAATTTTGCGATGCACCCGATCATGGGAGCCTCGGCCGGTGGCAACACGGCCGACATCACTGGTTTCTCGTCGAAGGTGATCGAGGACGCTCTGGGCAACGGGGCCATGGCGTTGTTCATGCAGGGCTGCGGCGGAGACATCAACCCGGCTTTCTACAAGGACATCGACAGTCCTCGCGACGCCGAGCCACAAGGGAATCGGCTGGGGCTGAGCGTGATCAGGGCCCTGGCCAAGATTCCCTCCAGGGACGGGGGAGTCCTGAGGCGGATCAACCAGACGTTGACCCTGCCACGGGCTGACCACGCCGAACGGATCGCATCGCTGGAGGCCGAAAAGGCCAGGCTCGTCGGGTCGCTGCGGTCGACCTACCTGAATTTTGACACCTTCCTGAAACTCAACAGCAAGTACCGCCTGTCCCCCAAGTTCCCCTCGACCAACTCGCTGAGTTACCTGAACGAGAAGGCGATAGGCCGGGAGGACTACAAGCGAATGGACGCGATGAACCTGGCGATGATGCGTCGTTACACGCAAAACGTACTGGCGATGGAGGACATCACCCGGATCGAGACCAACCTGCGGCTGTTGCGCAAGCACCAGGCCAACGGCCTGAAACTGGGCAAGCGGACGTTCGACGTCGAGGTGGTCGGCCTGCGGGTCGGCGATTTCGTGATGGTGACCTTCCCCGGCGAGGTGGTGTGCCAGGTGGGGTTGAACATCAAGAAAGCTTCCAAGCACAAGCACACCTTCGTGGCGGCCTACACCAACGGGTACATCTACTACTGCCCGACGGCCGACCAGATCAAGTCGGCCGGTGCGGCGCAGGAAGACAGCGAGTGCATCGTCGCTCCCGCGTGGCAAAAGCTGTGGGAGACACGCGCCGCTGAACTCATTGCCCGGCTGTTGAAGTAGAGAGACCGCGGGCGGTTGGCCGGGGTTCAGGCAAGAATCGGCGAGATGGGCCGGCCACCGTGAGCGATCTCGATTGGTCGGCCCAACTGGTCGGGCACCCGCATCGACGGGTTGATTCCCAGGCAGTGGTAAATCGACGCGCAGATATCGCCGGTGTTGACCGGGTCCGAGGCGATGTAGGCGGCCTGGTCGTCGGAGGCCCCGTGCACGGTGCCTCCCTGGATACCGGCACCACTGAAGAGCACCGAATAGCAGTAAGTCCAGTGGTCACGGCCGGCGTTCTTGTTGTGCTTGGGCGTGCGTCCAAAGTCGCTCATCACAAGCACCAGGGTCTCGTCGAGCAGGCCGCTCTGCTCGAGATCTTCCATCAGGGCGTTGTAGGTGACATCGAGCACCGGCAGGTTGTAGCCACGGAGGATTCCCTCGTTCCGCTTGTGAGTGTCCCAGCACTCGTACTGCAGCTTCAGTCGTTCGTAGTAGCAGTCCCACGTGACGTTGACGAAGCGGACGCCACTTTCGACCAGCCGTCGTGCCACCAGGGCACTCGAGCCGAACAGCGTGCGGCCGTACTTGTCGCGGAGACCGGGATCGACCTGGTCGAGATCGAAGGCGTCCCGGACCGACGACGAGGTGAGGATGCTCCACGCCCGCTCGGACTGTTTGCCGAACGAGACGGTTGCCGGTGATCGGCCGACCCGGCGACGCTGGTCGTCGAGTTGGTCGAGGAGGTTCTTGCGAAGGTTCAGCCGGTCGACGGTCATCCCGTCGGACAACTTGCTGTTGGGGATCTTTGGCTCGCCGCGGAGCACCTGGGAGTGGTAGGGCTTGTCGGGTGGGTTGTCGACGCTGGGCGAGCAGACGGTGTAGAGCGGGTCGTATTGCTTGCCCAGGAATCCGCCGTAGGGGCCGGGACGCCGGATCGACTGGCCCCAGCCGAGGTAGCAGGGCATGTAGATGTAGTCCGGCGAGGCGGGGTCGGGATTCAGGTACTCGCAGACCGATCCCATGCTCGGCGGATAGAAGTCCTCGGTGATCGAGATGTTGGGCAGTTTCCGCTCGTATCCGGTGTAGCTGGGCAGCGTGTTGTGGCAGCCGGACTCGTGGCCGACGGAGCGGACGATGGCCGAGCGGTGCATCCACTTGGCCGAGAGCGGCATCATCTCGGAGATCTCGACTCCCGGCGCACTGGTCGCGATCGGCTGGAAGGGGCCACGGATGTTCTCGGGCGCTCCGGGCTTCAGATCGTACATGTCCTGGGTGGGAGCTCCACCGAGCAGGTACAGCAGGATCACGCTCTTGGCCTTGCCGCTTCCCGCCAGGGGTTCGTCGGTGGATTCCTGGGCCGCGAGCAGATCCGGCAGCGAGAAACCTGCACCCAGCGTGGTCAACGCTCCGGCGGCCAGGGTCTCGCGACGCGTGATTCCATCGCAGCAGCGACGCGGACTGCCAAGCATCTTCAACATGAACCGGTCTCCAAAAGATGTCCACCTGTGGTACTGATCGTCAGCCCCGAGGAGCGAACTCTTGTTGGAACCCGTTTTACCCGGTTCCGGTGGGGCCTTTCAATCCCGTTGCCGCTGGTTTCAATTGCAGCGAAAGTGGAATGGCCAGCAGGGCGATGACGGCGACGACGGCCAGCGCCTGGTTCAGCGAGGTGAAATCCGAGAGCACGCCGCAGGCGACC